>Ga0209543_1003124_pt1 | contig 10863 bp, 9 predicted proteins | sample MesohylFT_FD_187296 | JGI IMG/M metagenome (GOLD analysis project Ga0209543, IMG submission 187296) | Host-associated microbial community of the marine sponge Aplysina aerophoba from Gulf of Piran - sponge mesohyl, lysed by freeze-thaw... | ecosystem: Host-associated > Porifera > Sponge >...
AATCTCATTCGCCAGTAGAGATGGAAGAGATTAAGAAAAATATACAAAAGGCCTATGACACCAAGATTTCATTAATACTTAACCCATCACTATTTTTTCAAGCTTTTTCTGTCATGGAGGCACTTCTGTATCAACGTGAGGTATTGATCGCGGAAGATATCCAGCATGCACATCGCTTGTATTCCGTATCAACGTGAGGTATTGATCGCGGAAGATATCCAGCATGCACATCGCTTGTATTCCGTACTCTCCCTTCTATTGACTAGGCTGTTAGATTCTTATAAAGCTTACTGTTTTTCTCAAAAACGAAACTACGCTGAGAGGGACTATATTGTCTGGAAGTTAATCTATTTAGAGAATCAGGAAGAATTTAAAGGATGAGTACTGTAATGCGCTCCTTTCTTTCTTTGTATTAAGATATTATCATTAATCATAAAAAAGGATATTTTTAATGGTGCTGATATTATTTTTAATGTGTCTACACGTTCATGGAGCGACGGCTCGGGATACTAGTTTTAATTGTGGTGCGGCGGCTCCGGCTGCTAGTTTCAATTTAAGAGTGCCTGAATATTGTTTTGAATCAAGAGAATCGAATTTCCAAAGAACTGTGCAATCTCAGAGGGAAGCTGACTCTTCTGCGGAATTGGATTTGCACGCAAAGTTAGCGGAAGCACGCAAATCATTGGATGATTTGCACGAAAAGTTACCGGAAACACGCAAATCATTGGATGATTTGCAGAAAGAAGATCAAAAATCGCTCGACTCTTTAGATAAACTTCTATTGACTGTGGAGGCACACGATACTCAACTCGACAAACTAAATACTCAACTCGACAAAATAATAAAGAAATCTAGAGACCTTCTATTAACTTAGGACGCACAAGCTACTCAACTCGAAAAACCAACTTCCTGATGTAAGCAATAAACTGGATTAGGTTACATGAACATAAAAATATCCTCGAAAACTAGCCAGATTTCTCGCTAAATCATCGGCTAATGCTTACACTTGTTTAGCAGTTTCTCGATAATCATTTAGTACAGTAACTTGATTGACCACAGATGATGGTTGCGCAGCCCACTTAGTGAGTTTATCAATCGCACTATAGAATGTTTGCCAGACAAAAAACGTTTGTCTAAAAATGTAGTCCGTCAGGCTTTGAGATTTTAACAATTCCTTACTTTGAATCAAAGTATGTAAAATTATATATTATTGATCTTAAAAAAAAGATAGTGTAGAATTTATAAGGAGTTAATTATGCTATTTCTATACCTATTTTTCAGTGTTTTATATGTCTATGGCTCCCTTGGATGTCAGAGCGACTTTGAACGTCAGAACAACTTTTTGATCAGATTTCGTGAAGACGCTCAGATCATCTTGTCGGAGAGGGTGCGTGATCAGAGTAAGCTATTTGAAGCTTCCGCTTGTTGGGGAGAAAGTCAAGGATCTTTTGATTGTCATAGAGAAAAATTTACAAGGCCTTTGAAGGAGCCCAAACTTTCTATCACGCAAGAATTTTCTGTCATGAATTGGATGGGTCCTGGCATAGAAACCTTGAAGAAATGCACAAATATAGCTGCATATGTACACAAAAATCTTGCAAATATCTTGAGAGAATCTCATTCGCCAGTAGAGATGGAAGAGATTAAGAAAAATATACAAAAGGCCTATGACACCAAGATTTCATTAATACTTAACCCATCACTATTTTTTCAAGCTTTTTCTGTCATGGAGGCACTTCAGTATCAACGTGAGATATTGATGGTGGAAGATATCCAGCATGCACGTCGCTTGAATCCCATACTCTCCCTTCTATTGACTAGGCTGTTAGATTCTTATCAAGCTTACTGTGCTTCAATCCGATCCTTCGCTGAGAAGGAATATATTGTCTGGCAGTTAATCTATTTAGAGAATCAGGAAGAATTTTTCAGATGAGTGCTGTAATGCGCTCCTTTCTTTCTTTGTATTAAGATAGTATCATTAATCATAAAAAAGGATATTTTTAATGGTGCTGATATTATTTTTAATGTGTCTACACGTTCATGGAGCGGTGCAGCCTCATATTTTAGATTTAAGATTTGCTGAAGAAGTAGCTGAAAGAAGAAAAAATTCTATACCGGTGGTACTAGTTTTTTCAGAAGCTTTTAAACAAATTTCTGAACTAGCTGATCTATTCGCTACTGGACTGGTTGCTGCAAAAGATGCTATAGGCGCTGAAACTAGTCCTCTTGATCACTCTTCTGCAGTTGCACTAATGAAAAAAGCATTCAACCAACGAGTTGAGCAAGATTGCGGCGGGAATCGAGCACAGATATATAGCAGCTTTGTGGCACGATTCCCGCATATCAAAAAAGAAGTTGAGGAGATATATGTACGAGGAGATCGTGATGCAGATAATAAATTTTCTCAACTAGTTGAAGAACTCGATAAACTAACTGGGTACGCTCCTGCCACCACAGATAGGAGTAATCATAAACAATTTGATCGCGCTTTTCCACTCAATACATCTCTCGAGGAAGAATCTGATCCAAAGAATAGTTTTGATAAACTGGCTGCGCAAATCAAGGCACTAGCTGATCACACTTATATACAAGAAAAATCTAGTCTTATATACGCAAAATTGGGGGAAAAGGATGCAAAGATTGCACAAAAACTTGCACGACACGTTAAGCAACTCGACACACTAACTCAGTGGGCTTCTCAACCATCTGATCTGGACAATCCACTTTCTGCACTAAAGGATGCTCAAGAAAATGCTGAAAAAGCGCAAGACTTCGCTTGGGAGCTATGTTGCCAGTTGAGTCATAGGCGAGGATATCGAGAATGTTTTTCTTATTAAAAACATACCTGATCAAGTTTAGTGTTTACATCAGAAGATAATCTAATATGTTCATAAAGAGGAAAATTTTTAATGGCGCTTTTATTACTTTTAATTTGTGTACAGATTTATGGAGCGGATCGACCTACTCACTTAGCTTTAAGAGCTCCTGAAAGAGCGCCTGAATATGAAGATTGTTCTGCAAAAATAAAAGCAACAGGGTGCCTCATGGATCGGAGTGGAACAAGTGTAGCGTGCAGCGTTCCTGAGTCTTATTCTGTAGAACGAAAAGCGCTAAGCATTGCAGTAGCTAAAAAAAGCAAAAATCATCAAATGTATGCATTAGTGTTTTCAGAAGCTTTTGAACAAATTGCTGAACTAGCTGATCTATTCGCTATTGGACTGATTGCTGCAGAAGAGGCTATAGGTACTGAAAAAATTAGCCCTCTTGATCAATGTTCTTCAGTTGCACTAATAAAAAAAGCATTCAACAAACGAGTTGATCAAGCTTGCAGGAAAAGAGGAGTGCAGAGCTATAGGAGGTTTGATGCACGAGTTGAGTATATCAAGTCAGAAGTTAAGAGCAAATATATACCAGAATCATTGGAGGAAGAGAGTAAATTTTATCAACTGATTACAGAACTCGATGAACTAACTGGGTATGTTCCTGCCCCAGAGAGGAGAAATCGTAAACTATTTGATCGCGCTTTTAAACCAAACAGATCTCTCGAGGAAGAATCTGATCCAAAGAATAGTTTTGATAAACTGGCTGCGCAAATCAAGGCACTAGTTGCTCACACTTATATACAAGAAAAATCTAGTCATATATACGAAAAAGTTGAGAAAAATGATGCAAAAATTGCACAACAACTTGCACGACAAGTTCAGACACTCGATAAACTAACTAAGTGGGCTGCGCAACCATCATCTGTGGTCAATCAAGTTACTGTACTAAATGATGCTCGAGAAACTGCTAAACAAGTGAAAGCATTAGCCGATGCTTTAGCCAGACATCTGGCTAGTTTTCGAGGATATTTTTATGTTCATGTAACCTAATCCAGTTTATTGCTTACATCAGGAAGTTGGTTTTTCGAGTTGAGTAGCTTGTGCGTCCTAAGTTAATAGAAGGTGTGTGCATTTCTTTATAATTTTATCTAAAGAGTCAAGCGATTTTTGATCTTCTTTCGGCAAATTATCCAATGATTTGAGTGCTTCCGCGAATATAATGCGATATTCTGCTTGTAACTTTGCGTGTCAATCCAATTCCGCAGAAAAGTAAGTTTCCAGATCATCAGGATGCTCAGCTTCCTTCTGAGATTGCAAAGTTCTTTGACGATTCGATTCTCTTGATCCAGAACAATATGCAGGCACTCTTAAATTGACACTAGCAGCCTGATCCGCCGCTCCACAAACGTGTACAAAATAATCATCACACTCTCCTTTTGTCTTAAATATCAGCCTATCTTGCGATTTATTTGCTATTGCACACTTTTCTAACTTGGTTAGGTTCTGCGCTCCCTCAACACATCGTTGCTCTAATGGTTGAGCGGATTCTATCGTTACGGCGCTTAGGTTGAGAGCAGCTTCTGTCGTTACGGCGCTTAGGTGGAGTGAAGCTTCTGTCGTCACAGCGCTTAGGTTCAGAAAGCTCATGGTTCTTAGGTTCAGAAAGGATTTTCTTATGTTTATAACGATTAGCTTGCATAGATTTTTCAGCGCGCGCCCAATTTTGTACTCGTGCAGAGGCTGTTGCCTCAAATCTTGTAATGGCTTCTCTAGCTAGTCTTTCATCTTGTAAAGCTTGTTGCGTCGATGTTTTAGCGCGCTGCTGATCTTGCTCTTTTCGTGCATGCGCTTGTTCAACCTTTTGCGCTAAATATTCAAACTCTGGCTCAAAATATTCACATAGTTTATAACCTTGCGAATATAGTTTGTATTTTTCAGCTATTTGATGAGCTCGCCTCAATTTTTCATAAGCTAGCATGGATTGCTTAGCTTCTTGTTCTACAGATTCTGCAAACAGCCTACTCGCGTGTGTCACTCTGTGCAATGCGATTATAGCTGCGTTAGAGTTTTGCATATCTTGGAGCTCCTTTCTTTCCTTATCTAGTTGTATAGATCTTGCCATCGTCACTTGCATATTCGCAGCTCGTACCCGCTCAGCTTTCTGAAATTGTTGTTGCTGGTGAATACTGTTGGATAAAGCGCGGACAATGATCGGACTTGTATGAGAGGGTGAATCTGAAGATGCAGAAGATTTTCTTTTTCCGGTGATGGCTTGCAATAAAGGAATCACCGCACTTGTATGAGGGCATACATCTTGTTGAGCAGATTTTTTTAGATCTTCTGCAATTCGTGTAGCAGATCGTTGCGCAGATAGTGCGGCAGATTTTTCTAGTTTTTTGTGATCTTCTGTAATCCGTTTAGCAGATCGTTGCGTATCTGGTTTAGAAGATAGCTCATAAGATCGTTCTACAGCTCGTTTCATGCATGCTTCAGCTAGTTTCTTAGATTGCATTGCTCGTACGGCATCTCGTGCACGCTCTTGCAAAACTAATTTCTTCTTTTGCAAATGACGCTCTTGAGCCAACTGTATAGCATCTAGCTCCGAAAGTTGTTTAGCATCTAGTTCAGTTACTTTCTTAGCTTCAGCATCTCGTACCGCAACTCGTTTAGAATATTTTTCCGTTAGTTGCTCATCTTGCATCAATTTTTTTAGCGTTTCCTGAGTTAGTTTGTTATTTTGGTAAAGTCTTTCAGTAGCTGCCATAGCAAGCTTATTACGTTTCATAAATTCTTGATGTGCTCGTTGTTCATCATCTTGTCGACGAGATGCTTCAAGGCGTAGTGGTTCAGTAGCTTTTGCAAGAAGCAATTTATCTTGTTGAAATTTGTGATACGCTAGTATTCTTTTTTGATCTTCTCGTGCAGCATCTTGTTTCAAAATGCGTACTCGTTCAGTAGCTTTTGCAAGAAGCAATTTAGCTTGTTGAAATTCATTATACTCTAGTATTCTCTTTTGAGCTTCTCTTGCAGCATCTTTAATATCATTTTGTGCAGCTTTTGTAGCAAGCGCTTGAGCTTGCGTAAATTTTTCATGCGCTAGTTGATATTGTTGCTCAGATGCTTCAAGGCGTGCTTGCGCACTAACTTTTTCAAGAAGAAATTGAGTTTGTTGAAACTTGTCATCCGCTAGTATTCTCTTTTGATCTGCGCGTTCAGCGTCTTGTTTAAAAATGCGTACTAGTTCACTAGCGTGTTCAAGAAGACATTTAGCGTGTTGAAATTCGTGATACGCTAGTCTTTTCTTTTTATCTGCGCATGCAGCATCTTGTTTAATATCGTTCAGCTTTTGTGCAGCTTCTATAGCAAGCTCATGACGTTTTATAAATTCTTGATGCGCTCGTTGTTCCTCATCTTGTCGACGAGATGCTTCAAGGCGTAATCGTTCAGTAGCTTTTGTAAGAAGCCATGGCATTGGTTGAAGTTCCTGATACGCTAGTATTCTCTTTTGATCTGCGCGTTCAGCGTCTTGTTTAAAAATGCGTACTAGTTCACTAGCGTGTTCAAGAAGAAATTGAGTGTGTTGCAATTCGTAATCCGTTAGTTTTTTCTTTTTATCTGCGCATGCAGCATCTTGTTTAATATTGTTCACCTCTTGTTCAGTGTGTGTAGCAAGAGTTTGAGCTTCCGTAAATTCTGCAAGCGCTAGTTGATATTGTTGAGCAGATGCTTCAAGGCGTACTTTTTTAGTAGTTTTTTTAAGAAGAAATTGAACTTGTTGAAGTGCGTGATACGCTCGTTTTCTCTTTTGATCTGCGCATTCAGCATCTTGTTTCAAAATGCGTACTTGTTCATTAGCTTGTTCAAGAAGAAGTTGAGTTCGTTGAAATTCGTCATCCGCTAGTTTTCGCTTTTCGTCTGCGCATGCAACATCTTGTTTTTTATTCTTTACCTGTTCTGCAGCTCCTTTAGCAAGATTTTGCGCTTCCGTAAATGCTTGATATGCTAGTTTTCTTTTTTCTGAAGCTTGTTCAGCATCTTGTTTAATATCGTTTACCTGTTGTGCATCGTTTAGCTGTTGTGCAGCTTCTTTAGCAAGCGTTTGCGCTTCCGTAAATGCTTGATGTGCTAGTCTTCCTTTTTCTAAAGCTTGTTCAGCATCGGCATAGCTTTTTAAGGCCGCATTCTGAGCATTTACGTAAGTCTCTCTACTCTCGATCTCAACTTCTTTCGCATCTTGTAGAGCAAGTTTTTCAGCAAGGCTAGTCTCTTGATCAGTTCGACCCGCAACTACTTTAGCAAACATTTCACTGATTTTAGTATCCTGATTAATACGAGCCTCAACTACTTGAGCATATTGTTTCCTAGACCTTTGAATCTCTAACCAAACTTGGCGAGGATGTAGAGCAGCTAATTTCTTAGCTTCAGCAGCTCTTTTACTGTATTGAGCATATGCTTCAGACTCTCTTGCAGAATCTTCTGCACCTAGTTTAGCAGCTTGCGCAACTTCTTCAAACATTAGTACAATATCGCATGCATCTTCTACATCAGCTAGTTGATCAGCTTCTGTTTGAGACACTAGTGTTGTTTCAGTTTCTTTAGCTTGTTCATGGTTTTTTGTCCTTCGTTGCTCTCCTTGTTGCTCTACTACATCCAAATATTCCACAGATTTTTTTATGAATTTAGTTTGACATTTGGATCTTTTTGCACAAAATAATACTCCTTCTATTTGCTTGGCTTTTACCCTTCGTTGATCTGCTACATCTAAATATGCCAAATCCAAATATTGCAAAGATTTTTTCATGCATTTTGAAAACAATAGTTGTTGACGGACTGGAGGAAGGTGGAGACCCGTCTCTTCCTGCACTGTATGCAATGTGGTTTGTTGACGGAGTCCAGGATATTGATACATTGGATTCCACAAACCACATTGCATTTCATGCAATATGGTTTGTTGACGGAGTCCAGGATATTTATACATTGGATCCAATTTGGATGTTTTTGAAACACAGATCTGTAGACTGACTGTAGGGGATAAGCTGACACTAGGATATTCATTAATTGGCATACAAGGCTTGCAAGCTCCTTGAGACTCTAAAGAAATGAAAAATAAGAACAACACTACTGGCATAAAAAACCTCTAATGGTTCAATTATACATCGTATATAGTAAAAAGAAAAACAAAAAAAGAAAACAACATAGTAATATTTTTTATCTAAAAAATATCACCTTTTAAAGGCATGGAAAAATGCCTCATTTATGTTTTTAGGCAGGAATTGATTGAAAAGTAGAGTGTCAAAAATATATGGCTAACCTTTTTCTGCTCTGTCAGAAAAAAATTTGTTCAAAAATGTCATGCGTCAGGATTTGATGTTTTGAAAATATTTTCTGCGAATAATTAAAATAATAGCACCCAAAAGGTTGGCTAATGGAACAACATAAAGGCCATTTTTCAAGGCTTGCACATTATCCAATCCGCCTGAAATATTGACGGTGCATCCAATTGCGCTGTGTAGTAAATGTCCAAACCTCATCAAAATCATATTCACCACTGCTGTAGAAATAGTGGCATATTTTTTTCCATTTAATGGTGCTAGTATTATTTTAATTTGTATACACATTTATGGATAGGCTCTGATTACTAGTGTAGCTTTAAGAGTATCTAAAGATTGTTCTGAAGCAATGCTCAAGAGGAATGGCATTAGCTAAAAAAGAAAAATTTTAGCCTATATACAGTTTTTTTCAGACAAAAAAGCTTGTCTAAAAATGTATTCCGTAGGGATTTGGGGTTTTGACAATTCCTTATTTGAATCAAGCAGATATGTATTGAATTATTGAATAACGTGAGATATAATGACGTCGGATATTTTTATGTTATTTCTACTATTTTTTTTAAGTGCTTTATATGTCTATGGCGCTACATCTCAAGAAGATGATGGGTATCTGAAAAAAGTTCTTTTAAACATGGCTCACTCCGTGAGTGCTATGCAAGGGAGGGTGATGAACTACCATAGTGCTTTATGGGCAAAAAATCAAGCAGAATTTGACTCACGCAGAATAACATTTAAAAATTTTAGGAATGTAGATTTGGATTGCATGCTGAAATATAGTCCAGCTAATTATATGGCAGCCAGGACATGGATGAAATTTGTACACAAAAATCTTGCATACGCGGTGGAATTTTGTGAGATAGAAGACGGGCTGCTTACAAATCCAGTGACGCCCACTCAATTAAAATTTACAAGCACGTCAGAACCTTGTGTGACAAAAGACGTATCGCTTATACCCAATCCAGTGACGTCCATTCAATTAAAGTGTGAAAGCCCGTTAGAACCTGGTGTGACAAAAGACGTATCGCTTACGGCAAATCATCCATTTAACCTTACACCATCAAAATTCTTCGACGCTTTTTCTAGAATGGAATCAATCTCTTATAAACAGGATGTAGCTATGGAGAATTGTCAGGATAGTGGGCCAGGAGGTCCCTGTGAGAAGGCTCGCCGCATAATATACAGTATGTTTTATGCCCTCTTAAATTCTTTTCAATTTTACTGTAATGAAAGAAGACTCCGCAGTGATCAAGAATATGCGCGCTGGTGCTTAATGTATTTAGAGCATTATGAATACTTTTTCCCACATGCTATTTAGTATATTGTTTTCTTTTGCGCTACTTTAGCACGTCCCTCCAATGATTGCCAAAGCTTTTCAACCGTTCCCCTATCTTCAAGTAGTTTCAAAACTCCTTCATTTGTGTCTAATGCCGCATGTTGAGATTGTATTTTTTTCTTCTTTTCTTCCTTTTGTCTTTTCGCGATTTTAGATGATTTTGCTAACTCTACTACTGCTTCTTCTAGTTGGCGTGTTGTTTCTGGAAGTGATTCCACTACGTCGCAATATAGCATGAACTCGCTTTGAGTCTCTGGTCTCGGATTTTTTTCATTGAGTTCACGCATTGCATCTAGATTTTTACACGTTTGTGTATGAGCTAGTTTTATGTTTTCATATACCACAACACATTCAGAAAATTCTTTTGCTTCTTGCCAAGATTCTACAAATAGTTTACGCGGTATCTCAACTTCTTTAACCGACAAACTGTCTTACATCACTTGTTTGGATAACCCAGAATTTGTTAAGTTTGTTAGAGAGTAGTATATGGTACGAGCAGATCCATAAATATTTAAAGCGATTGAAAATAATAATATTAATATCATAAAAGTAATGTCTATTTTGTATATTATATGCTTTTTATATGTAAAGAAGTAATATAATCTATGAAACTATAGAGAATTTTTTTTCAATAAAGTTTTTATTATACTTGAGAGTATTGAAATTTCTAGTTTATGTTTCTTATTGATACTAGCTGATTTTTACAAAAAAGCTAGATAGGAGATGTTGCGAGATCATGGAAGTCGGGGGCAGATATATTGAGTTGTTTAAGATTGCCTGATTGTCCATTTATCTATATCTATATTATATAAGAAAGCTGAAGTTATTCTCTTTTTGAAATAGAATCTTATATTTTGAAATGCCTTATCTAGACAGGATCACTCTATGAGTAGGGGCGCATTTGGCTTTAGTGTGCTCAAGAGTAGTCTCCATAAAATCTGTAATCTTGTGATATCCTTGGGAATCTAAAGCAATAAAAAATAAGAACAACAGTAGCGACATATAATACCTTTTGATGAAAAAATTATACATCAATAGAATAATATTGTTTAAATAAAAATATTTATTTTTATCTAAAAAATATCACCTTTTAAAGGCATGGAAAAATACCTCATTTATGTTTTTAGCAGGAATTGATTGAAAAGTAGAGTGTCAAAAATATATAGCTAACCTTTTTCTGCTCTGTCAGAAAAAAATTTGTTCAAAAATGTCATGCGTCAGGATTTGAGGTTTTGAAAATATTTTCTGCGAATAATTAAAATAATAGCACCCAAAAGGCTGGCTAATGGAACAACATAAAGGCCATTTTTCAAGGCTTGCACATTATCCAATCCGCCTGAAATATTGACGGTGCATCCAATTGCGCTGTGTAGTAAAT
>Ga0209543_1003130_pt1 | contig 10850 bp, 11 predicted proteins | sample MesohylFT_FD_187296 | JGI IMG/M metagenome (GOLD analysis project Ga0209543, IMG submission 187296) | Host-associated microbial community of the marine sponge Aplysina aerophoba from Gulf of Piran - sponge mesohyl, lysed by freeze-thaw... | ecosystem: Host-associated > Porifera > Sponge >...
CCGAATTCGGCTCGGGCGGATCGCACGGATGGCCCGCCAGCGCGGTGCATATCAGGCGTTCGAGCCCTTGTTCGCTCGTATCGGTTGTCATTGACGAAGAGCAAACAAGCGGTCGTCCGCCCAGCCCTTCTTCCTCAACACGTCCGCCGCCAGTCCGATCTGCCGGGGCGAGAAGTGCTTCTTGCGTTCGTTCCACGCATAGGTCAGCGCAACGAGGTCATCTTCCGACGCGGGATTGTCGCGCACCATCACCCAATGCACTGTCGAAAGTAGCTCAAGCCCAAAGGCCGATTCGAATCCATCAACAAGGTCCGTCACCCTGTCGAAGCGCTCCCGGGTCCTGGGAGAACGGTGGAGAACTCTAATGGCATCTTCGACGGCGCCGGGGACGAGATTCAACTGCTTGTCGGGCCGGTCGCCGCCATCGCCGTATCCCGATACGAAGTACCCCTCCACCTCATTCAGGAGGTGCCGTAGATTCTCGGCGTAGGGTCCGTAAGGCCCCTCCGTGTACCTGAGTCTCAGGCGTTGGCCCGCAACCTGCATGAAGTACATAAGCTTGTGGACTTCGAGCAGGGTGACGAAGGGATCGAGCAGGCCGTTCAGGTACCGGTTCATCAGCCCGACCAGCACTGCCCGTTCCGGGCTCATCCTCGGTGCCTCGCGGCTGCGAACCATCTGTTTCGCTTCGGGTGCCCCCTTGGGCTCGAAGACGACGACGTGCAAGTCGTTGAATCCGCGCAATGCTTTCTCGATACGGGGGCGCACATCGCTCCAGTCCAGGCCACCAAGGCCGCTGCCGAGCGGCGGTACGGCGATCGAGCGGATGCTGCGTTCGCGGATCACCGTCGCGAGGTCTTTCAGTCCAGCCTCGATATCCTCGGTCCGGCTATTGCCGCGCCAATGCCGTTTGGTCGGAAAATTGATGATGAAGCGCGGGTTGGTAAGCGCGCCCGTCTCGAACACGAACATGCGTCCGGGTTGAACCTCGCCGCGCCGGCAAGCCGTGGCATAGACCCGGAAGTTCTCGGGAAACGCCTTCTTGAACTGAAGCGCAATGCCACGCCCCATCACGCCGACACAATTGACGGTATTGACCAGGGCCTCGGCGTCTTCGGCAAGGATGTCGCCGGTCGTGAAGCGAATCATCGACGTCCCCTCCGCGTCATCAATAATACCATTCCCGCCTCAACGCGATATCGGGCTGATATTCGGCCTCCCGGACGGCATCGTGCGCCTGATCCTGAATGTGTACGGTACGTACGCCGATACGCCGAACCAGCGCCCACGGGAACGATTGCTCGATAAGGAATTCAGCCTGCTTGCCTTCCTTGCAGGCGCGCCAGTCTCGTGCCCCGATGGCCGCCCAATCGATCTCCTCCAGCTGCGCCAGGTCGCAGCGGTCCTTGAAGTAGCCCGAGCCTGCATTGGAGAGGGTGAATGCCCATCGCCGCCCATATCTCTCGGCCCAGTGCACTGTTTCGTGGAGATCGGCCTCCAAATGCACAATTGGATCTTGGCCTCCCCGATAGTCGAGCTCGGCATGATTGGCCATGCGGATCAGGTAAAGCATCACGGAGCGGGGGCAGAAGTAGAACGGCACGCAGTCACCCACATTGAGTCCGGGGCGGCATTTCACTCGATTGGTCAACCGCCGCTGCTTGATTCCGCTCATGCCGATGGTCGTGCCGGGCCGTGCCTGCTGCTGCAAACGAGCGTCGGACCAAAGGCACTCGTCCGCAGCGATCGAGGCCAGACGGTCCACATGGACGATGTGGTAGATCTTCGGCTCGGCAGGTGGCAGCACGGTCAGCGCACGACCTCCGCGGGCTCGTTGTGGTCGTCGGATGCTGGTTCACCGCCAGCGTCGAGAGGGGCGTCGGCCCCGTCGTCCACTGTCAGGGAAGCAATTTCGGGCAGCGAAGCAGCCGCGCTTCGTACATCGAGCTTGCCGGTCACGACATCGGCGATCAGGCGGGTGCGGTATTCGCAGAAAAGAGAAATTTCTTCCCGTGCAAGGCTGCTGGCCGCACGCAAATGCTCTGTCTCCGCAAGTATGTATGAAACGATCTTATCTTGCTCCTCGCGAGGAGGAACGGCAATCGCGATGCTCATTAGTCGGTCTTGAGTTAGTTTCGGCTGCGCTACTCCCGAGATCCAAGGCAAATAATTTATGCACTCCAATAGATTGGCCAAATATTCTAAGTGGCCATGTTTCGGTTTAAGGATATGAGCATGGTTGTTCACCCAATATTTGCCTCTAGCGACAATCGCCAAGGGGAGATTCCGGAGCACAAGGTTCGCGCCGTCCTCAGCAATCAAAATCAAATCGTCTTGGAATAGGTAATCGTCAACCTTATCGATGACCCCTGACGCACCATAGTAGTCGTACTCACGTATAGTCATTGTGCCGCGTTCAGTACTACTCAATGGAAGGCGGCGATGGTTTAGGCACTCAAATTCTGTCTTAATTCGAGCAAGTTTCCAATACGCCGGCACCTCCCCCAGCCATTCGACGCCGGAGGGCTTGTAGGCCGGGTAGGGCCGGCCGGTGCGAACATCGATCCGGCCCGTGACGGCCTGGTGGACGATAGCCTGCTTCTGCTCCTCCAGCAGCGCAATCAGCTTCTCCTTGGCTCTGATGTAGCGTTGGATGCACCGGTCGACGTGGTCGAGGAAGTGAACGATGGCAGCTTGTTCAGAGGGAGGCGGGAGCAGAAGAGGAATTTCTCGCATTGCCGAGATCGATAAATCCCATTGTCCAATTCGAACGCCGTCAGAATATCGCGAAAAGTAAGGCACGTAAGCTTTGGACCTAATGGCTCTATGAAAATAGGCGGGTTCGACTTCTTGTATGTCGAAGACAAAATAGGCTGGACTGACAATTCCGAGATAGTCAGAAACACCATAAGATCCCTGCCAAGCTTTCATTTTATTCATGGCGAATTGGAATTGTTTAACTACTTTGTAATTTGTTAAGTCGTCAGGAACAACATTATGGTTTTCATCCTTATTCGAAGTATCACGAACTATTACCCCTCTCTCTCGTACAACCGAAAGCAAGGGCAATTCCGGACGATCACGGCTGCTCACGGATCGGAGAATGTGACGTAACTTCCGTACCTCCCAATGCGCCGGCACCTCTCCCAGCCACTCAACACCGGAGTGCTTTATCGAGGGATAGGGCTTCAACATGACCGTCATGCCATCAACCGAAGAGCGTTTCGCGCACGTCGCGCTTGGACAGACCGAGGAACATCGCCACGTCGCCGGTAATCGCATCAAGCGTCCCGGCGCGGACATCCCGATGGCGGGGCACGGTCACGCTGTGGCTGTCGGTCCCGGTTGTCAGCGTCAAGGTCATGTGGCTTCCCCGCTCCGGGCCACGCGATAACCGTAGTGGCGGGCGAGCAACCGCGCGACCTCGCTCCCCGAAAGGTCACGGGGAAGCCTCATACCGCGATGGCCTCATCCCTGACGAAATGCAGCCTGACCACTCTCGGCGCATCGTCTTCGTCGAAGTGACAAAGGACTGCATCCCGCGCCATGGCCTTCAGGTCGTCCCAGTCATCCCCTTGGGTGAAGATGCTGTGCCCGAGCGCCCGGGCATCGTATCCGCCTTCGGCCGCCTCGGTAACCTCGAAGATGATCTCGGTCGGTCTCATCCGACGTCCTCCCTGTTTCCCGCAGCGGCGAGTATCTCCGCCAGCAACCCCCCAGTGTCCGTCTCCAGCGCGAGGATATCGGCGCGTATCTCATCCAGCGCGCGCATTGGCTGCGGCTTGTAGAAGTAGCGGTTGAAGCTGATCTCATAGCCGGTCTTCACGCTGTCTTCCCGATACCAGGCGTCGCCGGCATAGGGCAGGACCTCGCGGCGCAGGAAGGCTTCGATGCCGCCTTCCTCCTGCAGGGGTATCTGCTCGGTGTCTCGCAGTTCGGTGTCGGGTTCATACTCCACAACGGCCGAACGGCCTCCAATGGCGGTTTCGAACAGGCCGCGCAGCGGGTCGGGCTCCGTTTCCCGCCTGTGAATCCGCCGGATGACGGGCGGGGCGTCCTCGCTCCGCGTTCCGTGCTCCTTGAGCAGCTTGATCTCGGACGCCTTGTAAGCAAGGCCCGGATCGATGCCCTCGATGCGCAAGGGCCGCTCCACCGTGACCTTCCAGTCCTTCCAGTAGCCGAGGGCGGCGTTGTCGAAGATCCGGCTCTGCTCGCTTTCCTCGAAGGCGAGGAAGGCCTCGCATATGCGGGCGATGTCGGCCTCGCCGAGTTCGCAGTTCTTCTTGCCGAGATTCTTGCGCAGCGGGCGGTGCCAGCCGGTGGCGTCGATCAGCTGCACCTTGCCCCTGCGGTGCGCGGGCTTGCGGTTGGTCAGCACCCACACATAAGTCGCGATGCCGGTGTTGTAGAACATGTTGAGCGGCAGGGCGACGACGGCCTCGAGCCAGTCGTTCTCGATGATCCAGCGGCGGATGTTGCTCTCGCCCTGGCCGGCGTCGCCGGTGAACAGCGAACTGCCGTTATGCACCTCGGCGATGCGGCTGCCGAGCGCGGTATTCCGCTTCATCTTGGAGAGCTTGTTGGCGAGGAACAGCATCTGGCCGTCGCTGGAGCGGGTGACCAGCGAGAATTCCGGGTCGCCGCCATGCTCGATGACGAAGCGCAGGTCGCGCATCTCCTTCTTGCCGCCCATGCGTTCCAGGTCGGTTTTCCAGCTCTTGCCGTAGGGCGGGTTCGACAGCATGAAATCGAACTCGCGCGACGGGAAAGCGTCGTTGGAGAGCGTCGAGTGCTCCGGGCCGCCCACGATGTTGTCGGCGGCATCGCCCTCGCCCTTGAGCAACAGGTCGGCCTTGCAGATGGCGTAGGTCTCGGCGTTGATCTCCTGGCCGAAGAGGTGGGTGGAAACCTGCCTGCCGCGCTCGGCCGCGAGCTCCTGCAAGGTCTCTTCGGCCACGGTCAGCATGCCGCCGGTGCCGCAGGCGCCGTCATAGAGCAGATAGGTGCCGGACTCGATCCGGTCGGCGACGGGCAGGAAGACGAGCTTCGCCATCAGCCGCACGGCGTCGCGCGGGGTCCAGTGCTCGCCCGCCTCCTCGTTGTTCTCCTCGTTGAAGCGGCGCACCAGCTCCTCGAAGATCGTGCCCATGCCGTGATTGTCGAGGCCGGGATGGCGGACCGTGCCGTCGGTATTCTTCACCGGCTCGGGGCTGAGGTTGATCTCCGGCGAGGTCAGCTTCTCGATCAGTGTGCCGAGCGCGTCCGCCCTGGAGAGGCGCGGAATCTGGTTGCGGAACTCGAAACTGTCGAGAATGTCCTGCACGTTGGGCGAAAACCCGTCCAGCCATGCCTCGAAATCCGCCCTGAGCTGCTGCGGATTGGAGCGGGCGCGCAGGTCGTGCAGGGTAAAGGGCGAGGCATTGTAGAAGGCTTGGCCTGCCGCCTGGCGCAGCGCCGCGTCCTGCTCCACGATTTCCGCCGCATCGAGCGCGGCCTTCATGTCGAGCACGGCCCGCTTGCCGTCCTCCAGCACTGCATCCAGCCGGCGCAGCACGGTCATCGGCAGGATCACGTCGCGGTATTTGCCGCGCACATAGAGGTCGCGCAGCACGTCGTCCGCGATACCCCAGATATAGTTCGCGATCCAGTTCAGGTCGCCATTGCTCATGTTGCGTCCGCTCTCCGCTTCCGCCGTTGCGGCGGCTTCAGGCCGTCTTGCGCCTAGCACATCATAAACGACGCTTGAAGCCGGTGCCTGCCCCGGCGGCGGCTGGCGCTACGCCCCGTCCGCCCGGCCCCGCCGCCTCGCAAGCCGCGTCTTCCGGTCCAGGCCGTGGCGCGCCAGGAAGCGTTGCACCGCGGCCGCGCTGAAGACCGCGCCTTCAGCGGCGAGCGCGCTCTGCAGCGCCCGGCCGCTGATGTCCGGGCGCTCCTTCAGGATGCGGAGAATCCGCGCGCGCTCCGACTCGATCCGCGAGGGGCGGCCGCGGGGCCGCCCCGGCCTGAAATTGCCCTGCTCGCGAAAGCGCCGGACCCAGCGGAAGACGCTGGTCGTTTCCACCTCGAACTTCCGGGCCGCTGCCTCGAAGCTCATCCCCCGCTCCAGCACCGCCGCCACCGCCCGGCGGCGCAGGTCCTCGCCGACCGCCTTGCCCGGCCTCGGCCCCGCCATGCCGTCCGCCATCGCCTCCGCCGTGTTTGCCATCGCCCTCTCCGTCATCGTTCCTCCCGGACGGCTCCCGCCCGTTTCGTTCCAGATTACCGCGCCGGCCGCGGCGGCCGGCATTCCGGGTCTAACGCACCGGGGCCTTTCGCCGGCCGGCGGACGCGCGCACCTGTCCGGTTGAGCGTCCGCCCCTCGACACAACCCCAAGATCGCTCGCAAGGCGCCGCCCGGCGCCCCGGCTCACGTCCACGTCATCGCCCCGTTTCCTCGCGGTTGGCACAGGTTTCGGGGGTATATAGGGAACAAACGGGCGGAATGCAAGGATTTGAGAGGAATTTATACCGGGTTTCGCATTGCGGGGCTCCGCCCGCCGCTTCCGCCGGGGCGCTGCGTCACGCTCCGCCCCCAATGTCGCTAGGCCTGTTCCCGTCCTTTCTGTCATGCCCGGACTTGTTCCGGGCATCTCCCTCGGGGGCCACTGCGATGGCGGAAATGGATGCCCGGAACAAGTCCAGGCATGACGGTGGGGAAGCAGCCGCGTATCGAGGGACCGCGACGATGTACGCCCGCCGCTCAGCCCCCCGCCGGCCGCCGGTAGAGCCGATACCGCCCCGGCGCGACGCCTTCCGGCAGCGGCTCCTCGGTCCAGCCGGGGAGCGGCATGGGCTGGTCGCTGGCGAGGATGGCGCCGGGGGTTGTCAGGCGGGGCAGGAGGGGGGCGAGCGCGGCGGCGAGCGCCAGCGAGGCCTGCTTGTCGCCGGTGCCGATGTCGGCGTGGACGAGGGCTGCGGGGGCGGGCAGGCGGACATGGGGCAGCGTCGCGAGGAAGTCGCCGGCGATGAGCCGGTCTTCGGGCGGCGTGCAGTCCGGGTGGGCGGCGGGCTGGCGCTCGAACACGAAGATGTCCCGGTCCGGCAGGCGCGCGCGCAGATGGTCGTAGGTGCGCCCGTTGCCAAGGCCTAGCTCCAGCACCGGGCCGGGCACGCCCTCGACCAGCGCCGCCGCCCGGTCGAGGCAGGCGCGCTGGGCCTCAAGGCGGCGGATGGCGCTGTCGAGGCGGGTCATTCCCCGCTTACCCGGCGGCCAGCTGCGCGCGGGCTTCGCGGAGGTCGTGGGTGGTCTTGTCGAGGCGCTGGGCGAGCTCGCGCATGATCTCGACCGCCATTTGCGGGAACTCCGCCACCAGGCGGAAGAACAGCTCCTTGGAGATGCGCAGCGCCGTCATCGCCTCCGTGGTGCGCACGGTCGCGGTGCGCGGCACGTCGATCAGGATGGCGATCTCGCCGATGATGTCGTTCCTGCCCAGATCGGCGACCTTGAGCGGGCCCTGGGGTGTGTCGACCAGCACCTCGGCCGCGCCCTCCAGCACGATATAGGCGGCGTCGCCGATATCGCCTTCCGTCACCACAAGGTCGCCCGGCTCGAAGCGCACCCGCTCGCTGGTGAAGGCGAGCAGGCGCAGCTTCGACGCCTCGATGCGCTGGAACAGCGGGATGGCGCGGAGCGCCTCGACTTCCTCGTTGAGCGCCATGGTCCGTTCCTCCTCCTTACTGCCGCAGGAGCCGGGCGAACGGGCCGCCGGCCCCGCTCAGCTCCTCCCAGCTCCCGTCCTCCACCGTGCGCCCCTCCTCGACCGTGACGATGCGGGAGAAGCCTTCCGCCAGCTCCGGCGATTCCAGCACCCAGACGATGCCGCGCCCGGCCATCGCCGTGCGGGCGGCGAGGAAGAGCATCTCGCGCGCCACCCGCTCGACGCCGGCGGTCGCCATGTTGACCACCAGCAGCGCCGGGCGCTTGAGCAGCGCGCGGGCGAAGGCGAGCTTCTGGCGCTGGGTTGCGGTCAGCCGGCTGCCGCCGATGCCGACCTGGAAGGCGAGCCCCGCCTCCATCACGGCTTCGCGGATGCCCACCTCGTCCACGACCTCGCCCAGCAGCGCGCTCATCCTGGCCGCGCCCTGCGCCTGGCCGTGGCGGATGCGCCCGAACAGGATGTTGTCCTGGAGGCTCGCCTGCGCCGCATAGCGCTCCGCGTCGAAGAACTCGACCGAGCCGCGGTCCGCCTCCGGCAGGCGCTCGCGGAACAGGCTGCGCGCCGTGAGCAGGTCGCGGCGGATGTCGTCGTCGATGAGGCCGAGGCGGTGGCGCTCCGGGATCAGCAGGAAGGGCAGGCCGAGCAGCCGCTCGCGCTCGTCGGCCTCCAGCCCCTCCAGCCCCAGCCGGTCGGCGCGCGCGGCGATGGTGCGGAAGTCGGGCAGGTCGTCGGCGTCGATGAAGCTGAACTGCTGGAAGAGCTCGTGGCCGGGGTCGATGTCGGCGAACAGCTCCACCATGATCTTCGCCACCTGGAGGCCGATGCCCTCCAGCCGGTCGAGCAGGCCGGCTTCCTCCAGCACGCTGCGCACGAAGGGGTGGCCCGCAAGGTTCTCCAGCGCGAAAGCAGGGCCGATGGGCGCGCCGAACAAGAGGTTCTCCGCGAGCGTGGCGTTGACATTGTAGGCATGCGCGTCGAAGGGCTCGATGGGCGCAGCGGCGCCCGGCGCGTCGAGGCGGGAGCGGAGCGCGGCGCGGGCTTCCAGCACCCGTTCGGCGAGGCCCGGATGGGCGCCGGGGTCGAGCACGCCGCGCAGGCCGAGCGTGTAGAGGTCGTCGTCGAGGCCGACGGCCGCCAGCACCTCCACCATCCGGCGCACCATCTCCTGGCCGGGCGCGGCGCCGGCGGCCTCGTAGTCCACCCAGTCCGCGCCGATATCGGCGTCGCTGTTGCCGGAGCGCCGGGCCTCGGCGGCCCGGGCGTCGCGCCGGGCGGCCGCTTCCGGGCCGGCGTCGGCAGGCCGGAGCGGCCGGTGGCGCAGGCCGAACAGCAGGTTCTCGCGCACGGTCGCGTTGAAGAGGCTGGCGTTCGGCCCGACATAGGCCGCCCCGCGCCCGAAGGCCGCCTGCGGCAGCTCTTCGAGCGCCGCGCCGTCCAGATGCGCGCGCCCGCCGGTGACGATGGCGAGCCGGGCCGCGAGCAGGCCGAGCTCCTCCTTGCCGCCGCCGCTCGGGCCGACGATTGCGACATGCTCGTCGAGGCCGACGGAGAAGGTGGCGCTGCGCACGGGCTGGGAAATTTCGTCCTCGGCATAGGCGGCGTTCTCGAAGGCGAGCCGGCTGTCCGGCGTCAGGGCGGGCAGGGCCTCGGGCTCCTCCACCTGCAGCGCCTCGTCGATCATGCCGGGCGGGTCGAACTGCTGCGCCACCTGGTCGTATTTGATGCGCGCGTCGGCCTGCTGCTGGTAGTAGGCGAGCAGCTCCTTCCAGGGTGCGGACATGTCCTTGTAGGCGGCGAGCACGGCGACCATGGCGCCGAAGCTGAGGCGGCCCTCGATGATCAGGTAGCCGCCGATCGAGTAGAAGAAGAAGGGGGTGAGCTGGGCCAGGAAGTTGTTGAGGAACTTGATGAAGAACTTGCGCCGGAAGATCTCGTAGCGGATGTCGTATATGTCGCCGAGGCGGTGGGCGATGTCGGCGCGCAGCCGGTTGGAGCCGTCGTCGGCGTGGACGGCCTCGATGGTCGAGATCGATTCTCCGATCCGGTCCGACAGCCGGCGCACATGCTGCACCCGCTCCTTCGCCAACGCGGTCACCCGGCGCTGCAACTTCGGGATCGCATACATCTGAAAGGGGTAGAGCGCGAGCGCGGCAAGGCCCAGAATGGGTTCCTGGATGAGCATGAAGGCGCCGATAGTGACCAGTATGCCGAGCTGATAGACCGGCTGGGCTAGCGCATCGCCCATGAAGCCGCCGAGCGGCTCGACCTCCTGCGTCACCATCGGGATGATCTCGCCCTGGCCGGTGCGCTTGAAGACCGGCAGGGGGAAGCGCAGGAGGCGCGAATAGAGGTCGTAGCGCAGCCGGCGCAGCAGCCGTTCGCCGAGCCGACCCTTGCCGCTGTTGATGGCGAATTTGAACGCGCCGTTCAGAAGCACGAGGCCCAGAAAGGCGAAGCTCAGCACCATCAGATATTCGATCTGCCCGAGCTCCAGCCCGAGCAGCGACCGGGGGAAGCCTTCGCCGCCGATGGCGTCGTTGATGATCTGCTTGGGCAGTTCGAGCGAAACGTAGAGCACCGGGAAGGACGCCACGGTGAGCGCCAGCAGGAAGAGCTGCTGCGGCAGGCTGTGGCGGAACACGAAGCCGTAGATCGTCTTTTCCATGCCGTGCGGCTCCCGCGCCTCGACAAACGTCCGTATCATGGGCCTATCGGGTGCAATTGAAAGTGCGGCCTCGGCGCACGACATTCAATGGAGCAGCGTTCCCGGAAGCCGCAACCTGCGCTTCCGCGCCGCGCCGGAGATATGCGATAGTCGGTCCCATGCGAGGCAAGCGTATCCTCATATACAGCCATGACAGCTTCGGCCTCGGCCATCTGCGCCGCTGCCGGACGATTGCGCATGCGCTGGTCGGCCGGCGCCGGGATCTCTCGGTGCTGATCCTCTCGGGCTCGCCGATCATCGGCAGCTTCGATTTCCGCACGCGGGTCGATTTCGTGCGCGTGCCGGGCATGATCAAGCTGCGCAACGGCGACTACACGCCGCTCAACCTGAACATGGCGCCGGAAGAGACGCTGGCGATGCGGGCCTCGATCATCCGCCACACGGCGGAGATCTTCGACCCGGATCTGTTTCTGGTGGACAAGGAGCCG
>Ga0209543_1003131_pt1 | contig 10847 bp, 8 predicted proteins | sample MesohylFT_FD_187296 | JGI IMG/M metagenome (GOLD analysis project Ga0209543, IMG submission 187296) | Host-associated microbial community of the marine sponge Aplysina aerophoba from Gulf of Piran - sponge mesohyl, lysed by freeze-thaw... | ecosystem: Host-associated > Porifera > Sponge >...
GGGCGCGAACGTGAACGTGCGAGCGGCGCTCGACGCGGCCTCGCCACGGGAGTTCGCGGGGCTGCCGGTCGAGGGGGTGGACACGACCGACGGATGGCGCTTCCTGCTGTCGGAGGGGTGGGTGCTGTTCCGGCTCTCGGGCACGGAGCCGCTGCTGCGCATCTACACGGAGCTGCGGGACGAATCGAAGGTAGGGCCGGTGATCGAGGCGGGGCAGGCGCTGGTGGGGGATGCGTTCGCGGGCTGAGGCGGGGACCGGTCCTTAGATACCGAAGATGTGCTGGAAGGCCCTGACCGTGGCGTAGGGGACATTCTCCTCCAAGCAGACCGCCTGGACCCCGGTGTCGTCGCTAAGGATTGTCGGCGTCGGTTGACGATCGCGGTGAAGCACAGCCGCCGCCACCAACTCGGGATCGGCCGCAGAGGGGGAAGTTGTAAACAGTCGCTCGTGGTGGGAAGCGAGGCTGAACGCAAGCGCAGCTACGTCCTGGGTTGTAGGCATTACGAATCTCTTGTGGTCGCGGACCCAGCGGGCGGCCTCCGTCTCCCTCCGCCGGGTCGCCTCCCGCTGAACAGCCTTAGGAATTCGCAACTCGTTCCGGTCGCCAAGCTGTTCCAGCAGTTGCCGCCCCGGACCAGTCTTGACGAGCGCGATGATCGCGTTCGTATCGGCGTAGAAGCAGCGGGCTGGGTTATCGGCCATCAAGTTTCGAGCGTGGCCGCCACCTGGTCTGTACGCATGTCCAGCAGACGGGCGATGCGCTCGACACCGAGACTCCCGTTGGCCACGGCGGCCCGCGCCCCCGTGAGTGCCCGCGGCCCTAGGTAGCGCCGGTAGCGCACTGGCAGAGACAGGCTGCCCTTGCCCCCTCCGCCTCGCTTGGACGGCTTCGGTAGGCTCGGGTCGCCGACAAAGCCCATCTGCGCTAACCGCACGCCGAGCACGCTGTTGCTCACGTTGAACCGCTCACGCAAACCCTGGCGCACGCTCCATGGCAGTGAACGGTAATCCGCGGCGAACGGGACGTCCGCCAGCAGAGGCTCAAGGTCTGCGCTCGGGACGAGCAGTGCCCCAGCAACGCGGTTTGCCACGAGCTCCTCCCGGTTAGTCGTCTTTCGGCTAGCGAAGGGGGTGCAGAGAGCGATCTCTCGCCGACCCTGTCGCAGGCACAGATGGGTGAGTTCATGGGCCAAGGTGAAGAGTCTTGGCGCGGCACCGTCGCCCGAACTTAGCAGCACAGCGGGAGGCATCCCCACATCCCAGCGCGAAGCCCCGCGCAGCTCCGCGGTGTCGAGCGACAGGGTGAAGACGAAGACCCCAACGCCTTCGACTGCCGTAGCCGCATCCGCCAGCGCCACCTCATCATCCGCCCATTGGTCCTGGCGGGCGCGCGTCAGTCCGATGGTCCCCCGAATCGCCATAGCGAATCGCTCGATTGCCACGTCGTCGGGTGTACCCCGAGCATCCAAGAGCTCCGTAAGATCCCCTACCGGCAGGCTTACGTCCTCAGCCGAGCCCTCAGCCAGAGAGATCTCTTTCGCCAGCTCGCAGAAGGCATCGAAGGTGCGCAGCTTCCGATGGGTGCTGTAGCTCGCCGCACCCTCGCCCGTCCGGAAGTCGGTCTGGGGGCGTGCCCAACTCGCGGGGTCAGCCATTGCCCCAAAAGGCAGCAGGAGCGCTTCCGCCCATGCTTCGATCTCCGGCATCGAGCGGCTTGTTGCACCAGCCTCCCAGTCCCGCAGCGCCGCCACTGTCACCTCGGCCTTCGGGACGGAGCGCCGCAGCGCCGCCTGAATCCTCTTGACGGCCGTTTCCTCATCCAACGCGATGCTCTCGCGCACCCGGCGACATGACCGCCCGTCAATGGCAAGCCGCGGTTCCTCGTCGAAGAGCACAGCTTGAGTCATCGCCACAGTGTAGCCCGGCCCTCCGGGGTGGCGGGCGCGATGTGAACGGCTGGTGCTTCACGTAAGAGGGGATGGGGCCTACACTCGGATTGGCTCACTGGAGGGATAGCGGCTTACCGGCCGCACCTCCGCTCGCTGAACGCTCGGGGCGAGGCGCCACCGCCGAATCCCGAGCCGCCACGACCGCATGGCGTGGCAGGCACCGGTCAGCCCCCACCAGGGCACAGGCCGGCAAATCAGAGCCGGTGGAAGGACTCAACCATGGTTCGGATGACGGGATCCCAGATCCTGCTGGAGTGTCTCCAGCGGGAGGGAGTATCGACCATATTCGGCTACCCCGGCGGGGTGGTGTTGCCGCTCTACGACACCTGGCCGCAGTTCCCCGCGATCCAGCACGTGCTCGTACGGCACGAGCAGGGTGCGGCGCACATGGCCGACGGCTACGCGCGCGCCTCGGGCGAGGTGGGCGTCTGCCTGGCGACGAGCGGTCCCGGCGCGACCAACCTCGTGACGGGCATCGCGACCTCGTTCCTGGACTCGACGCCGATGGTGGCGATCACGGGGAACGTGGCGCGCACGCTGCTCGGCAAGGACGGCTTCCAGGAAGCCGACATCACGGGCATCACGCAGCCGATCACGAAGCACAACTACCTCGTGATGCGCGCCGAGAACATCGCCATGGCGGTGCGTGAGGCGTTCCACATCGCGAAGACGGGCCGTCCCGGCCCGGTACACATCGACATTCCCAAGGACGTGTTCCAGGAGGAAGCGGAGTTCGAGTGGCCGGAGGAGATCAACCTGCGCGGCTACCGTCCGACGACGAAGGGGCACGCGGGCATGATCCGGCGGGCGGCGGAGGCGATTAACCGGGCGGAGCGTCCGATCATCATCTCCGGGCACGGCATCGTCTGGGGCGACGCCTCGAACGAGCTGCTGGAGCTGTCGGAGAAGGCGCAGATCCCGGTGATCACGACGTTCCTGGGGATCGGGGGCTTCCCCGAGACGCACGACCTGAGCTACGGCTTCCTGGGCATGCACGGCATGTACCACGCGAACATGGCGGCGGACGAGGCGGATGTCGTGATTGGCATCGGGATGCGGTTCGACGACCGCGCGATGGGGCGCTTCAACGACTTCAACCCGGACGCGACGATCGTGCATATCGATATCGACCCGGCGGAAATCGGCAAGAACCTGCCAACGGCGATCCCGGTGGTGGGTGACGTGAAGCGCGTGCTGCCGGAGCTGACGGACCGCATCGAGCGGCGCGACCGCTCGTCCTGGCTGAAGTGGATCGACAAGGTCGAGGAGGAGCATCCGAGCCTCGAGATCCGGGAGACGCGGCGGCTCATCCCGCAGCAGATCGTGCGCACGCTGTACGAGGAAACGAACGGCACCGCCACGATGGTGACGGGCGTGGGTCAGCACCAGATGTGGGCGGGCCAGCACTACTTCTACGACAGCCCGCGGAAGCTGGTCTCCTCGGGCGGTCTGGGCACGATGGGGTTCGAGCTGCCGGCCGCGATCGGCGCGCAGATGGGCATGCCGGACTCCGAGATCTGGGCGATCTGCGGGGACGCGGGCTTCCAGATGACGATGCAGGAGCTGGCGGTCTGCGTGGACGAGCGATTGCCGGTGAAGATCGCGATCATGAACAACGGCTACCTGGGCATGGTCCGGCAGTGGCAGGAGCTGTTCTACGACGAGAACTTCGTCTCCGTGGCGGTGACGCAGCCGGACTTCTGCAAGCTGGCGGAGGCGTACGGCATTCGCGCGCTGCGGGTGGAGACGAAGGCGGAAGTGCTTCCCGCCATCCAGGAGGCGCGCAACTACGACGGTCCCATCCTGATCGACTTCCATGTGGACCAGGACGAGAACGTGTGGCCGATGGTTCCGGCGGGAGCGGCCCTCTCGGAGACGATCGAGATGCCGGAGAAGGAGCTCGTGCGATGACGATCAGCAACGGAACACGACCGAGCCACCACACCGTCGTCGCCATCGTCGAGGACAAGCCGGGTGTGCTGCAGCGCGTGGCGGGGCTGTTCCGGCGGCGGGGCTTCAACATCGAGTCGCTGGCGGTCGGGCCCACGGAGTTCGAGGGCCTGAGCCGCATGACCATCATCGTGGACGGGGCGAGCGCGCCCGTGGAGCAGGTGGAGAAGCAGCTCTACAAGCTCATCGACGTGGTGAAGGTGAGCGACCTGACGCACGAGGACGCGATCACGCGGGAGCTGGCGCTGCTCAAGGTTCGCTGCAACAACGTGAACCGGCACGAGCTGCTGGACATCGCGAACGTGTTCCGTGCGGACGTGGTCGACATGGCGACGAACTCGCTGATGCTCCAGGTCGTTGGCGACGAGGACAAGATCAACGGGCTCATCAAGATGTGCGAGCCGTACGGCATCCGCGAGCTCTCGCGGACGGGCACGATCGCGATGACGCGCGGGCAGAAGACCACGACCGTGCACGAGTCGGAGCCGGAGGCGATCGCGCGCGTGCACCAGAGCCAGGGCCGCCGCGTCGAGGCAGACCTGCCCTTCAGCAGCGACTAGAGCGGCTACTCCAGCTCGACGAGGAGCGCCCCTGCCTCGACGACCTCGTCGGGGGCCACGTGGACGGCGCTGACCGTTCCCGCACCTGGGGCGGTGATGGCGTGCTCCATCTTCATCGCGTCGAGGACGGCGACGACGACGCCGTCGGCTACGGGCTCGCCCTCACGCACGTTCACGGCGGCGACGCGTCCCGCCAGGGGCGCGCGGATCGCGCTGGCGGGACCATCGCCGGCGCGGGCGGCGGCGGACGTGGCCGGCGGAGGGACGAGCCGGACGCGGAAATCGCCGATCGGTGCACCAACCACGACGCTGCCGTCGGGTTCGAGTCGCGCGGTGACTGAGGCTGCATCCCCGGCATCTACGGACTCGCCGTCGACACTGGCCTGATCCCGAACGAGGGACACGGAGCGGGGTCCGGCGCCGTCGTCGAGCCAGAGGATACGGGCGCCGGGAGCGAGCCAGGCGGAGCCGGCGAAGCCCGGCTCCTCGCGGGAGGCGAAAAGGCGGGCAGCCGCGGCCAGGGCAGCGGGGTGCGGGCGGGCAGCTTCGAGGAGGGCGGGGAGCTCGCGTTCGAGCCACTGCACGGTCGCCTCTCCGGCAGCGAAGACGGGGTTGGCAAGGACGGCGCGGTGGAGGGGCAGGTTGGTGCGGAGGCCCGCAAGGGATGCGCTCCCCAGCACGCCGGCCGCGAGCTGCAGCGTCGCGCCGCGGACAGGTCCGCGGACGACGAGCTTGGCGACGAGCGAGTCGTACTCGCTGGGAACGGCATCGCCTGCCTCGTAGCCGGTATCGAGGCGGGCGCCGGGGGCGGTCAGGGTGGTGAGGCGGCCGGCGGCGGGAAGGAAGCCAGCCCAGGGGTCCTCGGCGTTGAGGCGGAACTCGATGGCGTGGCCGTCGAAGCGGATGCCGTCCTGGGCGAAGGGGAGGGGTTCCCCGGCGGCGACAGCGAGCTGGAGGGCGACAAGGTCGAGGCCCGTGACCGCCTCGGTGACCGGGTGCTCGACCTGGAGACGGGGGTTCACCTCGAGGAAGTAGAAGGGGCGGCGGCCGTCCTTCGGCTCGCCGACGAGGAACTCGACGGTGCCGGCGTTGACGTAGCCAGCGGCGCGCATGAGTCGCAGGGCGGCGGCGGTCAATTCCGCACGCAGGGCCTCGTCGAGGACGGGGCTGGGGGTCTCCTCGACGAGCTTCTGATGGCGGCGCTGAACGGAGCAGTCGCGCTCGCCGAGGTGGACGGCGTTGCCGTGCGCGTCGGCGAGAACCTGGACCTCGACGTGGTGGGCGTTCTCGACGTAGCGCTCGACGAAGAGGCGGTCGTCGCCGAAGGCGGCGGCGGTCTGGCGGCGGGCGGCCTCGATCGCGGGGGCGAGGTCGTCGGGTGTGGCCACGACGCGCATCCCGAGGCCGCCGCCCCCGCCGCGGGCCTTGAGCATCAGGGGAAAGCCGACCTCGCGGGCGGCTTCGGCCAGCTCGGCGTCGGTCGTTCCGGACGCGCCGGGCGCGACGGGTACGTCGTTAGCGACTGCGAGGTCGCGTGCCGCAACCTTGTCGCCGAGGAGGGTCAGGGTTTCGGTGGAGGGGCCGATGAAGACGAGACCGGCGCCGGCACAGGCGTGGGCAAAGTCGGGGCGCTCGCTGAGAAGGCCGTAGCCGGGATGGACGGCCTCGCAGCCGGTGGCCTTCGCGGCGGCGACGACGGCCTCGATGTCGAGGTAGGTCTCGGCCGCGGTGTGGCCTTCGAGCAGCACCACCTCGTCGGCGAGGCGGGCGGCCAGGCTGCGGCGGTCGGGCACGGAGGCGGCGAGGACGGCGCGCACGCCCAGCGTCCGCAGGGTGCGGATGATGCGGACGGCGATCTCGCCGCGGTTGGCCACGAGGACGGCATCGAACATTGGCGGCATTGTAGGGGGAGGCAGAGGGTCACCCGGCCGGTCCTGCCCGAGCGGGGCGGGCCCGGCTATCAGGCGGGGGCATCCCTCTTCGAGAGTGCCTGCTGGCCGAATCGCTCCACGGCCTCAAGGGTCTCGCGCACGTCATCCCAGGTGGTGGTGTGGTTGATGATGCACATCCTGAGCGCGAACGTCCCGTGCAGCATCGTGGAGGACATGAAGGCGGGGTCGTCCCAGAACATCTGCGCAAGCACGGTCCGGTTGACCTCCTCCAGGGCCGCCGCATCAAGGGCACTCCCTTCGGGGTTGACGCGGAAGCACACGATCCCGAGGGTCGGCGTGCTGAGGGCCTCGAGGGTGGGGCTGGCACGGACGTAGTCGTGGGCGCGGACGGCGAGCTCCATGCTTCTCTCGACGGCACGGCGGAAGGCGTCCATGCCGAAGGTCTGCACGGACATCCAGACCTTCAGGGCGCGGGCGGAGCGGCTCAGCTGCAGGCCGATGTCGGCGAAGTTGGGGTGGTTGGCCCCCCATACCGTGTCCTGGAGGATGTCGTGTCCCATCTGGAAGGCGTCGCTGAGCGTCTCCCGATCCTTCACCAGCAGGCAGCCGGCCTCGTAGGGCTGGAAGAACCACTTGTGCGCGTCAAGCCCGACCGAGTCGGCGCGTTCGATGCCACGCAGGAGCTGTTTGCCCCGCTCGGTCACCGCCGCGAAACCGCCGTAGGCGGCATCCACGTGAAGCCACAGGCCTTCGGCTTCGCAGAAGTCCGCCAGTTCCTCCAGCGGGTCGACCGAGCCAGTGCTGGAGGTACCGGCATTGGCGCAGACGGCGATGGGATGAAGGCCGGCAGCGCGGTCGTCGGCGACAGCCCTGGAGAGGGCCTCCATATCGATCTGGAAGCTGCTGTCGCTCGGGACCGAACGGATGTGGTCACGCCGGACGCCGACGATCACGGCGGCGCGGGGGAGAGCGCTGTGGCTCTGGTCGCTCATGTAGACGGTGGCTCGTTCGGGGTTCCCAGCTGCCTCGCGGGCGGCGACGAAGGCGTCGACACTGGCGGCGGAGCCGCCGCTGGTAAAGAGGCCGCCTGCCCCCTCGGGATACCCGAGCCAGCGCCTGAACCAGTCGATGACGACGAGTTCGAGCTGGCTGGGGCCGCTCGCGACGAGCCACGTGCACTGGTTGATGAGGTAGCCCGCGGCCAGGAAGTCGGCGACGATGCCGGGCCAGGTGGGCGAGGTGGGGATGAAGCCGAAGAAGCGAGGGTGATCGAGGCGCGCGGTGTAGGGGAGTACGTCCCGCGCGAGCCTGTCCAGCACCTCGGAGGCGGGGTTGGGACCCTCGGGGGGATCCTCGGCGAGGTGGGCTTCGAGAACCTTCCGGAACTCGCCATCCCAAGCCTCCCCGGCGGGCAGGTTCTCGATGCGGTTCACGACGAGGTCCAGGGCCTGTCGCCCGAGTTCGAGCATTTGCTCGTGCGACATCTGGAGTTCGCTGGTCGTGGAGCCCTCGGCGCCTGCCTGTGGCGCTCCACCGGGGGAGGAAGCCATGTCGCTCTCCGGTCCTTCAGGCATATGCAACTCCACCAGGCCTCCGCTTCCAACGCGGAGAGCGCTACTTTGCCCGGTCGCGGGCAGATTACCAAGACCTCGCGCCCCGTGCGGGCGGCCGGAAGAAGCGCCCGGGGGAATCTAGCGATCTGCGGGGCGTTAGCAAGGAAGCGTGCTGACACGAGGCGGGGGGCACCAGGGACTACATGCGGAAGACACCCCAGTCGGTCTCGGGGATGGGGGCGTTGAGAGCGGCGGAGATACCCATGGAGAGGACACGGCGGGTGTCGAGGGGGTCGATGACGCCGTCGTCCCAGAGGCGTGCGCTGCTGAAGTAGGGGGAGCCTTCGCGCTCGTAGGTTTCGAGCGTGGGAGCCATGAAGGCGCGCTGCTCCTCCTCGGTCAGCTCCTCGCCGCGGTCGAGGCGGACCTGGAGGAGGACGTTGGCCGCCTGCTCGCCGCCCATCACGCTGATGCGGGCGTTGGGCCACATCCAGAGCTGGCGGGGGGAGTAGGCGCGTCCCGCCATGGCGTAGTTGCCGGCGCCGAAGCTGCCGCCGATGACGACGGTGAACTTGGGGACGGCGACGCTGGCGACGGCGGTGACCATCTTGGCGCCGTCGCGGGCGATGCCGGCGTTCTCGTACTGGCGTCCGACCATGAATCCGGTGATGTTCTGGAGGAAGACGAGGGGGACGCGGCGCTGGCCGCAGAGCTCGACGAAGTGCGCGCCCTTGAGGGCGCTCTCGCCAAAGAGGATGCCGTTGTTGGCGATGATCCCCACGGGGAAGCCGGTGATGCGGGCGAAGCCGCAGACAAGGGTGGTGCCGTAGCGCGCCTTGAACTCGTGGAAGCGGGAGCCATCGACGAGACGGGCGATGACCTCGCGCACGTCGTAGGTACGGCCGTAGTCGGGCGGGACGATGCCGTAGAGCTCCTCCGGGTCGTGGAGGGGCGGCTCGGGCGGGCCGAGCTCCCAGGGCGGGGACTTGGTGGCGGGGATGCTGGCGACGATGCTGCGGACGATGCGGAGGGCATCCTCGTCGGCCTCGGCGAAGTGGTCGGCGACGCCGCTGATGCGGGTATGGACGTCGGCGCCGCCGAGCTCCTCGGCGGTCGTCTCCTCGCCCGTCGCGGCTTTCACCAGGGGCGGCCCGCCGAGGAAGATCGTGCCGGTTCCGCGCACGATCACGGTCTCGTCGCTCATAGCGGGGACGTAGGCGCCCCCGGCGGTGCAGGAACCCATGACGGCGGCAACCTGGTAGATGCCCTTCGCGCTGAGACGGGCCTGGTTGTAGAAGATGCGGCCGAAGTGGTCGCGGTCGGGAAAGACATCGTGTTGGAGGGGGAGGAAGGCGCCGCCGGAATCGACGAGGTAGATGCAGGCGAGGTGGTTCTGCTCGGCGATTTCCTGGGCGCGGAGGTGCTTGCGCACGGTGAGGGGGTAGTAGGAGCCGCCTTTCACGGTGGCGTCGTTGGCGACGATGACGCACTCGCGCCCGGCCACGCGCCCGATGCCCGTAACGATGCCGGCGGCGGGCACGTCGTCGTCGTAGACGCCGTCGGCGGCGAGGGGGCTGAACTCGAGGAAGGCGCCATCGGGGTCGATGAGGCGCTGGATGCGCTCACGGGCGAGGAGCTTGCCGCGGCCGTGGTGGCGCTCGACGTAGCGTTCGCCGCCGGCCTGCTCGACGCGCTGGAGGCGTGCGCGAAGGTCGTCGACGAGGGCGAGGTTGGCGTCGCGGTTCTCCCGGTAGCCCTCAGCGAGGACATCGACACGGGTGGGGAGGAGGGGGAGGTCGTCGAGGGCCATGGGCGAAGGGTACGCGGGGGAGGGGAGACGGTGCGAGGGGTGCGGCGCTAGCCGAGGATTGCGGTGACGAGTGCGGTGACGGCGGTGGCGATGAGGACGAAGGTGACGAGGTGGCGGAACCAGCGCTCGCTGACGCGGCCGGCGAGGGTGGCGCCCACGGCTGTGCCAAGCGCGACGCCGGGGATAGCGGCGCCGACGGAGAGGCCGATATCGGCATCGAGGCGGCCGGTGGCGGCATAGAGGACGAGGGCGACGGCGCCGGTCGCCATGAGGAAGGAAGAGCCGGTCGCGCGGAAGGTGTCCGGGGGGAAGCGGCGACCCTGGAGGTAGAGGATGACGGGCGGACCGGCGGCGCTGGTGCTGGTTCGCAGGAAGCCGCCGGCGACACCCGCGGCGGCGGCGATGCCGGTCCCGGCGCCGATGGTGAGGCCGCGGGCGAGGGCGAGCGTCCCGCTGAGGACGGCGAGGGCGATCAGGATCTGGAGCACTCTCCCATCAACAACGAGGAGCACAAGCAGTCCGAGGGGCATGCCCGCGAAGGAGGCGGCAAAGAGGACGCCGGAGGTGCGCCAGGCGATGTGTTCGCGCAGGCGCCAGACGATAGCGGCGGCGGAGAGCATGGCGAGGATGTTGACGATGATGACCGTCTCCTCGGGGTCGAGGAAGAGGACGAGGAGGGGGGCGAGAACCAGGGCGAAACCGAACCCGGTGACGTTCTGGGGGAGGGAGGCGACGGCGGCGAGGGTGCTGATGAGGGCGAGGTCCAGCGGGCTCATCAAGGGGACCGGCCGCGGTTGACGGGGCGGCGGAGGGCGGGGAAGCTCCCCGCATGGATGTCGCGAACGAGATCATGGTGCGGGGAATCGTGGTGGGGGTCTTCCAGGAGAACTGCTGGGTGGTGGGGAACCGCCGCACGGGCGAAGCGATCTGCATCGATCCGGGGGACCAGCCGGATGAGGTGCTGGCGCTGGCGAGGGACATGGGGGTGACGATCAAGGCGATCGCGAACTCGCACGCGCATATCGACCACATTCTGGGGGTTCGCGGCGTACAGGCGGCGACGGGGGCGAGCTTCCTGCTGCACCAGAGCGACCTCGACCTGCTGCGGAACGGGTGGCGGGGGGCGGCGGCG
>Ga0209543_1003139_pt1 | contig 10828 bp, 6 predicted proteins | sample MesohylFT_FD_187296 | JGI IMG/M metagenome (GOLD analysis project Ga0209543, IMG submission 187296) | Host-associated microbial community of the marine sponge Aplysina aerophoba from Gulf of Piran - sponge mesohyl, lysed by freeze-thaw... | ecosystem: Host-associated > Porifera > Sponge >...
AGCACCGACGAGCCCAACTCGCCCTCGCCATCGCCCTGCTCCTCACCGCCAAACTCATCGATCACCGCAACCGCTGGGACCCCGCCCCATGAGCAATCCGCGCACGCTCTAACCCTCGACCTCCTTCGGCATGGCCTTGGCGGCGTACTTCCGCCAGTTGTCCTGCAGGGCATCGATGAGCTGCTGCACGAACAGCGGCGACATGTGGATCCGCTGGACCACAACGCCGTTGCGGGGCTCGACACCGTCGAAGTTCATGCGCACGAAGTCCAGCGTGAACTCGTAGGGACTGTGTGCGACGGCGGCGAAGTTGGCCCAGCAGCCCCCTTCCAACTCCGGCGGCAGCCGGATCGGCACTTCGCGCTTCTTCTCACCCTCCGTCGACATGTCGACCTCCCGTCCTCGCCGGATCGGCGGGAGGACCCACGCCGACTCGCGCGAGCCATAGCATCGCAGACTCAGTCGCGGTCCGTACCCGTGCCGCCGGGAGGCCGCGGTATTCCCCGCCGCGGGCGACTACTCGCCGGTGTAGTGGGGCTGTGAAACGCCGGCGCCTCGCCAACCGGGTTGCGCGGCGCCGGTGACGGGCTGCCGACCCACCGCTGGTCGGTCACACGCCGGGGCGGGTCACGTCCATAACGATCACGCTGATCAGGCGTGACTCACCGACTGTCAGTTCCTGCTCAAGCTGCTCTTGGAGTTCCACCGGCGTGGCCGGGCGCGTACCCTCGGAGGATCGCTTCGTAGCATCCGCTCCAAACCAGAGCACCAAGTAGATGCCGTGGCCGGACGTAGCCGGATCGGTCGTGTACTTGCCGATGAGTTGGGCTCTCGGCGCGCTCCAGAGATCGTCATGCGAGTTCTTCTTGATCTCCACGGGGACGTTGAACCCGTCGCAGGTAGCACGGACGTCCGCTCGCGTCCCGGCGGCGTAGCTTCCCTCCCGAGAAGCGTCGACCTCGGGCGGGAGGCACGCCCGCAACGCCCTGAGAATCGCGTCGCGACAGGAGTTCTCAGATTTGGATTCGGTTGGACGACCATGCGGATCCTCGTTCCAGAAGTCTCGCCAAGAATCGGTGCTACCACCTCGGATGTCGTCGTGGATGTCGGCCAGCCGGTCGACGAGCAGAGCAGCCAGGTCCGCCGCGCTTGCGGGCCTGCGGTTCGCCAGGGTGTGCTGTACTCGCTCAATCGTGGGATGGGCGTACGAGGCGTCACGGTGAACCACGCGCTGGCGTTCCCGGGCCTGCTCGAGATGGCCGCGCCAGCTCGCGAGCCGGGTGTCCCCAACCAGGCCGCTTAGGGCCGCTCGTGCCTCGCTGCCTGGGAGCGAGGCGAGTTGCGCGATCACGCCCATGAGGAATGCAGAGATCCTCTGCGCTGTCGAGATGTAGCCACCCCACTCGGTAGGGGCGAAGAGCGGTCCCAGTATCTCGATCAGAACGCGCAACGTTGCCGGCTCGCGACTCCGAGACAGGACGGACAAGACGCTGCAAACGCGATCACGTCGACTCCACTGCACGAACTCGGCCTGATTGCAGAGAAAATCGGCAAGGTGTCGCACCCGAGCCTCGTCGTCGCCTACGAAGTCCTTCAGCCTCGGCAGACCTGGCATGGGCGACAATGCCGCATCGACCACCAGCCAACGCACCCGCTGTCCGACGCTCATGCTCGGCCGTGAGAGCTTCTGCTCGATCAATCTCTCGAGCGAGGCGACCTCCGAGCGTTCCAGTGCGTGATCCAGTACCCGGTTGAGGAGCCCCTCGAGCAGCGGCAGTCGGGCCTTCGAAGCGCGAAGCGGGAACGACCGCAGCAGCCTGAGGCGAACGTCATAGACCAACTCGTCGTGGCCGGTGATGGCAGAGAGATCGCTGAGACCCGGCGGGAAATCCTCGCCCCGACGGATACCTGCTGCCGCGCACCGCCGCAGGACGTCGAGGACCAACGCAGGATTCTGGTCGAGCCAGCGATCGTGCCAGGAGGGCCCGTCCGGATTCGGAACGCCCGGCAGGGTGCAGTAGTGGATCGCCAGAGCCCTGCGCTTCGCCGATTCGGGCAGTTCGTCCACAAGCGCCGGACTTTCCTCGTCAAGCCGATGCAGGCTCGCCAAAACCGGATCCGCCAGACACGACTGCTTCGACTGCGAGTGGAGTTCTATCGTCTCGTCGACCTCCGGGATGTCGTCGCGCCACACGGCGCTTCGCAGGCCAGCGAGTGCGGCTTCGATGGCGACGTCGTCGTCACCGATGAAGTCCGCGATTCGCTCCCGAGGGCGAGCTTCGGTGTTCGAGTCGGAGAACCGACCGAGATATTCGGTGGCAAGGGTGTTGAGGTTCGCCGCTCGGAGCCGGTTCTCGTAAGCCTCCGCTTCGTGGGAGCGCAGGTATTGCGACCATTTGTCCCGACGCCGGGCGTCCGCCGCCTGTTGCCGTGCTCGGAGTTCCTCCACCCGTCGGAAGTAGGGATCCTGACTTGGATCGGTTCTCTCCGACGGGGGTGCGCAGAGCTTCTCGAGCAAGCGTGCAAGCTCGGCGTGATTACGAGTCTGCTCACGCATCATGTCGAGCGTCAGCCCGTCGTTGTCAGCAGGATCCGTCAGTGCCGCGTGCGAGTAGCGCAGCAATTCTTGGGACAGCTCGGGTTCGGTGTCGCTGACCTCCACCGCCTGTTCAAGACACCAGAGCCCGAAGTCTGCAGCGAGTCGACTTCCATGAAGGAAATGGTGATCCCCCCAGTGATGGCGCCGACCCTGGTCATCCTCGATCCGATGCCTGAGTCTCGCCAGGAACATGGCCTTCTGGACTCTGGGATGGGCCTCGAGCCAGGATCGGATTCGTCGCAAGGGCTCCTCCGATAGCAGAACAGACTCGAAGTGCAGGTCGTCGGTGACGGGGGTGCTGAGCCAGCAATACAGCCGCTCCGTGTCAACGGTGTTACCGCGTGCCACCAAGCCGCTCGCCAATAGCTCAACGTGGAGCCTTCGGATACGGCCCGCGGCGATGGGGAGGTTCCCTGCCTGGACCGACTCGTGCAGCGCGTCGAGGAGTTCAGCGATCTGAGCGTCCGATGACCGTTCGAGCAGGTGACGCTGCCAGAATTGCCAGAATCTGCCGGATACTTGCGTGCCCTGGCCCGGAAGATACCGCCACACTCTTGCAGGCGTGACCACCGCCGGGTAGAGCTCGTCCAGCAGGGTTCCGCTGAGTTCTCCGTCAAGGTCGGCGATGGCTCCCTTGTCGAGTTCGTCAAGGAGTTCCGAGAGTGTCTCCGCACGGCGATCGCCAGACGGGAGCAGGTGCAGGAGGGCATCAAGGGCGGCGCAACGGATGTCAGTCCATCTCGAGTCGTCTCGCACTCGCAATTCCAGCTCGGGGAGCAGACCACTGAGTGAATCTCTATCTGACTCGTCTGCATGGGACAGCGCGCCGAGAATGAGCCTCTCCACTCGTTCGTCGGCCACCTCGGAACCTCCAAGGGCGAGCGTGTCCTTGATGGCATCCGCCATTTCGGCCGAAGCGAGCGACCGGAACGCCCAACCCTCATCGACCCAGAACGTGTTTCCGACGCTGCCGGGCCGCTCGTAGTCGAAGAGCGGTTCGTGCGGCCGGACCGACCCAAGTGAGCGCAGCAAACGCTCCTTGTCATCGCGACGGAAACTGCGCATGTCACCGTAGAGGGCCACACCGACCGGATCGGCGTCGATAAGCAGACCGCGGGCCTCGGGCGAGTGCGCGGCCAGCCAGGCGGAGAGGCCGCGCATCACGGTGACCACGCGCCCATCGGGAGGGCCAGTCATTAGGGCCACCGCCCGCCGGGCCGGGAGCCCGCCACTGATGCAACCGGCCAGGTACCGGCCCGCCAGGAACTCGGCAACCTGACGATGCAGCGGGACGAAACCTCCATCCGCAGCCTTGAAGAGCTTCGTAGCGACTGCGGCACGGATGCTGTCGTGGGTCAGACAACCGGGGGCGGCGTCGACGGCAACGAGGTCGTCGAACAACACGTACGGCGACGCGGGTTCCGCCGGTCCGAACGAGAGACCGTCCTTGCCTGCGAGCAGGATCAACGCACACAGGTAGCCCGCAGCATCCATGAGAGTGCCGATATTGGTCATCGTCGCCGGTGCCTTCGCGCTGCGAGCAGCAGCTCGGTGCTCGCGGTTGTGCTCGCTCGCCATCTGCCGGCAGGCCGACTCGAACGTCTCCAGACGGCTCTCGGGCCAGTCGCCACCCGAGCCGACACCGCGAACAAGCAGGGTCAGCGTCAGCGGGTTGCTCAGCATGGAGTGGATGCCGCGCCGGAGCGCCTCGTTTAGGAACTCCTGCACATTTCGCTCGGAGTCGGCTGATCCCATCGCCGAGGCCAGCAGTGCTCGAGTGCTCGCCAGGCTGAGCGGATTGAGTCGGAGCACAGTTACTTTCGCGTCGGGCGCGACATCAGTCAGGGCCTGATGGTCAGTAGGGCCGATCCAGTCGGCTTCACGGCACGAGATTCGAAAATTCGGCATCCCGAGTTGTTCGAGACGATTGCAGATGTTGTAGAGCCGCCACTGCGAGTCACCTGCACCGGCACGCATCTCGTCGAGCCCGTCAATGAAGAGCGTCCGGTCGCGCCACTCCGGGTGATTGGCCGGTTCGAGCTCGACGAACATGCTCGCGTTGAGCTTCAACGCAGATCGACCAAGCGCCTGGCTCTCTGTCTCGAACTCGGTGGTCTTGCCGGAACCGGGGTCGCCGAGCAGCACGTAGGCGGGCACATCCCGGAAGTCGCTAAGTGGCCTTGGATCTGTGGCGTCGCCAGGACCATCCCCGGACCAAACCACGGTGCAGGTCCGCGCGACAACGGTGCGCTGCTCGTCCCCAGCGCGCAACAAGGTGTCCCCCGGTGCAGCATTGGCGAGCGGACACGGCAGGCTCACGCCGACCTCGCCTCGAACCAGTGATCAGCCGGAACAGACAGGAACCTGTGCAGCGGCACGCCGGCGTCACCGACGATCATCGTGCTTCGGGGGCGGAAGCGCCGCTCGAACTCCGCGACGCCCCCCGTCACGGGCGAATCGCTCCCGCTCTTCACTTCGATCCCGACGATGTGGGGACCTCTGACGAGAACGAAGTCCACCTCGTCGTGGCGGTCGCGCCAGTACCTCACCTGGGTGCTCGGCGAGGCCGTGTTGGCGAGGTGGGCGCCGACCGCGCTCTCGACCAGGCGGCCCCGGAACGTGCGGTCGAGTTGGGCCTCCTCGAACGTGTAGCCGGACACGACGGCCATCAGGGCGGTGTTCAGCACGTTCAGCTTCGGCGTCGACGCCTTGGCCGACAATGGCCGCTCGGTGTGCTTGGAGAACCCCGTCAGCAGACCGGCCTGTGAGAGCAGGTCGAGATATCGCGTGAGGGTGGTGGTGTTGCCGGCGTCCTGCATCTGCCCAACCAGTTTGTTGTACGAGACCACCTGGCCGGAGTACGACGCACCCAGGTAGAACAGCCTCCTGAGCAGTGACGGCTTGTCGACCCGCGTCATTGCGAGCACGTCGCGCTCGATGTTGGGCTCGATCAGCGCGCCGCGTACGTAGCCAACCCACCGCTCGAAGTCGTCGACGTATGCGACGGCCCCCGGATAGCCACCGAAGAAGACATACCGCTCGAGGTCGAAGCTGAATGCCTCGGCCATCTCGCTGTACGACCAGTGCGTGAACCGGATCGGTTCGAACCGTCCTGCGAGACTCTCCGTCAGGCCGGCCTGCATCAACAGCGGCGCCGAACCGAGGATCACGACGTGGAGCGGGCATCCGTTCGCCCGGTCGGCGTCCCAGAGACCCTTCACCACGTCGGACCAGCCCGCGATCTTCTGGATCTCGTCCAGCACGAGCACGAAACCCCGCGGCGACCGCCAAGCGCGGTGCCGGCTGTCGTCCCAGACTTCGGCCAACCACCGACTGTCGCGCGGCCCCGGCAAGCGGACCGAGTCGCCGGCCGCATACTCCGGCGTGCGTGGCGCCGCGCGAGTGCCCAGATCGTCAACCGCTTCGAACCGGTCGGGTCGCCCGGCGATCTCAAGCGCCTGGCGGACCGCGGTCGTCTTACCCGTCTGGCGTGGCCCGAACACCGCCACGAGCCGCGCCGACGGCTCCGCCAGCCGCTCTACGATCGTCGCCACCTGCGGCCGCCGGAACTCGCTCACGAGCACAGTATACAGGTGTCAATTACGTTCTTAAGTAAGTTTACTCAAGAACGTAATCGCACGCGACGACACTCGCGTCGCGAGTCGGCCGGCGGCGAGGGGCAAGGTGCCCGCCGAGGCCGCTGTAGCGTGACGCACGTGGCCACCAAGGATGACCTACCCACGTCGTTCGACTTGCTGCTCCCAACTCTTCGGGCGATCGAGAGGCTGGGTGGGTCGGCGCAGACACGGCAACTGCGGGAGGCAGTTCTTGAGATGCTCAACCCATCCGAGGAACTGCTCGCGCTCACATATCCAAAGAGCGGAGACTTCATCCTCCAGGACCGGATGAGTTGGGCTCGCTCTGACTGCAAAACCTTCGGAACCCTGGAGCGCCCCCGGCGAGGCCTCTATCTGCTCACGGCACTGGGGCGCGAGATCCTCGCCCTGCCGGAAGACCAGGCCGTTGAGAACCTCAGGGAACTGCGACGCGAGGCGGCCGTCGCCTCCAGGCGCGCGGCAGCGTCCAAGCCCACACAAGACGACACGACCGTGGATGGCGACGCTCCAATACCCGAGGAGCCAGAAGAGTCAACGGAATGGCGCGACGTACTCCTGACCCGGCTTCACGCCATGTCGCCGACGGCGTTCGAGCGCTTCGTGCTCTACCTGTTGCGCTCCTTCGATCTGGAGTTGGAACACACGGGCGGTTCCGGGGACGAGGGGATCGACGGGATCGGCGTCGCCCCGATCTCCCCGGTGTTGTCGGCGAAGGTCGCCGTTCAGGTGAAGCGGTACAACCCTTCCTCTCCGGCGGGAATCGGGCGGCAGGAGGTGGCGCTGTTCCAGCGGGACGCCGAGGTGGCCGGGGCGGAGCGGGCCATCATGGTGACCCTCGGACGCTACACGTCGGCGGCGCGCAGCGCATCGCAGGCCACCACACCGATGGTCGATCTGATCGACGGTGAGAAGCTCTGCGATCTCGTCCGCGAGCAGGAGGTCGGCATCCGGATCGTTCCGCAGGTCGTACTGGAATTCTTCGACCGTTTCGAGTCCGCCGGCTAAGTCCCGGCACCCCCAATCTGAACGTTGACGATCGGCCGCGCCACCCCTGCCACAATCCCGGGTCGAAAGCGCTTCTGAGACGACCGGGGGTATTCCCCCGGAAGCGCTGAACACGTTCCGTCAGCTATTCGGTCGGTTCCGACGCCAGCGACCAGATCCTCTTCAGCGGGAGTTCGGTGCGCCATTCCTCGTCGAGTTGGTCGTAGTTGCGGAGGACGGCATCGAGCAGATCATCCGCGTCCCACACCCTGACGCGGAAGAATTGGTTGTGCAACTCCCGCTGGGCGACCCGGTTCACACCTCCCCAGGCGACGAGGAGCGCCTGTTCAGCGCCGTGAGTGCTGAGGACACCGTGCAATTCGCGAACAACTGTCGCTGGGACAGGTACCGGGCTCGACTTCACCTGCACGATCAGCTTCGGAGGATCAAGACCGAGAGGGCCGCGGCCCGCGAAGATATCGATGCCGCCGTCTGGGCCGGGAGGTGAGACGGCGGTAAAGAAACCCTCGGCGCCGAGGACGGCAGCCACAAGCTCGGCGAGTCGGTGCCCGGCGAACTGCTCGGCTACATATTCTTGGAGTTCGTCGCGTGCTAGCTGCTCAATGTCGAATGCCGCTTCGGGCGCGTCGGACTCATCAGCGTCGTCTGCGTCGACCGGCGTGGCAGCCTCAAGTCTGGCCCCAGGATCAGTGCCGGTATCGAGAACCGTTTGTAGGCGCCACACTCCATCGTTACGTCGAATCTGGCAGACGGTAACGGCAGCGCCGAGCGAGTACAGCAAGTCCTGTCGAAGCGCGGTGCGGGGTACGTCCGTACGCTTCCAGTCGACTGCAATGCAGTGCCGTAACTCATGATCCTCATCACCCCGATACTCATAGCCCCCTGACACAACGCCAAGAGCGATCTGCGACTTGCTCTTCAATGGAAGCACCACGAGGTCTCCTGGCTTGACCCGAGAGCGAAGCGACCACATCTGGCCAGCGCGATTGGCCACAGTGCGGTCCTTCGCTCCCGGATATGCGTTTCGAACCATCTGCTTCACCGCGTCCCGGGAGGCAACCCCCGTCAGGTCTGGAACCTCGTCAAACCTGGCACCGGCAAGACCCTTGTCAAGAAAGTTGTCCTCGTACTCACCGTGCCTGCCCGCCCGGATCATCCACGCCGTGGGTGCACTACTCATCTGTCACTTCTCAGTTCATGGGGCCCGATGATTGCCCGAGTCGTACCGGACACCTAACACCGTGACACGCTCTGGGGTCAATTGCTCGCACTCGAAGCCGCGCAGTCGATGGCCCATGTGCGGGCGGCTACTCGCCGGTGTAGTGGGGCTTGCGCTTTTCCGTGAAGGCTTCGATGCCTTCGCGGAAGTCGGCTGTGGTGCGGAGGAAGCCGTAGGCGAGGCCCTCCAACTCGAGGCCCATGGGCAGCGGGCCGTCGTAGGCCTGGTTCAAGACCCGCTTGGCCATGCGCAGGGCCAGGGCGGGCAGGGCCGTCAACTCGGCCACCAGGCGGTCGACGGCGGCGTCCAGATCGGCCCGGGGGACGACTTCGGAGACCAAGCCGGCGGCCAGGGCCTCCTCGGCGCCCATGCGGCGGCCTCGCATCACCAGGTCCTTGGCGCGTCCCAGACCGATCATGCGGGCGAGCCGCTGCGATCCCCCGCTGCCGGGGATCATGCCGATGGAGACCTCCGGCTGGCCCAGTTGCAGGTCGTCGGCTGCCACACGGAAGTCGCAGGCCAGGGCCAACTCGAGGCCGACCCCGAAGGTGAAGCCGTGCAGCTTGGCGATCACCGGCTTCGGGCAGCGCTCGGAGGCGGCCACGTTGTGGTGCAGGCGGGTCAGCACCTCCGGGGAGGCTTCCAGGAAGCCGGCGATGTCGCCCCCCGCGGTGAAGGCCCGCTCCCCCGCCCCGGCCAGCACGACGACCCGCACGTCCGGGTCGCGGCCGCAGGCCTCGAACAGCGCCGAGAGGTGCTCGCGCGCCAGCATCGAGACGCGGTTCAGCTTGCCCGGCACGTCCAGGGTGATGGTGGCCGTGCCCTGTTCGGGATCGCGCTCGAAACCGAGACCGTCCAGTTCCTCGGGGTAGCTCACCTGCTCTGGGTCGTTCGTTGCCACGTCGCCGATCCTCCTTCGATGGCGGTCACGCCGTGCCGGGTGGCCGCAGCACCGCCCGCCAACCCCTGCCGAGCGGAGCGACAGCGCAGGCTACGGCCATCGTCGGGCACTCAGCGGGCCGCTCCGCCCGACGGCTCGAGATCCTGCTCCCGCAGGAGCCGGCGGAGGATCTTGCCCGACGGGCTCTTGGGCAGGGCGTCGGGGAACCGGTAGCGGCGGGGACGCTTGAAGCGGGCCAGTTCGGCCGACGCCAGGCAGTAGGCGTCGAGGTCGGCCGCAGCGGCCTCCTCTCCCGCCCCGGCGGCATCCTCCTCGAGCACCACGAAGGCGGTCACCGCCTGACCCCAGCGGTCGTCGGGCAGGCCCACGACCGCCACCTCCCGGACCCCCGGCGCCCGTTCCAGCACGTCCTCCACCTCGAGGGGATGCACGTTCTCGCCACCGCTGATGATCATGTCGTCGATGCGGCCCACCACCCAGAGGTTCCCGCCGGCGTCGCAGCGGCCCAGATCCCCGGTGAAGTACCAGCCGTCGCGGATGGCCTTGGTGTCGGCGTCGGGACGGTTCCAGTAGCCGGAGAAAGCCTCGTCGGAGCCGAGATGGCAGATGATCTCGCCCGTCTCGCCCGGTTCCACCTCGTCGTCGGGCCCGGCGCCGGGCTCGGGACGCACCAGGCGCAGCCGGGCGTTGGTGGCGGGACGACCGGCGCAGCCCGGGGCCGCCCGCTGGTCGAAGTCAACCGAGTAGGTGTACACCTCGGTGGAGCCGTAGTGATTGACGAACACCTCGGGGGCGAACACCTCCACGCAGCGCTCCACCAGGGCGCTGGTCATGGCGGCACCGGCGTAGGCGAGGGATCGCACCGAGGAGGTGTCCGCTCCGGCCAGGGCCGGCGAGTGAGCCAGGTCGTGGAACAGCGTCGGCGCCAGGTACAGCGAACCGATGCGCTCGGAGGAGATGAGGTCGAGGGCCGCCGCCGCGTCCCAGTCGGGCTGGCAGACAAAGCAGCCGCCGACGATCTGCGCACCCAGCAGGGTGTGGATGCCCATCGTGTGGTACAGCGGCATGACCCCGAGGGTGCGCTCGCCGGGCCGGTAGTTCTGGTGCAGCGCCTGCGAGAGGCCGCCGGCCCGCTCGGCAGCGTGGCTCCGGGGCACGCCCTTCGGCCGGCCTGTGGTGCCCGAGGTGTACAGGAAGATGGAGGTCTCCCGGTCGTCGAGGTCCTCGGTGGGTGGCGCTCCACCGCTCGCCTCGCCGGATGCCAGCAGATCCTCGTACGGCTCGCAGTGCCGTCCGGTCTCCCGGGCACTGAACCGGGCCGCCAGTTCGACCGAGGAGCCGGCGCCGGCCACCCCGACCGCCACGAATCGATCAGCCGCGCCGTCACACGCCGCGGCGTGCTCGAAGGCGACCTCTTCGAACGCCACGACCATCGCCCCGGAGTCGGCGGCGCAGTACGCCACGTCGGCGGGGGCCACGCGCCACGA
>Ga0209543_1003144_pt1 | contig 10815 bp, 9 predicted proteins | sample MesohylFT_FD_187296 | JGI IMG/M metagenome (GOLD analysis project Ga0209543, IMG submission 187296) | Host-associated microbial community of the marine sponge Aplysina aerophoba from Gulf of Piran - sponge mesohyl, lysed by freeze-thaw... | ecosystem: Host-associated > Porifera > Sponge >...
CCGCGGCCGTCGTGAAAGCGGCGCCGCGGAACCCGGGAGGCCGGATCAACATGGTCAACCGGCCTGGTATCCCCTCAAATCCCTACTCCTGGAGCCAGCCGGGAATGTCCAGCGGATCATCCTCGACCGACCGGAAAATGCTCTCGGGTCGGTCGGAGTACCGGGGACGCCCGGATGTGCCCGATCCCGACGGACCACCGGAAGGCGACCCCACCCCCGCAGCGATGACGGTCACACGTACCTCCTCGCCGACCGATTCGTCTGACGTGGCTCCAAAAATGATCTGGGCATCGGATTCGGCATGCTCTTGAACGGCCAGGGCTGCCTCGCTCACCTCTGCCAGTGTCATATCGGGTGGGCCGCTGATCGAGAGCAGGACACCCGTGGCCCCGTCCATCGTGGTTTCGAGCAGGGGGCTGGACATCGCCTGCTGGGCTGCCTGAAGCGCCCGGCTCTCGCCCGATGCGCGTCCGATGCCGAGCACGGCCGCACCTGCTCCGCCGAGCACCGTCTTCACATCTGCGAAGTCGACGTTGATGAGGCCTGGGGTGGTGATTATCTGGGCGATGCCGTTCACCCCGTCCGTCAATACCTGGTCGGCCATCGCGAAAGCCTCCATCATCGTGGTGGATCGATCGGCCTCCGCCAGCAAGTTGTCGTTCGGTATGACGATCATGGCGTCGACCGCCTCCCGGAGCGCGGCTATGCCCTGTTCGGCCAGCTTCGAGCGGCGATGGCCCTCGAATCCGAAGGGCCTGGTGACGACCGCGACAGTCAAGGCATCGAGGTTGCGGGCGATATCCGCCACCACGGGAGCGGCGCCCGTTCCGGTTCCTCCACCCTCGCCGGCGGTCACGAAAACCAGATCCGAGCCGGCCAGCGCCTCTTCGATCTGTTCCCTGTTGTCCTCGGCGGCGGTCCTCCCCACCGACGGATCAGCGCCAGCGCCGAGTCCCTTCGTGAGCTCTCCGCCGATGTTGAGCTTGACATCGGCCTCCGACATGAGCAGTGCCTGTGCGTCCGTGTTGACGGCTAGGAACTCCACTCCCCGGATTCCGGCCTCGATCATGCGGTTGACGGCATTCGTGCCGCCGCCACCAACTCCGACCACCTTGATTACAGCCACATAGCTACGGAGGGGGCTTTCGTTCATAACGGTCATGAGGTGTGTCGTTCCTTCCATTCACCGCTTCGGCATTGACAGTCCGCTCCGGACGCGCCCATGCTACAAGCAAAGCTTCGCGTTCTAGTGGAGACTTGGGAAGCATACGCCATCCACTTCCTTAAGGTTCTAGATAAATCTCTGCTTCTAGTTGAGACTGAAGGTATTCGAGGCCAGGTAGGGTATTGCCGACCGAATTCCAGGGCCGCACCGCAGGACGACTGGGGGCCGTGACATCGATGAGGCCCACCGGGGCGCTGTCGAGGATCGTCAAGAGAGAGGTCGCCTTCGCCGCCATGTCGCTCGGTAGGCCGAGCCGGGCTATCCGATTACCCACCCAGACCCAGAGCTCGCCGTTGCTGGCCTCGAAGAGGCTCCGCTCGGCCAGGTGATCCGGCAGGGCGGCGATGAAATCCAGCGCACCGCCAATCTCCGGGGCCTCGATCCGGGCGCCCAGCCCGGGATCATCGATGATCATGCGGATCTGCGGGAGCCGGGTGGTCGGCGTGGGCGCGTAAGCCAGCACCACTCCGTCGTCGGCCAGAACCCCCCACCTGTCCCCCAAGTCGATCCAGGCGGTGTCCACCCGCTCCCTGACCACCACCTCGACCCGGGTGGGGAACACCAGTTTGACGGAGGCGGCTGCGATCCTGGGATCCGCCATGAGGTCCGTTTCCACGGAGCCGGCCCGGATGTTGATGAGCGGCCTACCTTCGACCACCCGGCTCCGGCGGAGTATCTCGTTGACCGGCACGCGAACCGCGCCCCTGACGACCACCTCGTCAACACTCATGAACGGGGACACCAGGAACCAGGCCACACCACCGGCACAGGCGAGGATGACCAGCATCCACATGGACCTCCGGATGCGAGCCCTAGCCTGCTGTTCGGCGACCTCCTGTCGCCGACGTTTGATACGGGGCTCGATGGTCAATCCTGATTTCCTCTTGGCGGCTGCCTCACTCCATCCCGCGGAAACCCGACGAACCTCACCTCGGGTTCCAGCAGGATTCCCGTTCTGTCGAGCACCAGTTGCCACACGTCCTGGACCAGTTCGAATACATCCTGCGCGGTCCCGCCCGGATCCACCACGAAGAAGTTGGCGTGCTTCGGGGAGACGTGAGCGCCTCCGCGGCGCATCCCCTTCAGCCCCAGCGCGTCGATGATCCGGCCGGCGCTGTCTCCTGGTGGGTTGCGGAACACGCTACCGGCGTTGAGGGTTCCACCAGGCTGGTGATCGCGCCGCCAGCGGATCGCTTTCCGCATCAGCGCCCCGATCCGCTCCCGATCACCTTCACGGACCGAATATGAAGCATCCAGCACGACCTCACCAGGACCCAAGTTGCTGGTCCGGTAGCCAAAGCCGAGTTCGTCGGCATCCCGTTCGATCACCGATCCCGAGCCGGTATCCAAGATCGAGGCCGACCTGATCACGTCAACGGTCTCAACACCGAAGAAGCCGGCGTTCATGCGAACCGCCCCTCCCACCGAACCGGGTATTCCGACATAGAACTCCAGCCCGGACCAGGATTCGTCGGCCATCCGGCGGGCAAGCACGGGCAGGCTGACGGCCGCTCCCGCCCTGACGATCCGGGCCTCCCGATCCACTCCCACCTTCCTGAACCCGGCGCCGAGCCGGATCACAAGACCGGGGTATCCCTCGTCGGAGATCACCAGGTTGCTTCCCCGCCCCATGACGACCATCTCGATCCCGCGTGCCCGGGCCGCAAGCGACACCGACCGCAAGTCCTCCAGGGAACGGGGCTCGCAGAACCATCGGGCCCGCCCGCCAAGCTTGTACGTGGTGAGCCGGGAGAGCTCCACCCCGGCCCGGACAAGGCCACCGGCTACGAGTCCATCCCAGCCCTTCATCAGCGCCCGGCCAGCCGGTCGACCAGGCGGTCCGCCAGGGTGGTGATGTCGCCGGCGCCCAACGTGAGGACCAAGTCATCCGACCGGACCTCCCCGGCGACCAGATCCGCCGCCGCCTCCAGGCCCGCGACGTAGCGCACCACTGCATGCCGGTCACTGACCGAGTCTGCCACCAGTTCCCCGGTGACTCCGGGCGGGGCCGCCTCACGAGCGCCGTAGATGTCGGTCACCACCACCCGGTCCGCCCCGGCCAGAGCCTCACCGAACTCGGAGGCCAGCGCCACCGTCCTCGAATAGAGATGGGGTTGGAACACTACCCATAGCCGGTTCCGATCCACTGAGGCCACGGCCTCGATGTCGGCCGCCACCTCGGCAGGATGGTGGGCGTAGCTGTCGATGATGGTCACATCGCCGACCGTGGCCCGATGTTCGAGCCGCCGGCGTACCCCTTCGAAGGTTGCCAGGCTCTCGATCGCCGCTGCCAGGTCGTAACCCAGTTCGGACAGCAGGGCGAGCACTCCACAGGCGTTCCGGGCGGTATGCAGGCCAGGCCTACCCACCTTCACCGATCCGGGAGGGAACCGGCCGCCGAGCCGGAAGGACACCGATGCGGGTCCCGCCTCGATATCCGAGATTCTCCAGACTGCCTCCGGGGACGTGCCGTATCCTGGCCGCGCGGTCCGCTCGGCCAGGCGACGACCACCCGGATCGTCCACCCCTACCACCACGGGACCGTCCACCCGGTCGACCACATCTCGAAAGGCATCCTCCAGGTGCTGCTGCGTCCCGTAGTGATCCAAGTGGTCGGAATCGACATTGGTTACCACGAGCCCGGCCAACACCAGATGGGCGAAAGTTCCGAAGGCCTCATCGGCCTCGAGAACCAGCAGGTCCGCCCCACCGAGGTGGGCATTGGTACCGCAACCCACCAGGTCACCGCCCACGATGAAGGACGCGTCGATCCCCAGAGCTGTCGTGGCTGTTACCGCCAGGGCCGTGGAAGTGGTCTTACCGTGCGTGCCGGTGAAACCGAGGGTCGGTATTCGAGTGGTTATCTCACGGAGCAGGCGCGGACGCTCCCACACCGTGACCCCGGTCTCACCCGCCGCCACCAGCTCCGGGTCCGAGGCGGGTACGGCGGATGAAGCCACCACCAAGTCGCACTCGGCCATCCGGTCGGGCCGGCTTCCCACCCAGGTCTCTACGCGGTGGCTGTCCAGTCCTTCGAGGCCGGCGCCCCCCACCTGGTCGGAGCCCGACACGACGTGACCCATCGCCGACAGCAACTTGGCGAGCGGGCCGATCCCGGCACCCCCCGCGCCAACGAGGTGGATTCGTATGCCCTCATCGAGCCGCGACATCCGCGCCATCCATCATCATGGTGGCAATGGTGGCAGCAGCACCCGGTCTGGCTGTGTCAATTGCGGCCCGGCGCATCCGGTCGCGCCGCTCCGGGTCGGCCAGCAAGTCCTCCAGGATCCCGCCCATAGAGCCAAGCCCGGCCTCCTCCACCAGCACCGCTGCGCCTGCTTCGACCATGTACCGGGCGTTGCCGAGCTGATGGCGCCCGGCGAACGAACCGGGTACAAGGACGCTGGGCGTGCCGGTGACAGCCGCCTCCATCAGGCCTCCCCCGGCCCGGGCGATCACCACGTCCGAAATGCCGTAGAAGAGGTCCATCCGGTCCTCGAAACCCAGCACCCGCCTCGTCACCGAAGGGGAGTCTCCGGCGGCCGATACCTGAGCCCGGTTCCGGGCGCCTGCGAGGTGGACGATCTGGATGGGTTCCCCCTTCCAACCCGCCGCCAGGGTGGTGACCGCCTCGTTGATCGAGCCGGCACCGAGGCTCCCTCCCATCACACCGACGGTGTCTAGGCCCGCTTCCAGTCCGTACCGGGCCAGCGCCTGCGGTCGGACGGCAGCCCTGTCGAGCGTGGTGAGTGCCGACCTCAGCGGGTAGCCGACAACCTCCCCGGCCAGCCCCCTGGTATCGGGAAACGACACCAGGGACCGGTCTGCCCAGCGGCCGGCGAGGCGATTCGCCAGCCCGGCCCCGGCGTTCTGTTCGTGGATGTACAACGGCACGCCGGTCCGCCGGGCCGCGATGGCGACCGGAACCGTGACGTAGCTTCCCATGCACAGCACGGCCCCGACCCGGCGCTCCCGGAGTTCCCGCGCCACGGTCCGGGCGGCATTCCAGACCAGCTGCGGGATGCGGAGGTTGCGGGCCGACAGGCGCCTTTCCAGGCCGTGTATCCGGATCCGTAGCAGGGGATAACCCTCCTTCGGGATCAAGTCCACCTCCATCCGGTCTCCTCCGATGAACAGGACGTGCTCCCTGCCGACTCCCGAGGCGACCAACTGCTCGGCCACCGCCAGGCCGGGAAAGATATGCCCACCGGTACCTGCCGCGGCGATGGCGAACCTCACCGTTTTTTCCGTTCCCGCGCCGGATCGGGTACATGCGGGGCGTTGCGCGCCACGTTCACCAGGATCCCGACGCCTGCCATGGCCACCAGCATTGCGCTACCACCGACCGACACCAAGGGCAGGGCCAGGCCGGTAACAGGAATGGCGCCCACCGCACCCCCTACGTTGACCAGCGACTGGACGCCAAGCCAGGCGGCGATACCGCTGGCCAGGAGGCGGGCGAACATGTCGCTGGTCCGGTAGGCAACCCACACCCCGACCAACGAGAGGCCGGCCAGGGCTACCAGCAAAGCGCCCGCCCCGACGAACCCGGTCTCCTCGCCGATGATGGTGAAGATGAAGTCGGTGTAGGGATTGGGCAGGTATGACCAGCGGGACCGAGAGGCGCCCAACCCGACGCCCAACCAGTGGCCGCTCCCGAGGGCTATGAGGCTTTGGATCATCTGGAAACAGGCGTCGCTCGGGTCGGACAGCGGGTCCAGGAAGCACAGGAACCGCTGGCGGCGGTACTCCAGCGAGTACGTGGCATACCCGATCACCGCCAACCCCGTGGCACCGATGCCGGCGATATACCGGAACGGCACCCCGGCCGCCACCATCATGAGCCCGGCCGCTCCCGCCACGATGATGGCGGTTCCCAGGTCGGGTTGCCAGACGATCAGGGTGCAGGTCCCGCCCACTGCGAACACCATCGGACCCATCCATTGGCGCGTCTCGTCGAGGCGATCTCTCCGGCGGGCGAGAACAGCGGCCAGGAAGACGATCACGGCCAATTTGGAGAACTCGGAGACCTGGACGGTCAGATCGCCGAATTCCAGCCACCGGTTGGCGCCACCCCTCCTCACGCCGACCATCAGGGTCACCAACAGACCGATGAAGGACGCGGCGAGGGCATATGGGGCGATCCGGCGGTACCAGTTGTAGGGGACCATGGCCATGATCACCATCGCACATAGACCGACGATCACCCACTGCATCTGCCTCTTGAAGACCGCCAACCGATCCGACTCCTGGATGATCCCGGACGCCGACGAAGCCGAAAGGGTGGCCCCTAGGCCGATCACCAGCAGGCAGGCGGCCAGCACCAGAACGAACACCACCACCCTGGATCGAGAGAGAGCTATCTGGTCCCGGCGGCGGGCCCAGGCCCGGAGGTCCGCGATCGACGACAGCCGGTTGCTCATTCCGGCACCGCCGCAGATGCCAGTGCTCGCGGGTCCCGCCTGTCCCGGGCCCGACCCAGGTATTCGTCGACGTGCCTGATGAAGACGTTCCCCCGGTGCTCGTAGCAGGTGAACATGTCGAATCCGGTGGTGCCCGGCGAGAGCAGGACGGTGTCCCCGGCCCGAGCCTGGTCGGAAGCCATCCGCACCGCCTCTTCCATCGATCCTGCGAGGGCGGTAGGCAGATCCGAGGCCATCTCCACCAGATCGGGGGCACACTCCCCGATCGCCACCATGTAACGAACGTTCGGCGCCCGGACCAGGGGGGAAAGGTCGAGTCCCTTCCTCACTCCGCCCGCGATTAGCACAACTGATGGATAGGAGCGGATGGCCGCCATAGCAGCATGCGGGTTGGTGGCCTTGGAGTCGTCCACCCACGTCACGTCGCCGAGCGAGCCCACCACGGTCCGTCGATGGTGCCGGTGGCGGAAGCGGGACACCACCCTGGCCACCGCAGCCGGGTCGGCGCCCAGTTCGACGGCGGCAACGGCCGAGGCCGCCAGGTTCACACGGAAGGAGTAGTCGAGATCGGGCATGTCCCGGATGGGAACCAGACCGTCAGGGAGCACCAGGCCGTCCGTGGAAAACCCGAACGGCCCCTCCGAGCCCGGGCCTGGCTCGGCACCGGTCACCGGCGCCTTGCGGCCGGGAGCTCCCAACGCATGGGCGATCGCGCCCGGATCCCCCATGTCGTGGACCAGGAGGTCTTCGTCGGTGAGATGGCGGGAAATACGATCCTTGGCCAGCCGGTACGCGACCAGCGATCGATGCCAGTCCACATGGTCGTCCGCGACGTTCATCAGCACCGACACCCGCGGCGACAGCGAGTAGGTGTAGTGGAGCTGAAAGCTGGAGATCTCGAGGACCACGACCTCGCAGGTTCCCGGTAGGACATCGCTGACCGGAACCCCGATATTGCCGGCCGCCACCGCCCGGATGCCCGACTCCTGCAACATCTCGGTGGTCTGGCGGCATACGGTGGTCTTGCCGTTGGTACCGGTGATCGCGATCACCGGGCAGTCGAGATGCCGTGCGGCCAGCTCGACCTCGCTCCAGATCGGTAGCCCCGCCGCCCGGACATCAGTCAGGGGCGCAAGATGGGGCATGAAGCCCGGGCTGGTCACCACCAGCGAAACCCCTGCCAGCATTGAAGGATCCCACTCGCCGCCGGCGGTCTCCGCCCCCATCGGAGCATCCTCGAGAGCGTCGGCGCGCCGGTCGTAGAGCAGGTGCTCCATCCCGATCCGGGTCAGCAGGCGCGACGCAGCCTGGCCTGAGATACCTGCACCCAGCACCAGGGCCCGCATCAGGACCCCCCCGTCCGTGTCACCGCGAGGAAGTCCCCGTAGAAGATCCCCAGACCGAGCGCCACGCCGATGGCGGCAATGATCCAGAAGCGGATGATGATCGTGGTCTCGGGCCATTCCTTCATTTCGAAGTGATGATGGATCGGCGCCATCCGGAATACCCTTCGCCCCCCGAACCACCGGAACCCCGCCACCTGGATGATCACCGATAGGGCTTCGATAACGAAAAGGCCGCCCAGGATCACGAGGAGCAGGTGGGTGTTGGTCAGCAACGCGACAGCGGTGATCCCGCCCCCTAGGGCCTGGGAGCCGACATCTCCCATGATTATCCGGGCAGGACAGGCGTTCCACCAGAGAAAGCCGAGCGAAGCGCCCATGATCGCGGACGCCACGGTCGCCAGACCCAGGCTTCCCTCCACGTGGTATATCTCGGGGTGCCGGAATATCCAGAAGGCGATGATCATGTAGGAGGCCGCCACCAGAGCCACCGATCCGGAGGCCAGCCCGTCCAGGCCGTCGGTGAAGTTGACTGCGTTCGCGAAGCCGGTGAGTAAGAGGAGCACCCAGATGGCGAACGCCGCCGCTCCCAGATCGAGCGCCGTGGGCCGGGTGAAGGCAAGGGCTGTGGATGTGCCGCCTACCACCGCACCCCAGGTGAAGAGCCCGGCCACCGCCAACTGCCCGATCAGCTTGGCCGAGATGCCGAGACCCTTGTTGCGGAACCTGGAGAGCTTTTGGTAATCGTCGATGAAACCGACCACACCCATGCCGACGATGGCTCCGACCACGAGCAGTCCGGAGGTTTCGAAGCCGGTATCGGCCAGATTGATTCCCCGGTCATCGAACCGAACCCGGAACTGCGACACCGTATAGCCGCACAGGATGGCCGCGATGATGATGATGCCGCCCATCGTCGGCGTGCCCGACTTGTGCATATGTCCTTCCAGTTCCTGCTGGATGAACTGGCCGATGTTCCACGCCCGGAACAGGCGGATGGCGTAGGCGGTACCGAAGATGGCCACCGCGAATGCCACCGTGCCGGCGGTGAGCATGGCGATCACCGGAAGCCACCCGCGAGCCCGTCCCCTGGCATGACCGCTATCCCGGCCGGGCCGCTAGCCAGGAAGCGGCCACTTCCCGGTCATCGAACGGCACTACCCGCGTTCCGAAGTCCTGGTAAGTCTCATGGCCCTTGCCGAGGATCAGCACCACATCACCGGGAGAGGCGCGGTCGATCGCGAGCCGGATGGCCGCATCCCTGTCCACCTCCGCCAGCACGCGGGCTCGACCATCGCGAGTGCCCGCCACCACCTGGTCGACCAGCGAGGCTGGATCCTCGCTACGAGGATTGTCGGAGGTGATCACCGCCAGGTCGGCCCGGGCCGCTGCCGCTCCCAGGAGAGGGCGCTTCGTGGCGTCCCGATCCCCGGCGCCTCCGACCACCACGATCACCGAACCGCTGCTGTTGGCGCGGGCGGTTCGAACCACGGACTCCACCGCCTCGGGGCTGTGGGCATAGTCGATCAGCACCTGGAATGGTTGACCCATATCGACCGGATCGAGCCGACCCCTTACGCCGGCCATGGCCGCCAGACCCGCCCTGATGGCGCCGGAACCGATACCCACCTGCCGGGCGCAGGCGGCCGCCACGGCCGCATTGTGAATGTTGTGAATACCGCCGGGACGCACTCTCAGGGTCACGTCCCGACCCCCGAGCCGGCACCGGAAGCGTGCTTGGGACAGGTCCGGGTCAGGAGAGTGGATCGACACATCGTGGCCGGGTCCGCGGCCGACCGTAACCACCGGTCTGGTACCCGAGCCGGCCAGGCGGCGTCCGGCAGTGGTGCTCACATCGATGACATGAACCGAGGCGCGCCCGTCGAACAGGCTGGCCTTGGCCAGGTAGTAATCCTCCATATTGCCGTGGAAGTCGAGGTGGTCCTGGGACAGGTTGGTGAAGGCGGCCACGCTGAACGTGGTGCCCTCTACGCGGCTGAGGGTCAGAGCATGCGAGGACACTTCCATCGCCACCATCGAGACCCCTATGTCCACCATTCTTCGAAGCAGACGCTGCAGGTCGGCGCCCTCCGGAGTCGTGTGAGAGAGGCTCTCACCGACCCCACCTAGCGTGACGCCCAGCGTTCCGATCTTCCCGACCGATCGACCTGCGGCGCGGGCAATCGCCTCCAGCATGACCGTAACCGTCGTCTTGCCGTTGGTACCGGTCACCCCGATGATCTCCAGGCCGCGGGAGGGCTCGCCATGAACCATGGAGGCGGCCAGGCCGAGCACCCGGCGGGTGTCGGGGACGCGGATCTGGGGAATCTCGATCGAAGTAACCCAATCCTGGACCAGGGCGGCGGCCGCTCCCCGCCGGGCGGCATCCTCCAGGAATCGGTGCCCATCCATGATCCGGCCGGGTACCGCCACGAACAGGAACCCGGGGCCGGCCTCGCGGCTGTCGTGGGTCACGTCATCGATCGGGATCGATCCGTCACCCCTCAGTTCACCGCCGAGGCGGCCGGCCAGGTGGGCGAGTGTGAACGGATTATCAAGCATCCGGTCGCACCCCCATTTGATGGAGAGACGCCTCCATGATCCTTGAGAACGCGGGAGCAGCCACCGCGCCGCCGGTCCGCTCGGCAACGGTCGAACCCACCTGGGGGGAATCCACCACGACCACTATCACCAGGCGGGGATCGTCGACCGGCGCCATTCCCACGAAGCTGGATACGTAATCCGTGGTATACGCCCCGATGTCGACATCGAACCTCCGGGTCGTGCCGGTCTTGCCGGCCACGGTGTACCCGTTCACGGCCGC
>Ga0209543_1003150_pt1 | contig 10798 bp, 9 predicted proteins | sample MesohylFT_FD_187296 | JGI IMG/M metagenome (GOLD analysis project Ga0209543, IMG submission 187296) | Host-associated microbial community of the marine sponge Aplysina aerophoba from Gulf of Piran - sponge mesohyl, lysed by freeze-thaw... | ecosystem: Host-associated > Porifera > Sponge >...
CAGCTCGCCTGGCTGCCGAGGCTCGCCTGGCGGAAATGGAAGAGGAACTTCGCCGACTCCGCGGCGAATAGGACCCTTCCCTCTCCCGTCCATAGTCCGTCGGACACGCTACCTCGCCCGCAAAACCCCTCAAACCTGATGCAAGAAAATACTAGGGTCTGTTGCATAGGTCACGGCAAAAACCGAAGCTGTCCATGACCTCGTGTCATTGGGCCGCCATCAGTTCGCGTTCGTCCACCTCAGAGAAACTCCGAGCTGCACACATCATAGACGACACGCGCATGTGATGTTCTGCTAGAGCTGCCGCCTCGCATGGTGCCGTTCCGGCGAGCACGCCGCCGGAAATATCTCCAGAAGGGCACTTGTCTGTCCTCCGTCCTTCGGATCACCGTGCGCAACACAGCCGCGACCCCGCTAGAAATACCCCGATAGACATATGATATGCATCTTATACGGTACATCCCACACGGTACGCGCATCTAAGAACGTGGTAATATGTGTGCCGATATGTTCGACGGGGGCGGACGGCCTCACCCGGCAGATAGATGCTATCCGTCTGCGCACGCCTCTATACTTTCAGCCTGCCTGAGAGCGCTGGTCCGGAAATTGAGCCTGCTTCCGACTCAGGAGTGGGTAAATTCGTGAACCAGTCCAGAGGCACCGGCAGAGCCTGGGAGATGATTGATGGAGCTGACGATATCGACCCAAATGCGAGCGGAACCTCCCACAGCGGTGACGTTCTGGACAACCCCGCAGCCTTACTGGTCGCGCTCCTCATGGCTCTTTCAGTCTTACCCATGAATCCGCACAATCGAGAATCGTGGCCGGCGCGGATGAGAATCGGATCCCCTGGCTCGACGCCTACTCTTCCAATCTGCGGGCCGACGCGATGAATGAGTTCCTCGAAGTTAGTGTGCAACCAGGTTCAGTATGAGGCAACGCTTCGACTTCAATTACAGCTATCATACTCTTCGTGGAGACCTATTCGGCGCCCTGACTGCGGCGGTAGTAGGACTGCCTGTGGCTCTCGCATTCGGCGTCGCGTCCGGTCTTGGTCCGGTTGCAGGCATCTATGGGGCAATTGCCGTCGGCTTTTTCGCCGCTGTGTTCGGGGGAACTCGCTCACAGGTGTCGGGTCCTACGGGCCCTATGTCGGTTGCGATGGCCGTTATCGTGACCGCACACGCATCCTCTGTCGCCGAAGCTCTCACGATAGCAATTCTGGCAGGGCTGATGCAGGTCCTGCTGGGCGTCCTGCGTATCGGGCGATACGTTGCATATACTCCGTACTCTGTGATCTCCGGCTTCATGTCCGGCATCGGCATAATAATCATAATGTTGCAAATCCTCCCATTCAGCGGCGAGGCTGCCGCTGCGGGCGGGCCACTTGTCGCCGTCACGGCCTTTGTTACCGCGGTGACACATCTCGATCATGTCAACTACAGTGCGCTAGCCATCTCCGTCGCCACGCTCGCGGTGGCGGTTCTCTGGCCAAAGCGGTTGGCGCAGTTCCTGCCTCCAACTCTTGCGGCACTGGTGGTAGGAACTCTGATGGGCGTTCTGTGGCTGACGAACACACCGGTCATTGGAGATGTGCCAACAGGCCTGCCGAATCCGCAGTTACCGGTTATCTCTCCCGACTTTCTGATACGCGCCTTCCAGCCCGCCCTGACCATCGCGCTGCTTGGGTCGATCGACAGCCTGCTCACTTCACTCATTGCGGATTCAATGACGCGCACCAGACACAATCCGGACCGTGAGCTCGTCGGACAGGGCATCGGGAATATGGTGGCCGGGTTCATCGGCGGCATCCCCGGCGCGGGCAACACCCTCAGCACGGTCACGAATCTCCGAGCGGGTGGACGGTCACGACTCTCGGGCGCCCTCTGCGCGTTGTTTCTCCTGGCGCTCGTGCTTGGGTTGGGCGACTACGTCGAAGCGATTCCCCACGCTGTGCTTGCAGGAATCCTTATGAAGGTCGGATGGGACATCATTGACTGGCGGTTCATCACGCGCATCCACCGCGTTCAGCCCGAGCATCTTCTTGTGATGCTCACAACTCTCGGACTTACCGTATTCCTTGATCTTATAACTGCCGTCGTCATCGGCCTGATCGCGGCGGGAATGGCAAGCGCGCGCCAGTTCGAACGCATGGAACTGGACAGCGTTGTCTCCGTTCCACTCCTCGACCGCACCTTCCTCTACGGTAACGGAGATTCCAATGACGATCTCGATTCGGCTGACCCATTCTCCGCCCGCGTCGGCCTGGTCTCCCTCAGGGGAAGCTTCTCGGTCGCTTCATCCAGCAAGCTCATCACTGCCATCAGTGCCGACATCGTCCAGCACGAGGTCGTTATCGTCGACTTCTCGAACACCGTTTATATTGACGACAGCGCCGCGCTCGTAGTGGAGCAGATGATAGATATTGCTATCGAACAGAATACCGGGTGCATCGTGATGGGCTTGACGGGCCTGCCGGCTACCAGCCTTCTGGCGCTCAACGTATTGCAGCGCGTTCCGGCGGAGCAATTCGCAGCGGACCTGGATGAGGCGCGGGTGATTGCCAGGCGAATGCTCAACGCTTAGGCCGGGACGCACAGCGCACAGAAGCCAGGCCAAAGCAGGCGCGTCCGATGAGAGTGCATGTAGCTCTGAGTCCTGGTAGGCATCGACGACTGACATGGCGGCGAGTGCCGTAGGCCCAGCAGATTGGCGATTCTACAGATCAAGAGAAAGAAACCTTTTAGGATGCAAGGAAATACCGCAAAAGCTTGCACCAGCTCCGCTTTGCGGGTGGTCATGGACCCACGCACTCAACTCGTCAGGACGGGTAGGCACTTTCCCCTGCGGATCCACAGGCGTCTCTTATTGCACTCATACTGCAATTGAATGAGCCATGTAACGCGACAATTCTTGCTAGTCAGGGTAAGGGCATGAAGACTCGTACTGTGCCGGTGCATTTGGAACCGCACTCATCACTGTCCGCTGTGCTATAGAGCAATCTCGCAATCAAGGGATTCCGGTTCCCTCGATGAGTCGTAACGGCTGGCTTGTTAGTGATAGCAGGGTAGGGAGGTAAGTATGATGTCACGTGTCAGGATGAGATGAGAAAGACAACGGCAACAGCGGCCAGCGATGCGACGGATGCGGCTATCTCTGCGCGCTGGTACTGTGAATTGGCGGAAAATGTGGGCGGCGGTGCGCTGGGCTTTCGTAGCCGAAGGAGAAGCACGGAAAGGGCTGCGATTATGACGCCTCCAATTAATAACTGCAGGAAGAAGTCGCGTCGTATTCGGAACGGGTCGTCGTCAATGAGAGCACTCCACACAATGGATGTGCTGATCGCCATCATGACTATCGGTGCGTAGATGGCGACGGCGAGAAGAGCGCTCCTGAGGCCGATTCCAGTGTTCAACCTCAGTGACATGAACTGGAACGCCGCCATTCCCAGTGAGGCCATAAGGGTGGTTCCCAGCATATTTGCCAAAGTGTCAGAAACTGTTCGGCCGAGTAACAACCTGGCACCTACAATCGCCAGTAGTATGAAGAATAACGAGAATACCCAAGCAATGTTGATTGCGACTTGTTTCCCTCTCTGGGGATTGTTGAAGGAAGTGTTGTTGCCCAGGAAACCAAATCTAAGACTCAGGATGCGACGAATTCGAGCGTTAATCGTAGAGGTGGGCCAGGTCCTGAGGAAAGGGAGCTTGTCGCCGAATGCCTTGTCGAGGAATGGCAAACCAAATGCGAGGATGAGAACGGCGAGAGCCGAGAGCAGTATCCAGCTTCTGGTCTGAATGCCAAGCGAAAAGGCGCTCAGGATGAAGTAGCCGCCCAAAATGACGGCGATTATGATCGCTGCGCGCGAAAGAGCAGCGGGGACTTGACGATTCATAGCATGCTCTAGAATGACAACATCGGACGTTAACCTACCTACCCGATCAATGGGTTCTTCCTTTTGATACTTAAATCGAGTGTCAACCCAGTCGTCTCGCCATGACATACAACGCCGCGGCACTTCGTTCTGTTCCGGGACCCCGTTAAATTACTCGCATAGGTCCCCTGGCTTGTATAGAAACAAGCAAACCGCTGAGTCTTCACCCTCTGAAAGATATGCGAAACTACATTGATGATTATATCCGCAGGCGATATAATTGTCTTTTCGTGCTGGCAACTCTAGAGGACGACCATGACAGATTCGGATTTCTCCAGCCTGCTTCCCCTTCCACCTGCGCAGCTTCATATCCTTCTGGCCCTAGCCGACGGTCAGAAGCACGGCTATGCAATCATGACGGAAGTCGAAGCTATAACCGACGGATCGGTCACCATGGGGCCGGGCACGCTGTACGGAGCCATAAAACGAATGATCCTTGCCGGCCTCATCGCCGAGGCCGATGAGCGCCCTGACCCCGAGCTGGACGATCAGCGCCGCCGTTACTACAGGCTTACCGGGATTGGTGTTAGGGCTCTGGACTCCGAGATAGCGCGACTGGAGCGTCTGGCTCGTGCCGGTCGGCAAAGACGCGCTGCCACGCGACGGGGCGCCGAAGGAGAGGGCAGCTGAGTTGAACTCCGAGTGGGTATATCGAATGCTCCTTACTCTATATCCGGCTGAACACAGGCGTGAGTACGGTGAGCAGATGGCGCAGCTCTTCCGGGATCGAATGCGTCGCGACGGCGGCGGCGGCCGGACCGTGCTGGTCTGGTTCCAGATGCTCTCCGACCTTCTTCGTTCGGCTCTGAATGAGCACCTCGCGAGAGGCGGCTACTGGGGAATCGTAAAGGCCCTGCTGTTTCCATCAATCAGATATTCCGCACGGAAGGCACAGACCAACGGGGAAGTGGCTGCATTACTGTTACTCCCCGGACTTTGGTTGACAATGGTCCTGGGGGTTGCGTTCATCGTGTGCTCCTTCGTCGACGATGCCGAAAGGTTCCGCGAGGCAATCATAAATACAGGCGCGATCCTGCTACCGGTGGCAGCGTTCCTGAATCCCCTGATAGCCGGAATGACGTTTCGACTCAGACTCAGGTATGACCTTCGAAGAGTCCTGCTGGCAATTGCCATCTACTGGCCAATTTATATGTTTGTCACAACGACTTTGTTCCATTCCTATCTTTTCTTCTTCATTGCTGACAAACCTTCCTCTGACATCTCGGAGGTAAGTATATTCTTCGGATCTTTTACGGCGATTTTAATGTGTATTTTCCCAGTCCTGGTGAGTCTGCCACCTTCGTCACGAGTGCCCGCCCCCACATTTGCCGCGCATCGATATTTCCGGCGCACTGAGACGGGCTTTTCCATCATTGCGATAATCGGACTCAGTATAATGCTGTTACTGGCCCAATAACCGTCGAGTGTCATGGGCTTGTTTCAAAGAGCCGGTTCCACCTGGCTCGATTTTGATGTGGCCCGGATGCAAGGGAGGTAGTCTAAGTGGTCAAGCAGTTCGCGTCGCGGCATATAGGACTCATAGTTCTCGCATCGATATTCCTGCTGATTCCGGGACAGATGCTACTGGCATCCATACGAGCCGAGAGATACGCCTCCGCGGTCGCGCTCGTACTCGGAGTTGTCCTGTTCGCCGGGGTCTTCATCTCGGCTACAAGGTCATCCACGAAGCCGCCGGAGGGAAGGTTTCAACTTACAAGACCCTGGAAAACAACATACGAAACCACGCGAACTGGACTCTGGCTGAAGGCAGCGTTCGTTCCGGTTGTGGGTATTCTGGTTCTCAATATCGCAGGGTTAGGCATTTTGATGATCGATGGCGGAGAACTGCCTTACATCGCTAGATACAGCTTTCAGTTTCTCGTGTTCGCGCCTTTCCTTTACTGGCATACCCGGAGACAATACTTTCCGGTTCCATCCGAGGATCAGCCGGACGGCAGGAGTCTTCTGCTCCGGCACTCCGACGAACCGAGAGAGTCCTCCAAGCTCGAGACAATGACGGTAATCTTGGGTATGGTTACCGTTATGTTAATCGTGAGGAACATTACGGACTGGCTGATTTAGTGTGGCTCCATCCCGAAATTATTCTGCTGAAACACGGTTTGGCAACTGTGGAGAGCTCTTTCGGAAATTTAGATCGCGCCTTCCCCAGCAACCGGGGGCTGAATTCATAGGGATAGTAGAGTCGTTGATCTCAGAAAGCCCATGGTGGGCGAAGTGAGGGGAGGGCATTAGCTTCGTCCCTTCCAAAACGAAATGCAACGAAATACATGGAAAGATTGCATCCCGACTCTTTCCAGGCACAATTGACATGAGTTCTCGTACCCGACCTAACGTGGTGAATTGACAGAGACGATGATGCTGGCGGATATGCCTAGGGTGTGGAATTATCCTCAACCTGGGAGGCGAACTGCTCCTCATATAGCCTTCTATAGAGCTCACACCGACCAAGCAGTTCCGAATGACGCCCAGAGTCGATGCAACGACCACCTTCCAGGACGAGGATCTTGTCGGCGGCCAGTATCGTGGAGAGCCTGTGCGCTATCACTATCGTTGTCGCCTTCAAATCGCCACTCCGCATCGATGCGAGAGCCTCTCGTATCGCGCGCTCGGTTATCGAATCCAGCGAGGACGTCGGTTCATCCATTATCAGGAGATTCGGTTTTTTGAGTATCGCTCGCGCAATCGCCAGTCGCTGTCTCTCGCCGCCGGAAAGTCTGTACCCCATTTCGCCTACCACCGTATCGTATCCTTCGGGCAGGCTCATTATTGGCGAGTGCAGCTGTGCGTCCCTGCACGCGGCCACAAGTTCCTCATATGTGGCACCCGGCTTGGCGATCAGCAGATTGTCCTTCACCTTGGCGTGGAATATCACGCTCTCCTGGGGGACGACTGAAGTGCGTCTTCGCAGGGAAGACAGTCGAATGTCGCGCAAGTCGCGCCCATCCAGCATCACTCTGCCGCTGCCCGGATCGTAAAACCTGAGCGTCAGATAGGTCACCGTCGTTTTCCCGGCCCCGCTTGGGCCCACCAGCGCAACCAATTCGCCGGAGTCAATCTCGAAGGAGAGGTCCTCCAATACGGGAGCGCCGGGTTCATACTCGAACGAGACACTGTCAAAGGTGATTTGCCCACTCGTGTCCCCTAGGTCTTTAGCGTCAGGGAAATCCTTTACGTCCGGCTCGAGGTCTATCCACTGGAAAATACGATCGAACAGGGCCAGGGAACCGATCAGCGTCACGATCAGACTTGCCATGCCTGACATCCTCTCGGCGAGCATCGCGGAGAGCGTGGCGAACGCCACTATCGTCCCCAGGCTGGTCTCACCACCTATGACCTGCATTCCTCCGTAAAGGTAAATCAGGGCAGTGGCGAACATTGGGACAATGTTGAACACTGTATTGACCCCTTGAAGGGTCATGTCCTGCTTTGCCGAAAGGTTGATCAGCTCTTCGGTTTCGTCGGAGAATCGCCTGAGGTCGGTAGTCTTGTCGTACCCGAATCCGTTGATAACTATGAACCCGTCTATGCCAAGCCTACCTGTAGCGAACGACATTATCTCGTCGAACTTGGCGAACACGCGCTCAGTAAACTTGCGGTTCAACTTCCCTACGAAAAAGGACACGCAGAATACGACGGGCAGGAACGGTATGGACAGGAGCGCCAACTGCCAGTTCCAAACGAGCATGAAGATCAGTGTGCTGGCGAAGAGAACTACGCTGCCCAGCGCATTTCGAATCAGCGAATGCACAAATATCTGAGTACCGAACCCGTCATTCCAAAGCCGGGAGACAATCGTCCCCCGATCGGTACGGACGAAAAAACCGTACGACTGGTTCTGGAGCGACTGAAACAGCATAATGTGAACCCGTCTCACCACACTCAGGGCGGCAAGCGACAGAAGGTAGTCGGACAGGAGCTCGAGCCCCAGCAAGGTCAATGCGACTCCTGCCGTGACGGCAGAAAGAATGGCAAGCAGGCGGATGTCTCCTGCCAAGATACCGTCATCAATGATCCGTCCCAATAACACTGGAGGAATCAGCCAAAGAACCGAGACGCACAGAGTAAGGATTGAGGTAAGGGCAAGGATGCGCCAATATGGCGAGAGCACCCGAAGGATCCGCGGAATGGTCTCCCTTGCGGGTCGTCGCTCGACGCTGTGTTCGTCGCTCGACAGCGCGTCATCCGAGAGGTCGATCTCGATCACTTTTCTTCGTTACCTCGCTCAGGCTTTGGCTCACAACCGTCAGTCAATCGTAACATTGGGCAGTGGGGTGAAAGGGGTCTCTAAGCCCGAGTCCACCGAAGCACATTGTGACGGCGCTGTAACGGGAAAGCCTGGAACAAAGAGCGCGATGATCTGGGCGGAATTCGGATAGATAGGTTTCCCGGCAGTCCGCTGGCAACCTGCCAGCAAAGTTAGGAAGTACCCACGGAGGGTCCTGAGGCAGCTGAGAGCACTCGTCGGTTCGTGCGGCGGGAGTTGCGTAGACCTTGGTGTGGCCGGGGGATTAGAATGAAGTTGGTGTGCCGTTTGTCGGTACCGTCGTCAATTCGGTAACGGAATGGACCGCAGTCTGGCCAGTGCGCTGCCGAACTGTGTTCCCCAGGACTAGCCCCGGGGTAGATGCAAGGAAACACCCACATTTGTTGCATCAACGGAGCCTTCCATGCCCACCAAATGCGGACTAATTGCGGTTATCGCTCATTCTAATGCTAGCTCTAACACAATCGACCGGCGTCAGGGCTCCGCCCAATACCGGAAGGCACTCACCTACCATCTTCAAACACACGTGCGCGCTACCGCCTGTCCAACATCACCGGAACCACCAAACGGAACTCCTCATCGCTTAACCCGGTGCGGCGGTCGGTTCACCACCATCGCCGCGCTACGAATATCCGGGAATCTATTATGCCCTATACTGGCATATATGGTTGATTCCAGACGCGCCCCCGATTCGGATAGATGCTAATGGCGATAGACACAGGCGATGATCTCCCCGACAAAGTGATCGCAGACATACCACACGGCGCGTCAGCTCCGGGGGATGCGCTTGCACAACGCCCCAGTGAGATTGTGAAAACTTACGACGCCCTTAACAGCCTTTTGCCAGGAAGAGGCGAGGCTGCGGGAGGAGTTAACTTCATTCATTATGATGGCACCAGTTACGCCAGCGGTCGCCGCAAGGGCGCGGACGAGCCATTTGTGGCAGATAACTCGACTGAGAGCATCGACCTTGCGGATATTACCGATGACTCAATGCGCCTTTACCTCACGGAGATCGGCAGGGTCAATCTGTTGACCAAGAAGCAGGAGCAGACTCTCTCGCGGCAGATTGAGGAATGGGAACATCTGGAAGCCGTCGAAACAGAGTTGGAAGCTCTCACGGACGGATCTGTGAATACCTGGATGTGCGTTCTTCACCTGATACGGCGAATCGGCCAACTGAGGCCTATGATGGATGCCGTCTGTCGCTACCACGCAATGCGCACCTCCGAGACTCTGACCGATGTGCTGATCGACGAGGGGCTGTCCCAGCGTATCGATGGTGTGCTCCCGGAGGAGATGCTGCTCTTCGCGGCAGAGATTGTGAACGGGGAGCCTGAGGACGTCAAGCAGGGTCTCATCGAGTTGTCGCTGGCCATCCGGCTGCTTCCGACAGAGGCTGCGGATGTGTTCGCAACATCCCCTGCAATCAGGGAGTTGCAAGACCTGGAGTTAGCGCCAGGGTTCATAGAAGCTCTGAAGTCCTATGAACCCATGTATTCGAGGCGTTTCGCCAGTGTGAGGAATGCGGGCAGGCGCACGCAACTGCATCTATTAGAAGCGAACCTGCGGCTCGTAGTCAACATTGCCAAAAAATATCTCGGAAGGGGGATGCCGCTGTCGGACCTCATTCAGGAGGGCAATATCGGTCTGATGCGTGGCGTGCAGAAGTTCGACTACCGTAAGGGCTACAAGTTCAGCACCTACGCCACCTGGTGGATTCGGCAGGCGGTCAGCAGATCCATAGCGGACCAGTCCCGCACCATCCGCGTACCCGTGCATATGACGGAGATCGTCAACAAACTGAATCGTGTCAGCCGCCAGTTTGTACAGGAATACGGGCGCGACCCCACCGATGAAGAGATAGGAAGCGGGATGGACATTACGGCCGAGCGGGTGCGGGAGATCCGGAAGCTCACGCAACTCCCCTTGGCCCTCGAGACGCCGGTTGGCGAGGACGGCCACGCACAGTTAGGCGACTTCGTTGAGGACAAGAACCTGGTCCCTCCTGCTGAGGCCGCGTCATGCCTGTTGCTCAAGGAGCAGATCGCCGATGTGCTGTCCACTCTCAACGAACGGGAGGCGAGGGTGCTTGAGCTGCGTTTCGGACTCGGGGACGGTATCTCACACACCCTGGAGCAGGTTGGACAGGTGTTCGGTGTCACCAGGGAACGCATACGCCAGATAGAGGCGGTGGCGTTGAAGAAGTTGAGGCATCCGAGCCACTCCAGGGAATTGCGGGACTTTCTGGATTAGGCTCGCTTGAAACAGGCAGGCCGTTAGCTCAAGACGCGCTCCTCCGACTGCACAGACCGGGCTATGCGCATATTCTCGGTTTACAACGCCCTGTTGCCATTGTCTGAGCAGGGAGCGATGTCGACACGCACAACTGCCGCACAGACTACGCAGGATTCCTGGATGTCGATGCGGCGTAATTATGATCAGCGCCAATCACACTAGATTCCGTCGCCGCTAATTGACGCCCATGATTTGTATTCATCGAAGAATGAGTGGGCACCATGACAACAGCCATGAACTGAGATGCAAGGAAATACCCTCATCTACTGCGCGAACCGAAA
>Ga0209543_1003153_pt1 | contig 10790 bp, 10 predicted proteins | sample MesohylFT_FD_187296 | JGI IMG/M metagenome (GOLD analysis project Ga0209543, IMG submission 187296) | Host-associated microbial community of the marine sponge Aplysina aerophoba from Gulf of Piran - sponge mesohyl, lysed by freeze-thaw... | ecosystem: Host-associated > Porifera > Sponge >...
GAGTCAGAAGCATTGCGCTGAGACCTCCGCAGGTTTCTCAGTATCCCTTGGGCGGAACTGTTGACCAGACAGGAATCCGGGAAGATCAACAACCCCATACCTGATACCCAATTTGTCCTCGCTTACAGTGGCCATAATAAGATTCTCCGTGTCATTATATGATAACTAATCCAGCAAATCTGTGTCAGCAGGATGCCTCTTGATATCAACAACTCAGACTGCCTGTGCCACCGAATTTAAGAAAACTGCGGGAGGATTTCCCCTGAACATGGACAAAGTAAAAAGAACACATTTCCTATTTTACTTGCCAAAGGGAACTTGCCCAGAACATGCTCTGATTACAATATGTGTTCTGACTCTTTTGGGGAGGAGTATCAATAACTCTCTATTTCATTTTGATTACTATTCCACACCGACTTGTCTGAGCAACTCTCGAGCGTTTTTCTCAATTTTATTAGCTACATCTTCTGGATGCTCTCCAAAGAATTGTGCGATCAAGGCAATTGTACGACCAACATCGCAGACCTTAACAACCCCCCGGTTTGTGCGCAAAAATGGCGCATCCGTCTCCGTCAATATCTGATCCATAGATGCTAGTTCCAGTATGTTATGACCATTTGATTTCCCTACAAGTGCCTCGTTTATCGAAAAAAAACAGTTCAGTTCGACTGCTTTTTTGATAAGTGATCTTGATGCAGAAAACCAATGTAGAACTACCCAGCAATTGGTGTTTGCTCCAGACTCTTCAATCATGTCGAGAACTTGTTTTCCGCATCGCACACTATGAACACTAATTATCTTCGACCCTTGTTTTCTGCAGGCATTTAGAATGCGGGCAAATATTTCCTTCTGTAGTTCGAACGACGGATAGTGTCGACGGCTAGCGTCTAATCCCACTTCTCCGACGAAGCTGGTTGTTGTGAGCAGGTCTTCGAAAAGCTCGATCTCATGCCCGCGTTTCACAACGAGTTGTGGATGAAGGCCCAATGCCGCATGGACATGATCCGCCTGTTCCGAAAGTTCTTGGTTCTTTTCAAACGCTTTGGGGGTGGTCGTGACCGCAAGCGTGATGCATCCTAGCCGATCGCACCGCTCGAAAGCCGCCCGCATATTTTCATGAAGATCAAGATGACAATGAAAGTCTACGGGACGCGGTTTCATCTGATCAGTGTTCCGATTTGACGTCGACAAGAATTGCCGAGACCTCTTCCATACCTCGGAGATAGACATTTGCGTAGTCTTCAAGACGATCTGCCTTGAGCGGTCCTTGTTTCTTAACGAGCAACCGTGCGAGCCCTGGAGACTTTAGGATCCGATTTGTTGTGAATATGAATGACCTTATGTCTTTGCCCCTAGCGGTTTTAGAATCGAAACTTGTCCCTGAAAGTTCTTCTACGGAATACTCGGTCCGGTCTGGATTTTCCAAACCATAGAGAAGTGCCGCACGGCGGATTAAGCATGGTACGCAGTATCCGCAATGCATAGGGCTTGACCCAGTCCAGCGTACTTTAGCAGGTGACGAACACGACATCGAAAGCGAGGCGAGGTGCTCCAGCAGGTCTTTATCCTCACAGTCTTTAACCATCTGTCCCTTGGTCTTGAATGCGTACGGATTTCGAAACTCGACTCCCAGACCCATAAATGCGGAGAGTTCGGCTATATACTCTATGAAATGCGGATGAGCCGTTCTGGTGCTAAGGGAACCGAGTCGCCATGGGTCCATCGGTACGTTGAGAGCGATCAGCCCGTTTTCTGGGATCAGGACTTCGCTGACATCGGATAAGGCGTTGACAACCACGGTAGCCATGGAATAAAAAAGAAAACTTCTGGCCCTTTGGGTATTTTCGGAACCCGCCACTGACAAATCCGAGCGTCGAATCCCGATTCTTGTGCGAACCACTCCGAAGGATTCTTCACCAAATTCTTCCTGTAATCTTTGCAGAAGTACTTTCTGGGCGGCGGATGACCCCCCATCCCAATAGTGAGAGACAAGCACCGGTTTTTTGCCGTTTTTCAGCAGATCAATCGTTCCTATTAGGCTGTCAAGCCCTCCGGAAAAAAGCGTAACGCAATTGAAATCCGTTAAGTCCAGTCTTCCCGGTGACTTGTTTAGGGTTTCTAGGCCTGACGGCCGGTCGGTGAATTCAAATTCCCAGTGATCTCCGGTCAGAAAATTCAACATCTTTTGCAAATGAGACGAGGATTCGGACCATTTTTCGACATCGCTCACTGGCACATTCAGTGTGATTTGACGTGTCCAACGGTCAAAGGACAATTTCCGGCTGGTACTTGTGTCGGCCACGTGTACGGCAAAGGCCAAGATCAACAGATCGATCGCCGTTTCACTCGGATTGAGCCCCAGATGGTTTAATTGTCTGATCACTGTTCCGATCCCAAAATCCAGATTCCGGTAGGGATCGACAAGATACACATCCCGGATATTTTCTTTTGATTTTGAAGAAGGCGTGTCCCCCTTTTCTCGAAGGTGAAAATTTAATCGCACACTCATCACTCGTCCTCCAACGTTGCTTGCAGAATTTCAAGGGTATTTGAAAATATCTCTTTTACTTTATGATCAACTTGTTGTGAAGAGATGGCTTCGCCCAGAGAGAATTCCTGCTGAAAAGCGTCTTGGACGGCCCCAAGCGTATAATCTTCCAAAGTGCTTTCGGCCTGCTGGAAATCTGCATCCGAAGCCGAGCCGTAAAGGCTATTGGTACCAATCTCATTAATGACTTTTGTCGTGATCGATCTGGCAATCACTTGGACGATAAGCTCGCCGAGTTGTTCTTGAGTGAGTTGATTGAAGTCATCTAAATCCTCAGAAACGAAATCCGCGATCGTCTCGATCATGGCGTCACGTGCTACCGCTTCATCAATTGTTCCTCCTTCGGGTCCTATCTTATCGACTAAAGCTTCAAGGATTTCCGCGACGGGTCTATCTGCAAGTGATTGAAGATCGAATTCTTCCAGTGCCTGTTCAACGCCTTCGGTGACAACGCGGTTGGCGAAGCGTGCGAGATTCGATACTAGCGTCGTGGAGCTTGGCATCCGCCTAACCGCGCCCCCGCTTCCGCCACTTGAAGCTACGTATCCTCTAACAGCTTTTCCGAGATGGTGTATTCCGCCGCTGTTCGTGTAGCGAGTGAAGTTTGATCTGATACTAGGAAGACTAGGCTTAAGCAGGTCTTGGGCATCTTTCGAGGGTGGTGTTTCAGGGTCTTGATTTTCACCCGATTTTGGGTCAGCGGATTCTTCATCTGTGGATGGGTTTTCATCACTTCCCGGATCTTCACTTTGGGAACCGTCATCAGCTTCATTTCCACCGTCAAGATGAGAGGGTTCTAACGATGATGGTCCGCCATACGTTCCAGAAGTTCCCATGTTTTCAGTCCTCTTTTTATTTTAAGGCTAAGTTTGCAGCGCGCTTAAGCCCATTGTTTTCTTCCTGAGCCGCCCACTTCCTAACTAAGTCATCATACCGGTCTTTGGCGGCTTTCTCGGTGAAAACTTCTTTCCAGCCAGCAACTATCCATGCTCCTAGGTCCTTGATGGGCAGGTCCTCTAAAAGTGCGACTGTCGGTATTTGCAGGTTCTTGTGTACCTTACATAATTCGGCAATACCATAAAAACCTCCGGGTTTGGATTTGTAGTTTTTCTCCGCACGGATCCGGGTAACAACTGCATTAAAAACTCGTTCGGCTTCACCGGGTTGTATTGAAGCAATCTCGGAAGCTGCCGCTTGAGCTCCGAGTCTTGAACCATATAGCTTATCGACCCATTCTTCCATCAGTCCTAGAGATGATGATGCACTGAAAACCGCCCTCTGGTCCCGGGAGATGAACAAATACGGGCGCAGGTCATGTTCCGCGAGCTTGGGTTTTAATTTTGCCCATCGACGTGCCCACTCGTTGTTTCTAATATCCTCCTCAAGGGAATCCGGGTCCGTTTTTTCGGAATTGAGCTTCTCTGCTTTCTTCTGCGAAACTTCAGATTCCGCCCGGACGAAGTCTTCCAAATCTTTTACCAGTGAAGATTCTCCACTTTCTGTCGCTTCCCTCTCGATGCGGGAAAATAGACTGGTTTCAAATCTTTCCGCCAGCATCAGTTTGGCGAGAACTGGCATCTTGATATCGTCTTGAATGCCTCTTTGTTCAGCGATTGCGAGTCGCAAGCTCATTGTATTTAGGAAACGTTTGATCTGTCTCGGATTTCCCCGCGACCCGTCTGTCAGAAGAGGAGCGATCTGGTCGGCGATTTGTAGAGCACCCTCAATTTCGTCGGGAACCTCATCCAAGATTTCGTTTATCTTCTCGCGGGTGAAGTCGTCTCCACCCCAAGGACGACGCAGACCTTCACGGGCGAGTTTAACAAGCTTTATGAAATCCGGATCGTCTTTTGGAAGATTCATTTCGGCAATCAACAGAGTGATAAAAGTACGCGTCTCGACATATCCGAGCGGAGGCAGACGAAATGGGACTTGGATAAGTTTCTCGAGGTAGTTTCGTGCGTATGAAGATAGGCCCTTGGAAGGTGGTAGATCGGGGAAATGTTTGTTAACCGCATATTCGATCATCGCCTCATCAGCGGCGACCACGAAGGTTACGCCGGGTACAAAAAGGAAAAGGCGGATCGCTTCAAGTGTCTCGATAGCCGTTTCCGGAAGGCATCGATCTAGGTCGTCAACGACCACGACTAGACGTTCTACATCTGCTTCCTTGAGAAGGTCAGTAAATTCTCTTCTGAATGCGTGAATATGTGAAGTAATGGAATCAGGTTCTGCATCCTTAAAATAGCTTTCCGTTTCCGCTGCAAATCCATCAATGTTAGCTCCATCGATTTTTGTTCCTTCAGCAACCCGGTTTTTAACGAATTGAATCACGTCATTGACTTGATCAGGACTTGGAAGACCCGTTGCCACATTGAAAGCTAACCCTCCCGTCCTGCGTGCGACTTTCATCCAGTTTACGCGTTTCAGCAATTGCTTTGCCTTTTCTAATGTCCCCTCCGAAACATCTCTGGCTTTTAAATCTTCCAGTATAGTTTCAAGAAGTACCGATTTCGTATCCTCAAATCCTTGGAAGAGCCAACCGTTGAACCTGATACACAGGGTTTGATCATCCGAGGAGAAGGCTTTTTCCAACATAGCCAAAATGCTGGATTTACCTGCTCCCCAATCTCCGTGGATTCCGATGGTCAGCGGTTCATCGTTTGTGCTATTAATCAGGTTCCGGACTGTTCCGACAACGGCTTCGTAGTAGAGCAGGTCAACAGCTGTCTCGTTGTCAGGAATAACTGAAAGATTTTCCTGATTGTGCGGTTTCTGATGTGGATTTTTAGTTTTGGCCATCTTGGCATTTCACCTTGCCTTTAGTAATTCGAAAACTATGTAAACGACACATCCCAAAGCAATAAACAAAGGAAGAAACATCTCCAAGTGAGTCAAATCGATCGAGTTTTTCTTTTCTTCACTCAACATCTTCCATTCCATTTCAAAAGCAGCAACGGGAAGATCTTTTTCTATCTCAGAGACCACGGCGAATTTCGCCTTCGCCAGCCTGCGAAAATATCTGATAGTCAAAAACCAGACCGTCGATATCAAGAAAATCAGCGAAGCCGGGTAAATCAGCTGGATGTTATAACGAACGACGCCGACTGCGGTAACAATTGCCGCAATCATACCAAGATATACCACCGATGCCTGCTGTCGGCGGTTCTCGTTGGCCGTAATGGTAGAAACTAAAACCTTGTAGATCTCAAGTTTGCGATCAAGGTCGGCCATCGCGATACAACTCCCATATCCCACGGATGATGCTTCTTTTGTTCCAACCGACCGTATTTTGAGCAACATCCCCTACAACTGACGATCTTCGCTGTTGGCCCCATGGATTGACGCCCAGAATTGGTTTCGACTTTAGCTTTGCACCCTGAATCTCCTTTTTGATCCAATTGCTGTAGTTCGCGTACATACCCAACGGAATAACTATAACGTGACTCCTTTCAATCTTTCTGTAAATGGCTTCCCTCAAAACCTTGGCGTTGGCCGGTTTGTGAATGGGGTTATCCTTCGGCACGGAGAAATCGCGAAATTTCAGCGAAGCTTGTCCGAGACGGTTTTTTTCTTCGAATATCCAACTACGCAGGGTGCCGTAGTGATGAGAATAGGACCAGGAGTGGCTTATAAAAACATGTATCCGATGTTCGCTCATTATTTGTCTTTAAGTTCGAAAACAACTAACGCAAGCAGTACAACAGCAGATAAAATCGAGCTTGAACTGACAGACTAATCTCCTCCAACCTGTCCGTACTTCAAACTCCTTTTGCTGAAATATACCGGAGAAAAAATTTAGTCACCTGTTCAGCTCCTCTATTGTAAAAACCGCTTTTTCAGCATAACCATGATTAGGGAAAAGACCCCAGAAATCAAGATAAAACGAAGCAACGCATTCTGGAATTTCTTCAGAATCATCTAGTGAACACCTGAGAGACTCTTTTGTTCCCGGTGGAAATATCGTTCCATTTCTTATTGCAAAAATTGCATTCGTATAGTCATGTGTCAGGATTACGCGTCTCCCTTTCGTGCAAATCTCCATTTCAATAATATATTCTGCGGTTGAAATAGATGTCTGGCTTCTGATTCGGTCGGCCCAGACTGCCAGATTAGCAAAAACAACAATAGGCAAATCAGATAAAAGGCGTAGGTCGTCTCCATAATTATGACCACAAAAATCCGAAACAAACCCCATTTCTACAAGCCCGTCGCTGTGAAGTTCCCGATAGGTGTGGACAGGGTATTTAGTATCACCAACTGCTGGGACTTGCCGTACGCCATGTGGAATCGTATGCCACATAAAACCACCCCCAGAAAAGTATTGCATATCGTCTAAAATTCGCTTACTGCTGCCAGCTTTCTGAATGAAAACCCAGGGATGTGGTTCTTTGAATTTTTCTACAATTGTTCCGCAACAAAAAATGCTGTCTAAGTGAATTTCGTTCGTCTCAGGTATGGCGGTGAAACGAATTCCGAACGCGTTTTCCGGGTCTGTTAGGTATCGAAACTCCTCTTGGAAACGTTCGGAGCGCACTGAGAACTTCTTGTCAAGGTCATTGATTTTTTGAGTCGTGTTCTGCTTCATATATTGAATCTCCCGTATGACTTAATTCTTTTTTTCTTTTATACGATTATATGTTTTATTGCCCACGAGTTGTTCTCCTTTCTGCCTGCTGCTGATCGTCTCCCAAAACATGGTTACAATTTATCTTTGCTTACAAGCGTAAAAATCTGCAATGCCTTATCTCTCAAATAAAAATAGAATCTTTTTGACCTTCTTCGCATTAACCAAGTCAGAATTAAGGTCGCCATCGTATTTCGGCACTTCCGCTCCGGACCTGCGGATAATTTCTTCCTGAAACGCTTCCAGCAATGAACGGACATTGGTAATCGCTCCATCATAATCGTCTTGGGCAAGCTTGCCCCTCGCCTTCCTGACTTGGTCATTAATAAATTCGTCCGAAAGAGTGTCAAGGTTCTCATTCGGCACTATGCCTCCGTCCGGGCGAACGATATCGTAACGGTTTCTCGTTTCATTTTTTTTCAGGCGATAGCCATCGTATTCAAGAAACCTGTTTAGGTAGTCGATAGTTCCCCGCAGCCGCATTTCCTCACTGGCTTGCGATGAATATCTGTCTCCGGGAGATAATATATAATCTCTCGGGTCGGCAACCGATTCTATTATGTCTTTTAACTTGTCCGAACCGTTAAAATCGCAGAGACATTTCATTGTGTAAAGCGAACGAGAAGGAAGTCCTCTTCCGTATTCGTCGTTTCGTCCAAATCCGTTGAAAAAACTGACGAGCTTCGGTCCGCTTCTATATATGCCGAGTTCACCATCGCCATTAATGATTTCCCTTAATGCTTCTATGGTTTTTTCGGATATCCTCATGCCGCCAACCTCAACGATACATGGAACAACTTTTCAAACGCACTAGTCATTGGTTTATCTTCCAGTCTTGCTTCACTGTCCTTTGTCTAAATGTTCTGGAGTTTCCTGGTCCGTTCATTCATGGTATTGAATTATATTCTTACCTATCTATATCCGATCTTCCCCAAAGAGGATGTTCAGGCTGCAAAGTCATCATTATCAGAAGTGACCACGTAATCAGGAACCAAAAAAAACCGAGCTAATGTTGGCACGGCCAGCGGGTCTGGAAGGATCCAGAACTAAGTCCCGACTCGTTCCCAGAGATTGTCGACGAACTCAAAGTCGTGAGAATTCTCCGTGGCCATAAGCAGCGAACGCGCCAGTGCTATACCGGCGCCTTTGTCGAGCTGCTCCCGCGACCTTGGCGGAACGATGCAATTGGGACACCCTCTTTCGCAGCCGCACGATTCAGCGACGCTGATTCCGGTCTCGAGAATCTTCCGCCACCGTTCGAGAGCTTTGCGAGCGACGCCGATTCCACCGGGATAGGTTTCGACGATATAGGCTTTACCGTCTCTGACAACGGCATGCGGGAAGATGTCGTGTGCGTCAAGAGGGATGGTGAAAACGGCGCCGACGCGGAGAAGGTGCTGTAGGGCCGGGATTCCGACATCCACTTCACAGGTCTGTGTATCCTGGCAAATCCAGAAGGCATGCGCGTTATCGAATTTGGCAGAATTGACCGTGGGCGCCCACTGATCTCTTACTTCGCCAGTGCGATCATCAACTTCTTCGATAGAGGTTAACGCTTCCGTGATCAGCACCTTGCCGTAATACGCCTGAACCTCGATGTTCCCGGATGTCCAGCGCTTTCCGTCGTAGATGTCTTGCTCGGAAACCGTCGTGAACGTCGCCGCGTTGGTCGCCAGATACGGTTCGGCGGAACTCAGCTCGATTTTCCCTCCCCCGCCGCCCGTGAAAGATATTCCCTCAACGCGATATTTTCTTCCTCCATGCATATAGATCGCCCGCTCGTATGCTTCGCGAAACTGCTGTTGGCCAGACAAGGTTCCGACAACCCTCGCCCCCTCCATAAGTTCAAAGTTGCCTCCTCCGCCGCCCCGAATATCTAGCTGGGAATGAGGTCGCCAGTTTCCGGTTCGTACCGGCTGGGCGCCTGATTCCAGCTTGGCCGCAGCGGCACCATGCAGAGCTTCACCCAAGATGTCACACCCTCCCTGAAAAGCAGATGTCTCGAACAGGAGCGACGGCACATGTTTTTCGATCAGATCCCGGTTTCCCGGGTTGACGACAAGATCATCAAGAGGCTTCTTCAGAAACGTGCAGAGATTGGACGCGTAAAATCGGTCCAGCGGGTTGTTGCGGGCGTAGTAGATAACGAACGCCTCGGATTCCCAGTTGCGACCGGCTCTCCCGATACGCTGCCACGCGGACATCATGCTGTCAGGAAAGCCGGCGAGAATGACTCCGTCAAGCCCGCCTATGTCAATCCCGAGTTCAAGAGCGTTGGTGGTGAACACCAGGCGCACCGAACCGTTCTTGAGACCTGTCTGGATATCGTGGCGCTCATCTGTGCTGAGACCGGAACGAAACACCTTAACCGCCTCGGGATCGATGTGGACCGCGCCCGACCTACGGTATTCCTCAATCTCCCGTATCGCAATCGGATAACAAGCCTCGGCGAACTTTCGCGTCGGGCAAAACGCAAGAACGGACTTTCCGTTTGCAAGACAGGCGAGACCCGCCCTGACCGTCCGGAACTGAAGGATCTCCCAGTACCTGTGGTCAGGGATATCCGGCTGGATGAAGTAGAATCGCCTCTGCGGACGGATGCTGTCGCCTGCATTTACTTCCTCAAAAGGCAACCCGGTGAGATTACGCGCGTGTTCTCCGGCGTTGGCGCATGTCGCAGAACAGAGGAAAAACTGCGGACGGACGCCCCCGCTGGCGAGATGATGAGAAAAACGCCGCAGAATCATCGAGACGTTGGAACCGAAATAGCCCCGGTATTCATGGATTTCATCGACAACAACCCACTTAAGGGTTCTGAAGAATTTCTGCCACTGATCGGCATGCCCCAGAAAACTCTTATGGAGCATGTCCGGGTTGGTGATGAGAATACGCGGCGGATTCTCTCTCAGCAGCTTGCGATGCTCCCGGTCCGTATCGCCGTCGTACCACCATGACTCGATTTCGCAGCCCGCGACAAGGTCGGAAAGGCTCTTGAGCTGTTCCCGCTGATCAAGCGCAAGTGCCTTGGTCGGGTAGAGCATGAGCGCGTGACTGCCGGGTTCGCGGAGCAACGTCTCGATCATGGGCACTTGGAAGGCAAGGGTCTTGCCGCTGGCCGTGGGAGCCTGCAGGACGACGTTGTCGCCGTCCAACGCCTTAAGTACTGCCTCCGCTTGATGCCGGTAGAGAAAACCTATGCCTCGTTCGCGCAGGGCCTCGGCCAACTTTGAAGACAGACGATCAAACACTGTCCCGTCGTCATAGGTCGGAGAAATGGAGCCAAGGGTTGCCTCGACGACAATATCGTTGCCAGCGTCGCCGTCTCGCAGAGCATCGAATTTTCTCAACTCATCCCTCAAGTATTCCATAGTTGATCTCCTGCTACAGTGTTTTTCGAAATAGTAATATTGCTAGTAGCGTCAAAAAATGCGACAACTACTCAGCACCTTGGCCTTTTCCCAACGCATTCACCTCCACACCCCTTAACAGGGTTAAATTCTCCGGAGTCTTTGTTTGTATCACTCATTATCCCCACCTTTTTTAGAGCGCACAGATATAAAATATGCAACGAACTGTAAATTCTGGATAATATTTGATACTATATGGTCCTATAAA
>Ga0209543_1003170_pt1 | contig 10726 bp, 10 predicted proteins | sample MesohylFT_FD_187296 | JGI IMG/M metagenome (GOLD analysis project Ga0209543, IMG submission 187296) | Host-associated microbial community of the marine sponge Aplysina aerophoba from Gulf of Piran - sponge mesohyl, lysed by freeze-thaw... | ecosystem: Host-associated > Porifera > Sponge >...
ACCATTTAAGAACCGATACTCGCCTGGTCCCTGTCCCTGCCCTCCGACTTGGCTCAGGTAGGTGCCGTCTGCCTCAAATGCGTGAACCAGTGGGGACCGCTGCCCTTCTGACACAAGTATGTCACCACGCCCATTGACCAAGATTTGCGAAATCGGCCCGAACAGGATTGTATCACCGGCAGATTCATCACCGAGCCGAAGGATTTCTTCCAGTGTAACTATGGTGGCTTCGCCTTCTTCCTGTGCGAGGTCCATGTCACGCCTGCACCCGGTCAGCAGGATAACGCAGAAAAGGATTAATAAAGTGGTGGGAAAGTTGTTTTGGGGAAGATCTTTCATGGTATGCAGTCCTCTGCTCAATATCTAAAGTAGAGAGAATTATGGTGAATAGTTGAGAAAGGTTTGCACATATAGCCTCTATGACTGTATCCGCCCATTTGTGTATTTTGGGGTAATTTCCAAGGATTGGCCGGGTTCGTGTGTCGAGTAATCTCCTGCTGGGAGCAATTGAGGATGCAGCTTCGGATAACTACACACATGAGGCAGTTCTGGCCAATTTGGCAGGTACACGCAATGTAGATACCATCTACGGTTCATTCTCGTCTGATGAGAACGGCGACGCCGAATATATTCCGGTATTAGGTGTGGTGTTCGGCGACAATATTGATCAGTTGCAGTAGCTAATGTATTCTTGGCTGATTGATCAGCAGGAATAGTCTATTGGAACTCTACAAGGTTTGTGTGGAGAGTTTTTTGGGGTTGATTTTTGGCAACAAAATTTATTGGAACGTGATCGGATACAATCACTGTGGCTTGCCTGTTGTTAAAATCGGGTTTCATAACGGTGGTTTTCTGTACAGGTCTCTACAAAACCAAACATCATCTTCTTACCGACTTCCGTAAGTCGACACACACGATTATGTGTTCGCAGTGTATAATCTTGCCGCCGAGCAGATCGTCGCAGAGTAGGACGTTCAGCGTGTGGGATCCAGACAGTGCGAATTCCGTGACAGCTCTGAGCGTCTACCGAAAAAAGCGAAAGTCTGCATGTAATCCCCGCACTAATTATTTTGCCGGGTGTTGAATGCTGACACGTTATTTCCGTGTTAGGTATTCTCGCGGTTTTGTGTATAAGTGTGATCGTTCAATAAACCAGCAATCCATCGTGACCCATGCAATCTTTTTTCAAGTTTGACTCAGTTGCTTCTCGTCGTCAGTTTCTTCGTACCTCCGGCGCATTTGCGCTGGGGTTTGCCGGACTACACTCATTGATAGGATGTAATCCTTCATCCACGCGGTTGAAGGAGAGGTTTGGACCTCTGGTATCGGATCCCGCTGGAATCATGGATTTACCTTCGGGATTCAACTATAAGATTATTTCTCGGGTGGGTGACCAAATGAATGATGGTTTTTATGTACCCGGCGCACCAGATGGTATGGCTGCTTTCGAAGGGCCTTCTGGACAGACGATTGTCGTACGGAATCATGAGGTGAACTCTGGAGCAGATCCTGCTATGGGGGCATTTGGTCCAGACAACGCATTGTTCAGCAAGTTGGCCCCCAACCTCCTGTATGATGCGGGTACTGACGGAAATCCCGCGTTGGGAGGAACCACGACACTCGTGTATGACACCGCAAAACAACAACTGATTTCACAGTATCTGAGTCTCGCGGGTACACTGCGCAATTGTGCAGGCGGACCTACACCGTGGAAAACCTGGATTACGTGCGAGGAAATCACAACGCGGGCAGGAGAAGACGGAGCGACCAAGGATCACGGCTACGCCTTTCAGGTTCCGGCAAGCGCTACACCGACGGTTGCAATCCCCGTACCGCTGCGTGCAATGGGGCGGTTCAATCGTGAGGCAGTAGCTGTAGATCCAGCGACAAACATCATCTATCAAACGGAAGACACGCATGACAGTCTCATCTATCGGTTTATCCCGGACGATCCGTCAAATATCGCAGCGGGCGGTCGGCTTCAGGCGCTCCATGTCAAGGATCAACCCAGTCTGGATACACGCAACTGGGATGTGCAAACAGTTTCTGTTGGGACTGAACTGGAAATTGATTGGTTGGATCTCGAAGATGTTGAGGCACCATTGGATGATCTACGTCTTCGGGGGTTCGATCGGGGGGCAGCCAGATTTGCACGTGGTGAAGGGATGTGGTATGGCAATGGGGCGGTGTACTTCGCCTGCACCAATGGAGGGAAAGCCGAGTGTGGTCAAATTTGGCGACTAATGCCCGATAGAACCCTTGAGCTGTTCATAGAACCGAACGATCCAGGCCTTATAGAAAACGCGGATAACCTGACCGTGACGCCATGGGGCGATCTGATCGTATGCGAAGATGGCTCGAACGAGCAGTTTCTTGTCGGAGTCACGCCCGAAGGCGAGATCTACAAGTTCGCCCGCAATGCAGTCAGCGAATCCGAGTTGGCTGGTGCGACATTCTCGCCAGACGGAACGACACTGTTCGTGAACATTCAGCACGATGGGCTAACCCTGGCTATCACTGGCAATTGGATCTGATGGATTCTTTCGTGTGATTATGGTCACATGAAAAGTCGCTCCTCAATTTCCCCGAAGAGTTCCTGGTAGTATCTTCGGGCCCTTCGCGGAGACATGCTGCGCGAGTTGTACAGATTACCAGACTCTATTGATGGGTTGGCGTCCTGCAGATCAAAATTCAGCAGAACGTGGATTCCGTTGTCGGCCTGTGATACCAGTGCCGAAACTTTCAGGCGGGTAGGGCCGCCGTAAAGGAAAGAGAAGAGAGCACTCTCAGCACGGTAATCCGTGTTAATGATCCCCTCGTCTTTCTCCGCGTCAATGATTGCAAACCCCTCTTCGGCGAGTGCTTGCACGGTGGCATCGAACACAAGATCGTATTCCAAATTGTACACACGCGAGCGATCCTCCGACGGTAGGCTCTGTGTAGTTGCGCAGCCTGCGACCAGTAGAGCGAGCAATAGAAAACGTTTCATGGATACTGATTTGGTGTGCTTGAAGTTGTTAGGTTACTCATTATACGCCTCCAAGGCGGCAAAGGTAACATGAGTCTCAGTCGTTTGTCGCGATGGTGAGCGTTATTTCCGGATGCGTATTTGGCGCGGTAATCGCGTTCAGTACCTCGAACGATATAACGTAAGGAGAGCTTTGTTCGAGGGCTTTGAGTGCAAATGTTGTTGTGGTGTGTGGCTTAACCTCCAGGATATCGATGTCCTCGTGAAATCTCCATTCCGATGTATTTCGCAGGATAAAGCGGGCATCTGAACGATTCTCAAGTTGGACTTCCAGTATAGATGTTCCTGCCCTGAACACTGCATCTGAGACAGTAATTGAAGCATTAATGAGCGGCAGAATTTCGGATTCCCGACCAATAAGTGTGTTTCGATGCCAGGCGATAGTGCGGCGGGCACGCAGACCTTCGTGGATCCCTTCCGCTGTTCGTTCTTCTGCAAATACCAATGTGACGGGGCGGTGCCCTTCTTGGGCCACCTCAAAGTCCCAGTCAACGAGTCCATGAACATCACTGGTGCCAATAATGGCTAAGTCATTAGCCAGTGCGATATCGAGTGCCTCATCGGAGTAAGTGAACTGGTTAACCACCTCTACTCCATGTAATAAATCCGCGTCAATAAGCTCTCTATGCATATCTTCGAGCACTGCTACACCATCTGAGCGCTGCGCGGTCCACGCAGGATGGTTCCAGAATGCAAAACCGCCCTGACGGCCAACCTCTTCAAATACACCTCGAATATCTTTTGCCTCTTCACCGAAAGGGGCGACCAACGCATTGGCATCAGTAATGAAAATGGCGTTCACGTGTCCAGGTGGCATAGAACGCGTAATCTCTGAGCCAGGGATTATGATCAGCGGGTGGTCTCCATTGGCGTTCTCAGCTACAGCAAAGGCACGGTTACGGTCAGGATTCGGGATATCGTGCCTATGCGGCTGGTATTCCAGATGGTCGGTTATTGCTATTGCATCAAGTCCATCGCGATGCGCCTCCTGGACCCGAATATTTGGCCAAACACTTCCATCTGAGAAAACAGTATGCATGTGCAGGTCGCAGGCCAACGTATGGTATCCAGGCACATCAGGAAATTCAATGGTACGGTTTTCTTGTGCCTGAGCACTGCCAGAGATGGCCAGGGTGACTAGAATAATTAGGATGCGATACATGGTATTGGGGATATGAGAGGTGGAAATAGGTACGTTATGGTTCAAATGTGTACCTGTGTCGTTCAATAACTAAAATTAAGCGCTTGAGATCAATGTTTTCCCCATCAATGCCCCGGCATACCAAGATTATTTCAACGCTGGGGCCTGCTTCAAGCGATCGTGATACGATCAGTGAACTGATTGAGGCGGGGACTGATGTAATTCGCTTAAATTTTTCACATGGCACGCACGAGGATCATCAAGCTGTCGTTGCGCGCGTTCGTGAGGAGGCTGCAAAACAGCAGCGGCAGGTAGCAATACTGCAGGATCTTCAGGGACCGCGTATTCGTGTGGGCCCTGTGCGAGGGGGGGCGGTTGAGCTGCATGAAGGAGCAGAGGTGAAGATATCTCCCTCAGCAGACGCCGAGTCATCCGCAGACCATATATACGTGAGCTATAAAGCTCTAGCACTTGACCTGGCGCCAGGTGGGAGTATTTTGATTGATGATGGCCGCTTGGAGCTCACGGTAACATCAATTTCGAGGGGAGAGGTACGCGCGTGTGTAGATGTTGGAGGGGAATTGAAGTCACGTAAGGGTGTCAATTTCCCACGTGTACGTACGAGTGGGCCTGCACTCACAGAAAAAGACCTCGCAGACCTTGAAGTCGGAATTGATCTGAACGTTGACTGGATCGCACTGTCTTTTGTGCGCAATGAGTCTGATGTTGTGCACCTGCGCAAGCATCTTAAGGCCGCAGGCCATCGAGCGGGTATTATTGCAAAAATTGAAAAACCCGAAGCCTTTGAGGCCATTGATAATATCCTGGCCGTTAGTGATGGCATCATGGTCGCACGTGGCGATCTGGGAATTGAAATGCCTATGGCATTGATCCCGCACGCACAGAAGACGATCATTCATAAATGCCTCTTGGCAGGTAAACCGGTAATCACGGCTACGCAAATGCTGGAGAGCATGATTGAAAACCACGTACCTACGCGGGCGGAAGCCAGTGACGTAGCGAATGCGGTTCTTGATGGAACAGATGCCGTGATGCTGAGCGGAGAGACAGCTGTGGGGCACCATCCCGCACGTGTGGTCAAGGCTATGGCCAGGATCATAAGATCGGCAGAGGAGCATTGGTATGCACTTCCAAAAAACAGCCGTGGACTTCCAGATGGATTGAATTCAGTTGAAGGTTTTGGGGATATTACAGATGCGGTAAGTCTGACTGCGTGCGAATTGGCTGTACACGTCGGGGCACGGGCCCTAGTCTGTCTTACCGCGTCAGGTGCAACAGCACGATCTCTCGCCAAACATCGTCCACGTATGCCGGTATATGCATTTACGGATGCTCCAAACGTCGTTGGGCAGGTGGGAGTACTCTGGGGAACAAAAGCGTTCCAGATCCCCTTTCAGAGTGATACCGACGCTGGGGTTAGGCTGGTTCAGCAGACTCTGGTCAGCAAGGGGTATGTGAGGAGTGGGGATTCTATTATTATATGTGCAGGTATGCCCTTACCTCGTAAAGGGCGCACCAATCTGGTTCATGTAAGCCATATTGACTGATCCATGAAGAGTACGCCGCTCTGGATTCTTTGCATGCTGGTTTTTCTTTCTGGATGCTCCAGTAATTCATTTCTCGGTTCACGATTCGATAACTTTTCTGCGTACTACAACAAGTACTACAACGCTGAGCGTGCACTTGCCGAGGGGATCCGTAATTTCGAGGAGAGTCTGGAGGGTAGCCCGGTTGATCAGGATGTATTTCTCTCCCTGTTTACGCGCAGTCAGCAGGCGTCTACGCAACGTAAGCCGTTTGAAGATGCAATCACGAAGAGTATAGAGATTCTTCGAAATCATCCCAACTCCAAATGGGTTGATGATGCAATCATGGTTATTGGGAAGGCATGGTTTTTCACACTCAATTTTGTTGGAGCAGAAGAAAAATTTAACGATATACTGGAGCTCGATTCTCCACTCAGGGATGAAGCCAATTTTTGGCTGGCGCGCACCCTGATAGCCAGCGGAGACTACGAAGAAGCATTCACGCACTTACAGGCTATTCTTAATGCAGAAGAGATTTCCCGTCGTTGGGAACCACGCTATCGACTGGCGCTTGCTGAATTACACATACAGAACGAAAACTGGGAGGAAGCTGCAATTGAGTTGGGAATCGGCTTAGCCGCCGATCTTCGTGACAACGACCTGGCAGCCAAAGCTCAATTTCTGGAAGGACAGGTGTTGGAGCAGCTTGGTCGGTACGAGGATGCAATTGCTGCATACGAGCGTGTACAGCGCTACAAGCCCTTCTATGAGCTATCCTATGCTGCCCAGTTCAGTGCCGTTCGGGTTGCTGCTGATCATGTTGATGCAGATGTGGCTATGAGGAATCTGCGGCGCATGGAGCGGGACGACAAGAATTTTGATCATCGGGCAGAATTGGCCTATTTGCGAGGGCGTGTGCTGATCGCACAGGGGCTCTATGATGAGGCACTGGCGCAGTATGATGAATTACTCTACGATCCTACCTTAGGCGGGGCGCGGATGCGCGGGCCGGTGCATTATGTGCTGGGTACGTTTTATCGGGATGTAGAGCTTAACTATCCGTATGCGGCTGCACATTTTGATACGGCATCTCAGGCAATTACATCCCCTAGCACCATAGGGCAATCGCGGCAGGGGGCTTCAGCCCCCCCCAAGCCGTCTCCTGGTGCCATTATTGACATTAAGGAGCAGGCTGAAACCTTTGGGAGTTTTTCCGATGTACTGGATGAGATCATACTAATGGACTCATTGCTGTATCTCGGTACACTGGATGACAGCAGCTTTGCGGAAGTTGTTCTTGAGTTACGGCAGCGTAGGGCGGACGAAATAGCTAAAATGCAGCGTAAGCTGCGCCAGCGTGAGTCCGAGTCTGCTTTTGTAGGAAGCGGAGGGGCGGCAGATTACAATAATGGAGGCGGAGGCACCCTGGTAGCAGGATCAGAGGGGGAAGCTGGTTTTCTGTACCATAAGGATCAGGTGCGGATGGAGCAGGCACGTCAGGATTTTATATTGATCTGGGGCGGTCGCCCGTTGGCCCCCAACTGGCGTCGGATCGCAGCCATCGAAGCTGCACAGGCCGAGGTAATGGATGAGGAGGGGGGTAGACAAGGGCAGCCCACATTTAATGTGAGTCTGCCGACTGTGAATATTTCTGCAGTGCCCCGGAGCCAAGAGGCATTCGATAAAATGTTGAGCGATCGGGCGAATGTGAGGTATGAGCTTGCTAATGTGCTGTTTTTATCCATGAACCTTCCCGATTCCGCGGCAGCGTGGTATCGGATGGTGATTGAAGAGGATTTTGAAGAGAGTGTAGCACAGCGGGCCTACTATGCTCTGGCGGAAGTACAACAAACCTTGGGAGACACACTGGCGGCCAATCGATTGTACGAGGTGATTGTGTCTGATTATCCGGATTCTGACTTTACAACGCAGGCCTATACCCGACTTGGACGCCCTCTTGTTGAGCATGTATCCACTGATTCAGTAGTACTGGCGGAGGAGGACTACAAAAAGTATCAGACTGAATTGGAGGAGGATCTGCCGGAGGCAGTGGTTACCAACATGCTGGATCTGGCCCTTAAATGGCCCACTACACCTACCGCGCCGCAGGCACTCCATTTCGCAGGCACTGCTTATCTGAAATGGGCAGCCAGAGACAGTCTTGATGTATTGGCTGCGCTACCCGTCCAAGTAGACGCAACCCGTCTGGAAGCAGCGGGATTTTACTCCGACCTGGATTCCACTGCGACTGCGGAAGACAGTCTGCTGACACTTCCTTTGGTACTCGGACATCTCCAAAATAATTTTCCCAATTCTTTGCAGGCAGATCGTGCGAGACGTCTATTAATAGCACTTGAAGAGGAAAGGCAATTGCGCAAGGCAATTGCCGATTCACTTGCCACCCAACGGGCGTTGGCGATTGCTGATTCAATCGCACAGTTGAATGCTGCTCCTGACTCACTTGATCAGATGTTGCTGGCGGACTCATTAGGAATAGCTGCAGATTCACTTGCGCAACTTGTGCAGATGGATTCGTTAGCGGTGGCCTCGGAGTTACTCGAGAAATCTCTACCCGAGGAGTCGAGGGCAATAGCCGATAAGGTGATTGCTGATTCACTGGATCAGGGGGTACCCCTGGAAAAAGAAGAGGAGGAAACAGAACCAAAGAATACGATCGAGCCACAGGATCGCGGTGGTGCTTTGCCCACCGATCAGCCCGACGAAGAAAGATCGGAGGAGGATGATAATAATATTGATCCGAGCCTGGGAAATATAGATTGGTCTCAGGGCGGCTATACCATCCATCTTATGTCCTATTTCGACCATGAGATGGCCAAGGCATTTGTCATGAACTATGGTCGTTCGCTGCAAGATGTTGAGCATCCACTTGACATTTATGGTGCAGCTGCGAAGGATGGTGTCGAGTTCAGGGTGGGGCTTGGGCTTTTTGATACGGTTCGGGAAGCTGAGGCAGTAATGCAACAGCTTGCTGGCCGAATACCCAACGAGTCACGTGTATCCCGTATTCAGGGGAGTCAGTAGTTGATATCCTCCTGGGGGGAAGTTCAGTCATAACCGAGAGATCCACAATATTCGTGAGATTGCTCCAGTCTACGCTGCCAGATAACTGAACCTGATATTCAAATAGGTTCGCATGAAAAGCTTCAAGTGCTCCTTGCTCTTCCGCACAGGGGATGTAATGAATGTAAGAACCGTCCGTTCTCTGGAGACCTATCACGTGCTGCACCGTCCGACAGAGAAGCAACAAGCGCAGTTGAGCGAGCGCATTTTTCTCGGACTGAGGCAGCGGGATTACAATTGGGTTGCCCGTGAATTTGAGGAGAGCTTTGGAAGAGTGCATCGTCGGTTAGTCGGACCTTCCAGCCCCGCAGTGCCAGGTTCTGGAGGAGTTTGAGGAGCGCGATTTACCCGAAGACACGTAGGTGGTTCTGATGCTGGATGCCCCAAACATCAAGGGGCGTCAGGTCTTGATCTGTGTAGGGATCACCGAAACAGGAGAGCAGCGTATGTCGGGCTTTGTGGAGCTCGTGAGCGAGAATGTCAAGGCCGCCGCCGGCTTGCTGGAGAGATTGGTGGGTCGGGGGTTGCGCCATGCGCAAGGGCTCTTGTGTGTGATGGATCGCATCAAGGGGCTTCGCAAGGCGTTCCGTCAGGTTTTTGGAGCCTATGCCCAGATGCAGCGCTGCATCTGGCACAAGCGAGAGAATGTGGTGGGAAAGCTCCAAAGGAAGACGGATCAGCAGCCCCTGAGACAGCAGCTCAATGAGGCCTACAATCAAGACACGTACGATGAGGCAAAAGCAGCACTGATGTCGATCTGCGAAGAATTACAGACCGAAGGGCAACACCAGGGGCCCGAAGCCTGATGGAAGGCATGGAAGAGACCTGAACGCTGCACCGATTCGGGGTGGGCAAAGAGCTGCGCCGCAGTTTACGGACCACGAACATTCTGGAGCAACTCAACAGTCAGGTCAACGAGTCCTTGCGCAGAATCAAGTGCTGGGTCCATTCAGATCAGTGCCACCGCTGGGTCGCCATGGCACCGAAGAGGGAGAGCCACGACTGAAACCACTCAAACACATGGACCAACTCCGTGCCCTTCAAAGCACCCTTTTTGAACATGTTCAACAACAGCGAATAGAACGCGCCCTTCCATCAGTCACGAATCCCAAATGTCAACTAATTCTGGCCCTACGCCGATGTTACCATCCTGCTTATCGTCTCGTTGTGCCCGGAATATTCTTGCGTCTGCAACCGGATATCGATTTGCGATCATGAAGCGTCTACGATGGCTTTGCCTGTTTATGGTATGTTTGCTGCCGGTGGGCACGAGTCTGGCGTCTGACTGCGAGGAGCCGGCGGCGGATACGCTCCGGATCGGCCTGGTGGCGGGCGGGTCGCCGGTGACGACGAGCATCGCGTGCTACATCAGGCCTCTTGTTCGCAGTTCGGGCATAGAAATCAGTTATGGCGTGTCGGGGATTGTTTCGGCGAGCGTGAGCGGCAGCGATCTGACCCTGGTGCCGGCCTATGTCACGTCGGCGGCGCCGGGCCAGGATACGGTGACGGGCCGCGATACGGTGACGGTCAGTTCGGCAAGTGGAAGCGTGGTTGTCATCGTGGACGTAACGAGCTGCGTTAACGCAAGTTTGCAAATTCAGTCGCACACTGACTGATCTTTTGCGCTAATTTAGGGGTTTTTGGCCTAAATTCGGCCATTTCAGGCCCAAAATCGGCCTTTTTTTACCCAAATCCGCCTTTTTTTCGGATTTTTCCCAAAAAACCCCGATATAGTGGATTTTTCGGGAACCTACGCGCCCATTCCCTGTAAAATCCCTCAAAATCACCCCCTGTTTCATGTATATCCGGTCCAAATCCCGTACCCTTAAATCCGGGGCCCAAGCCGACACCTTTTCCCTGGTTGAATCCCATCGGGTGAACGGGATGTCCAAGCAACGGACCCTGCTCAATCTCGGCCAGGATTTCAGT
>Ga0209543_1003172_pt1 | contig 10718 bp, 5 predicted proteins | sample MesohylFT_FD_187296 | JGI IMG/M metagenome (GOLD analysis project Ga0209543, IMG submission 187296) | Host-associated microbial community of the marine sponge Aplysina aerophoba from Gulf of Piran - sponge mesohyl, lysed by freeze-thaw... | ecosystem: Host-associated > Porifera > Sponge >...
CGTGCTGCTGGTGTCACCGGACGAAGTCGAGCGGCTGGCGGGAGGCGGCGGCAACGCCACCGGGGAACCCGCGACGCAGCGGGACTCGCTGCCGCCGACACGGACACCGGGCCTGCCGTCGCCGGAGAGCGCGGAACCGGCAGTTGGGGCCGCAGTCCCCGCGAAACCGGCCCACGCCGATCCCGGAAGCCGCCCGGACACGACGAAAACGGACAAGCCGGCCGGGGACAGGGCGGTTGGGCGCGGGCGCGAGCCGGGCGAGCAGTTCTTCTGATGGTCGCCTCGATCGGCGCGGTCGCCGCGCCGTCCCAGGGCGTCAGCTATTACGAGAGGGACGGCTATTACGCGAAGGACGATCCCGATCATCGCGACGCCAGCGCCTGGTCCGGCAAGGGCGCCGAAGCGCTCGGCCTGACCGGTCCGGTCGATCCGGACGTCTTCACCGCGATCCTCGAGGGGCGGGTGCCGGACGGACCGCAACTGGGCCGGCCCGGCAAGGACGGCGAAATCGTCCACCGTCCCGGCCGCGACCTCACCCTGTCGGCCCCGAAATCCGTCTCTCTGGCCGCACTGGTCGGCGGCGACGCCCGCGTCGGGGAGGCCCACGGCCGGGCGGTGGAGCGGACGCTCGCCTGGGTGGAGGAGCGCGCCGTCGAGACCCGAATGAAGGATCCGGAGGCCGGACGGATGATCCGCGCCGGAGGCCAGAAGGCGGTGATCGCCACCTTCACCCATGAGACCTCGCGCAATCTCGATCCCCAGCTCCACACCCACGCGGTGATCGCCAACATGGTGCAGGGCGAAGACGGCAAGTGGCGCACCATGGCCAATGAGAAGCTGTATTCCTCGAAGATGCTGATCGGTGCGCTCTACCGGGGCGAGCTCGCGCGGGAACTGACGTCGCTCGGCTACGGCATCGAGAAGACCCATGCCGACGGGCGGTTCGAGATCGCGGGCGTCTCCCGCGAGGTGATCGATGCCTTTTCAACTCGGCGAGCCGAGATCGAGGCGACGATGGACGGGCGCGGCCTCGGGACGCCGGCGGAGAACCAGCGCGCCGCCCAGCGCGCGGCGCTGATGACCCGGGCGGCGAAGCGCGACGTCGACCGTGCCGAACTGCGGGAGATGTGGCAGCGCCAGGCGGACGGGCTCGGGTTCGACGCCAGGGCGCTGACAGCCGACGCGGTGGAGAAGAGCCGGGACGCCACCGGCAAGGATCGCGAGACTGGCAGGGGCGGCGCTCCAGACGGGGCGGCGGTTCGCCAGGGCGACCTGTTCGATCCCCCGCCGCAATCTCCGGCGGACGCCGCCATGGCCTGGGCGGTGGAGCACCTCTCCGAGCGCGAGGCGGTGTTCGCCAAGACCGACCTGCTCGCCGCAGCGCTGGCGTGGAAGCCGGGATCGGTGACCATCGGAGAAGCCGAGGCCGCCGTCGCACGGCTGGAGAAGGAAGGCACCCTGCACGCCTGCGGCCTGCCGCAATGGGGAGAATCGCTCACCACCGACAAGGCCGTCGCCGACGAGAAGGAGACCATCGCGCTGATGGAACGCGGCCAGGGCACGTCGCGACCCGTCATGCGAAGCTGGATTGCTGGGCCGCTGCTGCACAACGGTCGCCTCACCGTCGGCCAGAAGGAAGCGGTGAAGACCATCCTGTCCTCGAAGGACCGGGTGGTCGGCGTGCAGGGCTATGCCGGCACCGGCAAGACTACCATGCTCGACCGCGCCCGGCAGCTCGCGGCCAAGAGCGGCTACCGCACCATCGGCGTCGCCCCCTCGGCCTCGGCGGCGCGCACATTGGCGACCGAGGCCGGCATCGAAACGGAAACGCTGCAGCGCTTCCTCGCCCGCAACGCGGGCATCGCAGAAGGGCGGCTGACCCGAAAGGGCGCGCGCGAAATGCGTGCCGCGTTCAGAAAGACCGTGCTGGTGGTGGACGAGGGCTCGCTCGCCTCGACCGTCCAGGCGCGCGACCTGCTCCGGATCGCCGCCGCCATCCGTATCCCCCGGGTGGTCCTGGTCGGCGACCGGAAGCAGCTCGACGCGGTCGATGCGGGCAAGCCGTTCGCCCAGCTCCAGGCCGCCGGGATGAAGACGGCGGTGATGGACGAGATCCTGCGCCAGAAGGATGCCGATCTGAAGGAGGCGGTGCGGGCGAGCCTTGCCGGCGAAATCGGCAAGGCCTTCGGGAAGCTCGGCGGCCGCATCGCCGAGGTCAATCCCGACAATCTCGCCGGCGCGGCCGCCGCGCGCTGGCTGAAGCTCTCGGCCCACGAGCGGGAGAATACCGGGCTGATGGCGCCGAGCCATGCGCTGCGTACCGGGATCAACGGCCACATCCGCGAGCGTCTTGCGCGAGACGGCGTCATCCGCGGCCCCGCCTTCGAGGCCGAACGGCTGGTCTCCCGTGGCTATACCAGTGCCGAGAAGATGGTTGCGGGGAACTATTCGCCCGGCGATGTCGTCGCCTTCCACCGGGATTACAAGTCTCTTGGCGTCGCGAAGGGCGACGAACGGCGTGTCGCCGGGGTCGATCACCGGAAGGGCGCGGTGACGCTGGAGGGGCCGGAGGGAAAATCCGTCGCCTGGCGGCCGCGCCAGGTCGGCGCGAAGCGCGGCGCGGTCGAGGTCTACCGGACGGAATCGATGGAGCTGCGCGCTGGCGACCGCATCCGCTGGACCCGCAACGACACCGGCCTCGGGCTGGTGAACAGCGATACGGCGGAGATCGCTTCGGTCCGGGGAAACCGCGTCGCCTTCCGTCTCGGCGACGGCCGGACGCTGGAGCTGGGGAAAAACGACCCGCAGATGCGCCATCTCGACCATGCCTGGGCCTCGACCGTGCATGCGTTCCAGGGGCGCACCGTCGACAACGTGATCGCGGTGATGGAGGCGAGACACCCGAAACTGTCGACCCAGAAGAGCTTCTACGTCGAGATCAGCCGCGCCCGGCACAGTGCCGAGCTGGTCACGGACGATGCGAAGGAACTGCGCGAAACCCTGGAGGCGGCGACCGGCGAGCGGATCTCCGCGCTCGAAGGCATCGGCGCGGCGGAGAAGGCGCTCGCCGAAGAGAAGGCGCACGGCGACAGGAAGGAGCGGGCCCGCGGGCTGGAGAGAATGGTGGAGCGGCCCGCCGGGACTCAAGGCGAGGCGGCGGACAGGGGCCGAGAGCCGGAGCGGGAGAAGGCGCCGGAGCCCGAAAGGGCCGCCGAACTGGACAAGTCCCGGGGATCGCGCGGTATCGAGATAGAGATGTAGTGCGCTCCTGGACTCCGGATCAGGCCGCGCAGGCGGGCCGGCTGAGGTCTATGACGTAGATATCGATCGACGACCGCCGGGCCTCCGGCAATCGATCCCTCAGCATCCGTGCCAGTTCTCCGGGAGTCTTGGGACGAGGCAGGTCATCGGGATGCTTCGGCAGGTTCTTGCGGGGAACATTTCCGAACCAGAGCACGATATAGACGCCGCGGCCGTCCGCCTGCCAATCGACGGCATACTTGGCGTCGAGCTGGTCGTTGACAGCGTTCCATACCTTCTCTTCCCATTGCCCCTTGATTTCGACTGGCAGCTTCATCGCATTGCGGGCAAGCACAATGTCTGCCCGAGTACGAGCAGGCATGCGTGTTTCCGGGCCTAAACGGATCGATTCCGGCAACGGTCCGGAGACGTGTTCGATCAGGCGGTCGCGACAGTATTCCTCATTCCTGGGTTTGCCGGTGTCGTTCCAGTACGCTTCGCGCATGTTGGTGTCGCTGCCGCGAATCCGTTCTCGGAATTCTTCGAGGCGGTCCGCGAACCAGGCGCGCATGTCGTCCACATTCTCCGGCAGGGCCTCGGACATCACCGCCCGGAACTCGGAGATGGTGAACGCGGAATATTCGAAGTCGCGCCGGGCGCGGCGCTGAAGGTGAAGCATATGCTTCATCCTGTTGGCATAGGTCGGCGCGTGGTTTGCAATCAGCGTTTGCAAGACCTCGGTCGCTTCGGGGGTCGGTCGGCCACCGATTGCCTCGATGGCGTACTGGATGAACCTCGTCGCGTCCCACGGGTTTTCAAGGCCCATCGACGAACTGTGTTGTTCGGTCCACGGCCATTGCCGGCCGAAGGCCTCGACGATGAAGGAGAGCTGGGCAAGAGAAAACCGGGTGAGCCGATTGCGCTGGCCGGAATCGGAACGGTCGCGCCGGTCAGGCGCGATACGGTCCCGAATGAGCCAGATGAAATCGGGTTCGTTTGCCGCGGCCTCAAACAGTGTGTCGCGGCGGCGATCGAAGTCGACGGCATAGTCCGCCGACAGCCACAGCAGCGTCGTTGCGCGGTCGGAATGACCGACGGACTGCCGGTCTAGGGTCAGTGCGCGCACCGTTTCCTGTTCGGCGCGATCGAGGGCGCAGGCGAGCAGCTTCTTCTGCGTCGAACAGCGCAATGCAGGATATCGGCGCAGCCAGTCGACGGCGAGCCGGCCCGCCAGGTTGTCGAAGTTGGCGTCGGTCACAAGTCGATACAGTTCGTGGACATGATCAAGGTCGGCAGCCAATTGGGGCTCGATGCTCGTCCGGAAATGGTCTTCCCAATCGGCGTCGCTCTCGAACAGCACGTCTTCGAGCGGTATACTGATGTCGATCCCGTCTCTTCTCCCGGTCGACGGCGCCCGTTGCCGCGCCATGTAGACGGCGGCAAGGGTGTTACGGTTGATGGCACGGATCGCTTGTCCGCGGCGAAGCAGTTCCTCGACACCGCAGATCATTACGGCTTCGGCTGGCCAACGCTTTTTCTGGCTGTGGACGTGGGCGATCGATGAGGCTGTCGGCAGGTCGTCGCGGCCGAGGGCGGCGATGAAGCCGGCCATGACCTGTTCCGCCAGATCTTCCCCGAATATTTCGTGCATCCGATCTTCGGTCGACGGTTCGCCGTCCGAAGCGTGCTGCCGAACGCGGATGCGTTTTCGACCGAGATAGACGTTGGCTGGCTCCGCCAGGACGCCGATATTCCCCGCCGCAATTGCTTCGGTCCATTCCAAGAGGACGTCGCGACGGGACTGGAAGGCGCGGAGCCGCTCGGTTTCGCGCGCCGCCCGGGTCCTTTCCTGCTTCATCTTCCTTTCGGGGTCGGGCAGGTCCGACAGTTCTTCGACTATGGACAACAACGCCGAATCGCCATCGGCAATTTCGAAGGCGGTCTTGCGCAAGTCGGGGGGAAGACCCTCCGCAGTGCGCCCAAGCCAAAGGAGGTGCTGATACGTTTGTGGGTCGATCGCGCCGTCGGCTGCCCGGGCGCGCAAGACCCGCAATGCGCCCGCCAGATCCTCGACCGTCGGATACAGACCGGGTTCGATTTCGGCGAGGCGAAGCCCGGCCATCCAGGTGTTGTCAGCGCAGGGGCGAAGCAGCACGTGTTCCATCAGCGCAGCGCGCGATGGGCGATTGTCGCGAAGAATCTCGGCCAGCTGCTCCTTTTCCCTGTCACTGTAGCCGTGGTGCCCATCGAGCCAGCCGATCCAAGACCACAATCGGGCCGGTTCGACCGTATCGCCGGATGACAGGATGTGGACGACGAGACGCCTGACAAGGTCCGCCAAGTCAGACATCGGATTCCAATCGGTGCCGTGTTTCAACGTCCGTGCTCCGTCGGCCAGGCGATCGAGCAACGGTCCGAGCGTCACTGCGTCGATGTCTCCGAAGAGACAGTCGGGCACATACCTGACTTCGGTGGACTCCCACACCCCTTCCGGCGCTGCCGCAAAGCCGAGATGCGCCAGCACCGTATCGGCAGCAGTGCCGACGGAAAGAGCTGAGGCGCCGATCAGAAGCAGAAGATCGAAGGCAAGTTGTGCGGAATCGGGATCGTTCAGTTCGAGAAGGCGACGGATGATGGCTTCGGAGTCCCGCTGCGGATCGGCATCGCGCCAGGCCAGCAGCGCGAAGTTGCGTTCGGCGTAAAGGCGGTTGCAGTCGTAAAGGATAGCTCGCAACGTCGGTGCGAGCGCGTGCGCCAGCTCCGTGCCGGTCATCGCTTCGAGCAGGAGAACGGAGAGTTGCCGGTGCCGGTCCGGGTCATCGAGGATCGCGCGGATATCGTCGCGAAGGTCGACGCGCATCAGGGAGGACGCGGGATGCCGATCCCAGTCTTCGGATCTGAAGTATGGATCGCTGTCGGAAAGCCGCTTCAACGCGTCGAGGAGCGACCGGGCCTGGTCGGGGCCGAGGGTTTCCGCATCGCCGTATCGAACGATGGCATAGGGATCGGCCGCGATGCAGCGGAACGACAGAGCCTCACTGAAATGCGCGATCCATGCGTGCAGGCCGCGCAATGACGTCGAGACTCCGTCGCGGGCCTGGAACAGGGCGAATATCCTGCGCTCCGATACACCGTCTTCGAAACAGTGTACGAGCCACCTCGCGCCGAGATATTCGGCAATAACCCGGTGGATGGGCGCGAACCGGTTTTCGCCTTCGGCCTGGAAGAGGCGGACCCTGAGCGCGTCGTTCGCCGCCCCACCAAACGGAAGCGCCGCGATGTCGACCGCATTCAGGTATCCCTCCGTCGTCTCCATGTGTGGACCGTCGAATATTCCGATGCGGCCGCACAACAACTGTGCCGCGCATAGGGCGCCGGCTGCCAGCAGCAGTTCTTCTTCGCTTCTGCGAGCATGGGAATCCCGATGGTGGCGCGGGTTGGGCTCCCGAAGCATGACGCGGCAGGCGTGCCCGAAAAGGTGGGCGCGGGTCTCGGGGAGGGGCCCGTCGTCTTGCGCCACCTCGCCGAGCATTCGCAACGTGAGGGGATTCTCGTACAGGGCTTCGATCCCGCAGCGCGCCAGATGCTCCAGTACCTCTGCGGAGTCGATCGCCGGGAACTCCTCGGAGAGGAAAGCGCGCGCGTCGTCTTCCGTGAACGGCCGCAGATGAAGCAGCACGGGCGCCACGCCATAGTCGTCCTCGATCTTCACCCGGTCCGCCGCGCCCAGCCAGTCCGCAGCGCGGCAGGAAAGGACGAAGGACGGGTTGCCGATCGCCCAGAGCTGCTCAAGCACCGTGTCGACAGCACCGCCCGGCGTGGCGGAGGCGATTTCGTCGAGGCCGTCGACGACGATGCGCTCGGTTCCGGCAACCGAATTTGAAGGATTGGCGGCGCGGACGAACGTACCCGCGCGGACATACTTCATGCCGGGCTGCTGGCCGAGCCACCGGGTGAGCACGGTCTTTCCCAGGCCGGGATCGCCGAGGATCACCACCGGATCGCGGAACGAGAGTATCCCGTCCTGGCGAATGACTGTCTGCCTGCCGTCCTGCCGGTCGTGCGTGAGCGTTCGTTCTATTCTGGCCGCCATCGTTGACGCCGCCGCATGGGAGATGACTGTGTTCCTGAATTCTACGGGAATTCGGGTTCGACCGTTCATCTGTTCGTGATCTTCTGTCCCATCAAGTCCCGCCATCCGCCGCGCGGCCGTCCGACGATCGCGGTTTTCTGTCTACCGAGAGGGCCGCTGGCGCTGGTGGCTGTTCTGGATCGGCGATAGATGCGCAATTTGAAACGTCGATAGCCTAGGCCACGACTGACTCCTTGTGCGCTTTCGTCCGAGTTTCGGAAGGCGGGCGCTACGACTCTTTGCCCGAACGGTCGGTGCCGAGTGTCCTGTTCTGGGCGATGCGTGCCTCGTCGGCAGCCCTGTCGAAGAGCGTTTTCCTGTCGGATCCATCGAGCTCCTCCTGCTTCAGGTACGTGAGCAGGTAGACGCCGCGGTAGGTCCGCTCGATCAGATCGGCCAGTTCCGGTGTCAGGCCGCCGCCATAGAGATAGAGATCGTCGGCCGCGGCGCGCGCGGCGGCCTTGCGGACGAACGAGCCGGGAGCGATTCCCGCCTTCTCGGCGGCCTCGACCACGGCATCCCACTCGTTTTTCGTGAACCGGATCGAGCGCTGGAAGCTCCTGATTGCCATCGTTACCTCCCCTGTTCGAGCCTTGCACCGGCCTCTCCGTGAGCGGAATGTCGGGCGGTTTCAGACGGCCATGGGCTATTTCCCGGTCCATTGGCCTACTCATCCGCAGGCAGCAACCCCGTGTTTTCTCCGTCTCCGGCCGCATTGCGCGCGCATTGCGCACGATGCTCTGGAGCATACATCGCGAACACGGAACAAACACTATCAATGATTCCAGGGGCTTGCCCGTAACACAATCCGTACTACAGGTGCCCATCATCCGGTAGGCTCCGTCTGGCGCCGTGAGGCACTGATAGGCCCCTCCAGGGCACGAATGCGCCCCATTCACCTTCAGGTGAGTTAGGTGTGACGAAACAGCGGCTCCGCCGTAAAGACAGGGCCGAATTGTGCAGCATTGGCGATGGGGGAATCGTCGCCGTCGAACGCGGCGGATCGGAGCCGCCATGGCGAATGAGTGGCGGGGGGCGCGGCGGCCGCGGGAGATCGTTGACCAGGTTCACGTTTGGCGAGCGCGACCGTGGCCGCTATCGATCGTTGACACGGTCAATGATCGATGGGTGCGATCGGGAGCGCGATCATGATCGCGCTCGGCACCGGCGGCGGCGGGGCGAAGCGTGCGCTCCGGGATGGCCGTCGTCATCTTCGTCATGGTGTCCGTCACGGCATGCGCGAACGCGACGCGCGAGCCCGAGCGCGGCGCGGAGCGCTGGCGAGGACGATGCCGCGCAACGCCGAAGAAGAAGGAAGAGCGGACCGCGCCGCCCGGGGTGAGCGACGCGGCCCGCGAGGCGCTGCCTAGGCGGTCGCCTTGAGCACGGGGATGCCGAGCTGTCTTGCGCGGTCTACGAGGTTCTCGGTGATGCCGTTGCCGGGGAAGGCGATGACGCCCTTCGGCAGGAGGTCGAGCATCTCGTCGTTGCGGCGGAACGGAGCGGCGCGGCCGTGGCGCTGCCAGTCGGGCTTGCAGACGATCTGGTGGACGCCGTTGGTCTCGGCCCAGCGCGCGGCGATACGGTCGACGCCCGGTCCGCCGCCGTGGACGATGACGATGTCGGTGTACTTGGCGCGGGCCGCCTCAAGCCTGGCGATGACGGCGGCGGGGTCGGCGTCCTTGCCGCCTGCGATGGCGACCAGCGTTCCCTGCGGCAGGTGGGCCTCGGTCTTGCGGTTCTTCCTGGCGCGTGCGAAGTCGCGTGCGTCGATGGCGGCCGAGGTGAGCCTGCCGGTCTGGCTGGTGTGGCTGCCGCGCCTCGGACGCCAGACGCTGCCGGTCTCGTTGCGGTAGGACTCGGCGGCGGTGTCGCGCATGGTCTCGAAGGCGTCGCGGCGTGCGGTCAGGTTGCGCACGCGATCGGTCGCGAGCTCGAGCTCGAGCGACTTGATCTCGGTACCGTCCTGCGCGCGCTGGAGGTCCTGGAGTTCGGGCATCAGGCGGTCGGCCTCGCGGTCGAGCCGGCGGACCTGGGCATCGAAGCCGTTGACGAAGCCCCACAGCAGGCTCTCGCGCTCGTCGGCGAGCTGGAACCCGTCGGGTGCGACGCCCTGGCTGAGGATGCGGAAGGACTCGGCGACGGCGGCGATCGCGTCGTCAGCGTCCCAGACGTCGCGGGTGTCGAACTCGCCGCGCTCGGGTGCTGCGCCGAACAGCGCGGCGTTGTCGCAGATCGTTGCGGTGACGGACTGCGCTTCGGTCTCGGCGGTATCGATGTTCTGGATGACGGTCATTACGGTGTCTCCCGATCTTCGGTTGCTTCCACCGGAGCGTCGTGCCCCGATGTGATGTGCTGTTTTTTCGCGCGCGCGCAGTGGAAGCACCCGGCCGTAGGAGGTCTTGGGGCGGGGTGGTGCGGAAAGTCGCCGAGTGGTGCGGAAGATCGCTCCGCGATCTTCACGGTCGGCGGCTTTCACGGCCCGCCCCTAGACCTTCTTGGGCCGGGCCGCAGGGAGCGCAGCGACCGGAGGACCCCGAAGGGGTTGCTGGAGCGAGCACGTGTGGAAAAATTGCACATCACAGCGGGGCACATTCTCTCCCCCCGTACCGAGCCCATGGGCGGTGCCGCCCGGCACGGCGGCCGGGAGGAAGCGCGAGGCCGTGCCGGTGCGACCGATCGGCATGGCGGGCGGTCATCGGGTTTGCCGCTCCGCCAGCACCTGCGCCGCCCAGACCGCCGCGCGGGCCAGCACATGGCCGTGACACGGTAGAGGGTCGCACCAGCATGCGAGCCACATGCCGTCCAGCTCGGCGAGATCCTCCAGCGCGACCTCGCCCGCGCGGATGCGGCGCCACAGGTCGGCGCGGTAGCGCGCGATGGCCTGTTCCCTGGAACAGGCGGGGCCGATCCGATGGGGGTTTCCCCATTCGGTGCGGCGGTCGATCAGCACGGTGTTGTTGTGGACATGCGCATATTCGAACGCCTCGCGCAGCGCGGGCTCGTGCTTCAGGTTGATCACGGAATCCACGAACTTCCTCCCTCCATCGATGGCTTGCCCGCCATCCGCTCCCCTCCCGCTCCTTGCGGATCGTGTTCGGAGCAGGCGGCGGACGCGGCAGGGGGCTGCTCCGGACCGGCTGCACGAAGAAGGGCGGTTGCCCCGGCGAGCGTGCTCACCGGGGCAACCGCCCGAGGGACGAAGAGGAAACGCGGTTGCTAGAACGGTTATGGGCCCTTGGGCTGTGTAATGTTTGAGTGAGTTCTTTGAGTCACAACGGGTTTCTGTCGCTCGGGCATCTCGTTGGCGGGGTCCTGTGTAAAGATTGCGGTCGAGAATGCCCCT
>Ga0209543_1003182_pt1 | contig 10675 bp, 9 predicted proteins | sample MesohylFT_FD_187296 | JGI IMG/M metagenome (GOLD analysis project Ga0209543, IMG submission 187296) | Host-associated microbial community of the marine sponge Aplysina aerophoba from Gulf of Piran - sponge mesohyl, lysed by freeze-thaw... | ecosystem: Host-associated > Porifera > Sponge >...
CGCCGCATCTGCGAGCAGTTCCCGGGCGAGTACTGGCGACGTCTCGACGCTGCCGCCGAGTACCCGACGGAGTTCGTTCAGGCACTGACCGAGCACGAGTACCTCGGCTGCCTGATTCCCGAGGAGTACGGTGGCTCAGGCCTGCCGCTGCGCGCCGCAAGCGTGGTCCTGGAGACGATCCACTCGAGCGGCTGTAACGCCGCCGCCTGCCACGCCCAGATGTACACGATGGGCACGGTTCTTCGTCACGGCAGCGACGAACAGAAGCAGCAGTACCTGCCGAAGATCGCGAGCGGCGAGCTGCGGCTGCAGGCGTTCGGCGTCACCGAGCCGGTGACGGGCTCCGACACGACGCAGCTCCGGACCACCGCGGTCCGCGACGGCGATACGTACGTCGTCAACGGCCAGAAGATCTGGACAAGCCGCGCGCTCCACTCCGACCTGATGATCCTGCTCGCGCGCACCACGCCGGCGGATCAGGTCGAGAAGCGCTCACGGGGCCTGTCCGTGTTCCTCGTCGACCTCCGCGAGGCGCGCGGCAACGGCCTGGAGATCCAGCCGATCGACACGATGATCAACCACGGCACGACCCAGGTCTTCTTCGACAACCTGCGCATCCCGGTCAGCAGCCGGATCGGCGACGAGGGCCACGGCTTCAAGTACATCCTGAGCGGCATGAACGCCGAGCGCATCCTGCTCGCCTCCGAGGCGATCGGCGACGCCCGCTACTTCATCCGCCGCGCCGTCGAGTACGCCAACGACCGCGAGGTTTTCGGAAGGCCGATCGGCCAGAACCAGGGCATCCAGTTTCCGATCGCTCGCGCCCACGCCGAAACCGACGCCGCCGAAATGATCGTCCGCAAGGCCGCCGCCCTCTACGACGCCGGCCGCGAATGCGGCGCCGAAGCGAACAGCGCCAAACTCCTCGCCTCCGAAGCCGCCTGGAACGCCGGCGACACCTGCTTCCAGACCTTCGGCGGCTTCGCCTTCGCCACCGAGTACGACATCGAACGCAAGTGGCGCGAGTGCCGGCTATTCCAGACGGCCCCGATCTCGACGAACCTCGTGTTGACGTACCTGGCCCAGCACGTGTTGGGGCTGCCGCGCAGCTACTGAGTCCGGAGGCAGCCTGACGGCTGCTGGGTGGGACGCGGCTGCGCCGCGTCGCGGGGGGCGTCGCGATTCAGCCGAGTCGGGCCAGGTGCTCCTCGCATTCGGCTACACCGGCGGCGATGGGAACGGTGGCGTAGAGCGATCTCGCCTGTTGCCACAGGTGCCGGGCTTCCTCAGTCTCGCCGAGCGCTTCCTTGAGGATCGCCATCGGTCGGAGGGCGTTCGCGTAGTCGAGAGGCGGCGGCTGGTCTGTTGCGGCGTAGAGTGCCAGTGCCTCGTCGTAGCAGGCCTCGGCCTCGGTCAGTCGCCCGGAACTGCGATGCGCATCGGCGAGGTGCCGGACGGCGTGGGCGAGGAGCATCGGGTCGGTTGCTTTTCGCGCGACGGCGACCGCTTCCTCGTAGCGCCCGACGGCGTCGTCGTGGCGGCCGGCGTCATGCTCCACGTGACCCAGCCTTCGGAGCGCGGTCACGAGCGTGCGAGTGTCGTCGGTCCTGCGAGAAAGGGCCACGGCTTGAGTGAGCCTTCGTCGGATGAGGTCTGCGACTTGATCGAACTCGGCGTCCGTCGCCGGTCGTTCAGCCAGCATCGTCCGCCGCAGCGTCCATGCGGCGTTGATCAACTCGCGCGCCTCAGCCAGGCGCGAGTTCCGCGGGCGGGTGACCAGCTACGCCCGGTCGCGGGCCGCTGCCAGCGCGCGCTTGCCGTAGACCTTGCCGACGTGGACGCGGTAGTCGCCACTGGCGAAGATGTCGCCGATGGGGTCTTCGGTGTCGAGGCCGGCGGCGGCTGAGGCGATCGCGTCGGCGGAGAGGTCGCTGCCGACGAGGCTCGAGACGTCGACGGCGGTCGGGACCGCGCCAACGCCGCCGACGACGAGGGCAGCGGCGGTGCAGCGGCCGTGGTGGACGGCCACGGAAGCCGCGGCGCCGACGACGGCGTAGCCGGAGGCGGGGTGTTCGAACTTGAGGTAGGCGGAGCCGGTGCCGGCGCTTTGGGCGGGGACGTCGACGTGGGTGAGGATCTCGTCTTCGCCGACGTCGGTCATCAGGAGGTCCTGGAAGAAGTCGGCCGCGGCGACGGAGCGGGTGCCGGAGGGGGACTGCAGGTGGACGGACGCTCCGAGAAGGACGAGCACGGGCGGGATGTCGGAACCCGGGTCGGCGTGGGCGATGTTGCCGCCGATCGTGCCGCGGTTGCGGACCTGGGCGTCGCCGATGTGGCCGGCGGCCTCGGCGAGAACCGGGCAGGACGCGGCGAGGATGTCGGAGGCCGCGATGTCGGCGTGGGTGGTCAGGGCGCCGACCCGGACGCCGCCGCCGGCTTCGGAGATTCCCTTGAGTTCATCGAGGCGGCCGATGTCGATGACGACGGGCGGCTGCGCGAGGCGCAGCTTCATCATCGGGATCAGGCTGTGGCCGCCGGCCGGGATCAGGCTGTGGCCGCCGGCCATCAGCTTCGCGTCCTCGTGCTCCTGCAGCAGGCCGAGCGCTTCATCGACCGATCCGGCGCGACGGTAATCGAATTGGGCTGGGTACATATCGGTGCTCCTGATTCGGCAGCCTTGCTTGTTCGACTGCGGGATTCTAGACGGAAGAAGTTCGTTAGCTGTTCACGGCCCGCCACACCTTCTCCGGCGTGAGCGGCATGTCGATGTGAGTGACGCCGAACGGCGCCAGGGCGTCGACGACGGCGTTGACGACGGCTGGCGGCGAGGCGATCGCACCGGCCTCGCCGACGCCTTTGACGCCCAGCGGGTTGTGTGGGCACGGCGTCGTCGTCCGGTCGAGTTCGAACGGGATCAGGTTGTGGATCTTGGGCAGTGCGTAGTCCATCAACGAGCCGGACACGAGTTGTCCGCTGTCGTCGTAGACCGCGTTCTCCCATAGTGCCTGACCGATGCCCTGGGCCAGTCCGCCGTGGAGCTGGCCGTCGACGATCATCGGGTTGATCACGTTGCCGACGTCGTCGACCGCGGCGTAGCGCAGCAGTTCGATCGAGCCGGTTTCCGTGTCGACCTCCACCACGCAGACGTGGGTGCCGAACGGGTAGGTGAAGTTGGCCGGGTCGTAGAACGTGGTCGCGGACAGGCCCGGTTCCAGATCGTCGGGGTAGTTGTGGGCCAGGTAGGCCTGGAGCGCCACGTCGCCGAGACCGAGCGCGCGGTCCGGCGAGCCGGCGACGCGGAAGCTGCCGTCCTCGTATTCGAGGTCCTCCGCGGATGCCTCGAGTAGGTGGGCGGCGATCTTCTTGCCCTTCTCGATGATCTTGTCGACACTGCCGGCGATCGCCGAGCCGCCGACGGCGGCGCTGCGGCTGCCGTAGGTGCCCATGCCGAACTGGACCAGATCCGTGTCGCCGTGGATTACCTCGACGGCCTCGGGAGCGACCCCGAGCCGGTCGGCGACGATCTGGGAGAAGGTCGTCTCGTGGCCCTGACCGTGCGACGAGGAGCCGGTGTAGACCGTAACGGAGCCGGTTGGGTGGACGCGCACGTCGGCGCTCTCCCACTGTCCGGCCTGGGCGCCCAGCGAGCCGACGACTGCCGACGGCGCCAGACCGCAGGCCTCGATGTAGGACGAGAAACCGATCCCGAGCTGGCGGCGGCCGTTGCCGTTGCCGCGGCGCGATGCCTGTTCACGGCAGAGGTCGTCGTAGCCGATCATCTCGAGTGCGCGGTCCATCGCCGGCTCGTAGTTCCCCGAGTCGTACGCGAGCGCTACCTGGGTCTGGTAGGGGAAGGCGTCGGCGGGCACGAAGTTCCGCTTGCGGACTTCGATCGGGCCGAGGCCGGTCGCCTCGCCGGCGAGGTGCATCAGCCGCTCGACAACGAAGGTGGCCTCGGGCCGTCCGGCGCCGCGGTAGGCGTCGACGGGCGCGGTGTGGGTGAAGACGCCGGTCACGTGGCAGTGGATCGCCGGGATGTCGTACTGGCCGGACATCAGGGTGCCGTAGAGGTAGGTCGGGACCGCCGGCGCGAAGGTCGAGAGGTAGGCGCCCATCGCGGCCTTGGTGTCCACTCGCAGGCCGGTGATGCGGCCATCTCCGTCGAACGCCATCGCGCAGTGCGTCGAGTGGTCGCGGCCGTGGGCGTCGGTGAGGTTCGTCTCGGTGCGGGTCGCGGTCCACTTGACCGGCCGGTCGAGCTTCAGCGAACACAGGCCCACGATCGCCTCGTCGGCGTAGTGGTGGATCTTGCTGCCGAAGCCGCCGCCGACCTCGGGTGCGACGATCCGCACCTTGTGCTCGGGCATGCCGAGCGAGGCGAGGGTCATCAGCAGCCGGTGGACGTGCGGGTTCTGGCTCGTCATGTGGATCGTCATCTCGCCGGTCGACGAGTCGTAAGAGGCGAGCACCGCGCGCGGCTCGATCGCGTGCGGGATCAGGCGGTTGTTGCGCAGGTCGAGCTCGACCGTATGCGCGGCCTGCGCGAAGGCGGCATCGACCGGATCCTTCTCGCCGATCTCCCAGTCGAAGGCGACGTTGCCCGGCGCGTCGTCGTGGACCGTGGGGGCGCCGTCCTCGAGCGCGGCGACCACATCGGCGACCGCGTCGAGCGGCTCGTAGTCGACCGCGACCCTTTCCGCGGCGTCGCGAGCGATGTAGCGGTCTTCAGCCACGACGACCGCCACCGCGTCGCCGACATGGCGGACCGTGTCCGCGGCGATCATGGGGTGGGCGGGCGTCTTCAGATCCGGCAGCAGCCAGCCGACAGGCACGACGCCGGGGATCCCGGCGGCCGCGACATCGCGCGCCGTGAGCACGGCGACGACGCCGGGCCAGGACTCCGCGGCGGAGGTGTCGATGCCGCGGATGCGGGCGTGGGCGTAGGGGCTGCGAACGATCGCGGCGTGCGCCATGCCCTCGACCTTCAGGTCGTCGGTGTACTTGCCGCGGCCGGTGATGAGAGCCGGGTCCTCCCGGCGCTTGATCGACGTGCCGAGTACGCCCGCCACTTCAGCTCATCCTCTCTGCGGCGTACTTCACGGCCTCCACGATGTTGTGGTAGCCGGTGCAGCGGCAGATGTTGCCCTTCAGCCCTTCGCGGATCTCCTCGTCGCTAGGGCTCGGGTTCTGCTCCAGCAGGTAGTTCGCGGACAGGATCATGCCCGGCGTGCAGTAGCCGCACTGCAGGCCGTGCTTCTCCCAGAAGCCGTCCTGAAGCGGATGCAGTTCGCCGTTCCGGGCCAGTCCCTCGATCGTGGTGACCGCGGCGCCGTCCGCCTGCGCCGCGAGCATGGTGCAGGATTTGATCGCACTGCCGTCGACCAGGACCGTGCAGGCGCCGCAGAGGCTGGTTTCGCAGCCGATGTTGGCGCCCGTGAGGCCGAGATCTTCCCGCAGGAAGTGGACCAGCAGGCGCCGCGGCTCGACCTCGGCCTGGACCGGCTTTCCGTTGACTTCGAGTTGTATGGACACGGTCATCGTTGGAGTGTCTCCTTTCTTGTGAGCACGCGCGTTCTAGGAGCACGCTCGGAGCGATATGGCGATGGCGGCCAGGAGGACCAGGGCGCCTCCGGCAAGGTAGGGCCAGAGTTCGCGCGCCAGGCCGGCGGCGAACTTGCCGGCGAAGGCGGCCTGGGACGGCGCTTCGGCGGCTTGGGATTCGGAGAGTGGAGGTTCGGCTTCGACGGGCGAAGTCTGCGTTGACGCCGCCGGCGCCTCGTCGTGGGTGGTCGTTGCTGCTGCTGCGGCCCGCGCCTCGAGCTGCTTCTCCAGGCCCTGGATGCCTTGACGGGTCAACACCTTGGCCGAACTGTCGAGGAGCCGCTGGCCGACCGCGGCGATGCGGCCGCCGACCCGGGCGTCGATGTCGTAGTGGAGCAGGGTGCCGTCGCCGTCCGCGTCTTCGAGGCGGATGGAGCCCGTGCCGTTGACGAAACCGGGCGCTCCCTTGCCGTCCATCTTCAGGTTGTAACCGTTCGGCGGGTCGAGGTCGAGGAGCTCGACGCCGCCCTCGAAGAGGCCTTGCACCGGTCCGACCTTCATCTTCAGCTTGCCGCGGAACTGGTTCTCGCCGACCGGCGCCATGTCCTCGCAGCCGGGCAGGGTGCGAGAGAGCACCTCCGGGTCGAGGATCGCTTCCCAGACCACGTCACGGGGCACGGCGAGCGTGTGCTTGCCGGTGATCTTCACGTTGTCGGGCCGTGGCGGTGGGGGCTCACGTACGAACCACGACGGGAAGTGACAGCTTGGGCGCACATGACGCGAACAGGGGGAGATCTACCACAGGCCGTACCCTCGGGTCTTCTGGCCCGCGGGGAAGAAATGCGCCCCGAAGCGGCCACTATTCTGCGGATCGCTACGCCCGGACGTAGCGAACCACCGGGTCTTCCTCGGACTCGAGTTCGCCGACGTTCTCGGCGACGAGTTCGCCGCGCTGGTAGAGGTACTCCACGTGCGCGCCGGCCTCTTCGAGCGCGAGGAGCACGGTGTAGCCGCGGACGGCGCCGAACAGGGTGCGGCTGATGTCCGCGGTCGTCCGGCCCGCTCGGCAGGAGTCGACGATCTGTTCCAGGCGTTCGTGGTGGGACTCGCGGATCTCCGCGACCCTGGCGGTCACGTCGGGGATCGGCTCCTCGTGGCCGCCGAGCCCGATCCGGATGCCGTCGAGCGTCTCGACCTTGCCCAGGGCGTCCAGGTAGTGGCCGAGCCCCATGTTCAGCGTCAGCGACTCGGGGGACTGGTGGGGCGTGATGCGGGCCAGGACGTGATCGGCGGTCAGCAGGATGTCGTCGACCCGGAGGCACACCTGGCCGGGGCAGTGGCCGGGGACGTGCAGGACCTCGATGTCGAGATCCCCGCCGTCCGCATCCGGCACGGGCTGGCCCTCGTCGAGCAGGAACTGGACCGGCACCGAGCCGTAGCGCGCCTTGGGCGCCGTGTACATCATCATCAACTGGTCGCACTTGCCGTCCGAGAGGCCGGCCCGGTTGAGGAACACGCGGAGCTGATGCGAGGCGACGACGACCCGTTCCTCGTAGTGGGTCAGCACGCGGCGGTCGAGGACGTGGATGCCCACCGGCGCGTCGGTGTGGCGCCGCACGAACTGAAGGCCGCCGAAGTGGTCCATGTGGCCGTGGGTGATCAGGATGACGTCGATGTCGGCGAGGCCGATGCGGGCGCCGAAGCGGTCCTCGATCGAGGCCAGGCCGCGCACGAGGTTGTCGTTGGAGAAGTCCATGCCCGAGCCGCAGTCGACCAGAGTGCGGCGCGCCCCGTCGTCGATCACGTAGACGTTGCCGAAGAAGTTCGGGAACACCTCCAGGTTCAGGGCGTACACCACCCGCCCGGCGGCGCTCACGAAACGGCGCGGCGACTCGAGCTGCTTCTTGGCGTTTGACGTACGTGTCCGCATGCGGCGCTAGTCGAGCGGCGCCTGGAGCAGGATCAGTTGGTCAGCGCGGAGACGAGGGCGTCGACCGCCTGGTCGGCGATCTCTCCCATCTCGTCGTCGTCGCGATCCTGGATCGGGTGCCGCACGTAGACGACTTCCGGCGAGGAGCCGAGCGACTTCGACTGCGACTCGGCAGCGTCCTGGAACTCGCACGAGGCGACGAACACGGACGGCAGCCCCATCTCTTCCAACTGGGTCGTGTCGTGCACACTGCACGACGTGCAGGACCCTCAGTCGGCTAGCGCTTCGATCACCGCGTCGCAACGCTGGGCGATCTCGGCGCGCAGGTCGGCCGGCGCCACCTTGGAGAAGGTGGGCTTGGTGAAGCGGAGCACGGACGCGCCGCGGCTCTCGATTCGCTCTTCGACACGGTCGAGAAAGATGTCGCCGCGGGCCTTGGAGATGTCGAGCAGGGCGATCGTCCTGCCGCTGATGGAGTCGAGTCGGGGCGCCGCGGTGCGCGCCGCGGGGGTCGCCTCGTTCGTCGGGTCGATCAGAGTCTGGGTCATGGGTGGTCTCCTCGGTGAGTCCCGAACGATACACGACCGGTGCGCTGGTATCGTCCCGCGCCATGACTCCATCATCCTCCGTTTCCGCTGCACCCTCCGTTTCCTCCGGCGCGCCTCCCGGCTTCGATCAGGGCCTGGTGGCGGTGGTCAAGAAGGACTGTCCGACTTGCCAGTTGGTCGAACCGGTGCTGGACGAAGTCCGGCGCCACCGGCCGGTGCTGGTGCTGACGCAGGACGATCCGGACTTCCCGGCTTCGGGAGATCCCGTTCACGACGCGGACCTCGTGCTGTCGCACCAACTGGGGATCGAGATCGTGCCGACGCTCCTGTCTCGTGATGGCGGCTCCACGGTGGGTACGGCGATCGGCTGGAACCGCGAGCAGTGGCAGGAGGTGAGCGGCCTGGACGGGCTGGGAGTCGATCTGCCGCCGAGCCGACCGGGCTGCGGCGCGCTGAACGTGGAGCCGCCGCACGTCGAACGGCTTGCCGCCCGCTTCGCGCGGGGCGGCGCGCGCCGGGTCGAGCTCGGCGACCAGGAAGACGACATCGAGGCCTGCTTCGCGCGTGGCTGGACGGACGGTCTGCCGGTCGTGCCGCCGACGCCGGAGCGGGTCGAACGGATGCTCGCCGGCACGCGGCGCGATCGTGCGGACGTCCTTGGCCTCGCGGCCCCCGACTACGGCGAGTGCACGGTGGAGAAGGTCGCCGCGGGCGCGGTGATGGCCGGCTGCCGGCCGGAGTACATGCCGGTGGTCCTGGCCGCGGTCGAGGCGGCGTTGACCGAGGAGTTCAACTGGCACGGCCTGGCGGCGACGACGTACTTCGCCGGCCCCGTCGTCGTGGTGAACGGACCCGTGACATCGGCGATCGGCATGAACTCGAAGATGAACGTCCTGGGGCAGGGGAACCGGGCCAACATGACGATCGGCCGCGCGCTGCAGCTCGTGTTGCGCAACGTCGGCGGCGCCCGGCCGGGCGAAGTGGATCGGGCCACGCTGGGCAACCCCGGCAAACTCAGCTTCTGTTTTCCCGAGCGGGAGGACGACTCGCCATGGGAGTCACTGGCGGTGGAGCGGGGCGTTCCCGAAGGCACGTCCGCCGTGACCCTGTTTGCCGGCGAAGGGCCGCGCGGCGTGATGGATCAGTTGTCCCGCCGGCCGGAGTCGTTGGTTCGCTCGCTGGCGGCGGCGCTCCTGAGCGTCGCGAACAACAAGATGGTCGTCGGCTTCGACGCGATGCTGGTGGTCGGATACGAGCACGGCAACGTGTTCCGGCGGGCGGGCTGGGACAAGGCCAGGCTGCGCCGGGAACTCGACGGTCTCCTGGTGCGATCGGGCGCCGATCTGGTGCGCGGCGCCGGCGACTGTGACGAGGGGCTGCCCCGGAAGATGGCCGGCGCCGAAGTGCCGAAGTTCCGGCCGGGCGGGCTGCAACTGGTCCATGCCGGTGGCAACGCCGGGCTGTTCTCCGCTGTGATCGGCGGCTGGGTGAGTGGACCGGTCGGCAGCCAGCCGGTCACCCGCGCCGTCGGCGACTGAGCCGGCCGCTTTTTCGACTCGCCTTGAGGGGGCGCCGACTCTCAAGGTTGCGTTCCTGCCGCACAGACTCCTAGAATCAAGGGTCCGCCTTTGTGATTCGAGCCTCCGTCTGGCCGGATCGCATCAGGTACCGTGGAAGTGGTTGCGGAATCGACTGGGTGACATCGCTGGCTGATGGAGATCTGGAGTGATGAGCTTGCGTAAACGAACTCTTGTGCTGCTCGGAGCCCTGTGCCTGCTGCCGGCGGTCGGCTGCGGTCCCGAGGTTCCAACCGTCACGATCACGGCCGTTGCGCCGCTCACCGGCGAGGCGGCCGTCTACGGCCAGGAGATCGCCAACGGCATCCAGTTGCGTCACGAGCGACTGATGGCGGGCGAGGAAGACATCGGCTACAACGTGGTCCTCGAGATCGTCGATTCCGAGAGCGACGCGGCCCAGGCCGCCGCGCTGCTGGACACGGCGTTCGATACGTCGCTGGCTGCAATCGGCGGCGTGACCAGCGACGAGGCCCTGGCCATGATTCCCGTCGTCGAGGAGGCGGACCGGGTCCTGCTGTCGCCGTCGGCATCGAGTCCAAAGCTCAGCGGCGTTTCCGAGTTCTTCTACCGGCTCTATCCAAGTGCCGAGATCGAAGCCTCGACGATGGCGACCTTCCTCCGGGACAGGCTGCAGGTCACACGCCTCGTCCTGGTCGTCCAGGACACGGCTTTCGGCACGTCTCTGGCCGATGCCATCGAGGCGGTCTGGGGAACCCAACTCGCGGGCCGCGTCGTGTTCACCGCGTCCAGCGATCAGAACGCGATGGTCGACGAGGCCCTGGGCTACGAGGCGGATGCGATCTACGTCGCCGCGTCCGGGTCGGCGCTCGCCGAGGCGATGCAGGCGCTCCGTCTAGGCGGTTACAACGGGGCGCACGACTATCTGGCGACGAGTTCGTCCCTCGCCATCGAGTCCGTTCTGCAGGAGGCCGGCCCGGCGGCGAACAACAGCTTCATGACCGCGCCGCTCTACGAGCCCGAGAGCCCCGAGGAGCCGGTGGCGTCCTTCGTCGCGGCCTACCAGGAGAAGCACGGCAGTCTTCCGAGCTACTACGCGGGCCTCGGCTACGACGCGCTCT
>Ga0209543_1003191_pt1 | contig 10631 bp, 7 predicted proteins | sample MesohylFT_FD_187296 | JGI IMG/M metagenome (GOLD analysis project Ga0209543, IMG submission 187296) | Host-associated microbial community of the marine sponge Aplysina aerophoba from Gulf of Piran - sponge mesohyl, lysed by freeze-thaw... | ecosystem: Host-associated > Porifera > Sponge >...
TGGATCCGCGGGAACCGGCGGCACGCCCCATCACGTCATCGACGCCGGAAGCGGCGACGGGCGCGTCCCCGCCGTCATCGCCTGGCTGGTTCCGGGGCAGGCCGTCCTCGGCATCGAGGCGGACGCCGTGCTCCACGCCCGCGCCAGGGCCCACCTGGACGCGCTGGGAGCGGCCGGGGTCATCGACCCGGCGCACGTCCGGCTGGCCGCGGGCGACTACTGCGACCCGGAGACCTACGGCGCGCAGGGCATCGCGCTCGGCCGAACGCGCCTCGTCCTCAACTACCCGGATGGCAACCAGCACCGGCTGGCGCGCTTCGTCGCCACGCGCTGCCCGCCCGAAACGACGCTCGCGCTCCTCACGCACGACCGCGATCTGACGGTGGACGCCCTGCCCCTCCGCGCGCGGCAGGACGTGCGCGCCGGGAACGGCCCGCCCTGGAGCCTGTCGCTCTACCGCCGGTCGGGTTGACTCCCCCGCCGCTACGCGGCATTCTCGACGGGTGCGGCGGCAGGAACGCCGCCGGCCCAAAGCCGGCGCGGTGCGGCGAACGCGCGCCGCGCCCCGAAGAGGCGCGAAGGAGTGACGTCATGAAACACGAACCGACCCGTCGAACGGTGGTGAAGGGCGGGCTGGCGGCGGTCGGCCTCGGCGCGCTGGGCGTCCCGGAATGGGTGCTGCCTGCGCTCGCGCAGGGCGAGGAGCAGGTCCCGTTCACGGACGTGCCCGACGACTACGGGAGCGCCCCCGACGCGCCCTTCCGGTTGCTCGACATCCGGACCATCGACGGGCCGTACACGCCGAAGGACGCGTTCTACACCGTCCAGCACTTCGACCAGCCGGAGATCGATCCGGCGACGTTCCGGCTCGACGTCACCGGCCTGGTAGAGCGCCCGCAACAGCTCACGCTCGACGACCTGCGCGGCATGGGCGCGACGGAGATCGACGCCGGCTACGAGTGCTCGGGCAACTCCCCCGCCATCATTCAGGGGCTCTCCAGCAACGGGCGCTGGACCGGCGTTCCGCTCCGCACGCTGCTCGACCTGGCCGGCGTCACCCCCACGGCGCGGGAGGCGGTCTTCTTCGGTGCCGACAGCGGCCCGGAGACGGTCGACTTCCGGGGCCGGCCGTACGAGGTGGACCAGCCGTTCGCCCGCAGCCTGCCGCTGGCCGACGGGCTCGACTCGGGACCGCTGCTGGCCTACGCGCTCAACGGCGAGCCGCTGACGCGGCAGCAGGGATCGCCCCTGCGGCTCGTGGTGCCGGGCTGGTACGGTGTTACCAACGTCAAGTGGTTGAAGCGCATCCACCTCCAGGCCAACCGGTTCCTCGGCAAGTGGCAGGCACGCTGGTACCGCACCCTGTGGGCGGAGGAGATCAACGGCGAGACGGTGTGGCACGAGACCGAGGTCTCCCACCTGCGGGTGAAGTCGGTCATCGCGCGCGTGACCCGCACGGGCGACCGCCACGAGGTGCTCGGCTTCGTGCTGCACGACGGCACCCCGCTCCGCTCCGTCGAGGTCCGCGTGGACGACGGCGACTGGCAGCCGGCCACGCTCGATTCGTCGACGCGCGGGACGTACTCCTGGAAGCTGTTCCGCTACGCGTGGGAAGGCGCCACGGCCGGGGAGCACACGCTGGTCTCGCGGGCGACCGACGTCAACGGCGTCGTCCAACCGACCGCCGACGAGCTGTCGATCAAGCAGACCGGGCTCGAGAACAACGCGCAGTTCCCGCGGACGGTGCGGATCGCGTGACGGGACGGGATCGGAGAGCGAACAGAGGGAACGCCGTCATGAGATCCGTCATCGGCTCGCTCGTCGTTGCCTGCTGTGTCGTCGTCGCCGCCTCCGCGCCGCTCGGTGCGCAGCCGGACGGTTGGGCGCAGCCGTTTCCCGGCCACCGGGTGATCGGCAACCTCTACGCTGTCGGGACCTACGACCTCGCGGTCTTCCTGGTCACCTCCGACGAGGGGCACTTCCTCATCAACACCGGGCTGGAGGATTCGACCGAGCTCATCCGTGCCAACGTCGAGGCGCTCGGGTTCCGCCTCGAAGACGTGCGCGTGCTCCTGCAGATGCAGGCGCACTGGGACCACACCGCGGCCCTGGCCGACATCAAGGAGATCACCGGGGCCGAGATGTGGGCGACGGCGGGCGACGCACCTGTGCTCGAGGACGGCGGCTTCAGCGACCCGCACTTCGGCGGGCGGCAGTCGTTCGCTCCGGTCACCGTCGACCGCGTCATCGAGGACGGCGAGGTGCTCGAGCTCGGCAACGCGCGGCTGACGGTGCTCGCGAGCCCGGGCCATACCGCCGGGAGCTCGAGCTACCTGATGACGGTGAACGAGGGCGGGCGCGACTACAACGTCATCGTCGCCAACATGGGGACGATCAACGCCGGCAAGCAGCTCGTGGTCGACCCCACCTACCCGGGGGTCGCCGACGACTTCGCCGAGACGTTCCGCCGGCAGAAGGCGCTGGACGTCGACGTCTGGGTCGCCGCGCACGGCTCGCAGTACAGCCTGCACGACAAGTGGGAGCCGGGCATGCCCTACGACCCGGACCGCTTCGTCGATCCCGACGGCTTCCTCGCCGCCGTCGAGCGCCTCGAGCGTCTCTACCTGGACCAGATGGCAGCCGAACGGCAGCAATAGAATCCGGGGCTCTGCCGGTCGTGCCGCAGCGGCGCCGCTGCGGCACGACCGGCAGGCCGACTGCCCTACCACTGCCCGCCCGCACGGGGCGCGTCGGGAGCCCCGCCGAAGCGAGACCCCCGGCGGCAGGGTCCTCCTAGAAGAACCGCAGCGAGTACCCCACCCGGATTCCCCGGCCCATCTCCGGCGCCAGGTCCTTGATGAACGACGTGTGGTTGCGGTACGTCGTGTTGGTCAGGTTGTATCCCGTGAACGTGACGACGTGCGCCGCGTGCTGCCTCGGCCAGGTGTACGAGGCGTGCACGTTCAGGACCGAGTAGCCGGCCGTCTCGGTCTCGCCGCGGAACACGGCGTCCTGCCGGGCCGCGTACATCAGCTGCGGACTCAACGTGAACCCGCCGTAGGGGATGTCCAGCGTCAGGGTGCCCCGGAGCGGAGGGATGCGCGGCAACGGCTCGTTCGTCGTGGTCAGCTTCGCGTCGACGTAGCCGATCCCCAGCGTGGCCCAGGCCTGCCCCGCCAGCCGCAGGCTGCCCCGGGCATCGAAGCCCACGAAGCGGCTGTCGCCCTGCGTGAAGTCGAACACCGGCAAGTTGTCCCGGAGCTCGTCCGTCCGGTCGCCGAAGATGAACCCGTCGATGTCGTAGACGTAGGCGTTGAGCTCGCTCCGGACGCGCCCCATGCGGGTCCGGAGGCTCAGGTCGAGGCCGAGCGTCGTCTCGGAGTCGAGGTTCGGGTTGCCCACCTCGAAGGCGAGGTTCCCCACGTGCGGCCCGAAGTTGTAGAGCTCCTCGAGCGCCGGGGCACGGTGCGAGTGCGTGAAGTTGGCCACGAACGCGCTGTTCGCGCCCACGTCGGCGTGGATGCCGATTGACGCCGAAGCGCCGAGGAACTGCCGGTCTCGGGGGTCGGGCGCGACCAGCACGTGCTCGTCCTCGTGCTCGTCGTCGTGGTCGTCCCCGTCGTCGTCGTGGTCGTCCCCGTCGTCGTCGTCATGGTCGTCCCCGTCATCGTCGTGGTCGTCCCCGTCGTCGTCGTGGTCGTCCCCGTCGTCGTCGTGGTCGTCCCCGTCGTCGTGGTCGTCCCCGTCGTCGTCGTGGTCGTCCTCGTCGTGGTCGTCCCCGTCGTCGTGGTCGTCCTCGCCGTGATCGTCCTCGTCGTCGTGGGCGATGCCTGCCGCGCGCTCGCCCGCCCGGTACGCGTTCCGCTCGACGCGGCCGCCGAACTGCAAGCGGAAGCGGCCGAAGTTGAACTCCTCGTAGGCGAAGGCCGCGAATGACGTCTGGTCAGTCGGGGGCGCGAGGGCCTCAGCGCCGATCGCCTCGAAGTTGCGGACGTGGGCCCATGCGCCGAAGCGTCCCGAGACGCGCTCGGTCTGCTGCTGGTCCAGCTCGGCCCGCACGACGTAGCTCTGGTTGGCGAAGCTCGTCCCGATGTTCTCGAGCCCGTCCGCCACCTCCAGCTCGTCGTGGTTCCATTCGACCACGTTGAGCGTGACCCGCAGCCCGTCGAGAATGCTGTTGTCCAGGTTGCGCAGGCCGATGTCGAAGCGCCCGGCGCGCCGGCGCGAAGCGAGATCGATTTCCTCTCCCTCGTCTTGGTCGTCCTCGTCGTGGTCGTCCTCGTCCTCGTCGTGGTCGTCCTCGTCCTCGTCGTGGTCGTCCTCGCCGTGGTCGTCCTCGCCGTGCCCCCCGTGCGCGCCGTGAAACTCCTCCGCGAACGGCACGCCGTAGCGGCCTTCCTCGAAGGTGAACCCGCCGCTGGCGAAGAAACGGTCGTTGTCGTAGCCGACCCCGGCGCTGGCGTTCGCCAGCTCCGTCGCGGAGTTGGCGATCCGGCCCTCCGGGGTGTCGTAGTCGCCGGTCCGCCGCATGCTGCCGCCGCCCCAGTAGCGGACGTTGCCCTGCGCGTGCTGCACGCTGACGTTGAGGCCGGCCTGCCGGTTCGCGCTTCCGCCGTCGGTCGCGATCTGCGCGCGGGTGCCGTCGAACAGTGACTCGTGCAGCGTCTCCTGAGGCGTGATGACGTTGACGAGGCCGCCGACGGCGTTCGACCCGTAGAGCAGCGTGGCCGGACCCCGCACGATCTCGATCCGCGCGGCCCCGTTGGGGTCGATGGTGATGCCGTGGTCCCCGGACTGGCTGGAGAGGTCGCCGGTGCGCACGCCGTCCTGCAGGATGAGCACGCGGTCGCCGTCGAAGCCGCGGATTATCGGCCGGCTGGAACCGGGGCCGAAGGTGCGGCTGGCGATGCCCGGCTCGTTCTGCAGGGCTTCGCCCAGGCTGGTCTGGCCCTGCTGGACGAGGTCGAACGAGTCGAGCGTCGTCACGGCGTTGAACGCCTCGAACGTCGTCTCCGCGCCGCCGGCCGAGGCGGTGACGGTCACGTCCTCGTGCACCGGCGACGGGGCCAGCTCGAAATCGACCGCCGCGACCTCACCCGCGACGACGGCTACCGCCTGCCGGCCAGCGGTGAGGTGCTCGCGCTGGGCGAGCACCTCGTAGGAGCCGGTCGGGACGTTCCGGACTTCGAAGGTCCCGTCCTCCTCGGTCACGGCCGTAGCGCCGGTTCCGACCACCAGCACCAGCGCGCCGTGCACCGGCCCTGCATCGCCGATGAGCGTCACCGTCCCCTGCACCGTGCCCGACTCCTGGGCCAGCGCGGGCCCTCCGATCGAGATGAGCACCGCCACCACAGCCGCCGCGAACCGCTTCCGCTTCCCACTCGCTCGATACATCGACATCCCTCCCACTGGCTTGGATCTCCACTGGCTGCGCCGCACCCTCGCGGCGCGAAACGTGAACGCGAAACGCCGCAACGCGCGGCTCGGGCCGGTCGGGACGTGCGGGCAGGGCCTGCGACGACGTCAGGCGTACGACCGCACGCGGCGGCGTACACGCTCGACGACGTTCCAGGCGCCCGCGGTCACACCGGCGATCACACCGGCGGCCGGGCGTCCCGACACAAAGTGACGATTCGAAATCGGAGGCTGGGAGTCTCGCGTCAGCGAACTCCCAACGCGCCCGTCAGGACGCGCAGGCGGGAGGGGCGCGGGCGGGGAGATGCGAGTCGTGGCCGGAGGCGACCCCTCGGGCGAGGGGTGCCCGAGCCATCGGCTCGGACGTGTGCGCCGGCTCGAACTGGTACGAGCCGAACAAGGCGGCGGCAGGCTCGTGGCGAAGCTGGCAGACCGCGCAATCCTGGTCGCCAGCGTGCTCCTCGTGCCAGACGGCCGCCGCGGATGTCGCGCCGACCAGCGCAATCGCCAGGACGGCGATCCAGATGCGCCAGCCGCGCCTCCTTTGCAGGAGGTCGGTTCGCATGGCTCCTCCCATGACCATCAGCGTTCCCAGAGTAGCAGGAGACACCGAACCCGCGCCACCGGAGTCGTCCCGCCTGCATCCCGCCCGCGGTCGCCGCGAGACGCCGCGCCGCCGGCGCCTTGACGCTGCCCGGGGCCGGAGGTACGGTGCGGGGCACGGGGGCGGCGCGGTCGTCCACGGGCGGTCGAGCAAAGGTCGAGGAGAGGAACCCGTCACCATGCCCCCAAGTCGCCGGGAGTTTCTGAAGAGCGCGGGCGTCGCGGGAGCCGCCGCGGCGGGTGCGGCGGCCTCGGGCGTTCCGGCGGGCGGCGCAGAGACTGGTCGCCCCGCTGCGGCCCCCTCCGTTCCGGCCGCGGCACAACCCCCGACCCGGCCCGCGGTGCGGATGGTCCGGACCGACGTGCTCGATATCGGCTACGAGGAGAGCGGCGACCCGGCCGGGTTCCCCATCATCCTGCTGCACGGGTTCCCGTACGACGTCCGCTCGTGGGATGGCGTCGTGCCGGTCCTTGCCGACGCCGGCTATCGGGTCCTTGCGCCCTACCTGCGCGGCTACGGCCCCACACGGTTCCGGGATCCGTCGGCGCCGCGGATGGCCGAGCAGGCGGCGATAGCCCGGGACGTCGTCGACTTCGCCGACGCGCTCGGCATCGAGCAGGCGGCGCTGGCCGGCTTCGACTGGGGCAACCGCGCCGCTTGCATCACGTCGATCCTGCATCCCGAGCGCGTGCGGGCGCAGGTGGCGATCGGCGGCTACTCCGTGCAGGACACCGTCCGACCGTCGGCGCCGTCCCCCTCTGCCGTCACCGAGGCGCGGCTCTGGTACCAGTGGTACTTCAACACCGAGCGCGGCCGCGCCGGGCTCGAGGCGAACCGCCATGCCATCTGCCGCCACCTGCAGGAGACGTGGTCGCCGACCGGGGAGTACACCGACGAGATCTACGGGCGTACCGCGCCGTCGTTCGACAATCCCGACTTCGTCGACGTCGTGATCCACTCCTACCGGCACCGGCACGGCTACGCCCCTGGCGAGGAACGCTTCCTGGCCGTGGAGCGGAGGCTCGCGGAGCGACCGCCGATAGGCGTGCCGGCGATCGTGCTGCGCGGCGCCGACAGTGGCTTTGGCCCCCCTTCGCCGGACCCCTCGGGCGACCGGGCGCGCTTCACCAATCTCGTCGCGCGGCGCATCGTTGCAGGCGCCGGGCACGACCTGGCGCCGCAACGCCCGGAGGCGGTCTCGTCGGCGCTCCTCGAGCTGCTTCGCGCCTGAGCACGCGCGGGCAGGTCGCGCCTGAAGAAAAGTTCAGACAACGTTCAGGCGGCCGACAAGGCCGCGCGGGTGGCCGACGGCTACGATCGGCGGCTTGTGAACATTCACGAGACGTCGACCGTGCATATGCGTCGCCTCTTCCAGGCGGGCCGTACCCGCGGCGCCGACCCGTCGTTCTCCCTTGTCGTCCTTACCCTCTTCCTTGCCGCCCTTGGCGTCGCCCCGGCGTCCGGCCAGGGCCAGGGTGTCGTGGGGGGGTCGGTGCTGGACGAGACCGGCGGCGTGCTGCCGGGAGCCTCGGTGGAGCTGGCCACGGCCTCCGGTGTCCGGAGCGCGACGACGGACAGCGCCGGGACGTACCGCTTCGAGGGCGTCGGCGCCGGGCCGGCCAACCTGACGTTCCGGCTGGTGAACTTCTCGACGTTGCGCCGCGACCTCGACGTGACGGCCGGCGAACAGCAGGTCGACGCCGTGCTGACCCTCGCCCTGACCGCGGACGTCGTGGTCACCGGCCGCCGGACGTTCCGCAACATCGCCGACCTGGACAACCCGCGCGAGAACCTGGTGGGGGTCGCCACCTCGGCCAGCGTGGGCGCCATCACCTTCGAGCAGCTCGAGGCGCGGCCGATCATGCGCCCCGGAGAGGTCCTCGAAGCCGTTCCGGGGTTCATCACCAGCCAGCACAGCGGCGAAGGCAAGGCCAACCAGTACTACCTGCGCGGCTTCAACCTCGACCACGGCTCGGACTTCGCGACGACCCTGGCCGGGGTGCCGATGAACGAGTCGTCCGGCGCGCACGCCCACGGCTACAGCGACGTCAACCTGCTCATCCCCGAGCTGGTGAGCGGCGTGCAGTACACGAAAGGGCCGTACTTCGCCGAGCACGGCGACTTCTCGGCGGCCGGCTCGGCCAACATCAGTTACGTGAATGTTCTGGACCGCCCGCTGCTCAGCCTGAGCGCCGGCGGCCAGGGGTGGGGGCGAGCGTTCGGCGCGGTCTCGCCGGAGGTCGGTGCCGGCAACCTGCTGCTGGCCTTGGAGCTGAGCACGAACGACGGCCCCTGGGTGCTGCCCGACGAGATGCGCAAGGTGAACGGCGTCGTGCGCTACAGCCGTGGCGATCTGCAGAACGGCTTCTCGGTCACCGGCATGGGCTACTCCGCCGATTGGAACTCCACGGACCAGATCCCGCTGCGCGCGGTCGAGGCCGGGAGCCTGTCGCGCTTCGGCAACATCGACCCGACCGACGCCGGCCGGACGTCCCGCTACAGCGTGGCCCTCGACTGGCTGCGGTCGAGCGGGGCCGGCTCGACCCGCCTGACCGCCTACACGCTGCAGGGCGGGCTGAACCTGTTCCAGAACTTCACCTACTTCCTGGAGAACCCGGTCGACGGCGATCAGGTCGAGCAGGAGGGGCGGCGGTGGGTCTCCGGGGCCCGGCTGGTGCACCGGCGCCTGGGGCGCGCGTTCGGCCGAGCGGCAGAGCACGCCGTCGGCGTGTCGCTCCGGAACGACGCGGTGGGCACGGTCGGCCTGTACAACACCGTGCGCCGGCAACGCAGCCACGCAATCCGCAACGACGGGGTCGACCAGACCTCCGTGGGGCTGTTCGGCCAGACGGAGATCGAGTGGAGCCCCTTCTTCCGGACCACCTTGGGCGTCCGGGGCGACCTCTACCGCTACGCCGTCGACGCCCTGCGACCGCTGAACACCGGATCCGGCACGTCGGGCCTCGTCAGCCCCAAGGTCACCGCGGTGCTCGGCCCGTGGCGAGGAACCGAGGTCTACCTGAACTACGGCCAGGGCTTCCACAGCAACGACCCGCGGGCCGCGACCACGGTGGTCGACCCGGCCAGCGGCGAGCCGGTCGACAGCGAGGACCCGCTGGTGCCGGCGCGGGGGGCCGAGATCGGGCTGCGAACGGTGGCCCTGCCGGGCCTGCAATCCACCGTCGCCCTGTGGTACCTGGCCTTCGACTCCGAGCTGATCTTCGTCGGCGACGCGGGCATCGCGGAGGCCAGCCGCCCCAGCCGGCGCCTCGGCGTGGAATGGACGAACTACATCCGGCTGGCGAGCTGGGCCACCGGCGAACTGGACCTGTCGCTGTCGCGGGCGCGCTTCTCCGACTTCGACCCCGCCGGCGACTTCATCCCCGGCGCGCTCGACCGGGTCGTCGCGGGAGCCATCACCGTGACGCCGGCCCGGCGCGTCTTCGGCAGCGTCCGGCTGCGGCACTTCGGCCCGCGACCGCTGATCGAGGACAACGGCGTGCAATCGGCGCCGACGACGATCTGGAACGGCGAGATCGGCGTGCGCATCAACGAGCGCATGGACGTCGTACTGGAGGGCTTCAACCTGCTCGACAGCGACGTCTCCGACATCGACTACTTCTACACGTCGCGCCTGCCGGGGGAGCCCGCGGACGGCGTGGACGACATCCACTTTCACCCGTCGATTCCCCGCACGGCGCGCGTCCTCCTGAACTTCCGCTTCTGACGCCGGGCCACGGCGGGCCGCCGAAGGCCGGAGCGGGCGGAGCACGGCTTCCGGGACGGAGCACAGCTTCCCGTGACGGAGCACCGTATCCCGGAACGGAACACCGTGCCGGGTCGCAACCTCGCGGGCGGCAACGACGTGTGCGCCGCCAGGCGTTCGGGCTACACTGCCCCGTTCTCGACACGACCACCCAGGGGAGGCGCCAGATGAAACGCTCCGGAATCGTCGTCGCAGGTCTGCTCGCGCTCGGAATCGTCGCCATGCAACCGGCCGGAGGGATCGCAGGCCAGGACGACGGCTGGACGACGCTGTTCGACGGGTCCAACCTCGACAACTTCAACCCGATCGGCGACGCCAACTGGGAGCTCACGGACGGGGCCGTGCAGGCCGACAGCGGGAGCGGATTCCTGGTCACGCGGGAGTCGTACGCCGACTTCGAGCTCACGCTGGAGTTCTGGGTCGACGAGCCGGCCAACAGCGGCATCTTCATCCGCTGCGCCGATCCGGCGAGCGTCAACGACCGCAACTCGTACGAGGTGAACATCTACGACACGCGCGCCGATCAGACGTATCGCACCGGCGGCATCGTGCACATCGCCTCGCCGGCGAGCGTCGTCATGACCGGCGGGCAGTGGAACAGCTACGAGATCAAGGCCGACGGCCCGCGCCTGGTCGTCACGCTGAACGGCATGCCGATGGTCGACATCGAGCACACGCAGTTCGCCGACGGCCCGATCGCGCTGCAGTACGGCGCCGGCACCGTCAAGTTCCGGAACGTGCGCATCCGGCCTCTCGGGATGTAGTCATGAATCGCCAGTGGGCAACGGGTGGTGTGGCGGCGGCGCTGGGCCTCGGCTTCCTCATGGCGGCGGCGGCGCCGCCGGG
>Ga0209543_1003194_pt1 | contig 10609 bp, 11 predicted proteins | sample MesohylFT_FD_187296 | JGI IMG/M metagenome (GOLD analysis project Ga0209543, IMG submission 187296) | Host-associated microbial community of the marine sponge Aplysina aerophoba from Gulf of Piran - sponge mesohyl, lysed by freeze-thaw... | ecosystem: Host-associated > Porifera > Sponge >...
CCACTCTTCCTTCATGAAGTGCAGGATGACGGTGCCCCGCTCGCGGCGGTAGCGCTCGAAGGTCTCCCTGGTCAGCCTCTCTCCCGTCGCCTCCCACTGGAGGTCGCCGTAGTCGATGCCCAGGCGGCCTTGCCAGCCCTCGTCGAAGATCGAGCTGTGGAGGCTGGTCGAGCCGGCCGTGTAGGGGTAGGCCTCGGTCGTCACGTCGAGCCCCAGGCGGCGCGCGCCGCCGATCAGGTCGAGCACGGTGTCGATCTCGCCGAGGGCCATGCTGTTCACGTGCACGATGTGCAGGGGCGCCCCGGTGGCGACCGCGTTGGCCAGGACTTCCTGCATCGCTTCGATCGTCATCGAGCGGACGTGGGTGTGGATGGTGGCCCGCTTCTCGCCGGCGAAGCGGAACACCTCGACGATCTCCCGGCGCCTCGCGCCCGGGTAGTACTGGACGGCGAGGCCGATCCCCAGGGCGCCTTCCTCGAGTCCCTGCTCAAGACGCTCCAGCATGGCGGGGAAACGCTCGGGCGGCAGCTCGGTGTAGTACGTGCTGTCCGCGGCGTCGCGCTCGGCGGTGAGCGGCTCGTCGGCGGCGCTGGCCGCCGTGAAGGCCGCCTCGAGATCCGCCCGTTCATCCTGCGGGACGATCTCCAGGCCCCTCAACGCGCCTTGGTTGACCGTGGCGCCGTAGTTGACGAGCGACTTCCCCCGCCTGGCATCCAGGAACGCCCCCACGTCGGCGACGCCCCACTCCAGCTCGAGCGCGGTGGTCACGCCGTCCCTTGCCTGGTACTCGCGCGACGCCGGGCCCTGGCCGTGGGCGTGGAGGTCGACGAAGCCCGGCGCGAGGACGAGGCCGGTCGCGTCGATGAGGACGCCGCCGTCGGCGAGGGAGTCGGCGAGGGGCTCCTCGGTCAGGGCGGTGATGGTGTCGCCGCGGATTCCGACGTTCCTGATCTCGTCGAGGCGCCGCTCGGGGTCGATGACGCGGGCGCCCTGGAAGACGATGTCGAAGTGCTGGGTCGGCGCTTCGGTCGTCCCGTCCGTCGCTCCGTTGCAACCCGTGAGGAGGACCGCCGCGACGAGCCCCGACACGATGAAACCGCTCCTCATCCCGGCGTCTCTCGCAGGGGGTTCTTCCATCGAAGGCCCTCGAAGCGCGCGAAGTCGCCGTCACAGGACACCAGCGTCGCGTCGTGGGTGATGGCGCACGCCGCGAGGTGCGCATCGGTTGTCAGGTTCCCGGCCGTTCCCGTGTAGTCGAGCAGACCCCGGAGCGCGGGCCAGTGGTCGGTCTTCTCCGTGACGACCGTGACGACATGCACGTCCAACCACTGTTCCACTCTGTCGAGCGCCTCGTCGACCGGCAACGGCGCCGGGAACACCCGTGGGTTCGTCGCTATCCGGACAAAGCCCAGCAAGACGATCCACGGCAGACCCACCGTCTCGTCCCCGTCCAGCGCATCCTCCAACCAGGAGCGGACCGGCTCGTGGTTCTCGGCGTCCTCGTTGACGGAGTACAGGAGGACATTGACGTCGACGATCATCATGGGTCGGTCACTTCCTCACGGAGAGCTTGCGGACGATCTCTTCGTCCTCGAGCGCAGCGGCGAGCGAGAGCGCCTTGTCGAGATCGACCCGGGCCCGGCCCATGCGCGCGGTTGCCTGTCGAAACCTCGGCCGGCGGGCGGCCGCCGTCTCCGCGGCCAGGCCGGACCGCAACAGCCGGTTCAGCATGCGAGTCATGCTCAGGCCCTCCTCCTCGGAGCGTGTGCGCAGTGCCTCCATGAGGTTGTCGTCTATCCGCACCGTACTCCGCATGATGTCATCGCCTCCATCCTTGTGATGCCATGACATCATCAGTTGTTCGCCAGATTGTCAAGCGCGGGGCTAAGGTGTACTCCATGGGTCGATCACGCCGCAGCCGCCGCACGCCGTACGCACCGCTCCTCGCAGCCCTCACCCTCGCCCTCCTCCTCACCACCCCCCTCCCCGCCCAAACCGCCGACCCCCGCCTCGACGGATTCGACCCCTGGGTCGAATCCGTCATGGCCGAGTGGAAGGTCCCCGGCCTCGGCGTCGCGATCGTCGAAGACGGCGAGATCGTCTACGCGAAAGGCTACGGCTGGCGCAACGTCGAGCAGCAGCTCCCCGCGACGGCGGACACGCTCTTCGCCATCGGCTCGAACACGAAGTCCTTCACCGCCACCCTGCTGGCCATGTACGTCGACGAAGGCGCCCTCGCCTGGGACGCGCCCATCCGTACCGTGCTCCCCGAGTTCCACCTCCACGACCCGGTGGCGACGGAGCAGATGACCGCCGTCGACCTGCTGAGCCACCGTTCGGGCCTGCCCAGGCACGATCTGTACTGGCTGGCCACGGGCAAGAGCCGCACCGAGCTGATGGCCGGTCTCCACCACCTGGAGCCGTCCGCCTCGTTCAGGAGCAAGTACCAGTACCAGAACCTGATGTTCCTCACCGCCGGCGTGGTCGCCGAGCGGATCGGCGGCAAGTCCTGGGAGGAGCTCGTCGAGGAGCGCATCCTCCGGCCCCTCGGCATGGAGCGGGCCAACTTCTCCGTCGACGGGATGCAGCAGGACGACGACTTCTCCTACGGCTACGGCGCACAGCAGGAGATCGACCGGGTGCCGTTCCGCAACATCGACGCGATCGGCCCCGCCGGTTCGATCAACACGTCCGCCCGGGAGCTCGCCCGCTACGTGCTGTTCCACCTCGCCTACGGGCAGGTCGGCGACACGCAGCTCCTGAAGGAGGACTCGGCGAGGCTCATGCAGCTACCGCAGATGGTGATGACCGGACCGCAGCGGGAACGGCTGAAGGACGGCCCCGAGATCAGCGATCCCAGCTACGGGCTGGGCCTCATGGTGGGCGGCTACCGGGGCCGCAAGCACATCAGCCACGGCGGCGGCATCGACGGCTTCATCTCGGCGATGGAGTGGCTGCCCGACGAGCAGATCGGCGTCGTCGCCCTCTCCAACACGTCGCACACCGGGGCGGTGCCCGCGCTCGTCGTGCGCAACGCGTTCGACCGGTTGCTCGGCCTGGAGCCCATCGACTGGGCCGCCAGAGCGCGCAAGCGCGAAGCCGAAGCGAAGGCGAAGGGCGAGGAAGCGAAGAAGGCCGATCTCGAGGCGGCGGTGGCGGGTACGAGCCCGTCGCACGCGCTTGCCGACTACGCCGGCGACTACGAGCATCCCGGCTACGGTAAGGCTTCGGTGCGAGTCGAGGGAGACGGGCTGGTCCTCGACGTCGTCGGCATCGAGATTCCGCTCGCGCACTACCACTACGACGTGTTCAGCGTCCCCTACGACCTTCCGGCCGACCGGCTCGCGGCGGGATTCGGCGGGCTCAAGGTCCGCTTCGACTATGACAACGCCGGGGCGATCAACGCCGTTTCGGCGCCGCTCGAGCCGGCCATCTCGCCCATCCGCTTCGAGCGCGTCGGCGACTGACCGCCGGGGCACCCGCGATGCCGGACCGGGCGCCGACCCGCTTCCACACCCTCGTCCTGCCGGCGATCATCGCCCAGTCGATGATCATCGGCGGCGGCTACGCCACGGGCCGCGAGGTCGTCGAGTACGCCGGCCGCTTCGGCAACCGGGGATGGCTGTCCGTCGTGATCATCACCGTCTGCTTCGCCGTCGTCATGGCGCTGTCCTTCGAGCTGGCGCGGCTCGCCGGGGCGTACGACTACAAGACGTGGAGCCGGAACCTGGTCGGCCCGTTGTGGTGGCTCGTCGACCTGCTGATCCTGAGCATGATGATGCTGGTCATCGCGGTGATGACCGCGGCGATCGGTGAGGTGCTGCAGCAGACCGTCGGGCTTCCGAAGCTGTTGAGCCTGGCGATCGCGCTCGTGTGCGTCGGGTTTCTGTCGTGGCGCGGTTCCGGGTTCATCGAGAAGGCGAAGACCTGGGGGAGTGCGGCTCTGTATCTGGGGTACTGCGCGTTTGCGGTTCTGGTGTTGACGGCGCCGGTTGAGGGGGTGGTGGAGGCGGCGACGGTGGCGGAGGCGGCGGCGATGGCGACGGAGGCGGCGCGGCCGGTGTCAGAGGCGGCGACGGGCGCGGCCGCGACGGAAGGCGGCGTGCTGGAGGTGATCGTCGCTGCAGTGCTGTACGTCGCCTACAACGTCGCCGTCGTGCCGGCCGTGCTGTTCTGCCTGCATCGGCAGACTCGCAGGAGCGAGACCTTCTCGTCAGGCGCTCTCGCCGGAGTCGCGATGACCGTGCCATTCGCGCTGACGCTGGCGTGCCTCCTCCGGTCGCCGCAGGCCTCCGTGATGGAGGCCGAGGTGCCCTGGCTGCCACTGATCGGGGCCGCCGCCGACGGCCGCGCCGGCGGAGCGGCGCTGTGGATCGCGATCTTCGGCCTCGTCGCCGGCTGGACGCTCATCGAGACCGCCGTCGGTTCGATTCACGCGCTCCTGAGGCGCGTCGAGAGCAACCTCGACGACCTGCCGCGCCGGTGGAGGCCGGCCTCGGGGAGTCTGACGCCGGTGCAGAAGGCGGGGACCGCGGTTGGCGTGCTCGTGGCCGCCGCGGGGCTGTCGACGTTCGGGATCATCGACCTGGTCGCCAGGGGCTACGGCACGCTGGCGTGGGGGTTCATTGCCCTGGTGGTTGTGCCGCTGTTTGTTGTGGTGCCGTGGCGGGCGTTCAGGGACAACGCAGCAGGCGCAGCTAGGTAGATCCCGCGTATCGACGCCGCCATCGCGCGCCGCTCCCGCGAGCGCCACCTTCCCCTCGCCGTACAGCCGGGCGTAGTGCTCAAGCAGCGCACCACTCGACTTGGTCATGGACTTGGTCTACGGTCACCTTGCCATGAAGCAGGTCACCGTCCATGCAGCAAAGACGCACCTCTCGCGACTCCTGCGGGAAGTAGCCGCCGGCCAGGAAGTGGTGATCACCCGCGCCGGTCAGCCCGTCGCGAAGCTCGTCGCCATGGAGGAGGAGCGGCCGATCTTCGGCATCGACAAGGGCCGGTTCGTCGTGCCGGACGACCTTGACGCCCCTCTGGAAGAGGATTTGCTGCGCACGTTCGAACGACAATAGATGCCCGTCCATCACTTCACCCTGATCGTCGAGGGCACCGACCTGCAGGCCGATCCGAGAACCGAGGCACTCTTGGAGGCCGGTTGTGACGACGCGACGGTTGGACGGCTGAATGGCGTTCAGTACATCGCGTTCGACCGGGAAGCGGAGAGTCTCGCCGAAGCCGTTCACTCCGCGCAGCGGGATGTGGAGAGAGTCGAAGGCGTTCGGGTCACTCGGAACTCAACTCTCGATCGCCGGCGGCTCGAAGACGTCCCCACCATCGACCCGTAAGAGGGCGTTGGCGTCCAAGGCGGCCAACATCTTCATCAGCCGATCCAGCGTGAAGCGCCCGAGATCGGCGTTGCGGACGCGGGAGAACTCCGCCGCAGCGAACCCGGTGAGACTCGCCGCCTCCCGCACGGCGAAACCACGGTCGTCCAACACCGCGATGATCTGTGCAGCAAGGATGGCCTTGACCTGCTTGAGATCGGCCTGAGGGTCGCCGAAGTCTCGGAAGATGTTTCCACTTCCGTAGACAAGCTCGATGTCTTTCTCACTCAAGGACATCCCGGCATGCTGTCAGATGTAGACCCTCCCCACCTCCACCGAGTCCTCCCGCCGGCGCGGCCTCCAAGGCTGCCGTACGAAGGCCCAGGCCGCGGAGAGTGTTCGGCGAAGTTCTAGCCCGGGCCGGCCGATCAGGCCAGTTCGTGGAGGCGCTGGATCAGATGGCCAACGCCGGTGCGGGGCGACGGGCCCGCTCTCTCGGCCTTCTCCGCATTCTCGATGGCCGTCTCCCGAAGGCCCCTCAGACTCTCGAAGAAACGACGGTCTCCCTTCCGATAATCATTCGCGTGTTTTTGCAGCAGCCTGGTCGCCTGTTCGCAGCCGCCTACTTTGGCGAACGGCCGCGTCGTGTACTCGAAGTGAAGCAGAAGCCAGTACTCGAAACACGGATCCGAGATCACCGCTTCGATCCTTGGACCGCCCCGGCGCTTGCAGGCACGCTCGTGCCAAACGAGGAACTTCCGGACTTCTTCCTCGCGGCCGTCGTGGTCCAGAACGCACCAAATCTCGTCGAGGCCGGGGTCGTCTAGGCGGACTTCGTCCGCGGCAGCCGCCAAGCCGCGAAGTCCCCTCACCTTGGACGGACGCCACACGCGAACGCTGCGCAGCCTCATCTCAACCTTCAAAGCGGCGAAGTAGACGTGCTCGGTCTTCTGGCCCTCGCAAAGAACCAGAATCCTGGGCTTGGGCAAGGGCCGCGACCGATGCGGTCTCCTCCGCGGCCGGCGTCGTGGCGCCATCGACTGCCTTCTCGGCCCTAGCCGTACTCAGCAATCACCGGCACGCCGCCGTAGCGTCCGCCGAGGTAGCCCTGTTCCAGCGATTCGCGGCGCCGCGGCTTGAAGGCGCTCAGCGGCGTCAGGCTCGATGCTTCCGTCGTCGAGTCCTTGTCGGCGAACCAGATCTGATCCCGGTCCAGGGCGCCCTTCATCGGCGCCGTGTCGTGGAGCGTGGCGACGAGTTGAGCTCGCCGGTTTACTCCGTCCAGAGGAGCGCTGTTGATCCTCCGAACCAGGGCAGCAATCAGGTGCGAGTGCATGCTGGAGTCCAACTCGTCGACGACAACGACAAGGTCGTTGTCGAGGACATCGAGCCACGGACCGGCGAGTGCAAAGAGCCGCTTAGTACCCTCAGACTCCTCATCGAGGTCCAGGAAGTAGGTCTCGGTGCAGCCCTCCGGACGGTGGCCGAGGTCGGCCTGCCAGAACGGCAGCGTCGTGTGGCCCGCGTCCTTGACCTTCTTCAGGATTTCCGGCGGAGGGCTGGGACGGATATCGTCTACGCGGATCGACTCCTGGCGGGTTCGCACGGAAGACGCGGCGATGTCGGCGTCCCGAAGCATCCGCAGCACTCTCTCGGTGGCTCGCTCGTCGCCGGCGATCATCGCGCTCGTGACGGCAGGAAGGATGCCTCCCGCGGACACGACACGGAGACGCTGCTGGAACCACTCGACGACCGGCGTAAAGACCTCGCTGTTTAATTGAGCAGCCGTTGAGACGAGCAGCGTGTCCTGCCTTGTGCTCGTCTGCCAGGTTCTCTTCTCGCCGCGCACGGAAGCCCCGAAGTTCCAGGACTCTTCGCCTGTTGCCGGGTCGTACTCTCGATCAAGCAGCATTCGCTGCCGTCCCCCGGCCGGCCACTGGTACAGCCACTCCTCGTGGATGCGTTCGCTGTCCAGGGAGAAGCCGTACTCGTAAACGGACCCCGCCTCGACAAACGAGATCTCGAAGACCGTGGGACGCGACCGGGTGTCGGCGCTGAAGCGGAACGGTTCGTGGGGAATCGGTTCCCCAGTCTGACGTCGCTTCGAGGAGCCGATGACGAACGAATCGACGAACGCGAGCGCCTGAATGAGCCGCGACTTTCCGCTGGCGTTCGCACCGTAGAGGGCAGCGGCGCGGTGGAGCCGAGGGATGCGGCGTACGCCGGTGTCGAACGAGAACTCGTCGTCATCCGTCTTGCGCGGCGGCACCAGGCTGAGTTCCTGGCGATCCTTGAAGCAGGCGTAGTTCGTGACGGCGAATGAAATGAGCACCCGACCCTCCAATCGGTCGATCTAGATCGCCGATTGTGGCGGAACTGGCCGCGATCGTCAACTTAAGGCTAGTCTCGCCGTCTTCAACGCGAAATTGGCGGCAGCCGAAAGTACCTCACCGTAGCCCTACCAGGGCATCGTTCGCCCGCTCTACTCCCTCCCTGCTTCCGCCGAATCCTCGCGGCGGCCGAATCGAGGAAACAGCCCTGAATTCCGTCCTGGTCCTCAGAAGCCGAGGATCTCCGCCGGTTCCGGCGGACGACCCGAGCCCGAGCGAACGAAGGAGAACCGAGTGACGGCAGAGAACGCGGAGCTACACTACCGGCATGGAGATCCCTGCCGGATGCTGGAAGAAGCCGGCTTCGCGCCCGGACAGGCTCGTGCCCTGCTCGACCTCATCGCCGACCGGGAGAGCAGGCTCGTGACGAGCGAAAGCATGACCGCCTACGAGAACGACGTTGCGATCCTCAAGAGCGATCTGGGCGAGCTGAAGGTGAGGATGGCGTCGGTGGAGGGGCGTATCGATGGCCTCGTCATGGTCGTCGAGGCTCTCCGGCAAGAGGTCAGGGAAAGGAACGACGCGCTCCGGCTCGAGCTGACGGCCAAGTTCGAGGCCCTGGAAGCACGCGTCGACCGCCGCATGAGCGCCCTGGATGGCCGCATGGGCAGCCTGGAGGGCAAGATGGACGGCCGTATCGGCAGCCTGGAGGGCAAAATGGACGGCGTGCTAGGCGAACTCCGGACGCTGAAGTGGACGCTGGGCATCCTCGTCGGCGTCGTGGCGGCCGTTGGCGCGCCGGTCGCGGCTGCCCTGGTCCGGCTCGCCTTCTTCGCGTAGTTCCCCGTTTCGCGCGGTCGTCGGGGCCGCGGCGCTCTTTCCTCTCGACTTGCAGTAAAGAACACGGCTAGCCTTCGCTCTCATCGGCCATCGGGGAAGGGACGAAGTCATGCCGCGAGTGAGCGCCAAACGCCAAATCACGCTCCCAATCGCTCAATGCAAGGAAGTCGGCATCGAGCCCGGCGACGAGTACCGCTGCTTCGTCGCCAACGGCCGCATCACCATTGTGCGGAAGGAGGCCGGCGCGGCCAGAGGCTTTCTGCGGCAAGTCGCCGGCGACCCGGCGATGAGCGACGACGAGTCGCTGCGGAGCGCACTCGACGTGCCGAGGCCTTGATCGGCAGTCGATACCGAACCGGGAATCCGCTCGCGGCGCCCTGAGACCCTACCAGGGCATCGTTCGCCCGCTGTACTCCCTCCCCACCTCCGCCGAGTCCTCCCGGCGGCCGGCTCCGACCATCACGCCGCGGTCAAGCTGTTGCTCCACGTTCTCCGGCAGCACGTTGTCCAGGAAGAACATCCCCCGCTCCTTCGTCAGCTCCAGGACCATGTCGCCGGCGGCGACGACTTCGGGGGGTAGCGGCGGGTCGGCGCGGCCTTCGAGGTGGCCGTAGGAGAGGCCGAGGTCGCGGGGACCGTGTTCGGCGAACGCCAGACCGGGGACGGAGAGGGTTTCGGCGGCTCGGTCGAGGGCCTGCTGGTCTTCCAGCTTGACGCCGAGCATGATCTCGCCTTCGGGGTTGAGAGGCCACACGTCGGCCTTCTGGAGGTACTCCTGGGCGTTCAGGCCCCAGACCCAGGCGGCGAAGGTGTGGCTGCCCCAGCCGCGGAGGCCTTCGCCTATGACGTCGACGGTCTGCTTGTGGATCGGGTAGCGGGCGGCCTGGACGAAGCGCTTGACCCCTTCGGGGTCGCGGGCGCGGGCGAGGTGGACGCCGTGGACGCCCTGGGCCAGGGCCTGCTGGACCATCCAGCCGCCGGCGGTGACGGTCGCCTCGTCGAGGCCGAGCAGGGGCAGGGAGACGATGACGGTGGGCGTCCGGTGGCCGCTGGGCGTGGGCCCGGCATCGACGAGGCCGCGCATGAACTCGCGCAGCGCCGCGAAGTCGAGCGCCACGTGCTCGACGTTGTAGATGATGTAGTCGCCCCAGGTGCTGGCCATCCGCATGCCTTCTTCGTAGCCGCCGGTGGAGGCGTCGTAGTAGATGGGCTGGCCGCGTTCGAGAAGCTCGATGGACTTGTTGATGCGTTGGGGCCGGTAGTCGGACGCGGCTCGGGCCGCGTCGGCACCCTTGCCGAAGCCGGGGGAGTCGGCGAGCTGGCGGTAGGTCGGGAGAATGCGGAGTTCGGTGGCGGCACGGAGGTCGCCCCAAAGGGTCAGGCGGCGGCCGAAGGCGGAGTGGACGACTCCCCAGCCATCGCGGCTGACGACGACGCGGCCGGTGAGGTCTTCAGGGGGAAGAGGTGGCGAGACCTCGACCTGGGTCTGGTGGCTGGAGGGCGAGTAGGAAGTCCCGAGCACCTGGAGCTCTCTGCCGTCTTCCAGGAACTCGGGCAGTCCGGAGGCGTTGCCTTCACCCGCGGCGCCGTCGCGGACCAGGGACGCGCTGACGATCGCGGTGCCGTCGCTCTCGAGCGAGCCGGAGACGATGTTGTTGCTGAAGAGAGTGGGCTCCAGCCCTTCCTTGGTCTCGATGAGCAGGGTGTCTTCGAGGATCGTGTTGTCGGTGACTTCGAGTTCGCTGCGCTGCAGGTAGAAGCCGTCGTTGAGTGCGGCGACGTTGCCCTCGACCCGGCCGCGGCTCTCCATCGTGATGCGGGTGGCGCCGGAGTTGCCGGACGGGTTCGAGTTGCCGAAGAACCGGTTGCCGGTCACTTCGACGAAGAACTCCTCGACACTCGGCATCGGATCGAACGGCCGGTCGTAGCGGTGCTCCTGGCCGCCGACGAACAAGCCGCCGCCGTCGTCACCGCCGTGGTTGGCGACGATGACGTTGTCGCGGACCTTGGCCGAGGACCAGTAGGCGACGAAGATGCCGCCGCCGTCGTTGTTGTTGAGCGCCCAGTTGCCGAGAACGACGTTGCCGCTGATCTCGGGCGACGACCGGTTGAAGATGG
>Ga0209543_1003207_pt1 | contig 10564 bp, 8 predicted proteins | sample MesohylFT_FD_187296 | JGI IMG/M metagenome (GOLD analysis project Ga0209543, IMG submission 187296) | Host-associated microbial community of the marine sponge Aplysina aerophoba from Gulf of Piran - sponge mesohyl, lysed by freeze-thaw... | ecosystem: Host-associated > Porifera > Sponge >...
CAACGGCTTGCCGAGGCCACGGTCGCCGCCGAGCCCGCCAACGTTTACACACACGGCGCCGCCCACGGGAACCCGCACCTGCCCAAGACCGTGGTCATCGTGGGCTGCATCACCGAGTCGGAGCATCTGCCCTCCGGCCTGGGCTACTACGGCCTGCCGGTACGCGAATCGCTGAGTACCGTGGTTCACCCCAACGAGTTGCTGGACGGCGCGGTCACGGGCAGCACCATGAAGACCATCGCCTACTCCCCCACCACCTGGGACTGGCAGAACCAGCCGCTGGCCCTGAGCGTGTCCCGGGAGCACGGCCGCCGGCTCGACTTCGCCGGCGTGGTGCTGCAACGCATCCGCTTCGAGAGCTTCCAGGAGAAGGAGGTGGCGGCCCACAACGCGGCCCAGGTGGCCCGCGCCCTGGGTGCGGAGGCGGCCCTGGTCACCTGGATCGGCTCCGGCAACGCCTTCCTGGAGGTCATGCTGACCGTGCGCGCGTGTGAGCAGAAGGGGATCAAGACGGTGCTGGTCACCTACGAGTACGGCGGCAAGGACGGCGTGGACTCGCCGCTGCTGTTCTACGATGCCGCGGCCGACGCGGTGGTGAGCACCGGCAGCCGCGACCTTGCCCTGGAACTGCCGCCCGCGGACCGGGTGGTGGGCGCCTACGAACGGCTCCAGGTTCTCAACTACCCCGGCGCCCCCGAAGTCTCGGCCCTCGACGCCATGAGCCTCGACGCCGTCGACGCCATCATCGGCGGCACCGACCTGTGGGGCGGCCGGGCCTGGACCTGCCGGGCGCACTGAGTTCCCGCCGGTGCCGTAGAAGTCAGACGCCCAATGCGGGCGGAGCTTTCAAATCCGCCCGCGCCGCGTCGCGCCACCGGCCGATACGGGGGCGCGGACCGCGCCGGGGAAGGAAACACCATGCCCGTTGAAGTCATCTGTATCGACCACGTGTTCATCCCGGTCCGGGATCTTGCGGCGGCCGAAGCCTTCTACGACAAAGTCATGCCGGTCCTGGGCTTCCGGAAGGGTCCCGTATCCGACAAGGTGTCGCCCCGAGCCCGTTACGACAACCGGCACCTCACCTACTGGGTCGTGCTGCATGACGACCCGGACGCACCGACTGAATCGCACTCCAACCCGGGGTCCCCGTCCCACCTGTGTTTCCGCGTGGTGGACGAGGAGGCTGTGGACCGGGCCTGCAAGGAGCTTCGAGCGGCCGGCATCGAGGCCACCGAGCCGCGGGCCTATACCCAATACTCCCCCGACTACTACGCGACGTTCTTCCCGGATCCCGACGGCCTGCTGCTGGAGGTCATCAACTTCAACGCCAGACGCCGGCGGCGCATGTTCGATTGGGAAGCGGAGGGCGAAGGCCGCTAGCGCCGGTTCCGACATCCCTGTTGCTAACGACAGGCACCTTGAGATAGGCAAACCCCATGAAGGCCGTACGGATACACGAATTCGGCGGGCTCGACAGCCTGCGGGTCGAGGACGCCCCTACACCCGAGCCCCGGGACGGCGAGGTGCTGGTGCGGATTCACGCCGCGGGCATCAATCCCGTGGACTGGAAGACCTGCGCGGGCGAGGGAGTGGCGTCGCGGCTGGAAGATCCGTTCCCCTTCATCCCGGGTTGGGACGTATCGGGCGTGGTCGAGGGGCTCGGCGCCGGCGTCGCCGACTTCCAGGCCGGCGACGCGGTCTGCGGGATGGTGCGCTGGCACTGGGGAGGCGGCGGTTACGCCCAATACGTCGCCGCGCCGGCAGCGGACCTGGTGGCCAAACCCCACACCCTGGACGATTCGCAGGCCGCCGGACTGCCGCTGGCGGCCCTGACCGCGTGGCAGGCCCTGTTCGACACCGCTGGCCTCCAGGCCGGCCAGACCGTGCTGATCCACGCGGCCGCCGGAGGCGTGGGACACCTCGCGGTCCAGCTCGCCACGTGGCAAGGCGCCCAGGTCATCGGCACGGCGTCGGCCCGCAATCAGGGATTCCTGCGCGAGCTGGGGATCCACCGCATCATCGACTACAACGAGACCCGCTTCGAGGAGGCCACGAAGGACGTGGACGTGGTGCTGGACTGCGTCGGCGGCGAAGTCCAGGAACGATCCTGGGGCGTTCTCAAGCCCGGCGGCATGCTGGCTTCCATTCGCGGGAGGCCCGATGCGGAGCAGGCCGACGCCCATGGCGTGCGCGCACAGCACGTCTCCGTGCGCACCGAACAGGCCCACCTTCGCGCCATCGCCGACCTGGCCAACGAGGGGCGGCTCCGGGTCCACATCCATGAAACGCTTCCGCTGGACGAGGTGCGCAAGGCGCACGAGATGAGCAAGACGGGCCATACGAGAGGCAAACTGGTTCTGCGGGCGGTTTGAGCGGAGCCGCGCGCGGCCGGGTTTGAGACCCGCCTCTGCCATCGTCGCGTCTTGCCGAAAACGCACGATTGTGTGATCGTGGTCCCCGCTTTTCGGTTCAACCGAAACGACAACCGCATGAATGGGAGGAAACAGTCATGACGACGAAGATCAAGCATCTGGCCATCGTCAGCGAGAACTACGCCATCGAGGAGAAGTTCTACCAGGCCGTGTTCGGCATGAAGACCGCCGAGCGGGCCCGCATCGAGAGCGCCTCGGTGGTGAGCGACGGCTACGTGGGCATCAACATCAACCCGCGCCGGCCCGGGCGTCAGGGCGGATTCGACCACTTCGGCTTCGAGGTGGATGACGTCGAGGCCGTGTCCGCGCGCATGCGCGAGAAGTACCCGGAGGTGCAGATCCTCAAGCGGCCGAGCAACCGCCCCTTCGCCGGCCTCAGCACCCACGATCCCGCGGGGAACGTCTTCGACCTTTCCCAGGAAGGGATGGAGAACCGCAGCGACGTGTACGTGGACGGCGCCCGGCAGGCCGACCGGCACGTCAAGCACTTCGTCCTGCGCGCGGTGGAGCCGGAGCGGGTGGCCGGGTTCTACCGGGACTGCTTCGACCTCCTGGAGACCGAAAAACCCGCCGGCGATCCCAACACCTACCTGACCGACGGCCGGGTCACCCTGATCATCGCGCCCTGGAAGATTTCCGACTACGCGGGCACCGGCATCGAACGTCCGGCGCTGGACCATATCGGCTTCAAGGTGGAGAGCGTGCAGGCGGTCAAGGACAGGCTGGAGGAGCTGTCCAAGCGCAATCCCTATCTGAGTCCGGGTCCGGTGGGCGCGGGTTCGGAGGCGGAGGCGCGGCTGGACCTTTTCGCCAAGTGCAAGTTCGGCGAATACCAGCTCGCGGATCCGGACGGCGTGATGATCGACATCAGCGAGAGCTGACGCATCACGGGGAGCGGAGCATCCCGCCGCCCTCCACAACGGCAGCACACCGGTTTCGGAAGGAGAAGTGACATGACACGCATTCTTTCAGGGGTGATCCTGGCATGCGCTCTGTGGGCGCTGGCAACGGCGCCGGCCCTGGCCGACGTATCCTTCGACGGCAAGACCGTGAGAGTGATCGTCGCTTCCAACGCCGGAGGCGGCACCGACCTCGCCGGACGGCTCATCAACCGCTTCATGAAGAAGTACCTGCCCGGAGACCCGCGCTTCGTGTACCAGTACATGGGCGCCGGCGGCGGCAAGATCAAGGCGGCCAACTATCTCGCCAACCGCATCAAGCCGGACGGCTTGACCTTGATGAATACCGACTCGAGCCCGCTGCAACCCCACGTTCTGCGCAGGAAGGTCATCAAATACGACCCGCGCAAGTTCATTCCCATCGGCGGTGTCCATCGCGGCGGCAGCGTGCTGTTCGTCCGCAAGGACGCCCACAAGCGGCTCACCGACAAGAACGCCGCCAAGGTCAACGTGGGCGGCACCAGCGGAGCCCGGGCATGGCAGGCCATGAACGTATGGGGCGCGGAGTTCCTGGGATGGAACCTCAAGTGGATCGTGGGCTACCCGGGCACCGGTGCGCTGGTCAAGGCCATCAGCCAGGGCGAGATAGACATCCTGGGCACGCAGAACGCCTACATCATCAACGAGCTCAAGGAAGCGGGCGTGATCGATCTCATCGCCCAGGAAGGGACCCGCGACGCCGAGGGCTACTCGCCGCGTTCGTCGTTCAAGGACGTCGCCATCTTCCCGGAGCTGATGGCGGAGAAGAACGTCGGCAAGCTGGCCATGGCGGGCTACGAGTCATGGATGGGGCCCTCCACCGTGGACAAGTGGCTGACGCTGCCTCCGAAGACCCCGCCGGAGTACGTCAAGGCCTATCGCGACGCTTTCCAGAAGGCCGTGAACGATCCTGAATTCCTCAAGATCGCGCGCAAGCAGTTCAGCATCGACCTGACCTCCATGACCGGCAAGACGCTGGAGAAGCGCATCGTGCAGATCGTCGATGCGCCCAAGGAAGCCTTGGACTACGCATCGAAGCTGCGCAAGAAGTACGACGTTCCGGAGCGCTGATGCGTTGATTTGCGCCCTTCGAATGTGCGCCCTTCGACTTCGCTTCGCTACGCTCAGGACGAACGGGTTGTTTTCAAGGCGCTCACTGCCATTGTCCAGGGCCGGAAGGCCTCTAACGAACAGGAACAACAGGGCAAAGCGTTCCCATCCGTTCGTCCTGAGCGTAGCGAGTCCTGAGCTTGTCGAAGGGCGAGCGAAGTCGAAGGGCGCAAGCCCCTCCCGATAGCGTAATGCTTGAGGCCGCCTATCAGGGCCTTCTGGGCATCCTGGAGCCCCAGGCCATGCTGTTGATGGTGGGGGGCGTCCTGCTGAGCAGCGTGTTCGCCGCGCTCCCCGGCGTCGGCGTGCTGCTCATCCTCACCGTCGTCCTGCCCTTCAGCCTGACCATGAGCCCGTACCACGCCATCGCCTTCCTGCTGGGCATGGGCGCGGTCTCCAACACGGCCAACACCTTCCCTTCGGTGCTCATCGCCGTGCCCGGCAGCGCGGGGTCCCAGGCCACCATCCTCGACGGCTACCCCATGGCGCGCAAGGGCGAGGCCAAGCGCGCCTTCGGCGCCGCCTTCATGGCGTCCGCCATCGGCGGCGTGCTGGGCGCCATCGTGCTGCTGGCGTCCCTGCCGATCCTGCGTCCGCTGGTGCTGAGCTTCGGCTCGCCGGAGTTCTTCGTGCTGGTGTTGTGGGGCCTGAGCGCCATCGGCGTCCTCAGCGGCAAGGCCCCGATCAAGGGACTGATGGCGGCCATCCTGGGGCTCCTCATCGCCACCGTCGGGGTGGACGAGAAGACCGCCATCGAGCGCTTCTCCCTGGACACCGCCTACCTGTGGGACGGGGTCAACGTCATCCTCATCGGCCTCGGGCTCTTCGCCGTACCCGAGCTCATCGACCTGGCCGTGCGGCGGACCAGCATCTCCGAGACGGAGAACCTCGGCAGCGGCCTCGTGGAGGGCATGAAGGACGTCTTCCGGCACTGGTGGCTGGTGGTGCGTTGCAGCGCCATCGGCGTGTGGGTGGGGGTGCTGCCGGGCCTGGGCAGCAGCGTCGCCGACTGGTTCGCCTACGCCCACGCGGTGCAGACCGAGAAACACAGCGAGCGCTTCGGCACCGGCGACGTGCGCGGCGTCATCGCCCCCGAGAGCTCCAACAATGCCAAGGAGGGCGGCGCGCTGATTCCCACCATTGCCTTCGGCATCCCGGGCAGCACGTCCCTGGCCATCATACTGGCGGCCTTCGTGTCCGTGGGCATCCACCCGGGCAGCCGCATGCTCACGGACCAGCTACACCTGACGCTGGCCATGGTGTGGGTGCTGGTGCTGTCCAATCTCATGGCCACCTCCCTGGCTATGGGCTTTGCCGGGACCTTTGCCCGTCTCTCGCTGCAACCCTTCTACGTCATCGTGCCCATCACCCTGATGCTGTGCGCCTCGGCGTCGTTCGCCGCCAGCTACGCCCATGAGGATCTCTACGCGTTCCTGACCTTCTCCGCGGTCGGCTACCTCATGAAGCTGTTCGACTGGCCCCGGCCGCCGGTGCTCGTGGCCGTGGTACTGGGCTTCCAGATGGAAACCTACCTGTGGCTCTCCATCGCCCGGTACGAGTTCGCCTGGCTGCTGCGCCCCTCCGTGCTGCTGTTGCTGGCGCTGGTGGTCTTCACCTTGTTGCTGCCCGCGATCCGGAAGCGGCGCGAGCAGGCGCGCGACAATGCCCCCGCCGAAGCCCCCGACGATCCCCGGCTGAGGATCGGCAACAGCCTGTTCTCGCTGTGCTTCGTGGCGCTGCTGGCCGCGGCCGTGAGCCTGTCGCTGGAATGGCCGCTGCGGAGCGCGCTCATCATCTACTCCCTGGCGGGTGTCGGCATCCCATTGGCGCTGCTGCAGATCGGCCTGGACGTCCTGCGAATACGACGGCACCGGACCCTCGCCGCCGCACCCGACGCCCCGGCCGGCGCCCCCGACGTCCTGCGCCGCACCGTGGAGGTCCTGCTCTGGATCGCCGCGCTCGTGGGCGGCATCATCCTCATCGGCTTCCACGTGACCCTGCCCCTGTTCACCGCCGCCTACGCGTTCGTCTACGGCGCCCGCTGGCATGTGGCTCTGCTCTTGGGAGCGTTGGCCGAAGGCTACCTGTATCTGGTATTTGATCAGTTGCTGCATGTCTTGTGGCCCGAGCCGCTCCTGCTGTCGAGCTGGAGCTGACAAGCCGCCGCAAAGCCCTGAGCAGAGAAGAACACCCGTCCGATGGCCGCCAGGAAAAGACGCACGAGCACGCGCAGAAAGAGCAGGCAGGGGGGCCGCGCCTGGCTCCTGCTGCCGGTCATCATTCTGGTGGTGTTGCTGGGGTGGCTCTATCGACACGAGATCGTGGATCTCGCGACCTTCCGGTTCAAGGGAATCGACTTCTCCCAGCCGCCCCGGGAAAGTCCCCAAGACAGCCACGGGATAACGGAGAAGGACAGGAAGGAACTGGAGAAGATTCTCGAGAAACAGTGATCCGCGAATCTCCTCCGTCCCCCCTCCAGTCAAGCGGGCTTACAGCCCGGTAGGCAGGTTGTAGAACCGTTCGGCGTTGCGGGACAACACCGCGGTCTTGTCTTCTTCGGTGAGCTCCTCGCTCTCGATGACCTCGCCCAGCTCTTCCTTGCAGAACTCGTTGTTGACCTCGTGCGGGAAGTCCGAGGAGTAGACCCACGGCTTGTTCCCCACCATCCTGATGGCGTGGGCCAGATCGGGTTCGTGGCCCTCGCAGCCGACGAAGATCCGGCCTTCCTCGATGTGCCGTTTGCAGTACTGGCTGACGCTCTCGCCTTCCTTGAGCTGCAGGAACTCGCCGCGCGGATCGTGCTGGATGTGGGTCTCGTAGGAACGATCGAAGCGCTCGAGACACATCAACAGCCAGGCCACCCCACCTTCGAGAAAGCCGATGCGCACGTTGGGGTACTTGTCGAAGATGCCGTTGAAAACGATGCCTCCGAAGGAGATCATCTGCCCGAAGGGGTGGCCCAGCGCATGCACCGGAGCGTAGGGATGCAGGTCATCCATGCCCAGGTTTTCGTGGGCCCCGCCGTGGATGCCCAGGCAGCAGCCCAGCCGGTTGGCCTCTTCGTAAATGGGCCAATAGTACTTGTGGCCGAGATGCAACTGGATTCCGGTGGACGGCAGCATCGCCCCACACATCCCCAGTTCCTCCACCGCCCGGCGCAACTCCTTCACCGCCTCGTCCGGCTCCTGCAGCGGGATCAACGCCACCGCCTGGAATCTCGGACTCTTGTGGATGTAGTTCTCGGCGATCCAGTCGTTGTAGGACCGCGCCAGGTCGATGGCCCAGTCCTGGCTTATCACCTTGCCGTAGGACAGGCCCACGGTGGGATAGAGGACCGTCCGGTCGATGCCCACGTCTTCCAGGAACTCCACCCAGCCGTCGAAGCCCACCTGCTGGAACGAGCCCTCCGGGAGCTTGTGGGCGTTGGCGGAATGCAGGTGATCCAGCGGCGGAAACGGGTTCGACCACCGCATCTGTTCCTGCACCGCCTTGGGAAAGCGGCTGGTGATGGCCTCCATGTCCTCCACGACATGGCCGTCGCCGTCAATGATCTGATACTTGTCCATGGGTAACCTCCTGGTCGGCCCGTATTGTTGTGTAGTTGAGGACGCCGGCGCGGGCGCACCACGCCGCGCCGGATGATTCGGGTCTTAACCCGCTCCATGAAACTTGTCAACAAAGTCGTCTTGGTTCCCGGCAAACCCGGCCGGTCCAGGACACCCAAGGCCCGCCGCCGGCGCCGTTCCGGGCGTTGACTTGTCCCGGGTTGTATGCGTCAATCCCACCATTCCCCTGCAGCCCTTCGCCGAACGCGCAACGAGACCATGAACTTCAGAAACAAGCCCATCCTCCCCTTCATGGGGATGGCATGTTCGGTGGCGCTCCTCGCGGGCGTCGCCGCCGCGAATTCGGGCGGCAGCACGGACCGGGGTTTCACGAGCCGCATGGTGACGATACTGAACGGCCTCCCGGGCACCGCCCGGGCCCGAGTGGTCCAGGAGATGAGACGGGCGGCCGGCGGGAGACCCGTTTTCCGCCGCTCACGGGCTCAATGGAATGCCAGCGTGACCCAGTCATCGAGGAACTGGCGCGGGCGCGGGAGACCCGTCCGCGAGAACAGGACCATCCGGGCGCGATACCAGGGCCCCCGTCTGGTGTTCGACTACAGGAATCCCGCATCCAGGGTCGGGGGCAGCACGGCCAGACCTCCCGGGGTGCCGGGTTACCGGATCGCCGTCGCCTCGGTCCCGGGTATGGTCAACTGGAAGGGCGTCGAATATTTCGTCATCAACCGCGCCGGAGGGTGGTACCATTCCGTTCTCCTTTCGGACATCAGGGACAAGGACGACACCGACTACATCGCACTGGGCGTGTGGTTTTGGCTCGGCGACCTGGACAACCCCCACGACCGCCGCAGGCCACACGTCACGGCAGTGGCCAGCGGCAGCAATCCGTTCAACCCCCGGCGCATCCGCGCGCTCACGGCGAGGGTGACTTACCGAGGCCACGCCGCCGGCGTGTATGCCGCGGATGAAGGGACGCCCCTGTTCCGTTACTTCCAGGCCGAGGCGAGGCTGACGGGAGACTTCAAACAGGGACTTGTCACGGGCGTCCTCACACACGGTACCGACACGGCCACCGGGCGGTTGCTGTTCCGACGAGCCAATTTGAAGGGTGTCCCCATACGGGACGCCGCCCGCTTCCACGGCCCGGTGGACGGCACTGCCGACGGAGTGCCGCTCCAAGGCAACTGGGGAGGCCGTTTCTTCAGCAATCTCGCTGTCTCGACCGCGCCGCCGGGTTCCCTCGCCGGCACCTTCGGGGCGCTGACCGGGAATGACGGGAAGGCAGTCTTCAGCGGCTCCATCGCCGCGTACCGGCAGCAACTCATAGCGTGGAGGGACCTCGAACGACATTTCGTGTCCCGCTAGTGTGGTGTCTCACAAACGCGGTTATGAAGATTCGAGGGCATTTGGGTTGTCGGCAAGGCGCGATGACCTGTAGGGGCGGCGGGCGGCCCGGAAGCGCGCCCGCACGTACGGAGTAGAGATGACCTGGCTGAACCTCGGCTCCCTCGGGGGCCTGATCGCCTTTGCGTTCCTGGCCTGGGCCGCGGGCGGCTTCAGGCGTCCGATTCCCTGGCGCACGGTGCTCACGGCCGGCGGCCTGATGCTGGTCCTCGGCGCGGTGGTGTTCTGGGCGCCGTGGACCCGCACCGCCCTCATCTGGGTCAACGACACCGTCATCACCGTTCTCAGAGCCGGCAACGAGGGCGCCCGTTTCCTGTTCGGGCCGCTGGCCCTGAACCCGGGCGAGACCGCCCCGGGGGGCGCGCCCTCGGTGGGCTTCATCCTGGCGGCACAGGTGTTGCCGGCGGTGGTCTTCTTCGCTTCCCTCATGGCGGCCCTCTACCACCTCCGCATCCTGCAACCCATCGTGAAGCTGTTCGCCCTCCTGTTCCACAAGACCATGGGCCTGTCGGGCGCCGAGTCCCTGGCCGGTTCGTCCAACATCTTCATCGGCGTGGAGTCGGCCATGACCGTCCGTCCCTACGTCGACCGCATGACGCGCTCCGAGCTGCTCACGCTGATCACCTGCGGCATGGCCACGGTGGCGTCCACGACGCTTGCGCTCTACGTTTTGTTTCTCAGGGACAGCTTCCCGCTCATCGCGGGACACCTGGTGTCGGCGTCCGTGATGTCCATTCCGGCGGCGGCGCTGGCGTCCAAGCTGATACTGCCCGAAACCGAAGTCCCGGCGACCTTGGGAGCGGTGCCGCCCATGGCCGAGGACGAACGGAAGCAGAACACCATGGCCGCCTTGATGGACGGCTCCTGGGAGGGCCTCAAGCTGGCCGCGGGCATTGCCACCCTGCTCATCGCGATCCTGGGTTCGGTGGCGCTCATCGACTACGGGCTGATCAAGTTGACGGCTCCGCTCAGCGATGCCTTGGGGGGACCCGTGGACCTCCGGCGCATCCTGGGGTGGCTGTTCACCCCCCTCGCCTGGCTCCTGGGCCTGCCCGGAACGGACATGGTTGCCGCCGGCCGCGTGCTCGGAGGGCGGGCCATCCTGACGGAGGTG
>Ga0209543_1003221_pt1 | contig 10537 bp, 7 predicted proteins | sample MesohylFT_FD_187296 | JGI IMG/M metagenome (GOLD analysis project Ga0209543, IMG submission 187296) | Host-associated microbial community of the marine sponge Aplysina aerophoba from Gulf of Piran - sponge mesohyl, lysed by freeze-thaw... | ecosystem: Host-associated > Porifera > Sponge >...
TGAGTTAGATTCTGCAAAAACTGTTGCTATCAACTTCGTGGTTCCATATGGTTTGATTGCTATACCAGCGTACACTGAGGAATTTAAAAAAGAGATAGAGGACAAGCGTGTGACATGGGCGCTTTGCTTCGTCGATGTCGATAGTCTAGATGATGCTGATACACAGATGATTTATGGAGATACTACTGTCCTAGTTCAAGACATGCGTCCTGCTCTGTGCGACGCTGCGTATGTGGCTTTGAGGTTTCTTGACAGTAAAATCGACAGCAATGCCAGAGTCATTTTTAATTTTTTGATGCACACGAAAGACTGTGTCCGATTCGGTTTATTTACAAAAACTTGCCTAGGGATGATGCGTGAAAAGTTGAATCCTGACAACTTGTCGCTCCAGACAAGGATCTTTAAACTAGATTATTGGGTTGTTCAGAGCGAATTGAAAGAAGATGTGGTGCTTCCTTATTCCTGTGATATGCCAGGAGTGTGGCGAGATGTACATGATGGATTGGATCCTGAGCATCAAGATAAAAAACTAATAGTGACGCCAGTGATAGTGTACTGCGATGCTGGTGGCAGGGCGCAAAAGGCAGATTTTGAATTTGCACTTTGCCAAAGCAATCGCTCTTATTCATATCCAAGTGATCCAAGAACGAAAGATTTATCAGCAGTAATCTCTGCAACAATCATTGTGCACAAAGAGGGTGATAATATTCGTTTTGTATCTAAATTTTTATATGTGACTAAAAAGAATAGAGATTTATTAAAAAAACACGAAGGACAAGTTGTTATGGTATTGTCAAACGCAGCTTTGGCAGATGTCAAATTAAAGAGTGCTTTGACTGATAAACTCGAAATACCTGTGAACAGCATCAGTTTGAACATGTCGAAAGAACATGTGCAGATAGGTTTGATATACAAGACTTTAGGGGCTGTTCCCGTGAGGGATTCTATTACACAACCCGACAGTTGATCCAGTACTATATACCTTATAAATCGAGAGACGCTGTGACAGAAGGGTATGATTGGTTCGTTCATGATGAAAGCTGTCATTTGTGATATCAAAAGTCATTATTTACAATTTACAATTTTTAGAGTGTTGGCAATTTTATAAAAATGTATTATAAATTTTATTAGATACTAATCAAAAAGAAAGAGTAAACAATGAAAGTTATAATACCACTCTATTGCCTTTGCAGTATGCTTGTTGCTGCTAAAGGTGCAACGATAGAGGACCGCGAGCTTGTTAAATATCAACAGAAGGTACTTGTTACGAGTTATGAAGGAGGGGCAAGTACTCCATATACTTTTGATGATGGATGCACGGCGAAGTGTACAACCGTTACAAGTTATCTGGAGGATGCTGTCTACAGACAGTATCAGAATACCGTGCTCAGTCGTGCATACATCGAGAAAGTTGCTGCTGAAGGTGCTAGTCAATTGCGTGAAAAAGTGCGGTCAGAGTTAGATGCTCGAAAAACTGTTGCTATCAACTTCATGGTGCCTGATGGATTGCCTGCAATACCAGCGTACACTTTGGAATTTGAAAAAGAGATAGATAACAATCGTGTAACATGGGCGCTATGCTTCGTCGATGTCGATACTCTAGATGATGCTTATACACAGATGATTTATGGAGATACTACTGTGCTAATTGAAGACTTCATTGCTTTTCGGGGTGATTTTTGGGGCAATGATATGTATTTGGCTTTGAGGTTTCTTTGCAGTACAATTGCCAGAAATGGAAGAGTTATTGCTCAGTCTTTGATGGGCAGGGAAAGAGATGCAAGCCGTGGTTGTCTCTCAAAACACTTCCTAAAGAAGATGCATCAGAAATTGAATCCTGAAAGATCTGATCTCAAACAAATGATTGATAAACTCGATTATTGCCTTGTGCAATGCGAATGTTTGCCAGGTTGTGTTGTGCTTCCTTATGACGGTGATATGCCAGGAGTGTGGCGAGATGTACATGATGGATTGGATCCTGAGCATCAAGATAAAAAACTGATAGTGACGCCAGTGATAGTGCACTGCGATGCTGATGGCAGGGCGAAAAAGGCAGATTTTGAATTTGCACTTTGCCAAAGCAAGCGCGCTGCTTTATATCTAAGTAGTCCAAGCACGCAAGATTTATCAGCAGTAATCTCTGCAACAATCATTGTGCACAAAGAGGGTGATAATATTCGTTTTGTATCTAAATTTTTATATGTGACTAAAAAGAATAGAGATTTATTAAAAAAACACGAAGGACAAGTTGTTATGGCATTGTCAAACGCAGCTTTGGCAGATGTCAAATTAAAGGGTGCTTTGACTGATAAACTCGAAATACCTGTGAACAGCATAAGTTTGAACATGTCGGTAACACATCCGCAGATGAATCTACGCTACAAGCTTGAAGAGGCTGTGCCGGTTATAAATTCTATTACAGAGACAGCCCCAAAGAGGCTCTCACCCGCGCTATTAGAGCTATTAGAGCTATTACATACAAAAAAGAGAAAATTGTAAATCATCGGCCGATTTGTGCCGTCGACGATTTTTTTATTCCTGGATGGCGCCGAGTGATCTCATAAATCTAACAGTTTTGAATTCTCTCTTTCTTTATTAAAAGCCGAACCTGCATGATGATTACGATGACCATCATTCCTGATCAAGCGAGAGACTCTGTGACAGAAGGGAAGGATTGGTCTGTTCATCGATGTAGATGTGTTCCTGTTAGCGGATATATTTCAAGGTTCATCAATCATTGACAGAACGTATTAAATAGATAGAATTAACTGAATGTGCGTTATTTAGTAATGACGTTTGTGTGTAGTATCCAAAAAGGAAAAAATAATGAAAATCATAATAGTGTCATTTTTGTTTTGTAGATGTCTGATTTCCGCTTCCCCTTATGAAGGAGGTCCAGCACTTTCATTTTGTGATGATGACAAACGTTCGATGCATATGTATATGCAAGGTATGATCAGGTATCGCCTGCCTTCTGGTTCTAGATATGTTGATTGCGAATCTGTTAATAAAAAATACATAGATCTGATTGCTCGCCAAGGTGCTCAGCAATTGCGCAAAAAAGTGCAGCCATATTTAGACAAGAAATGCAGAGACAAGAAATGCAGAGATAAGAAATGCACAGACGAGAAACACATGGAGAAATTTACTGTTGCTATCAATTTTTTGGTGCGTGGTGGATTGGTGGCTGTTGACGCTTATACCCAGGAATTCAACGAAGAGATAAAGACAGGTGCAGTGAAGTGGGGTACTTTTTATCTCAGCTTTACGAACGATTTAAACCCCACTTGTCATATTGATGTTAGAGGTATGGCTGATGGAGATGTTATCACGCACGTCTATGATTGGTTTGATACAGGGTTAATGCAGTGTTTGGGTTTGTCAGTGATTCAAGAAAGGTTCTGCACCAGTAAAAAAATCATTATGCAATCTTTGATGCAAAAGCGATCAGATGAGTTGACGATGTGTTGGCAAAAGGGAGATTATGTCCGATTTAACGTTTGTTTTAATGGTGCAAGCGCAAAAGACCGCATTGCTTTCATGGATGAGGCGTTTCATATACTTAATGTGGATACACAACTAAATCTTGATGATCTTGATTTTAGTATTGTTGATGAAAATATATTTATAAAAGATAGGATTATTCTTCCTTATACTGGTTCAATGCCAGGAATGTGGCCAGCTGTGCATGATTGCCTGGTTTCTGATCATAAAAAAGGACTGATAGTGACGCCAGCTATTGTGTACTGCGATGCTGATGGTAGGGCGACAAAGGTAGATTATGAATTGGCACTTTGCCAAAGCTATCGCTCTGATTGTTTGACAGCGATTAGAGGCACAGCAGGTGTGCAACGGGTCATCTATGCCACAATCTTAGTTCGAGAGGGCTTGTCTGGTCAAGTGACGATTATGTCGCCATTTTTACACATGCAGCATGCAGATTTGTTAAAAGAGCACGCAAGCAACACCGTCATGGTGCTGCCAAAGAATGCTTTAAAAAATAAGGCATTGGTATCTGCTTTGAGTGATTACTTCGAAATGCCTGTGAACAGCAAGAGTTCTGATGACATGCCTTGCATCTATTCTGATTGCGATCTGATCTATAACAGTGCGCAGGCTTTTTCCGCAGATAATCCAATATCGCTGAGGCTTTGTAAGAGACCAAGATGGCAATCTCCGCGCGATTTTTTGTTGTAACCAGGCGTTTGTCAGAGGTGTGTCAACTTTCATGATTTTAATTTTGTTGAGGAAGTGTTTCTGCTAGATACGATAGATGTATGTTTTTCTTTTTGTGATTATTGATGAAAAGGGTGCAGTGATGAGTATCCGACTGTGCGGATGTAAAGCGTAGGGATTTTTTGTGAACGCGCAAAGTGCATTCTGAGAGGGTGTTGATTTATTTTGTGCTTTGGTTTAAAAAAAACAATAAGATGGATAAGGTCGGGTAAGTGGAATATTTCTGTTGATAGTTGTGGGCAGGAATTTTGAAGAAAAAATATCATCTTTATGTTTGTTACGATGACCATCATTCCTGATCAAGCGATAGATTCTGTGATAGCAGGGAATGATTGATAAGTTCATTGATGAAAACTGTCGCCTGTGGTATATATGTATATTTGATAAAAGAGTGTTGGTGATTGCATATAATGAATATATTGTATTTTAGTATATACTAAATGTGATTCAAAAAGAAGGAATAAAAAATGAAAGTTATAATACCGCTATATTTCTTTTGCAGCATGCTTTCTGCAGGTTACGAAGCTCAAGGCAGCAATCCTCTAGAAACCAAGAAACCTCTAGTGGAAATCAAGCTTTCTGCGTGTCATAAAGAAGCGCCATATGTGGGTGAGGATGCACTTCTGGCATGCTATAAAGAAGGTGCACTTGTTGCGAGTTATGAAGGAGGTCCAAGGGTTTTATCTCTCACACCGCGGTGTACATCTATGAAAGGTTATATGGACCCTAATATGCAGGAATACAGAACGCTTCAATCTCACGTTGTTAGTCGAGCATACATCGATGCACTTGCTGCTCAAGGTGCCAGTCAATTGCGTGAAAAAGTGCAGCCAGAGTTAGATGATCTTAAAACTGTTGCTATCAACTTTATGGTGCGTGGTGGTTTGCCTGCCATACCATCGTACATCAAGGAATTTGAAACAGAGATAGATGCAAGAAGTGTGCACTGGGCGCCTGGCTTCATCAATGTTGAAAGTGAAGGAGATGATACAGATATGGTGTATGGAGATATTACTGTGATAGTGAATCATTTTGTTTCTTCAAAGCGCACGCAGTCTTTGGCTTTGAGATTTATTGCCAGTAAAGTCAAAAGCAATGCAAGAGTCATTTTTCAATTTTTGATGGACACTCAAAGGAGTACCCATGGGGGGAGTTTAGACGCAACAAATCCTCTGTATAGCATGCATAGTAAGTTGAATCCTCAGATGTTTGATATCACCAAAATGATTGCTGGACTCGAACGCAGTGTTGTTCAAAAACAATGTTGGCAAGGTTGGGTTGTGCTTCCTTACGCCGGTGATATGCCAGGCGTGTGGGCAGATGTACATGATGGATTGGACCCTGTGCATAAAGATGCAAAACTGATAGTGACGCCAGCTATTGTGTACTGCAATGCTGATGCTAAGGTGACAAAGGCAGATTGTGAATTTGCACTTTGCCAAAGTAATCGCTCTGATTTATATCTAACTAGTCCAAGCACGAAAAATTTGTCCAAAGTAGTCTATACAACAATCGTTGTGTTTGAAAATGAACTCGGTAAAATTAATTATATATCTAAATTTTTACATATGAAAACGAATCAGAGAGATTTATTAGAGGCATACTCTACTCAAAAAGTCGTTATGGTATTGTCAGAAGATGCTTTGGCAGATAAAAGATTGGTATCTGCTTTGAGTCATCATTTCCAAATGCCTGTGAACAGCAAATCTTTGGACTTGTCGTGCGAACATCCACAGCTAAGCCTGTACTACCAATCTTGAAGAGGCGCAAGATGCTATTAAATGAGCGATTTTGTGACAGAGGGGTATAGGCATGTTCATCGATGTAAATTGTCACCTGTGATGCAATATTTTAGATTTTAGATTTATATATTTGAAAGTTTTCTTGATGAAGCTCTTGCTTGACAGGTAATAAAATGATGTGTAAGATTTGTTGGTTATAGGGTGTTTTGCAACAAAATCCCGTATTGATATTAAAAAGGAATCAAAAATGAAAATGAAGATCTTGCTTTGTCTTCTTTGCAGCGCTGTGATTGCTGGCTACGAAGGAGGACCCATGGTGTCTAAAAAAGGCGCAAAGCCAACACGTCAGTTGGTCAAAGGCTCTTTTGGCTCTCGCAAGAAAGATGTTGTCTTTGAAATTGTCAATAAAGCATACATAGAGCAAGCCTCTGCACTGGGTGCGCGTGCATTGCGTGAAAAAGTGAAGGGATATTTAAGGCAAGGACACACTGTTGCCATCAACTTTGTGGTGCGTGGTGGATGGGCTGCTGCTGAAGATTACCGTCAGGAATTTCAAAAAGAGATTGCGGCAGGTTCGGTGAAGTGGGGTCTTTTGCAGGTAAGCACTATGAAAGGCATGGATTCTTCCGATATTTATGCTGATGATGCAGGAATGGCGCATGGAGATATAATGGTGCTAGTGGATGACCTTGTTGATACAGGATTGACGCAGTACTTGTGTTTGAACTTGCTGAAAGAGAAAGGATACTGCCATAAACCAATCATTTTGCAGTCTTTGATGGAAAAACGACCAGATGAGAAAGTCATGTGCTGGAAAGGTGAGAAAAAAACTATCCGTTTGGGTGATATAAGCGTACATGATCGCCTCGATAAGATGAATGGCGAGTTATACAATGATTCTGCGCTAAAGCAAATGATTGATGGATGTGATTGTAGTGTTGTTGTTCCAGAGGGATTTGGGAAAAATTGGATTGTGCTTCCTTATGCCGGTGAAATGCCAGGAATGTGGCCAGACGTTCATGATTGTCTGGACGCCAAGCATAAAGATAAAGCTCTTATAGTGACGCCCGCTATTGTGTTCTGCAATTCTGACTACACGCCGAAAAGTGCAGATTTTGAGTTTGGCTTTTGCCAAAGCAACCGCGCTGATTTGTATGAAAAGACTGCAGATAAAAAAGATTGGTCACCGGCAATCTATGCAACAATCTTTGTGTGTACAAATGCACTTGGTGAAATTAAGTGGGTATCTGACTTTAAACATATGAAGCGGAAAGGTTTGTTAAAAAAACACGAAAGAAGCATTGTTATGGTCTTGTCACAATCTTCTTTGCAAGATAAAAAATTAGTAAGTGCTTTGTTTAAGCAGTTCAATATACCTGTGAACAGTCAGAGTTCTCACTACATGTTGAAAAAACATCCCCATTTGTATATTTGTTACGATGAGCATGATGCCTTAGAAGTTAGAGACTCGGTTACAAAAGTGCAGAATTGATTTGTTTTTAAGTTTTTTGTAATCAATACTAAATAAGGGAAAAAAATGAAAATAATGATTTTGCTACTACTTTCTTGTAGCGTGAGAGCTTCTTTCTATGAAGGAGGACCAGAAATGGCGCCTTTTTGTGGTCTTGACAGAAATCCAGTGCGTATTATAACGCCAGGTTCTCTGTCTGATGATGCGGAGGAGGCCGATATTACAAGCTATGAAGGAGGACCAGAAATGGCGCCTTTTTGTGGTCTTGACAGAAATCCAGTGCGTATTATAACGCCAGGTTCTCTGTCTGATGATGCGGAGGAGGCCGATATTACAAGATACATGCGTGATGCGGCTCTGATCGGGGCTGGTCGATTGAAGCGACTATTGCAAAAGATGCAAGTATTACAGACAGATTTTTCTGGTCAAAATCCTGTGGCTATCAACTTCATGGTTCCTGGTGGATGCTGTGCTGTTCAGTCTTACAAAGACATATTCAGCTTATACATTGGTGCAGATTTAGTAAAATTGGGTTTTGTGCAGGTAAGTGCCATACCAAATGATCTGGATGTCAACACTTCTTTTGATACTCGAGGTATGGTTGATGGATTAACTGTAGTGGTAGTGTATGACTTTATTGAGGAAGGGCTGGAGCAGTACTTGTGTTTGAATGTTCTGAAAGATAAGGGATTTCATCAGAAACGAATAATCTTTCAATTTTTGATAAATGCGATACCAAAGAAGAAGGAAATGCGCTGGAAAGGTAAAACAATAACTATCCCTGGGGGTGAGAGGTCTGCAAAACTTCGTCTTCATGCCATCAATAGAAAACTGTACAATGATTATGCACTAATGCGCCTGATTGATTCGCTTGTTTGCGATGCTGCTGTTGCACCTCTTCCTTAGAAAACTGTACAATGATTATGCACTAATGCGCCTGATTGATTCGCTTGTTTGCGATGCTGCTGTTGCACCTCTTCCTTACTCTGGTGAAGTGCCAGGAAGGTGGCCAGACGTGCATGATTGTCTGGGCCGCGATCATAAGGGGAAAACTCTTATAGTGACACCTGCTATTGTGTACCTGAACGCTAAGGGCGATTTTCAAAGTATAGATTTTGAGTTTGCGATTTGTCAAAGCAGTTGCGCTGATTGGTATGCAGGGTCTAAAGAAACAAAAGATTTTTCACGGGTGATTTATGTAACAATCTTGGCGTACAAAAATGAAAATAATCAAGTTAAGGATGTGTCTGAATTTTTGCACGTGAAGCATCAAGATTTATTAAAATTGCATGAAGGGAAAACAGTTATGGTGCTATCAAGGTCTGCTTTGCGTGATGATGGCCTGCGAGCTGCTTTGAAGAGGAAATTCGCAATACCTGTGCAGACTCAAAGCTCTGATGATATGCCAAGACAACATTGATCTTTAGGATAGTACCATATGTGTGCTTTGATACAGATGCCTATTAAGTGCTCAGTGATGTAATCACGCAAGCTAGTGTAGATGACACTCTAAAGTTTTGTTTGGGTTGTTGAGGTGTGTGGGCAGAATTGATTTCCATCATTGATGGAGGCTGTTCGCCGATTTAATTTTCAAACATTGCCATAACATCCAATATTATTAGTTGTGTTTGATAGGGGGGGTGTGATAAATTTATGGAAAAGGAATGAAATGAAAATAATGATTTTGCTACTGCTTTCCTCTAGCGTTTTGGCTGTTTCCCATGAATATACTCCCTATGTAGGAGGGCCAATAGAAGATAGTCGGAGTTCTGCCCCAATACGTATAATTATTGAAGGATCCGACAACATTGCTACGCCGATAGATGTTGTGAATACATTTTGCAACAAAGCATATGTAACGCAAATTGCTACCCAGGGTGCTCAAATGTTGCGTAAAGAATTGCAAGCATTTTGGGGTGTTGGTATGGCAAGTGTTGCCATCAACTTTGTGGTGCGTGGTGGGTGGGCTGCTTTGCCGGCTTATTATAAAGAATTTTGCAAGGAGAACCGTGATGGTTTAGTGCAATTCGGGCTTTTGTATGTAAACATTAAGCCGTGTGCGTGTGGCGATAATATGATTGAGGGCTGTGATAAGGTTCTAGCTAAAGGAGACATTATGGTGGTAGTTGATGACTATAGTGAGACAGATTGGGGCCAGTATCCATCTTTGGCATTGCTGGAAAGAGCCGGATGTGGTGGTCGAATAATCTTGTGTCAGTATTTGATGGAAAAACAGGCAAAAGAAAAAATATTTTGGCACGGTTCTGAAAAAATTATAGGTTTTGAGGCTTCAGATATGAGAAGTCGCCTTTTGTCAATATGTGGTGCGTTTCAAGGTAGTGGTGTGCTGCGTAACGTAATTTTGCGGTTTGAGCAATTATCTGCTGCAGATTACAAGGGAACCCTCGTGCTTCCTTATGATGCTCGCATGCCAGGAAAGTGGCCAGATGTACATGATTGCTTGGATTGCGATCATAAGAAGAAAGATCTTGTAGTGATACCTGCTATTATGTATCGCGACGCTAAAGGCGTCCTGAAAGCTGCAGATTTTGAACTTGCGTTGTGCCAAACCATGCGTGGTGACCTTTGTCATCAAGAACCACGAGTGATCTATGCAACATTATTGGCATCTGTTGATGAAAATGAGCAGGTTCAATCGGTGTCTGACCTCTTACATGTGGATAGAGATTTGTTAGAAAAACACAAAGGCAGTGTTGTTATGGTATTGTCAGAGCGCTCTTTGAAGATTAGGGGCTTGGTGGATATGGTGCAGTGTCGATGCGAGATACCGGTGAATACTAAAAGCGTTAATCATATGCCGCTAATACATTCAGCTATGCGATGTAGGTAAAAAGTAGATTTGCTAACGACTGCAACGTGTAATGACATGTCGCATGAAGGCGATTCATCAGAGTCGCCGTTCATGTGTAAAGCAGTAAATAATTTTATGGCTATATAATGATTTTCCGTGAATAAAAGAGTTGACATAGTGAGGATTTGGCAATAGAATCATAGATGGAAGGTTCATTGAAAAGGTAAAGAAGATGAAGAATATTCATCACTGTGTATATTCTTAAAACGCGAAAGG
>Ga0209543_1003239_pt1 | contig 10504 bp, 8 predicted proteins | sample MesohylFT_FD_187296 | JGI IMG/M metagenome (GOLD analysis project Ga0209543, IMG submission 187296) | Host-associated microbial community of the marine sponge Aplysina aerophoba from Gulf of Piran - sponge mesohyl, lysed by freeze-thaw... | ecosystem: Host-associated > Porifera > Sponge >...
TAAGCAGCCCGCCGCCGCCAGACTCGCGACGGTCGCGGCGGCGGGCTACTTACCCACAGATACCAACGAAAGCCAGAGCTCCTACACCACGTGTGGGGACACGACCGCCGTGTGAGCCACCTCGAGGACATGACAACCGCCGACATCGCCGAGGCGGTCGAGGCCGGCAGGCGCCGACCGAACTTCTATTGCCGCATCATGTTCGGCGCGCGCCCATATGCCTTTGCGGCTTTCGCCGCCCAATATCTTCTGTCCATGGGCGCCGATCCCTTGTGGATCTTGGCGACAACGCTCTGTGTCCTGACCATCGAGGACCTGACCAACCGCTACACGCTGAAGACCTATACGACGTCCCAAATTGTCGATCACTGGCTGAAGAGAGCCGAAATTGTGGAGGTTCGGGCTCGCCGGAGAAACATTGTCCTCTTGTTGTCGATTGTCGCGATAGCACTGACAGTCTTCTGGGCCGGTGCTCCGTCGATTATTTTTCATGCCATATTTCTGTTCGCCATGGTCTCTGTGCTGATGTATGCAAAATCAAGAGATCATGTACGGGGCACCAGCACACGCATCGAAGAAATCGGCAGAGGTTTAGACCCTGAAGACCCGATTTTTTTCTACAAGTGCTCGGGTTATTTGGCCTTCGGTTTCTTACAACTATGGCCTCTCGTTCTATATTTTGCGGGCGGAATTGCGGCCTTGGGTCGAAAGGAGCAAGTGTTTGTCTTGCTGGCAGTCCTATGGCCCTTGTTGGGTTGCATACACGGCGAAACGATGCGTTTTCTGGTTGTGAGAAAGGAACTGGAGCGACTGCGAGACAGTTTCGGCCCGGAACGACCGCCCGCCTAGCCATACGGAAGAAGAGGAGGAACGGGCCTCTTCAGGATGATGGTTTTGCCTACGACATCATCCCGAATTGCCCCCGGAGAGCCTGCCCCGGGCTTGTTGAAGCGCCCTCAGAACCGGTAGCGGATCCCGATCTCCAGGAAGTGGATCCGCATGGCGGTCTCGACGTCGACGGTGCCGAACGCGTTGCTGCCGTCGAAGCCGAGGTCGCTCGCCGCCTGGAAGCGGTAGCCCGCCTGGAGGATCACGTTGTCGTTGAGCCGGTAGCCCAGACCGGCGCCGAGATGCCAGGCGAAGACGTTGGCGACGGTCGAGATTTCGGGCACGAAGCCGGCCGGGTAGGGTGGCGCCTGCCCTCCGGCGAGCCGCTTCGCGATCTCCTGCACCAGCCGGTTGGAGTCGTAGTCGAGCCCCGACTGGTCGATGCGGATGAAGCCCAGCCCGCCGCCGACGAAGGGGAGCCAGTCGCCGCCGAACGCGAAATCGTACCACAGATTGGCGAAGCCGCCGAGCTGGTCGGCGGTGCCGTCGATGGGCACGTCCACCCTGCCGGTCAGGCCTCGCCCGACCGCGTTCACCCCCTCATAGGTCAGCCTCTCGACCTCGGAGCGGGCGAAGAACAGCTCGCCCTCGGCGCGCAACCCACCGCCGAACTCGTAGCCCACCACGCCGGCCACCTTGAACCCGGTCTTGTGCTCGGCCCTCGAGCTCGCCCGGTAGGGGATGCGCGGCTGGGGCGCGAGCGGGCTCCGGGCCTGCACGCCGGCGGTGGTCGAATCGGTGTCGTCGACGAACATGACGGGCACGTTGAACCCGCCATAGAGCCTGCCCTCCCGGGCGTCCGCGTCCGCCGCGGCGGCGAGCGCCAGCACGCAAGCCAGCGCCGCCCCGCCCCGCCGGGCGCGCCGCCAGGAGTCGATCCGAACCATGCCGTCCTCCCGCGCTGCCTCACGAAACCGCGAGGCTAACAGAGGGTTGGAGAATCGGGCAAACCGGGGGTCCTCGCGTCATGCCCGGACCCGTTCCGCTGATGTCCGGTCTGGATTTTAGACGTGCGCCGCACCCATGAGCGAGAACATCTGCGTCCCGATCCCGCGGATGGGCCGGTAATCCTTCTGCACCGACGCCTTGCACCCGATCCAGCCAACCAAACCGGACAGCAGTGGAACAAGTCCGGGCATGGCGAGGGAGGTGTTGGCGGTCCCCCTACCACGTCATGGCCGGAGTTGTTCCGGGGGGCGGCCATGACGGGGTGACAGGCGAGGCGCGAACGCGCGCGAAATTGCGAAACCCCGCCCCTACCCCCCGCCCGGCGGGATGCGGGCTTCGAGGCGGCGCAGCAGCGCTTCCGCCTCGGCGATGCGGGCCGGCGCGAGCGGCTTGCCGAGGCAGGATCGCGCCTCCTCGGCGCCGGCGGAGCCGCGCGCGGCGGCGAGGCCGAGCCAGGCCCAGGCCCGCACGTCGTCGCGCGCCACCCCGCCGCCCCGGCAATAGGCCGCGCCGAGATTGAACTGGGCCTCCGCGTCACCCTGCTCGGCGGCCTCGCGGTAGAGCGCGGCGGCGCGCGCCGGGTCCGCCGCCACCCCCGCACCGGTCTCGTACATCACCCCGAGCGCGTTGCGCGCCGCGGCATATCCCTGCGCGGCGGCGCGGCGGAACAGCGCCACCGCGCGGCCCGGGTCGCGCGCCACGCCCGCGCCGTCGCGATACATCGCACCCAGATTGTACTCCGCCGCCGCCATCCCCTGCGCCGCCGCCTTGCGGTACCAGGCGACGGCCGCCGCGTCGTCCCGGGCGACGCCGAGCCCGCGCTCGGTGAGCGCGCCGAGATTGTTCTGCGCCAGCGCCTCGCCCTGCTCGGCCGCCGCGCGGTACCAGCGCGCCGCCTCCCGGTAGTCGCGCCCGACCCCGCGCCCCTGCTCGTAGAGCACGCCGAGATTGGCCGCCGCCCGGGCGTTGCCCTGCCCGGCCGCCGCGCGGTACCAGCGCGCGGCGGCCTCCGCGTCGCGCGCAACGCCGCGCCCGGCGGCGAGCGAAGCGGCGAGGTTGAACCGCGCCGCCGCATCGCCCTGCCCGGCCGCCGCGCGGAACCAGCGAACCGCCGCCCGCTCGTCGCGCGCCGCGCCGCGCCCGGCGGCGAGCATCAGCCCGAGCGCGTTCTGCGCCGCCGCGTCGCCCTGCTCGGCCGCCGCGCGGTACCAGCGGATCGCCGCCGCGTCGTCGCGCGCCACCCCGCGCCCGGCGGCGTAGAGCGCCGCGAGGTCGCGCTGCGCCGGGGCGATGCCGTGCCCGGCCGCCGCGCGGAGCCAGCGCGCGGCCCGCCGGTCGTCGCGCGCCACCCCGCGCCCGGCGGCATAGGCCGCGGCGAGCTCGTGCTGTGCCGCCGCGATGCCCCGTTCGGCCGCGCGGGCAAGCCATTCGGCGGCCTTCGCGTCGTCGCGCGCCGCGCCGCGCCCGGCGGCGTACATGGTGGCGAGATTGTACTGGGCGAGCGGGTTTCCCCGCGCCGCCGCCTTGCGGTACCAGGCGACGGCCGCGGCATCGTCGCGCGCCACGCCGCGGCCCGCCGCATACATCACGCCGAGCGCGTTCTGGCCCGGCGCGTGGCCCTGCTCCGCCGCCTTGCGGTACCACGCGGCGGCCTTCGCGTCGTCGCGCGCCACCCCGACCCCGGTGGCGTGCAGCAGGCCGAGATTGTGCTGCGCGCTGGCGACGCCCTCGCGCGCGGCAAGCAGGAACCAGCGCGCGGCCTCGGCGTCGTCGCGCGCCACGCCGCGCCCGGTGCGGTACATGTAGCCGAGATTGGCCGCGCCGCGCGGATCGCCCTGCCCGGCCGCCGCGCGGAACCAGTTGGCCGCCGCATTGTCGTCGCGCGCCACGCCGAGCCCCGCGCGATAGGCCACCCCGAGATAGTTCTGCGCCGCCGCGTCGCCCTGCCCGGCCGCCGCGCGGAACCAGCGCGCCGCTTCGCCGTCGTCGCGCGCGACGCCCCGCCCCTCGCGGTAGAGCACGCCGAGATTGGTCTGCGCCAGCGCGAGCCCCTGCCGGGCGGCCTTGCCGTACCACAAGGCGGCGCGCGCGGCGTCCGCCTCCACCCCCCGGCCGAGATGGTAGACCAGCCCGAGCTCGGCCTGGGCCCGCGCGTCGCCGCGCTCGGCCGCGCCGGTGAGCGCCGCCAGATCCACCCCCGCCGCCGGCCCCGCCAGCGCCGCCAGCGTCCAGGCGGCGAACGCCCCGGCGAGGACCGCCTTCAATTTCCGCATCGCACCGACAACCCGGACAACCCGATCGACCGCGCCAAGGATAGCCCGGATCGGCCGCGCCGGGTCATTTTTCCCGCCCTGCGGCGCGGGCGATGGCAAGCAGCGCCTCGGCACAGAGCGCCTCGGCCGGGGCGCCGGTCCGCTTGCACGCCGCCTCGGCGGCGACCAGGCGTTCGAGCGCCCGGCCGGCGCGGGAAGCGCTCCACAGCCCGAGCGCCTCGCGGAAGGCGGGCTGGCGCTTGAAGAACACCGGCGGGCGCAGCGCCTTGATCGCGCGCTCGGCGCCGGCGCCGGCCTCGATGCGGGCGGCGGCGAGCTGGAGGCGGGAGAAATGGCGCTGGGCTGCGCGCAATATGGCGACCGCGTGCACCCCCTCGCCGGCCAGGGTGTCGCAGCCCGCGATCACCGCCGGCGCGCGCCCGCCCGACGCCGCGTCGCACAGCTCGTCGAGGGTGAGGCTCGCCTGGGCGCCGCAGCACGCGGCCGCGTCCTCCAGCGTGACCCGCCCGCCCTCCCCGGCATAGAGCACCAGCTTGTCGAGCTCGGAGCGGGTGATCTTGCGGTCGGCGCCGAGGCGTTCGGCGAGGAACGCCGCCGCGTCGGGCTCGACCGCGATGCCGGCCTCGTCGAAGGTGCCGCGGATCAGGCGCCTAAGCGCCGCCTCGTCGTCGGCGTAGCAGGCGATGGCGGCGGCGTCCGCGGCCTCCTCGAACAGCCGGCGCAGCCTGGAGCGCGGCGCGAGCTCGCCCGCCTCGACCACGACCAGCGCCCGGGCTTGCTCGCGCTCGAGCAGGATGCGGCAGGGCTCGGCCGCGGCATCGGCGGCGCCTTCGAGCCGGACCAGCCTGGTCTCGCCGGTGAGCGAGAGCTGCGCCGCCTCGTCGGCGAGCAGCCCGGGCTGGTCGGCGAGCGCCGCCGGCGCCACCGCCGAGACCCGGAACGGATCGCCGAGATCGCCGACATGGCGCCTGCCCAGCGCCTGCGCGCGTTCGCGCACCAGCCCGCCATCGGGGCCGTAGAACAGGCAGGCGCGCAGGCGCCCGGGCGGGGCGGCGAGGAAGCGCTCGGCGGAAGAGGCGGAGATCTTCATGCCCGCCCGGCCATCCAGGCCGCGATCCTGGCGACCACCGAGTCGGCGAGGCGGGAGGTGGCGCGGGCGCGCGCGTTCCGCTCCGCCGCCAGCGCGCCGTAGGGCGAGGCGACGATATTGTAGCTGGCGATCGATTCGAGCCGGCCGGACACCAGCGCGACGCCGCCCGCCGCATCCTCCAGCACGAAGCGGGCGGCGAGGATCAGGTTGGCCCGCGTCGCCGCCGCGTGCTCCTCGACGCCGAGCCGCTGGCGGGTCTCGCCGAGCGACAGCCTGAGCCGGTATGACGGCGCCTCGCCCGCGCGGCGCGGCGGCAGGGCGAGCAGCAGCGCGTTGCGCAGGAGCTGGCCGGCGCGGTCGGCGACCGGCGCGACCTCGACCCGGGCGAGCATGCTGCGCACCCCCTTGTGCTCGCCATAGAGCGGGGCGAAGCCGCAGCCCGCGAGCGAAGCGGCCAGGGCGGCGGCGGCGGCGGTCTCACGCCACCACATTGAGGATCCGGTTGGGGACGAAGACGATGCGGCGGATCGGCCGTCCGGCGAGCGCCGCGGTCACCGTCGGCAAGGCGAGCGCCGCCGCCTCGGCGGCCTCCTGGGCGGCGTCGCGCTCGAGGTCGATCGTGCCGCGCGTCTTGCCCATCACCTGGACCGCGACGGTGACGATCTCGTCGCGGGTGAGCACCGGGTCGGATTCCGGCCATGGCGCGTCGGCGAGCAGCCCGTCATGGCCGAGCAGGCGCCACAGGCTCTCGCCGAGATGCGGCACCATCGGCCCGGCCAAGAGCGCCAGCGTCTCGCAGGCCTCGCGCCTGACCCAGGCGGCGGCGGCGCCGGCGGCGTCGAAATCGGCGAGCAGGTTGACGAGTTCGTGGATCCGCGCCACCGCGCGGTTGAAGCGGAACCCCTCGAGGTCGCCGGTCACCCCGGCGATCGCCTTGTGCACGGCGCGGCGGATCTCGCCGAGCGCCGGATCGCCGGCGACGCCGTCCGGCATCGCCGCGCCGGGCGGGGCCACCGCGCGGCCCGGATCGGCGACCAGCCGCCACATCCGGTTGACGAAGCGCCACGCGCCGGCGACCCCGGCCTCGGTCCATTCGAGGTCGCGGTCGGGCGGCGAGTCGGACAGCATGAACCAGCGCGCGGTGTCGGCGCCGTAGGTCTCCATGATGTCCTCGGGATCGACCACGTTGCGCCGGGACTTGCTCATCTTCTCCGACCGGCCGACGATCACGGGCTCGCCGGTGGCGGCGCGCAGCTTCTGCCGGTCCTGCCCCTCGGCGATTTCGACCGGCGGCACCCATTCGCCGTCCTGGGTGCGGTAGGTCTCGTGGCACACCATGCCCTGGGTGAACAGCCCGGCGAAGGGCTCGGCGAGGTCGAGCTCGCCGTGGCCGGTCATCGCCCGGGTGAAGAAGCGGGCATAGAGCAGATGCAGGATCGCGTGCTCGACCCCGCCGATATACTGGTCGACCGGCAGCCAGTAGGCGCCGTCCTCCCGGTCCACCGGCGCGTCGGCCCGCGGCGAGCAGAAGCGCGCGAAATACCACGACGAGTCGACGAAGGTATCGAGCGTCGAGGTCTCGCGCTCCGCCGCGCCGCCGCAGCCCGGGCAGGCGGCGCGCTTCCAGCTCGGGTGGCGGTCGAGCGGGTTGCCCGGGGTCTCGAAGTCGATGTCGTCGGGCAGCACCACCGGGAGCGCTGCGCGCGGCACCGGGACGATGCCGCAGCAAGGGCAATGCACCACCGGGATCGGGCAGCCCCAGTAGCGCTGGCGCGACACCCCCCAGTCGCGCAGCCGGTAGTTGACCTCGCGCCTTCCCGTGCCGTCGGCCTCGGCGCGCCGCGCCATCGCCTCCTTGGCGTCGGCCACCGTCAGCCCGTCGAGGAAGTCGGAGTTGGCGAGAATGCCGTCGCCGAGATACGCCTCGTCGGCGATCGCGAAACCCGCCGGGTCGGCGTCCCGCGGCACCACCACGGGGGGCACCGGGAGGCCGTATCTGCGCGCGAAGTCGAGGTCGCGCTGGTCATGCGCCGGGCAGCCGAAGATGGCCCCGGTGCCGTACTCCATGAGGATGAAATTGGCGACATAGACCGGCAGCTCGACCTCCGGGCGGAACGGGTGGCGCACCCTGAGCCCGGTATCGACGCCGAGCTTCTCGGCGCGCTCGATCGCCGCCTCGCTGGTCCCGGTCCGGCGGCAGTGCTCGATGAAGCGGGCAATTTCGGGGTTCTCGCGGGCGATCCCGGCGGCCAGCTCGTGCTCCGGCGAGACCGCGCAGAAGCTCGCCCCGAACAGCGTGTCGTGCCGCGTGGTGTAGATGTCGAGCCCGGCCTCGCGCCCGACGATGGGGAAGGTGAGCCGCAGCCCCTCGGAGCGGCCGATCCAGTTCTCCTGCATCGTCCGCACCTTGTCGGGCCAGCGCTCGAGCGTGGCCAGAGCCGCGCGCAGCTCCTCGGCATAGTCGGTGATGCGCAGGAACCATTGCGGCATCTCGCGCTTCTCGACCGGCGCGCCGGAGCGCCAGCCGCGCCCGTCGATCACCTGCTCGTTGGCCAGCACCGTGCGGTCGACCGGATCCCAGTTGACCCAGCCGCTGGCGCGGTAGAGCAGCCCGCTCTCGAGGAAGTCGAGGAACATCGCCTGCTGGTGGCGGTAATAGCCGGGATGGCAGGTGGCGATCTCGCGGCTCCAGTCGATCGAGAGCCCCATCGAGCGCAGCTGGCCGCGCATCGCGGCGATGTTCTCGTAGGTCCACGACCCCGGGTGGACGCCCTGCTCCATGGCCGCGTTCTCGGCCGGCATGCCGAACGCGTCCCAGCCCATCGGGTGCAGCACGTTGAAGCCGCGCGCCCGCTTGTAGCGCGCCACCACGTCGCCCATGGTGTAGTTGCGCACATGGCCCATATGGATGCGCCCCGAGGGGTAGGGGAACATCTCGAGCACGTAGTATTTCGGGCGCTCCGGGTCGGGCGCGACGACGAAGGTGCCGCGCTCGTCCCACACCGCCTGCCAGCGTGCTTCGCTTTCCTTGGCGTCGTAGCGTTCGGTCATGATGCGGTCATGGCTTGCCCGGCAGCGGCCGGGCCGCGCGCCCTAGCCGGAGGACGCCCGGGCGATGCGCAGCTGGCGCGCGCGGGCGAGGATCTGGTTCTCCAGATCGGTCGCGGTCCTGGGCTGCACGCTGGCGTCGGTCCAGCCGCTCGCCCCGTCGCCGGTCTGGCGGAACAGCGAGACCCGGATCCCGTCGGCGCGGAGCTGGCGGCTGAGGATGTAGACGGTCATCTTGAAGCGGTCGCGCGGCGTCTCGGGCGGTGAGTACCAGTCGGTGATGATCACCCCGCCGAACGGATCGGCGGAGGTCAGCGGCATGAACGAGACGGTATCGAGCGCGGCGCGCCACAGGAACCCGTTGACCCCGATCCCGGCTCCCGCTCCGGCGCCGCTCGGCTCGTCGTCGCCGCCGAACATGCCGAGCAGGTTGAACCCGCCCTCGCCGAAGATCGTGTCCGACGGCCCCTCGCTGGTGTAGCGGTAGGGCTCGTTGGGGTCGGACTGCCGCTCGGGATAGTCCTGCTCGAAGCCGCGCCCGCCGCACGCGGCCAGCGCCACCAGCGCCGCGCCGGCGGCCGCCATCGCCACGTATCGTCTCGCACCCAACGCCACCATGATCCACCCCCGCCGGCGCCCCGCCCGGGACGCCTCGCCCGCGCCGCAAGACCGCGCACTATAGATAGGACGTTGTTCCGGGGCAACTTCGGATGGGGGGTGGGGCCGCTATTCCCGCGCCGCCGCGCCGGCGGTCCGGCCCGCTTCGCGGTCGCTCAGGACCCCGGTCAGCAGATCGACCGCGCCCTCCAGCCCCGCCATGCGCTCACGCAGGTTCGCCACGTCCCCGTGGGGGTTCCAGAGGAGCCCGAGGATCGCGATCCCGACCCCGAGGGTCGCTTAGTCGAGAGCCTCGTTCATGCGACGATCCTACTGGGCTTTTAGGGGTCTTTCTAGCAAGGGTGGCAAGCTGTCTCCCGCACCGGATCGGATCGACGCCGAATCCGCGGAGTGAGCGGGAATCGGGAACCCGTGTCACGCGCAGCATGACATCCGCGCCGATCCGGCAAGGCACGTCTAGGAGACCTTCCATGCCGTATGAACGCAGTGTGTGGACCGACGACTTCGAGAAGTACCGCGACGCGGATCGTGTCCCAGCCGGTGGTGTAAGAGCCTGGCGTCCGTTGCGGTATCCGGCGGGTCGGGCCGGGGCCGCTCAGGCTGCCACGGCGGGCAGCTTGACGGCGAGATTGTCGCTCACGGGGGCGATGGATTCCAGCGTCATGTATCTCCTTGAGACGGCCCATTCGTCGTTCTGTTCGAGCAGCACGGCGCCGACCAGTCGGGTGATGGCGTCCTCGTTGGGGAAGATGCCGACGACCTTGGTGCGCCGCTTGATCTCGGCATGGAGCCGTTCGATGGGGTTGGTCGAGTGGAGCTTGCTGCGGTGCTCCCTGGGGAAGGTCATGTAGGCGAGGACGTCGTGCTCGGCATCGTCCATGAGGGTGGCGAGCCTGGGCGCCTTGGTCCTGAGCTGGTCGGCGACCAGGCGCCACTGCGCGCTTGCCGCCTGGGCGTCGTCCTGGGCGAAGGCGGTGGCGACGAAGGCGGAGACGACGCGCCGGCCCTGGCGTCCGGCATGGGCCAGCAGGTTGCGCATGAAGTGGATGCGGCAGCGCTGCCATGTCGCGCCGAGGATCCGGGTCGCGGCGGCCTTGAGGCCCTTGTGATCGTCGGAGATCACCAGCTTGACGCCGCTCAGCCCGCGCCGGGCGAGGCCGCGCAGGAACTCGGTCCAGAAGGTCTCGGCCTCGGAGGCGCCGATCGCCATGCCGAGCACCTCGCGCCGCCCCTGGTCGTTGACCGCCACCGCGATGGTCACCGCGACCGAGACGATGCGCCCGGCCTCGCGCATCTTGATATAGGTGGCGTCGAGCCACAGATAGGGCCACTCGCCCTCCAGCGGGCGGTCGAGGAAGCTCTTGATCTTGTCGTCGATCTCGGCGCACAGCCTGGACACCTGGCTCTTGGAGATGCCCGACATCCCCATGGCCTGCACCAGGTCGTCGACCGAGCGGGTCGACACACCCTTGATGTAGGCTTCCTGGATCACCGCGGTCAGCGCCTTCTCCGCCATCCGGCGCGGCTCCAGGAAGCCCGGGAAGTAGCTCCCCTTGCGCAGCTTCGGGATCTTCAGAGCGACCGTGCCGGCGCGGGTCTCCCAGCTCCGCTCGCGGTAGCCGTTGCGCTGCGTGATCCG
>Ga0209543_1003245_pt1 | contig 10490 bp, 7 predicted proteins | sample MesohylFT_FD_187296 | JGI IMG/M metagenome (GOLD analysis project Ga0209543, IMG submission 187296) | Host-associated microbial community of the marine sponge Aplysina aerophoba from Gulf of Piran - sponge mesohyl, lysed by freeze-thaw... | ecosystem: Host-associated > Porifera > Sponge >...
GACGGCTTCGCGCACACCGTCCGCGACCGCGACATCGACGACGAGTACATGGCCCTGGTGCGCGAGCACGCCGACGTCTGGACCGTCCCCAACCTGCCCGGCTCGCCGGTGACGCGCGACGACCTCCCCTGGCTGGCCGAGACCCTGCCGCCGTTCGAGGTCGACAGCCTGCACGCCGAGGCCGAGCGGCTGGCGGCGGAGGGGCCCGGCGCGTCGTTCGAGCTGCAGTGCCGCAACCTGGCGCGGAACCGCGAGGCCGGGATGAAGATCGGGATGGGGACCGACTCGGGCGTAAGCGTCGCCTGGACGACGCACACCGAGCTGCGCGACATGGCACGCTGCGGGCTCACGCCGATGGAGGTGATCGTCGCCGCGACGCGGGTGAATGCGGAGATCCTGCGCCTGGACGATCTGGGCACGGTGTCGGCCGGGAAGAGCGCGTCGTTCGTGGTGCTCGACGCCAACCCGCTCGACGACGTGGCGAACAGCCGCAGGATCTCCGCCGTCTATCTCGGCGGCGAGGCGGTGGACCGGGAAGCCCTCCGGGCCCGCTTCCGGGAAGGCGTGCGGTAGCACGCCCTTGCGGGCGCGTTGGGAGTCTGCGCTCGCGCGAGGCACCCGTCCGAGGTGTTCGGCGGCGCAGACTCCCAGCGTGTTCTCACTGGCTCCAGGGCGGGACGATCTGGTTGGTCCGCGCGTAGGCGATGAGCTGGCCCAGGTGCTCGTGCATGTCGCCGGCGACGAGCATCACCATGTCCGCGGTGGTCCGCTCCTGGCCGAACACCATCTGCGTGCCGCCCAGGGTCGCCGGGTCGACCGCCGCCAGGTGCTCCATCGCGTAGGCGAAGCCCTTGGTCAGGTGGTCGATCACCTCGGCCTTATCGGTGATCTCGGCCAGCGCCTGCATCTCCGGGAAGGTCATCCCGGTCTCCGCGCCGAGGGCCACCGGCGCGAACGCGTAGCCCTCGCCGGCGATCAGCATCAGGACCTCCGAGACCGACCGGACGCCTTCCATCGGACGCCAGGTGTACTGGTCCGCCCCGAACGCGTCGGCGAGTCCGAGGAACTTGTCCCGCATCGTTTCGAGGTCCGCGATGTAGGCCGCCTTCAGGGAGGCCCCGTCCTGCGCCGACGACGCAGCCGGCAGCCCGGCCACGAGAAGGCCCGCCAGGGCCGCGGTGAGAACGAGGCGGCCCCGTCGGGCCCGCACGTGTTTGGTCATCTTCCCTCTCCTTTTCGATCTCGACGCCCCTTCGCGTCGAGAGTGCGCCCGGAGGGCCGTCACGCCCGCGACGCGCCCTCCGGAATCCGTTCTGCGGCGGGACGCAACCCTCAGGGGAGCGGCGCCCGCGCGATGCGCGTGCCCTGCGCGATGCCGCCCACCCAGAGCTCGTCGCCGACCTCGATGGCGGCCGTGCCCAGCCGCAGCAGGTCGTTGGTCGGGTAGCTGAAGAGGCGCTCGACGCTGCCCGCGTCGACGTCCACGCGCGCTACGTAGGAGGTGATGCCCTCGCAACTGACGCGCTGCATGCACTCGATGACGCGCTGGATGCCGGGCGCGGTGTGCCCGGCCGCGAGCAACGTGCCGTCGGGGGCCAGGTGGACGTTGTCGATGTTGAAGCCGACCTCGATCGCTTCCTTCTCGACCGGCGTGCGCCCGCGCGACAGCTTGATGACGGACTGGCTGGCGTAGCCGGCCACCAGGTACCACTCGCCGTCGGGCGAGAGCTCGAGCCCGTTGGGGCCGATCTCCTCGCTGCCGGGGACGCGCATCCAGCCGCCGTCGGCGTGCCACTCCCAGATGTCCTGCGTCGCCGGGCTCGTCGCCGCGAACCCGCCGTCCGGCAGCGGGACCACCGCGTTCAGGCCGAGCCCCTCGGGGGCCACGGCGCAGCCGATCCAGGTCAGCGCCGGCGTCTCGCCGCGCGCGTCGACCTCGAACACCTCCACCGACTCCCGCTCGCCGTGCCGCACGACGTAGAGCGTGTGCAGGCCGCCCTCGCCGGGGCGCAGGCTCACGCCGTGGGCGCGGAACTGCTCCGTCGTCATGCCGGGGCAGCCGGCGTACAGCGCCGTGTCGTGCCGCGCCATGGACGCCGCGCCCTCGGCCGGGAACAGCCGGACCGTGTCGTGGTCCCGGCTGTCGGCGGCCGAGAGGTAGCCGTCGTCGACCATGCTGGCCACGACCACCCAGGGCGAATCCGGAATCGCGATCAGGTCCTCGGGGCTGATCGGCCCGCAGACGAACTGGACGTCCCCGTCCGGCTCGCACTGCGCCGCTGCCGGTGCCGCCAGCACCGCCAGCCCGGCCATCGTCAAGAGCGCCGCTCGAACCACCTGTCGCGTCATCGTGCTTCCTCCCGCTCAGCGCGCTCGATCACCGCAGCGCGCCCGGGAAGATTACTCCGTTCGCCGCGCCGTGGCCACGCGGGGGGCGGCGCGCCCGGCGCTGCCGGTAGAATGACGAGGATTCCGGGCTCGGGTCGAACCATGGAGCTGCGCGGCATCGATTTCGGATACGTGCTGGACGCCTCCGGCGTCCGCGGCTGGTTCGGCGAGGGCCATCCGTTCCACCGCTGGGTCCCCTTCGGCCTCAGCTTCGCCGGCTCCACCTTCGTCGCCAAGACCACGACCCTGGAACCCCGCGACCCCCACGGCGCACTGGCGCGCGACGGCGTGACCACGCGCGTGCTGCGGCAGCCGTGCGTGCGCGTCGACTGGCGCCGGGGCGTCGTCCTCAACGCCCTCGGCCTGCCCGGGCCGGGGCTCGAGGCGCTCCTCGCCACCGGCCGCTGGCAGCAGCGCACGCGGCCTTTCTTCCTGTCGTTCGCCGCGATCGCGGAGACCGCGGAGGACCGCCTGTACGAGGTGCGGCGCTTCGTGCGCATCCTGAAGGCCGCGCTCCCGGACTTCGCCGCCCCCGTCGGCCTGCAGGTTAACTTCAGCTGCCCCAACGTGCCGCACGGCGAGCCGGCCCCGGACCCCGTCCCCGGCTTCCGGGCCGAGCTCGACGAGTACGCGCCGCTCGACGTGCCGGTGATGGTGAAGCTGAGCGTCACGCAGCCGGTCGCCGACGCGCGGGCGATTGCGGAGCATCCGGTGTGCGACGCGCTCTGCGTCTCGAACACGATCCCCTGGGGCGAGTTGCCGGACCGCATCAACTGGCAGGAGTTGTTCGGCGTCCGGTCGCCGCTGGAGCGCTTCGGCGGGGGTGGCCTGTCGGGGGCGCCGCTCCTGCCGCTCGTGGCCGAGTGGGTGGCCGACGCCCGTCGCCAGGGGATAGCCGTGCCGATCAACGCGGGCGGCGGCATCCTCCGGCCCGCAGACGCCGACGTGCTTCACCGCGCCGGCGCCACCTCGGTCTTCGTCGGCACGATCGCGATGCTGCGGGGATGGCGGCTCGCTCGGACGATCCGCTACGCGAATCGCCCTTTCGCGACGGAGGTAGCTGTGGCCGCGGCTGCGCGGGCAATTGCGGCTGCCCGGGGGGCTGCGGCCGCGCGGGCGGTTCCCAAGGCCCAGCCCCCGGCGACCCCGGTGCTCGGCGATACTCCGTCGGGCGACTCTGGGCCCGTCTGATGGCCCTGTCCCCCCGGCCGCCGACGCGATATGATAGTGGTTCGTGCCGGAGCCGCCGTTCGGCAGCTCCCCTGCGGTGAGGTGGCCGAGAGGCTGAAGGCGGCGGTTTGCTAAACCGTTGTAGGGGCATAAACCTCTACCCAGGGTTCGAATCCCTGCCTCACCGCCACTCTCCTCCCGCAAACCACTGAATCTACCGAAGTTCTGCGGCGTGTCCATGATGTCGGATTCGACATGCCTTCGCGATTGCTTCCCAGTCCCCACGTGCAATCGCGTCATCCAGGACGAGCGCGGTTGTCGGAGTGCGGAGGCAGCACTACTTCCGGCGCGGAAGCCACGCGTAACTCAGACCCCGCTAGAAGGGCGGCAAGCGCCACGACGTCCCGACCCACCATCGGGCGGTCGCGAGTCTCGATGATTACCTGGAGGCGGCCGCGACCAGGCGAAGGCGCCGCTCTTCCCGAGCGTCGACTCGGCGGGGAACCGGTTGACAAGTCGAGCGCTGTCGAGGCGCCTCGTCCTGGCCGTGGCCAAGCGGCAGCCGGCAGCCGCGGCTCTGCCACGCTCGACCTGCCACATTCCGGGCGACGGGGATCACGACGCATCTGTCGAACGGGCGGAAGCTCGAGCACGCGCAGCAGATCGCTGGGCACACCTCGCCGAACGGGACGAAGCTCTACGATCGGACGGCGGACAAGATCGCCGTCGACGACTCGGAGCGCGGCATCGCCTGGCGGACGGCCGATTCGCTACCCGTGGGTGGCCGCGTGCCGGCACGACGCCGGGGTTCAGGCCGCGGCCTTCGTCAAGCGCTGACCACGAAGATGCTCGCCACCCGAATGATGGCTGACCTGTCGCCGGAGTTCAGGCCCCGGGCTTCGTTGAGCGAGCTGACGGGCGGCGATGATGACGGCGGGCCTCACGGTGTCGCTGGGTTTATACTCCTGCCTTCGTGGAGCGAACGATGAGGCCGATGGACAGGTGGCGCCAGTTCGTGTGTCGCCCAGGTTCACGCCCCCGGCCTTCGTTGCGCGGACGTCAGGACAGCCTCGATCTTCGCCACATCCTTTGCGTCGGCGGGGTCCGGCCCTGGCGCACCATGCTCGACGTCGTTGCCGTCAAAGTACCCGATCAACACGAGGCGGAAGTACTTGCACGGCGTTCGCCGCAGGCGGCCAACCCCCGTCCGCGCAAGATGCGCCGCATTGGCCCTCGACCACGAATTGCTAGCCGCGGCGGTATGATCACCAGAATTGACATCGCGAGTCCTTGAACGGGACAATCCGGTGGTGGTGAACATGAATATAGCGACGAACCTCAATGGGCGACTGCGCAACACCTCGCTCCCTCTTTCCTGCGGGCTCCTGCCTCTGTTCGAGACGGTGATCAATGCCATTCACGCGCTGGAGGAAGCAAACATCCCCGCAGAATCAGGGTGGATTCGTGTGGTGATTGAACGCGACGTGGTGCACAGCCTGTTGGATACCGTCGAAGGCAAGAAGAGCGGCCGCCAGCCGCTTAACGACATCGCCAGCTTCACTGTCACTGACAACGGCGTTGGGTTCAATGACGAGAACTTTAATGCGTTCCTAACACTCGATACCGATCACAAGATTGACAAAGGCGGACGCGGGATCGGCCGGCTATTGTGGTTGAAGGCGTTCCAGCGGGTAGATGTCGCGAGCATGTTTCTCGACGGAGGTGTGCTTCGCCAGCGAGTGTTCCAGTTTTCAACCGCTGGCGTCACTGGTGAAGACGTGACCGGAGGCACCAACGGATGCAAAGACCCAGACAACCGTCAGTCTTCGGGGCTTCGATGCGCGATACCGAACGAAGACGCGGAAGACGGCGGAGGCCATCGCCAAGGCCATGTTGGAGCACTGCCTCTGGCATTTCGTGCGAGAGGGCGGGTGTCCGCGCATCGTACTGGAAGACGACGGCGAGCAGATTCGTCTCGACGAGGTATTCGACCAACACATGCACTCGTCAGCCGTTAGACAGCAGGCGATCTTGAAAGACCGCCGATTCGACCTGCTACACGTGAGGCTGCGAACGTCCGCTGCGACTCGGCACGCCATCGCCTATTGCGCGAACAATCGCCTCGTGCTGGAAGAAAGGCTTGAAGGCCGTGTGCCTGGCCTGCACGGTAACCTTGATGACGAGGAGGGCGAGTTTGCATATGTTTGCTATATCAGTTCGCAGATCCTAGATGAGCGTGTCCGCCCCGAACGCAGTGCGTTCGACCTGCCGTCGGAGGTGGAAGGACTGTTTGAGGGCACCGACATCAGCTGGGCTGACATCCGCAGCATGGTTATCGACGAAGCAGCGAAGCACCTCGATAGCTGCCTGATCGGCATGAAGAAGCGCGCAATGGAGCGAGTGCGTGCGTTCGTCGCAACGCAGGCTCCACGGTATCGGCCAATCCTCGGCCGCTTGAGTCCTGACGAACTCAACATCGATCCAGACGTTTCCGACAAGGATCTCGAACTTACTCTGCATCGACACTTCGCAGATCTTGAACGCGACCTATTGCACGAGGGGCACGATCTACTCACCCTACGACAGGACGAGACAGCCCAAGAGTACAAACTACGAGTTGCGGACTATTTGCATAAGGTCGAAGACATCAACATGTCCGACCTTGTCGGCTACGTTGCCCACCGGAGAGTGGTTCTTGATCTGCTTGAGGCGGCTATCAAGAGAGGGCCGGACGGATACGCTCGAGAGGATCTCATTCACACGTTGATCATGCCGATGCGCGCCGATTCGACAGACGTAGCTCTCGACAACTGCAACTTGTGGCTCGTTGACGAACGGCTCGCGTTTCACAACTATCTCGCGTCCGACCAGACGCTACACTCGATGCCGATTACCGGCGCCACGTCCACCAAGGAGCCGGACCTCCTTGCCCTGAACGTCTTTGACAATCCCATCCTGATGTCAGAAACGAGATCGCCGCCCTACGCGTCATTGGTCGTCATCGAATTGAAGCGCCCAATGCGCAACGATGCTGCGCCTGGCGAGGAGAAGGATCCAGTCCAGCAGGCGTTGCAGTACCTGAACAGGATTCGGCGAGGTAAGGTGCAAACCGCAGAGGGCAGACCGATTCCGCACCCCGATGATATTCCGGGGTTCTGCTACGTCATTTGCGACCTGACGCCGACTGTCAAGGAGCTTTGCATCCTCACTCACGACCTCACTGTGACGAGCGATCACATGGGCTACTTTGGTTACAGAAAAAATGTGAAGGCCTACGTCGAAGTGATTTCGTTCGATAAATTGGTGGTGGCTGCGAAGGAGCGCAACCGCGCCTTCTTCGACAAACTTGGACTGCCTGCATTGTAAATTGGGCTTTCCTCAAATAGGTGTGTGGGTGGACTTGGAGCTGCTCGGCTCGGCGGACAGATGCGGAGCGATGACGAGGGCTGGCGCAGAACCGAGGCGGATTCGGGGGTTGGTACCGAGCGGCGGGCGGTGGCCGGCTGCGACGTACGAGCGTAGCTGCGGGCCGACCGGCGTGTCAACGCGCTGCGCGTCCGACGCTGGCGATTCGACCCTGGCGGGTGACACGCCGGCCGTCCCTCCGCTCAGAGAGCAACTATGGGCCTTGCGGCCCCTCCTGGACGGAGGCGTCCCGGCCCTCGACGTCTTCACGCCGGATGCGTCCTGCAGACGGGCGCGAGGGCTTGCCGAGGACCGTCACTGGGGCGCGGCGGAGGCCGTGAACGCGGGGAGTTGTTGGGCTCGGGACCTGCTCGACTCACCCCGATCCCGACCCACACGAGTTTCAGGAGACTCCAAAATCGCCGGGCATCGAAGTCTTGGAACCGCTGGCAGGCAGGCGGCGGGGCACATACGCCAGACCAGACCTGAAACTGCGTCTCTCGTAGTTCAATTGCACGGGATGACGGAATGAGCACCAGGCAGCCTCGGCCGCTGATTGCGGACTCTGATGCCTCTACGATGGATTGGGTTCCAGTGACGCTACCAAGTCTCGGAACTTCTGATTCATCAATCTTCATTCCGGGCACCCGGTGGCGCGAGCCCCCGCGGTATCCCTACGACCGCAACGTCCCGGCGTGTCTGCGGCGTTGCGCGTCGCCCGTGCGCGGTACCTCGTCGAGGTGTATAGCCCAATCGCTCATTGAGCCGGCCGCGACGCTCCACGAGGTCCGAGCGGGCATGGGCCGCCTCGACCTTGTTCCAGACCATGCGCGCCACCGCCTTCTCGACCACCTCGCGCGGGTGGTTCGACACCTCGGCGGCCCAGTTCCGGGGCAAGCGGAATCCGTGCGCGACGGCCGGCTCCCGTAGGGCGGTCTGGCTGCCCGCCTGCGTCGTGTTCTGACGGGCACATGGAGACACGGGCGCATTGGAGCATCTCACCGGCTTTGTCCCGGCCAATCGACTGCCCCGTCCGGTACTTCGGGCGAGCTCGGCCAACTCGTCGAGCTACGCCTCGACGACGAAGCCAGGCAACCCGCCAACGACAGCCCTGAGCAAGGCGCCTGATCCTGGGCGTTCGGATGGCATCGACTGGTCGGGATTTGGTCTATCTCTGCAGGTACTGGAGAGCCGCTCGCGCCCCGTCGATGGCGGCGCTCATGATCCCGCCCGCGTAGCCGGCTCCTTCGCCGATGGGGTACAGGTTGTCGAAGCCGTCGGCCAGGAAGGTGTCACGAGCCCGGAGCAGCCGGATCGGGCCCGAACTGCGCGACTCCAGTCCGACCAGCAGGCCCGCCTCGGAGCTGAAGCCGGGAATTCGACGCTCGTACACACGCAGCGCGCGCGCGAGGGCGGCGCGGGCCACGGGCGGCAACAACGTGTCGATACGGCCGGCGCACGTTCCGAAGGTGTAGGTCGAGTGCCGGGGTCGCGCCGTGGACCGTTCCGCGAGAAAGTCGTCGGCACGTTGCGCGGGCGCCGTGTAGTCGCCGCCACCGGCCGCGAAGAAGCGCCGCTCCAGCGTCTCCTGGAACTCGACCCCGGCGAACGGGCCCGGTCCGTATTCTTCCGGTCCAAACGTGGTGACCAGCGCGGCGCTTGCCCAGGGCGACGAGTGCCTCGAGTTGCTCATGCCGTTGGTGCACAGGAGGCCGGGCTCGTTGGTGCTGGCCACGATGGTGCCGCCGGGGCACATGCAGAACGAGTAGCTGGACGGCGCCCCATCGCCCGCCTTGCAGACCAGGTTGTAGTACGCGGGGCCCAGCGCGGCCGCGTCGGGTCCGTCGCCGTAGCGACCCCGATCGATGAGCGGCTGGGGGTGTTCGATCCGCACGCCGAGCTGAAACGGTTTCGCCGCGACCCGAACGCCCTGGTCGTGAAGCCGACGCACACTGTCCCGGGCGCTGTGGCCGAGGGCCAGGAACACCGCGTCGCAGGGCAGCTCGCCGGCGGACGTGCGAACCGCCGACACCCGCCGCGATGGTCCCGGTCCCAGGACGAGGCTGTCGAGCCGCGTGTTCCAGTGGAACCGCACGCCGAGCGATTCCATCCGGCCTCGCAGCACCGGCAGAATCCGGTGGAGACGGTCGGTGCCGATGTGCGCCCGCGCGTCGTAGAGGATGTCGGGCGTGGCGCCGCACGCGACCAGCTCCTCGAGGCACGGGACTTCGAGAGGATCGTCAATTCGCGTGTACAGCTTGCCGTCGGAGTAGGTTCCGGCTCCGCCTTCGCCGAACAACAGGTTCGACTCGGGGTTCGGCACGCGGGTCCGGTGGAAACGAACCACGTCCGCGCCCCGTTGCTTCAACGCCGCGCCGCGATCGAGGAGGTCGACGTCGACGCCGTTCGTCCCGAGTACCAGCGCGGCATACAGACCGGCCGGACCGCCCCCGACGACGGCGACGCGAACCCTCCGACGTTCCGCGGCCAGTGCGGCAACCTGGAAGCTGCCGGCCGCAGGAGCCTCGACCACTCTGCCGGAGCGGACCGCGGAAGCGAACACGGGGCCGAGGCCCGTCGTGTCGAGCACGAGGTCCGCATGCACGATGAACCGCAAACGGCGTGTCTTGCCGCGACGGCGAGCATCGACCGAGCGGTGGGCGATGCGCATGCCACGCACCCGCTCCGGGTCGATGCCGGCGGTCGAGGCCGCGCGGTCGCGCAGCACGCTCTCGGGTTCGTCAATCCGCATCTCGATGTTCAGCACTCGCCAGGTGGGGGCGGGTCCGGTCATGCGACACCTGCCAGGCGGCTGGGCGGCTCACGCGGCCCAGGCAGCGGACAAGACCTCGGCCTGCTCCAACACGGTCCTGGTCGCCGCCTCCTGCTTGTCGGGCGGGTAGCCGTGCTTCCGCAGGATGCGCTTCACGAGCCGGCGCAGGTTGGCGCGGACGTTCTCGCGCAGGGTCCAGTCGATGGTGACATTGCCTCGGACGGTCGTGACGAGCTCGCGGGCGATGCCGCAGAGCGTCTTGTCGCCGAGCACCTGCACGGCGCTGTCGTTGACGCCGAGCGCGTCGTAGAAGGCGAGCTCGTCGTCGGAGAGGCCGAGGGTCTCGCCGCGGGCGCCGGCATCGCGCAGCTCGCGGGCGAGGCCGATCAGCTCCTCGATGACCTGGGCGGCCTCGATGGCCCGGTTCTGGTAGCGGCGGATGGTCTGCTTGAGCATCTCGGCGAACGAACGGGCCTGCACGACGTTCTTCCGGCGGCGGGTGGCGAGCTCGCCGGCCAGCAGCTTCTGCAGCAGCTCGACCGCGAGGTTGCGCCGCTGCATGCCGCGGACTTCGGCCAGGAACTCCTCGTGTCCTGTCCCTGAAGAAAGTGTATAATGTTGGGCGGCCCCCATTCCCTTCGCTCTGGGAGGTGGTATGCGAACGGGACGCCCGACGGTTTCCATCGTTCTGACCGAGGCCGAACGACAACACCTCGAGTCTCTGGCTCGACGGTCCCGCACCGCCCCTCAGATG
>Ga0209543_1003246_pt1 | contig 10489 bp, 8 predicted proteins | sample MesohylFT_FD_187296 | JGI IMG/M metagenome (GOLD analysis project Ga0209543, IMG submission 187296) | Host-associated microbial community of the marine sponge Aplysina aerophoba from Gulf of Piran - sponge mesohyl, lysed by freeze-thaw... | ecosystem: Host-associated > Porifera > Sponge >...
CCCTCGTGGTCTTGTCCGTTTGTCTCCTTACTTGTCGAGCCAGGTGTTGAACGCCTCGTACCCGGTGTCGAGGTACATGTGCCCGCTGCCGGGTGAGCGGGCGTAGCGGAGGGCTCGCACCCACGGCTGCTGCAGCTGCGCGGTGTACCCGCTGCCCTTGGTGATGCGGTACACCTGGTCGAGCACGCGGTTCCAGACGTTGCGGGCGAGCTCGGTCCGCGTGTCGGGGTCGTTCTCGACCTGGTGCTGCTCGGCCCACGCGTCGATCTGTGGGTCGTTGATGCGGTTGCGGTTGCCCGACGACGCCGAGTGATTGATCCCGTAGACGTAGTGGTCCGGATACGCCAGCTGGGCGACCCAGCCGTCGTACGTGTCCGTGGTGCCGGACCGCGTGGTCCACTGCGAGTTGTACTCGTTGTAGTCACGGCTGCTCAGGTTGAGCGTGATGCCGATCCTGCTGAACTGGTCGAGCCAGACCTCGTTGGGGAGGCTGTTCGAGGTGTTGCTGTAGTTGTAGTACATCATCTCGAACTCGAGGTCGCTCGCGCCCGCGGCGTCGAGCAACTTCTTGGCCTCGGCGGGGTCGTAGCGCCACCAGTTGCCGAGCACGCCGGACTCCGGTGTCGGCTCCTCCTCCCAGAAGAACCGCCAGTCCATCTGCGGCAGGATCACGCCCGCGCCCGAGTAGATGATGTCCAGCATCTCCTCGCGGTCGTAGGCGAGCGAGAGCGCACGCCGGATCCGCACATCCTCCCAGCGCGGCAGGTCCATGTTGAACGTCAGCGCGAGCGTCGACGAGAACAGCGGGTTCCCGAAGTACTGCGTGTCGGGATTGGTCTCCAGAATCTTCTCGAGGTCGTCGGAGGTCGCGGCGGAGAGCCCGAAGTCGTGCCTCCCGACGCGGAACTGCGCCTCCGCGGCGGCCAGATCGAGCACGAAGGGCAGCTCAAAGCGGTCGATCTTGACGGGGCCCCGGAAGTAGTCGGGGTTCTTGTTGAAGGCCCCGCCGACGCCTCCGGTCCAATCCTCGACGATCATCGGGCCGGTGCCGACCCCCTTCGTCGTGATGTCACCGCTGTCGACGAGCTCCGGTCCGTGGACCGTGCTGAACGGCGTGGAGAGCGGGAAGATGAAGTCCGGCGTCGGTTGCCTCAGCCTGATCACAACCGTCGCGTCGTCGGGAGCCTCGATCGCCGTGACGTGCGCGAAGTTCGAGCGGTGCGGGCTCCCCGTTTCCGAGTAGCGATCGAACGAGTACTTCACGTCTCGCGCGGTCAGCACACGCCCGTTCACAGGGGCAACGTTCTGGAACTTGATCCCTTCCTGCACGTGGAAGGTGTACGTGAGCCCGTCCTCGGAGATCTCCCAGCCTTCCGCCAGCTCCGGCACAAGGTCGTTGCGCGCGTACGGGTCGGAGTCCCAGCCGCTGTAGACGCCGATCAAGCGGTTGTAGATGAGGTTGACGCCCGTCATCGTCCCACCGGCCGCGGCGATCGCAGGATCAAGCGGGCCGGGGTCGAAGGTGAAGCGCTGCACGAGCGTGCCGCCGAACTTCGGGGGTGTGTCGGGCTCCTCGAGCTGCCATGGCACGAAGCGCCCGGCGGCCGTCGTGAACCCGGTCGCTCGCTTGATCGTCGCGACCGTGTCCTCGGCCTCTACGTCCTCCTCAGTCTCGGCCACCGCCGCGCCGGCGTCGTCGTCGCTGGCCGTTGCCGTGGCCTGCGTGGTGGTGGTCGTCGTGGTGCTGGTGTCGCCAGCGTCGTCGTCGTCATCGTCGTCGCCGCCGCAGCCGATGAGGGCAGCGGCGGCCAGGCCGAGGCCGCCGGCTAGCCCTCCGCGGAGCAGCGTCCGCCGGTGCAACGTGACCGCGAATGGTTCTTCGCGAGCTGGCTCGGTGTGGTCTGTCACTGCGCGTCCTCCCTGGCGGGAGTCATCGCAACGGACCCCGCCGGTTGCGTGCGAGCGATACCGGCCACCGATCCTCAGCCAACAGGGCATTGTGATGGTCGGATCGCAGCCGGATCATAACAGACGCGTATAGACAGAACGTTCGATCAGGGCGATCGAGCACCACATGGGCTACCCGCCGCCGAGCGGCTGCGGCGCGTCGAGGAGTGCCGGTCCGCCAGGCGCGGTGGAGGCGCCGGAGTGCGAGGGGTGAACGAAGGGGCGGCGCCTCGCGACGCCGCCCCTCGTGGTGTCTGCCCTGGTTCGCTCCCTACTTGTCGATCCAGGCGTTGAACGCCTCGTACCCGGTGTCGAGGTAGAAGTGACCGCTGCCGATCGGGCGGATGTAGCGCACACCACGCAGCCACGGCTGCTGGAGGTAGGCGGCGTACCCGCTCGGCTTCTCGATGCGGTACATCTGGTCGAGCACCTTGTTCCAGACGTTGCGGGCCAGCTCGGTCCGCGTATCCGGGTCGAGCTCGACCTGGTGCTGCTCCGCCCACGAGTCGATCTCCGGGTCGTTGATGCGGTTGCGGTTGCCGCCCGATCCGGAGTGGTTGAGCCCGAACACGTAGTGGTCCGCCGTCGGGCTGAACGACGCCCACCCGTCGAAGGACTCGGACTCGCCGGACCGCGTGGTCCACTGCGAGTTGTACTCCGTGTAGTCGACTGCGTGGGCGTTGAGCTTGATCCCCGAGCGGCGGAACTGGTCGATCAGGACCTCGTTCTGCAGGCTGTTCGACGAGTTGCTGTAGTTGTAGTAGACGAGGTCGAACTCAAGCTCTTCCTCGCCCGCGGCCGCCAGCAGCTTCTTCGCCTCTTCGGGGTCGTGGCGCCACCAGTTGCCGAGCTGCCCGTTCTCCACAGACGGCTCATCCTCCCAGAAGAAGCGCCAGTCCATCTGCGGCAGCACGATGCCCGCGCCCGAGTAGATGACATCGAGGATCTCATCACGGTCGTACGCCAGCGAGATGCCGCGCCGGAGGCGCTCGTCCTGCCACTTGGCCAGGTCGAGGTTGAAGTTCAGCGCGAACGTCGAGGCGAAAATCGGGGCCGAGAAGTACTGCGTGTCCGGGTTCGTGTCGAGGATGTTCTCGAGCTCATCAGACGTGGCTGCCGACATCCCGAAGTCGTGATTGCCGACGCGGAACTGCGCCCACCCGGCGGAGGCGTCGCGCACGAGCGGCAGGTCCCAGCGGTCGATCTTGACCGGGCCACGGAAGTAGTCGGGGTTCTTGACGAATCCGCCGCCGACGCCGCCGGTCCAATGGTCGAGGATCATCGGCCCCGTGCCGATCGCCGTCGTGGTGATCTCGCCGCTGTCGACGAGTTCGGGCCCGTGCACCGTGGTGTATGCCGTCGAGAGCGGGTAGATGAAGTCCGGCGTCGGCTGCTTGAGCGTCACCGCCACGGTCTGCTCGTCGACCACGTCAATCGAGGCCACCTGCAGGAAGTACGAGCGGTGCGGACTGCCGACGTCCTTGTAGCGGTCCCACGAGAACTTGACATCGCTGGCTACGAGGTTGCGGCCGTTCACCGGCGGGATGTTGTGGAACTTGGCGTCACCGCGCAGGTTGAACGTGTACGTCAGGCCGTCCGGTGAGATCTCCCACGACTCCGCCAGCTCCGGCACCAGGTCGTTACGGGCATAGGGGTCGGAGTCCCACCCGCTGTACACGCCGATCACCCGGTTGTACATCATGTTGACCGCGGTCATGGTGCCGCCGGCAGCGGCAATGGCCGGGTCGAGCGGGCCCGGGTCGAACGTGAAGCGCTGCGTCATGGTGCCGCCGAACTTCGGCGGCTTGTCCGGCTCCGGGATCTGGAACGGGACGAAGCGTCCCGCCTCCGTGGTGAAGCCCTCCGCCCGCTTGATCGTGGCGACCGTGGCCTCGTCCTCGACGTCCTCGTCGGTCTCCTGTACCTGAGCGCCTCCGTCGTCCTCGTCGTCGTCCGTAGCCGTGTCCTGCGCGGCGGCCTGCTGCGTAGCGGCCGGAGCAGCGGCGGTGGCCTGCACGCTGGGCGTCTCTTCCTCGTCGTCGTCATCGTCGCCGCCGCAGCCGATGAGGGCGGCTGCCGCAAGCCCGACGCCGCCGAGGACGCCGCCTCGCAGCAGTGTTCGGCGGGTCACCGTATATGCGAACGGTCGGTCCCCATTGGCGTCCGTGTGGTCTGTCATGGCGTTTCCCTCCTGGCGACGGCACGAGACCGCCCTCGCCCGGTCTCTATAGGCAATACGTTCCCGGGGCGCCTGCGGGTTTTATGCCGTGGCAGACGCGAGTGACCGCACCGCCGTGTCGCGCATCATAGCAGCGCACGTCAGGGTTCATGTGTGGACGTCAGGAGAGCGCGTCGCAATTCGACGGGGCCATCGGCGGCGAGCTGGTCAGGCGGCTAGGAGACGAACGCGCGGACCAGCGTGGCGAGCTCGGAGGCGCGCTCGACCTCGACCATATGCCCGGCGCCCTCGACCACCTCGAGGCGGGCGTTGGGCAGGGCGTCGGCGTACTGTCGGCCGACGCTGCGCGGCACCACGCCGTCCTCGCTACCCCAGATGAGCAGCGCGGGCGTCTCGACGTCGGCGAGGAGGTAGGGGAGCCGCCAGTCCCACATGTACGGCTTCCACGTCAGGCGCGCCGTCATCTCGCGGCTGAAGTCCCACAACTCGCGCGTTGCGGCGTCCGGCTGCTCGCCGAACTCGGCCTCGAAGGCTGCCTGGTCGGCGAAGCAGGCCCGCACGTAGACCTCGTAGGCCAACATCATCTGGTCCATGATCTCGCCCTCGTCGGGCTTGATCCCGGGCGCGCCCACGAGCACCAGCCGCTCGAAGCGCTGCTGCTGGATGACCGCCATCTCGGCCGCGACCCACCCCCCGAACCCGAGCCCGACGACGCTGACGCGGTCGAGTCCCATGCGGTCGAGGGCTCGGTGCAGCAGGATCGCGAGGTCACGCGGCTCGCGCGCCCACTCCGGGCGGTCGGACTGCCCGTAGCCGGGCAGGTCGGGCACGATCACCCGCCCCTCGCCGCTCAGCGCCTCGTGGAACGGCAGCCAGCCCGGGTTGCCCGTGGAGCGGTGCAACACGAGCAGCGGCGTCGATGCACCGGCGCCGGCTTCGAGGTACTGCACGCGCAGCCCGGCCACCCCGACGGCGGCTTCGGTCCACGTTGCGTTCGAGGTCGTCATCGCCGCGCCCCGCCCGCGCTAGCCCACGCTGCCGCGCGGCGGGTCGAAGTCGTACGGGCCGGGCAGGTTGAGGTCGTCGCCGATCTCGCGCATCGCCGGGAGCACGTGCTTGCCCATCAGCGTGAGGCTGCTCATGGCGTCCTCGTGCGACATCGCGCCGTCGCCGTCCCAGAAGAACACCGAGCCGAGCCCGAGCGTCTCGACCACGTGGTGCATCCGCTCGACGACTGTCTCCGGCGAGCCGACGACGATGTTGAAGCGCTCGATCTGCTTGTCGTAGCTGCCTGAGAAGTCGCGCTCGGCCTCGGGCACCCGCGGCTTCGGCTTCGGCGGCGCCTCGGCGGTATCGACGCCGCGCGCCTTCGCCTGCGCGCGGTCGCGGCGCATCGGCAGCATGTCGCCCTTGCGGGGGCTGAGCCCGGGGAGGCTCTGGAGGTGCGACCGCACCTCGCCCTGGTTGCCCTCGATGAACGGGTTCGACGGCCCCTGCAGGTACTTCCGCCCGATCTCGTAGGCCTGGTCGTCGCTCTCCTCGACGTGCACCTTGATGACGTAGCCGAAGTGCTCCGGGCCAGCCTCGTACCCGACGTTCGAGGCGCACTCGCGGTAGTAGTCGAACGACTCGCGGACGGCCTCGAGCTCACCGCCGAGCATGATGTACGGGTAGCGGTGTTCGGCAGCCCAGCGCAGCGTGTTCTTGCTGAGCGTGCCGGGGATCCAGATCGGCGGGTGCGGCTGCTGCATCGGCCGCGACCACGGGTTCACGTAGCGGTACTGGAAGTGCTTGCCCTCCCAGCGGAATGGGCCGTCGGTCGTCCAGGTCTTGATCACGAAGTCGTGCGCCTCCTGGAAGCGCTCCCAGTTGAAGGGCGACTGTGCGTTGTGGGCCACGCTCTCGCGGCCCGTGCCGCGCACCCAGCCCGGCACGAGGCGGCCGCCGGAGATGAGGTCGATCTCCGCGAGCTCCTCGGCGAGCCACATCGGGTCGTCCCAGATCGGGAGCACGTTGCCGAGCAGCACGATCTTCGCCTTCTTGGTGATGCGGGCGAGGATGGCGGCCTCGACGTTGATGGCGCCGCCCATGCAGAACAGGCTGGCGTGGTGCTCGTTGAGCATCAGGCCGTCGAAACCCATCTCCTCGGCGTAGACCTTCTCGTCCAGGTAGCGGTTGTAGAGCTGGTGGGCGACGCGAGGGTTGTAGAGCCCGTTGCTCGTCCCGAGGTCGATCACGCCGGGCGCGCTGCCCGGCGCGAAGAGCTGGCCGCCCTCGGTGAGGAACGCCCCGGAGATGCCGGCGTCGGGATCCTGGTAGGGGCGTTCGGTGAAGTAGCCAAGGAACACGGTGGCCTCCTCGGGGGCGTGTCCGGGATGGGCGGAGTCTAGAGGACGGGGTCGCGGCGCTGCTACTGCGCCACGGTTGCTACTGCAACGGCAGCGGCGGCTGCCACCACCACGGCCGTGCGCTCACCTCGATCGCCACCACCCACTTCACCCAGTGGTAGCCGCGTCGGCCGGGCACGACGAGGCGCGCCGGGAAGCCGTGTCCCGCGCTCAGCACCTCGCCGCCGACATGCGTCGCGAGCAGCAGGCCGCGCGCCTCGCCGAGGGGGAAGCGGCGCGAGTAGCCGGTGGCCGACCGCACGACGACGCTGTTCGCCCCCTCGTCGACGCCCGCCCGTGCGAGCAGAGCGTCGAGGGGCACACCCGCCCAGTCCTGCTTCGTGTACCAGCCACCGGTGCAGTCCAGCGTCGCCCGTCGCTCGGCCGTGTCGAGGGCCTCGATGTCGCCGTAGCCGAGCTCGAGTGGCGTGCGGACCTCGCCGCCGACGTGGAGCCGCCAGCCCGCGCGGTTGAGGTGCTGGCGCTCGTCGCCCAGCCACTGGGTCACGGGGTGGGCGTTGCCGGTGAAGCTGCCCTCCTCGCGCGAGCCGGTGAAGCGACGGTCGGCTGCGGTCACGGTCGAGACGGCGTCGAGGCCGCGCCACAGCACGAAGCCCGCGCCGCCGAGGGCGATGGTGCGCAGCGCCGCCCGGCGGCTCGCCATGTCGGCCGGCTTGAAGCGCGGCCAGTGCGCGCTGGCGTGCGTGGCGAACGGGATCACCAGCACCACCGCGAGGACGGCGTGCAGGACCATCGGCCGCATCGCGCCGTAGCCGGGGATCGATGCCTCGGGCGCCCAGCCGAGCACCCACAGCAGCCCGACTGCGAGCGTGGCGAGGAACAGCACCCCGAGGAGCGCCGACGGCACGGCCCACAGCCCCGCGCCCTGGCGCATGAAGGAGCGCATGACGATGCGCCACTTCCACACGAGCAGCACGAGCAGTGTCATCCCGCCGATGCCGTGCACCCACAGCACCCAGGCGCCCTGGGGGCTCCCGGTGAGGTAGCTACCGACGCCCGAGGCGAACTCGAGCAGCAGCAGGGCGAAGATGGCGAGGTTCGTCGCGCGTGCGCTCACAGTCGGTCTCCGCGCGTGATGATGGCTGATTCCAGCCTACACCCGCGCACTCGACTCCTCGCGGGGGTTGCGACGAACGGGCGCTATCATCACCCCTCGCGCGCGCCGCCGGCGCGTGGGCGCTGCGAGGGGGTCGAGCATGACGGAGCCGCTGGAGGGCCGGGTGGCCGTCGTCACGGGGGCGGGTCGAGGCATCGGCGCTGCCACGGCGCGCCAGCTCGCGATCATGGGTGCGCGCGTCGTGGTCAACGACCCCGGCGTGGACCGCGCCGGCGAGGGCGGCGATCGAGGTCCCGCGGACGGCGTCGTGCGCGCCATCGCCGAGGCCGGCGGGACCGCCGTCGCGAACTACGACTCGGTCGCCGACTTCGATTCGGCCGGGCGCATCATCGAGACGGCGCGCCGCGAGTTCGGCCGCATCGACATCCTCGTGAACAACGCCGGCGTCTCCGCCGGCGCACCGATCCAGCAGCTCGAGCCTGAGCTCTTCGACACCGTCGTCCGGATCCACCTCCACGGCACCTACAACTGCACGCGGCACGCCATCCCCGACATGATCGAGGAGGGCTGGGGCCGCGTCGTGAACCTCGTCTCGCGGGCCGGGCTGCTCGGGTCGGCCGGGGCTGCTGCCTATGCAGCGGGGAAGGGCGGCATCTACGGCTTCACGAACGCCGTCGCGCGCGACCTCGAACCGCTCGGGGTGACGGTGAACGCCGTCAACCCCGCCGCCACCATCACGCGGATGGTCACGGAGGCGATGGAGGAAGCGCGCGAGCGCGGCCTCGACGAGGAGTCCCGCGAGCGGATGCTCGCCATCGCGCAGCAGCCCGAGGAGCTGGCGACGGTGATCGCGTTCCTCTGCACCGAGGAGGCGGGCGGGATCAGCGGGCAGACGTTCTTCGTGCAGAACGGCGCAGTCGGCCTGTTCGCCCCGCTCCAGGTCACCCAGACGCTACTGACCGACGAGGACTGGACCCCCGAGACCCTCGCCGAGGCAGCGAAGCGCCTCCAGCTCCACCCCCTCGGCCAGCTCTACTAGGCGAAGATCTTGAAGGAGTGCCCACTCTGGCCAATAAGGGCTTCTACGCTCGGCGCAAATGGCACGTCCGTCAGGTCGATTCCGGCACTCGCCGAGATGAACTCGACTCCGACGACCGCCCCGTCCGCCGAGTAGTCAAGGATTCGCAGGTCGTCCAGGAATTTCTGAGTCTGAGGGGTGGCATTGTCCCGCAGCTGCACGTACAGGATGTCAGCTTCGGGATCGTATGTCGCTTGAGGCATGCTATTCGTTCCGCGGTCGGGCCTTTGCTCGCTATCCGTTCAGCGCGCGGTCGAGCGCGGCGAGTTCGTCGGCGGCCCACCGCTGGGAGAGCGCCGAGTTGGGCACGAGGCCCGCGGAGCCGTGGAACGCGCCGGGGTACACGTGCAGCTCGACCGGCACACCGGCCGCCATCAGCCGCTGGGCGTACGTCACGTCCTCGTCGACGAACAGGTCGAGCGTGCCGACGTTGATGTAGGCGGGCGGCAGCCCCGCGAGGTCCGAGGCTCGGGCCGGCGCGGCGTACGGTGAGACGTCGTCGCCGCCGGCGTTGCCGGCGAGGTAGGCGTCCCAGCCGTGCAGGTTGGCGTCGCGGTTCCACACCCGCTCGTCCGTGATCGCCTCGCTGCTCCGCGTCGTGTTGGTGTCGTCGATCATCGGGTAGACGAGGAACTGGAAGCACACGTCGACCTCGCCGCGGTCACGCGCGAGGAGGGCGAGCCCGGCGGCGAGCCCGCCACCCGCGCTCCCTCCGCCGATTGCGATGCGCGAACGGTCGATGCCGAGCTCGTCGGCAGCGCCGGCGAACCACGTGAGCCCCGCGTAGCAGTCCTCGATCGGCGCAGGGAAGGGGTGCTCCGGCGCGAGCCGGTACTCGACCGACGCGACGAGCACGTTGAGCTTGTCGGCGATGTTCGCGCAGTACGGGTCGCTCATCTCGACGTTCCCCATCACCATCCCGCCGCCGTGGATCCAGTAGAAGGCCGGGGCGTTCGTCGCGAGGCCGGCGGGGCGGTAGGTGCGGACCATCACGTCGGGAGCGCCCTCGGGGCCCGGCGCCATGTGGTCCTCCATCGCCACGTTGTCTGGCATGACCGGTGCGGGCATGGCGGCTCGGCGCGCGGCTGTGCCCTCGCGGGCGGCCTCGATGTCTGAGAGGTCCATGCGCATCGGCATGCTGTCGAGGACGGATCGGTGCTCGTCGTCGAGCTGGAGGTTGAGGTCGAGCGCGGGGGCGGTGGTCATCGTGTATCTCTCCGTCGATGTCAGCGTCGTGTTGGGCGGATGTTACAACCTCGCGCCGTTCGACAACCTCGAGCTGCGGTAACCACGAGGCGTTCTGAGAAGGTGCGCATGCGCCTTATCGGATGGTAGGCTGGGTGGCGCTGGAGGACGCTCGTGACACCCATCCTCGCGCCGGCCTGGTTCACGGACTCCTACCTCGGCATTGAGGTCCAGCAGTACATCGGCCTTGGCATCCTGGTCGCGGTTTCGATCGTGACGTACGCGCTCATCATCGCGGCACTCAGGCTGTACGTGCGGGTGCGCTTCGACGAGGCCGACCACGCCTTCTGGCACGAGGAACGTGGGCGGCTCGGGCGCGCGCTCTGGGCGCTGGCCGTGGCGATCACCGTGCTGCTGGGCTTCCCTACACTCGGCTTCCCCCAGACCGTCGAGGGCATCGTCGATCAACTCGCGAGCCTGCTGGGCGCGGGTGCGATGGTGATGCTGGGCTTCCGCGGCGTGGACATCTTCACCGACGTGCTCAGGCGGCGGGCTGAACTGACCGACAGCCGCCTCGACGACCAGCTCGTCCCGATCACGAACACCGCACTCAAGGGCGCCACGCTCGTCATCGG
>Ga0209543_1003252_pt1 | contig 10464 bp, 10 predicted proteins | sample MesohylFT_FD_187296 | JGI IMG/M metagenome (GOLD analysis project Ga0209543, IMG submission 187296) | Host-associated microbial community of the marine sponge Aplysina aerophoba from Gulf of Piran - sponge mesohyl, lysed by freeze-thaw... | ecosystem: Host-associated > Porifera > Sponge >...
CGAAAGCGTATTGCCGTCGGGGTCCTTGAACCAGGCGATGCGCACACCGGCGCCGGGAACCGTCCAGATGCCGCGTTCGTCCTGCTCCATGCCCTCGTAGCGCTCGAAGACCACTCCGCGATCCGCGAGCCCGTCGATGGTGTCTTCGATGTTGGAGACGCCCCAGCCGAGCACTGCGAACGGTACCGGTGTGAACTCCCCGACCCTGGAGAGCCGAAGCATCGTCCCGTGCGCGTCGAACACGGCTGCGAACGGATCCTCCGAGAGCAGCGTGAGGCCGAGTGTGTCCTGGTAGAAGGCGCGGGCCTCGTCGAAGCGGACGCTCCCCACGAGCGCGGTCAGGTCCGATGTTCCCAGCATGGTCGCTCCTTGCGGCGGCGTTGGTAGCACGCAGCTACAGGCGCCGTCAACGCGATCCTACGCGCCGCAATTGCCCCCTATTGGGGGCGGCGGTAGGATGCCTGAGGCCCGTTTCGCGGGTCTGATAACTCCGAGGGTAACCATGGCTCAGGCTGTTGCCGCGCCCCTCCGACGCGGATTTCTGACCACGCTCCGGCAAGACCGCTGGTGGTTCGAACCGGCGCTCGTATTCGCCAGCCTTTCGCTCTTCTTCGGCTGGCTCACCGTCTCCATCATCATGGACTTCGGCCCCATCGGGCACTACGAGGTCGAGGGCACCCACCTCCTCACCCCAATCTTCGAGCCCACCTGGCTCACCATGATCAACGCCGATTGGGAGGGCGCCTGGTACCTCTCCCCGGCCTTCATCGTGCTCATCGGGCCCGTCCCCTTCCGCGCCACCTGCTACTACTACCGGCGCGCCTACTACCGCTCCTACTTCCTCAGCCCCCCCGCCTGCGCCGTCGGCGACGTGGCCCCGAGCTACAAGGGCGAGTCCCGCTTCCCCCTCATCATGCAGAACATGCACCGCTACGTGATGTACGTGGCCCTCGTGTTCGTGCCGCTCCTCTGGATCGGCGCCATCCGCAGCCTCTACGTTCCCGGCGAGGGCTGGGGATTCGGCGTGGGCTCCGCGCTGCTCATCCTCAACGCCTTCCTCCTCATGATGTACACCTTCTCCTGCCACTCCCTGCGCCACTTCGTGGGCGGCGGGCTCAACTGCTTCAGCTGCTCCGCCTTCACCCGTGCTCGCAAGCGCGTCTGGGACTACGTCAGCATCTGGAACGAGAACCACCGCTTCTGGGCCTGGTCGAGCCTGCTCGGCATCGTCCTCGTCGATGTTTACATCCGCCTGGTCGCGAACGGGCACATGACCGACCCCAACACCTGGAGCCACTTCTAGACGATGGTTGAGTACGAGCGCCACGACTACGACGTCATCGTCATCGGGGCCGGCGGGGCCGGGCTGCGCGCCGCCATCGAGGCGTCCGCGCAGGGCGCCCGCACCGCCCTCATCTGCAAGTCGCTGCTGGGCAAGGCCCACACCGTCATGGCCGAGGGCGGCATCGCCGCCGCGCTCGGCAACGTCTGGCCCCAGGACAACTGGAAGGTCCACTTCCGCGACACCATGCGCGGCGGCAAGATGCTCAACAACTGGCGCATGGCCCAGCTCCATGCCCAGGAAGCCCCCGACCGCGTGAACGAGCTCGAGGAGTGGGGCGCCCTCTTCGACCGCACCGACGACGGCCGCATCCTCCAGCGCGACTTCGGCGGGCACCGCTACGCGCGTCTCGCCCACGTCGGCGACCGCACCGGCCTCGAGCTTATCCGCACCCTTCAGCAGCACGCCGTCCACAAGGGCATCGACGTCTTCATGGAGTGCACCGTCTCCCGACTGCTCAAGGACGGCGACCGCGTCTCCGGCGCCGTCGCCTACTGGCGCGAGAGTGGCAATCTCCTCGTCTTCAACGCGAAGTCGGTCGTGCTCGCCACCGGCGGCATCGGCAAGGCCTTCTCCGTCACCTCCAACTCCTGGGAGTACACCGGCGATGGCCACGCCCTCGCCTACTGGGCCGGCGCCGAGCTCATCGACATGGAGTGCGTCCAGTTCCACCCGACCGGCATGGTCTGGCCCCCGAGCGTTCGCGGCATCCTCGTCACCGAGGGCGTCCGCGGCGATGGAGGCACGCTGCGCAACAGCGACGGCGAGCGCTTCATGTTCAATTACATCCCCGACTTCTTCGCGGCCGAGACGGCCGACACCATCGAGGAAGCGGACGGCTGGTACGAGGACAAGGAGAACAACCGCCGCACCCCCGACCTCCTCCCCCGCGACGAGGTGGCCCGCGCCATCAACTCCGAGGTGAAGGCCGGCCGAGGCAGCCCCCACGGCGGCGTCTTCCTCGATATCGCCTCGCGGCGCTCCACCGAGTACATCCGCCGCCGCCTGCCGAGCATGTACCACCAGTTCAAGCAGCTCGCCGACGTCGATATCACGGCCCAGCCGATGGAAGTCGGCCCCACGATGCACTACATCATGGGCGGCATCCGCGTCGCCGCCGACACCGGCGCCGCCACCGTTCCCGGGCTCTTCGCCGCGGGCGAGTGCGCCGGCGGCATGCACGGCGCCAACCGCCTCGGCGGCAACTCCCTCTCCGACCTTGTCGTCTTCGGGCGTCGCGCCGGCCTTGGTGCCGTCGAGGACGCCGCCCGGGTCTCCGCCCCGGAGGCCGACGACGCGCAGGTCAAGGAGATCGTCTCGGAGATGCGCGCCCCCTTCGAGCGCGATGGCGCCGAGGGCCCGTACGAGATCCAGCGCGACCTGCAGGAAACGATGAACAGCCTCGTCGGAATCATCCGCACCGAGTCGGAGTTGCTGGAAGCGCGTGAACGCATCGACGGGCTCAAGGGCCGCGCCGCTAACGTTGGGGTCTACGGCCATCAGCAGTACAACCCGGGCTGGCACCTGGCCATCGACCTGCAAGCCCTGATGACCGTCTCCGAAGCGACCGCCCGTGCCGCCAACGTTCGCCAGGAAAGCCGTGGCGGCCACACCCGCGATGACTATCCCGGCCCGAACGATGCCGAATGGGGCAACAAGAACGTCGTCATCCGCCAGGGCGCGGACGGGGAGATGGAGGTCACCACCTCGCCCCTCCCCGAGATGCCCGCCGACCTGCAGGAGCTGTTCGAGGAGTAACCATGAGCGAAACAGCGAACATGCGCGTGTTCCGTGGCGATGCCGAGAGCGGCGACTGGCAGGACTACGAGGTCGAGATGGAGGAGGGCCAGGTCGTCCTCGACGTGATCCATCGCATCCAGGCCACCCAGGCCCCCGACCTCGCCGTCCGCTGGAACTGCAAGGCCGGTAAGTGCGGCTCCTGCAGCGCCGAGATCAACGGCGAACCCCGCCTCATGTGCATGACCCGTATGAACCTCTTCGAGCCCGGCGAGCAGATCACCGTCGCTCCGATGAAGACCTGGCCGCTCATCCGCGACCTCGTGACCGACGTCTCCTTCAACTACGAGGTGGCCAAGACCATCCCCGCCTTCAAGCCGCGCGCCCCCGAGGCCGACGGCACCTACCGCATGATGCAGGAAGACGTCGAGCGCGGGCAGGAGTTCCGCAAGTGCATCGAGTGCTTCCTCTGCCAGAACGTCTGCCACGTCATCCGTGACCACCCCGAGAACAAGCCCGAGTTCGCCGGACCGCGCTTCTTCGTGCGCCTCGCGGAGCTTGAGATGCACCCCCTCGACACCGAGGACCGCCTCGAGCTCGCCCGCCAGGACGCGGGCGTCGGCTACTGCAACATCACCAAGTGCTGCACCGAGGTCTGTCCGGAAGATATCCACATCACGGACAACGCCATCATCCCCCTGAAGGAGCGCGTCGCCGACCGCTACTTCGACCCCATCCGCTGGCTCGGCTCAAAGATCTTCGGCCGCTAGGTCACCAACTCGACCGCCACGATTACAACCTCGCCGGGGTGATAGGTGTAGGTCACGCGTACGCCGGGACTACCGGGTGCCGGATCCTGCCGATAGATGTAGGAGTCCGCACGGGACCCCGCCCTGCCTGCCGTTGGGTTGTCAGCCAATCTCCACTGAACCGACAAGAGTGTCTCGGCGAAGGTAGGAACCTGCTGCTGGATTCGACGGGCTTGTTCTCGAGCTTCCTCGTTGAGGGCGACGCTGGCTCTACTCACCGTAGCGCGTGATGTGCTCGGCCATAGCCTTTTCCGCCCAGACCATGTCTTCGGCCGTGGGCTCTCGTTGGAGCGCCTTAATCTCTTCCAGCGTCCTCCCGAAGAGACGCTCGACGCCGTCGGGTCCGACTTCGATCAGGCTCTCAAGGTCACGATCGAGGAGGTCCTCGGGCTGAACCTTCGTCTCTTCGGTGGTCACGGCAGTCCTCGCGCGTGGTGTGCCATCAGTATAACCCGGCAAGAGTAGGTTTCGACAAGAGCCCTAGGCAGGCTGCGGCTGTGGCAGACGCTCGACCGCGCCGAGCGGGTCGCGCTCCGGGTGGACGAGGTAGCGCAGGCTCGGCAGCGTGATGTCGACCGTTGTCAGCGACGCCGAGATGGGATGCGCGGCGCTCGCTCCGGGCAGGTTCCACGCCTCCGCATCGAATACCTTGAGCCGCGGGCGGCCCCGCTGCGCTCGCTCGAACGTGAAGTCGGGGTCGACCTGGAGCAGCAGCGCCTTCTCTTCGCCGTCGCGCGACACCCGCGCGAGGTTGAGCGAGGCCATGTACTGCACGTCCGCGCCGGTGATGGGCTGCGGGTCAACCAGCTCGCCCTCAAGGACCACTTCCCCGTCGACCGTGACGCTCGTGGCCGCCCGGGCGTATCCCGGCTTGAACCACACGTCAGCGAGGTCGATCGGATAGCCCCACCGCTCCCGCAGCACGCTCGTGGCCGCCGCCGAGTCGCAGTAGCCGCGCACGAGCAGGCCGCGCGGACGCGCCCCCGCGCGGCACCCCACCCGCACCGTCGCCAGGTTGAACGCTCCCACCTCGCTGTCGGGCACGTGCGTCACGTTCACCAGTAGCGTTGGCGGGATGCTGGGGTGCAGGGCCGGAGGCAGCAGCGCCTGGCGGTCGCCGCCGAGCTCGTAGTGAAGCTGCAGATGCTGCGCCCCCTTCAGCTCCCACGGATCCGTATCCAGGCTCGTGAGCAGCGGAGCGCTGCCGGCGATCGCGGTCAGGTCGCGCGTTCCCGTCAGCGGCATCAGGCGCCACCCGCCGCCGTTGCGCCGGCGGGCTCGGGAGCCGCGTCCGTCTGCGCGAACTGGGGCATCACTTCTTTCGCGAAGAGCCGCATCGAGGCGAGCACGTCTTCCTGCGGAACGGTCTCGTGCACGTTCAGCAGGAAGTTGATGCGGTCCACGCCTGCTGCCTCCCAGGAGCGCACCGCTTCCGCCACCCGGTGCGGGTCGCCGATCGTGAGCCCCTGCGGAACCTTGCCCTCGGGGCCGCTCGTCGACTCCTGCCGCAGCTGGTACAGCAGCCCCGGCGACAGGTACGACGGCGTCGGAAACGCCTGCCGCGTCGCCAGCGTCTGCTCGGACAGGTAGTTGAACGTGCCCGCCATGCGCTGGCCTGTCTTCACGCCCTTCTCGTCGTCCTCGTGGCAGTAGAGGAAGCTGACCGTGTTCACCTGCTCGTTCACGAATTCGCCCACCGGATCGCACGACTGGATGCGCTTGCGGTAGCCCTCGATCTTCTGCGCCTGCTCGCCCACGCCCCCGAACGACAGCCCGAGGCTGCCCAGTCCGCGCTCGGCCGCGTCGATCTCCGTGCCCACGCTCGTTACCGCCACCCACATGGGCGGATGCGGCTTCTGGTACGGCTTCGGCAGGATCGTGCGCTCCGGCATCGAGAACGCCCGTCCCTGGTGGCTGAAGCGCTCCTGCGTCCACATCTTTGGGATGACGCGCACGTACTCGTCCCACGTCTTCTTCGTCTCGTCCGGGTTCGCGCCGAAGCCCCCCAGCTCGGTCCACGTCGCCGAGCGGCCCGTGCCGAACTCCAGCCGCCCGCCCGACACCAGGTCGAGCACGGCCGCGCGCTCGGCCGAGCGGATCGGGTTGTTCAGCTCGGGCACGCAGGTCACGATGCCGTGCCCCACGCGAAGGTTCTTCGTCTGCATCGCGATCGCCGTCAGGAAGATCTCCGGCGCCGAGCAGTGCGAGTACTCCTCCAGGAAGTGGTGCTCCACCGCCCACGCCTGGTCGAACCCCAACTCGTCCGCGAGCCGCGCCTGCTCCAGGCAGTTCTGGTACACCGTGTACTCGGTCTCCGGCCCCCACGGACGCGGCACCGATATCTCGAAGAAGACCCCGAACTTCATAGCTTGCTCCCCCCGCCGGCCGAGTGGTCGCGGGTCACCGGCAATCGTGGACACTTTCGGCGTTGTTGTCGAACCCCGCCCGCGCTCCCGCCGCCCCGACCGGCTATCCTCCCGCCCCATGACCAGCCTCGACGGCGTCCGCGCCCTCACCTTCGACCTCTTTGGCACCGTGCTCGACCTCGACGGCAGCCTCGTGCCTCCGCTCGCGCGCTTCTTCGGCGAACGCGGCGCCGGCGTGGATGCAGCGGTGTTCTGGGCGCAGTGGCGCGCCCGCCAGCGCATCGAGCAGTACCAGGACACCATCCTCATGCTGGGCCACAGCGGCTACCTCGAAACCTGCCGCCGCGCGCTCCGCTACACCCTCCGCCTGAACGGCATCGGCGTCGACGACGGAACCGACGACGCGATCATGGCCTTCTGGCAGGACCTCTCCCCCTACCCCGAGGTGCTCGATGCTCTTGCACGTCTTACCCCGCGCTACGACCTCGTCGCCCTCTCCAACGGCAACGCCCACTTCCTCGAGCACCTGGCCACCAACCGCATCGGCTGGGACTTCGATGCCGTTATCTCGGTCGGCGAGGTGGGCGCCTTCAAGCCCCACCCGGCCGTCTACCGCCACGCCGCCAAGACGCTCGGCCTCGAACCGGCCCAGTGCCTCATGGTCTCCGCCAACTCCTTCGACGTGCTCGGCGCCCGCGCCTGCGGCTACCGCGCCGCCTTCGTGAACCGTCGCGACATGCCCTACGAGGACTCGCCCCTCCAGCCCGACCTCACCGTCCCCACCTTCACCGAGCTCGCCGATGCGCTCCTCTGAGGCCATCGCGGGGACTCGCGACGCGCGCTCCCAGCGCGTACGGTGCGCGCCGTGAACGTCCCCCTGCCCCTCGAAGGCGTGCGCGTTATCGACCTAACCGGCGTGTGGGCGGGCTCCTTCTCGACCGCCATCCTCGGCGACCTCGGCGCGGAAGTGCTGAAGGCCGAGAACCAGTACGTCTGGCAGCCGCTCACGCGCGGATCCCGCGCCCACCCCACCCCCGATGAGGTCAAGGCCTACCCCAGCACGATCTGCTTTCCCGACAACGACCCTGGTTCGCGTTCCTGGAATTACTGCTCCCTCTTCGTCGGGATGTTCCGCAACAAGCGCAGCTTCACCGTCGACCTCCGCCGGCCCGAGGGCCGCGAGATTCTCGGGCGCGTCGTCGCCCAGGCCGACGCCGTCATCGAGAACAGCACCGTTGGCACCATGGAGAAGCTGGGCATCACCTACGAGTGGCTGCGCGAACAGCGCGAGGACATCATCTTCGTGCGCGCCTCGGGATACGGCCTCACCGGCGAGTACTCGGACGCCCGCACGCTCGGCATCCACCTCGAGAGCGTCATGGGACACCAGCTGCTGCGCGGCTACCAGCCCGAAGAGCCCATCCTCGGCGTCTTCGCCGCCGACTACGTGAGCGGCACCCAGATCGCCCTCTCCGTGCTCCTCGCCCTGTGGCACCGCAACAACACCGGCAAGGGCCAGTTCATCGAGCTTGCCCAGGCCGAGAACGCCGCTGCCATGTTCTCCCAGGCCTACCTCGACTACGCCCTCACCGGGAACGTCCAGGACGCCATCGGCAACCGCTCCATCTACGCCGCCGACGGCGTGGCCCCCTGTGGCGTCTACCCCTGCCTCCCCGCCGAGGAAGGCGGCGACGGCGACGACTGCTGGATCGCCATCACCGTGTCGAACGATGAAGAGTGGGCCGCGCTCCGCAGCGTCATGGGCAACCCCGACTGGGCGGGGAGCCCTGAGCTTGCGACCGGGGCAGGCCGTGTCGCCAGCCAGGACCTCCTCGACGAGAAAATCGCTGAGTGGACGCGTGGATTCGAGGACGAGGCGCTCTTCCACCGTCTGCAGCAGGTCGGTGTCCCCGCCGCCCCCGTGCTCCACTCCTGGCGCGTCCTCGGCGATCCCCACGTGCAGGCCCACGGCCTCTACGAGCCCTGCGAGATCGAGGACGACATCGGGGTGTACTCCTATCCCACGCCCCTCTACCGGCTCCCCGCCTCCGAGGGCGGTATCCGCCGGCCCCCCGTCGCCCTCGGCCAGGACAACGACTACGTCTACCGCGAGTTGCTGGGCGTCTCCGACGAGGAGTACGACCGCCTCGTCGCCGAAGGCCACATCGCCACGACGTTCCACGAGTCCGTCCGCTGATCCTCCCGCGTGCCCGAACGATCACAACCCGTCCGTATACTCGGCTGCCGCGCCGGGGGTGTGCGACCGTGACCGAGAACTCGCTGTGGCGAACCGTGTCCGGGGTCGAGGTTGACCGCGGCTGGCGCAGCGACCGCCGCGCGGTCGCTGCCACCCTCGTCTCCGAGGTGCTGGGAACCTTTGCGCTCGTGTTCTTCAGCGCCGGAGCCGTCGCGGTTGATGCCGCCAGCGGTGGGGGTGTCACCCCCGTCGGTGCGGGACTCGTCGCCGGCCTGGTGGTCGTGGCCATCATCTTCGCCCTGGGCCACGTCTCGGGCGCGCACATCAACCCGGTTGTCACGCTCGCATTCCGCCTGGCGGGGCGAATCGGATCTCTTCGCGCCGTCGCCTATGTCGCGGCGCAACTCACGGGCAGCGTTCTTGCCGGGCTTGCCATCATCGCCATCGTCGGCGATGCCGGCGACGCCGGCGCCACGGCTCCGCGAATCGGAGGCGTCGAAGCCGCCCTTCTGGCCGAAATACTCCTGACCTTCTTCCTGGCCCTGGTGATCATGGGCGTGGCAACGGATGAGCGGGCCCAGGGCAGTTTTGCCGCCATCGCCGTGGGCTCGTACGTGGGACTCGCCATTCTCGCCTGGGGCCCGGTGGGGAATGCCTCGATGAATCCGGCTCGCTCGCTCGGCCCCGCGATTGCCGGCGGCGAGTGGAGCGCGCACTGGATCTACTGGGTCGGACCGATCGTGGGGGCCACGCTCGGGGTGCTCGCCTACTCGCTTCTCCGAGCCCGCCGCTCCCCCAACACCGACTCGTCATAACGCAAACGGGGCGCCTCCCGACCGTCTATCCTGCCCGCACGATGACCGCCCTCGATCGCTACCAGGCCCTCATCGATGCCAGGCGTGAGCAACGTGACGCGCTTGGGCTCGACGAACTCAACTCCGATCGCTGGAGCGAGCACGCGCCCTCCTACCGCTTCGACCCCCGCCGGGAACTCGACGCGAACCTCGCCGAGATCGCGACGCTCGTCGGGCCGGACGACCACGTGGTCGATGTCGGCGGCGGCGCCGGCCGGGTTGGCTTGCCGCTGGCCCTGCGCTGCCGCGCCCTCACGAACGCGGAGCCGGCCTCCGGCATGGGGGACGAGTTCCTAGCTTCCGCTGAGGAGGCGGGCATCACGAACGCCACCCTCGAGCGGGCCGCCTGGCTCGATGCCGAGGCCGAGGGCGACTTCGTCATCAGCTGCGATGTCGTCTACTTCGTGCGTGAGATCGACGGGTTCGTGCGGAAGCTCGATCGCGCCGCCTCGCGCCGGGCCGCCATCTGGATCTGGAGCCCGACGCCGCCTGCGCGGAACTCCCGCCTCTTCGAGATCGCCCACGCCGTCGAGCTGGTGCGCTCCCCCGATCACCGCGAGCTGCTCCCGGTGATGTGGGAGGCCGGCCTCCTCCCCGAGGTTCGCCTGCTTCCCGAGCCCTTCACCTGGCCGGAGCGCATCGAGTACCCCACGAACGCGGAGGAGGCGGTCGCGTTCGCCCTGGAAGATGTGGAAGCGACAGGAGCGCCCGGGGCGGAAGAGCGGGTGGCCGCCCGCCTCGATGAGCTCTTCACGCGCGATGGCGAGCGCTGGATTCCGAACTGGCGTCCCCCGCTGCAGGGCCTCCTGATTACCTGGGAGACCGCCGGTGCTCGTTCCTGACGACCTCGTTCTCTGCCTCGGCGCAATCGGAACGGCGACCTTCGCGGAACGCGTCCGCGCTGCCCGCGAGAACGGCTTCGCGGGCATCTCCATGTGGATGTCTCACTACGACGAGGCCCGCGCCGAGGGCCTCTCCCACGCTGAGATGCGAGCCATCCTCGACGGCGCGGGTGTGAAGCTGGCGATGCTCGAGTACATCACCGCCTGGGCCAGCGGCCCCGCCGAACGTGAAGCCATCGCGGAGGAGACCGCCCGTATCTGCGGCATCGCCGAGGAGCTTGGCTCGGACACGGTGCTCGCGGTCACGATGGCCCCCG
>Ga0209543_1003254_pt1 | contig 10460 bp, 13 predicted proteins | sample MesohylFT_FD_187296 | JGI IMG/M metagenome (GOLD analysis project Ga0209543, IMG submission 187296) | Host-associated microbial community of the marine sponge Aplysina aerophoba from Gulf of Piran - sponge mesohyl, lysed by freeze-thaw... | ecosystem: Host-associated > Porifera > Sponge >...
CGCCCGCATGACGTTGGGAGCGCAGGCCCTGGAGCGCGCGGTCCGGATCGGCGAGGCCAGCGCCATCCACACCCTCCGTGCCCAGTTGGAAAATGACTAATGGGCAGCCCGCGCCGCCGGCACGACTTCGGCGAACAAATCCCAATCGTCACCGTAGCCGACCGTCCGGTTCGGCGGTTCGACAGTGCTCTGGCGATAGAACCGCGCGTCCCTGGGCACATCTAGCCCGCCTTCCCAATCGGTGTCGTAGGCTTGGATGCCGTGATCGGGTAGTGGCTGCCCAGGTTGCTGACGCCCGCCGGTCCCTGGGGCCCATGACATGGCCACCAGATACAGCGCGTTGGCCGAACCCAGCCGCTGCGCATTGTCCAGGACTGCATCGGCACCCTCGTCCGCGATCGAGGCCGAGTTTACCTGGATCGCAACCAGTGGCCTGAGCGCATTGATCGGATTGTCGGCCTTGGGAGGGCGTATGTTCATTCTAATGCCTTCATATCGATACGTTTTGCCTTGGAGACTTGATCCTTGCCTAACCGCCGGGCTCCCGGAACATTTGTCAACCCGACATCAAACGACCGGGGTAGCAGCAAAAGTTTTTCTTCTCAATGCCTTGCCGGATCTTCCCGTAACACCCCTACGCTTTCTGAAGTCGCTGAAGCGCGACTAGGCCAATGGGCATGGATCCGCAAACGCGGATCATCATCTCCGGGCATGCCGAGATGCCAATTGACACGCGCTCCAGTTGACTTTCGGTCACTGCGCCCATTGACTGACATTGACACGGAAATTGACCGCCTAGCCAAGTCAGCCAATACAGCAATGTCGGACGCACATTCCGGAGTGCGGAGAACCTATGTCAGCGTTTGGGTCTTTGCCAGCCAAGAAACACCATCTTCCAATCTACCTTGTTGATCCGAGAGGTGCTTGCACTCGATTCTGGCGGATACAATACGGTTCAGTCCGGATGTCATATGAAGACAGAGATTGCGTTCTTCAGCAATCCAGCTTGCCACGACGTCTTCAATTCCGGGAGTGTTCTTTGCGAGAGTTGCACCCGAGGCAACGGAATCAAGGACACTCATCCATGTGGGGCCCATTCTGGTAAACTGTACAATTCCGGTGGCTGAGTGCTCAAGAATACGGTTGAGTTCGCTGATACGGCCTGCCCGGTCAACCCGAAGCCGCCACATTCTCACTCATCGCGGCCCGAATCTTGCCGTAACCTGTCTGGATATCGCCGACCAAGGCTTCTGCCAATGCGTCCGAATCACCGCTCTGTACCGCCTCAATTGCGGCTTGATGATAAACCGCGCCGCTTTCTTCCTGGGAGTAGCGAGGATAGAGCATACCCGGAACCGGACCGGTCACCAACCAGGCGCTTGACAATAGCCGGACGGTCAATGGCCTTCGGGCGCAGTCATACAGCATGAAGTGAAATTCGAGGTTTTTCTCAAGCGCCGCTGCGAAATCGCCCTTCTTTCGAGACCCAACGAATTCGTCATTCACCGAAACCAGCCTTGCCAGGAACTCCTCATTGGCATTTGCGATGATCGCCGGAGCCAGCGCGCGTTCCAGCGCAGCGCGGATTTCTTCCAACTCGGTGAATTGCTCGCGCGTCAGAACCGGAACTTCGATCGTCTTGAGTCCGGCGTAATGCAGCTCGCCATCCTGTGAAATACGCCCCAAAGCTTCGCGTACGGGTGTCGTGCTGACACCCATAAGTTCGGTTATCTGGCGTACCGTGACGCGTTGCTCCGGCTTGAACCGACCGGTCAGCAAGGCCTGACGCAACTCCTGATACACCTGCTGGATCAGGGTGTCCTTGCTCACGACTGGTTTCAATTCAAGCAGGGAAAATCTCCTTTCGTTTTTTGCGCCTTCGCAAGAATGCTGATTTGTTCGAAGGTCGCTGCGAAGCGCTCGATCACCTCGGGATTCTCGGCCGCGCTCACTCGCGCATTCCACTCGAGACCGTCGACCTGTGCCGTGAGGGTGAGATTTGACGAACCGATGTAGGCGGTGTGCAAACCGCTGTGGCGGTGGAACAGCCACGCTTTGGAATGAAGCCGGGTCCGCGCGACTTCGTAGGAGACCTTCACTTGTGCGCCGAGATCGACAAGTGCGTCCAGCGCACTGCGTTCGGTCGACCCGGTGGAGACGCTTGCGATCACGCGCACCCGTGCGCCCTCTCGTACCCGTTCTTCAAGTTCGGAACGGAACAGCCTCAAACCCGAGTGCCGCACGAATCCACAAAGGAGATCGATCCGATCAGCGCTCGGGATCGCCCGTGCAATTTCGCTCGCGATCTGGACGTCACGCCGTCCATCGACGAGAAGGCCGGTTCGACGAAGCGAGAGTGTCTGGCGAGGGACAGCCGATTGTGCACCACCCAATGCTCGGCGTTCGACAGCTTCCAGGAGCAGGCGCGCAGCGTCTGCGACACGGTCGTCAGCCATAGCACCATGTTCGACGAGCACCTCCACCAGTCGATTCGCCAGAGCGACCTGGTTGGCCGGTTGAGCGCCGTCTTCTTCGGGAATTCCTTCGAGTGCACGTCGAAGGAGGTGATAGACATGACGGGCTAGGAATTCGGGACGGACGGTTGAGTCGGCCGTGATAACTTCAACCCACCAGCCCTCCGCCGTTCGGTCATTGATTTCTGCCTCCGGAGCGGAGGTCGGGAGATCTTCTTAGATCCCCGAATGCAGTCGACATGTCATGACCAATTCGAACGGAGATATATGGATGGTAGAGCCCGCGTCACCATGAGATCCCGAAGCGTTCCTTCATGGTCTGCGTCCTCCCCCAGGGGTCGCCGGGCAGCCGATCGATGAGCATCGTGAACACGCGGCGAAAGGAATCCGCTGTTGTCTCTTCCGTCAGAGCTTCCGCCTGAGCAGCCGGCAGCAGAGGCCGCACGTCAAGCAGAAAGCGCGGGTTGGCCAGCTTGGCGAACATCCGCTCCTGAGCCTGCGCCCGGGAAACCGTCTGGCCGGAAAGGGCGAGATACCGCCCGAACATCTCGATCAGAGTGGCGATGTTGAGATTCTGGAAGACCTCCAGCGCGTGCGCGAGGTCGTAGAGATCGCGCCCCTGTTCGCGTTGCAGCAAGGCGCGCAGCTTGGACGCCAGCATCTCCTCGCGCGAAAACGTCGAAATGGACGCCTCACCCGAGAACCAGGGGTTCTCGATTCTCAACGACAACGATGCCGGGTCGTCGAAAGCCTGGATCTCGCGGGTATTGATCTCGACCTTCAGCCTGATCGGCACGCCACTGCCGTCCTCGGCATCGACCCGGAAACGAAACTTCGGCGCGACAGGACTCTGATCGAACCGCGCTCGCCCCAGCCACGGCTCCAGAACCACGCGCAGTCGATCGAGAATGGGACCGATCGGCCCGCCGGTAGTCCGGACCAGGTCGATATCTTCGGAATAGCGCATCGGCTTCGGGAAGTGCAGCTTATTGAGCGCCGTTCCGCCTCGAACCCGCACTGCATCGCGCAACATATCGTCGGAGAAGATCTCCACCAGAGCGCGACCGATGATGAGGTCCTGCTCGACTTGTCGCTGATCGGACCAGGGAACGACGGCGCCCCAGGCTACGACGTTCTGCGCCGGGATCATGCGTCGACCCGCAGCACACGGCGTACGACGACGCGCCATCTCAGATCGCGCTTGCGCGGCTCAGGCGCAAAGTCCGGGTCCCGTGATCCCTTCCGGTCGAGCTCGGTCCAGGGCAGCGACCCTCTTGCCCGCAGGGCCTCCAGCATCGGCTCCGTCAGTACGTCATGGTCGAAATGGTCCAGCAGATTCCCGAGGCGCTGCACGACCGGCCGCTCCACGACCGCCGACAACGCGGCGAGTTGCTCCGGATCAATCTCTTGCCTGAGGTCCGAGAGGACGGTGGCGATATTGTCGATGCCGCCCGATGCCTGCGGATAACGCAGCAGGTCGAGAGCCGTCAACGCGGCCGACGAAACCTTCATCGTGCCGGTATCGGTCTTGCGGTCCTCGATCCCCGCCGTCACCGCGTTCATGTCCTTGCGGAAGTAGAAGACGATCATGCTGCGCCCGGCACGGATCCTCGGCAGGCGCTTCGCCGTAATGACCTGAAACTCCATGACCGCCTGGTGCGTCGCGCCATGCAACTCCGCCGCCTTGAGCAACCCGACGTAGTAAGCCTGACCCTCGCGGCGCATGAGTGCGTCGATGTACCAGGCCGGCGGCGGCGCCCCCCAGGACGCGTATTGCGGCGGGACGACGACATAGAAGCCTTGCCGCGGGTTTAGCAATGCCTTGCGACGCTGTAACCGTTCCGCAGCATCCAGGAACGCGCCGTGCCCGATGCCGAGCGCCTGCTCGGCTTCTTCGGCGGTGAAGACCGTTTGGCCGGTGGAAAGCAGCCCGCTCACGTAACCTGACAGGGCGGATCGCTGATCATGAAACATACCTGACTTTCCGCTTTATATGCGGAAATGTCAACATGCATTGTCATTTGTCCTGGGACTATACGCCAGTCGGCGCGCGATCCAATTTGTATAATCCAGTTCCAGGGTGCCAATCCTAGACCCCGAACATTACCTCGCAAGAAGCGGTCGGTGTGTCGTGATTGGAATCTGTAGCGGCGCTGGAGAAAATCGCGGAATGCCAATCTGCTGGACGGCCTTTGGGTCGTGAACCTAGAGGCGAGCGGTAATTTCGACGTCAAGAACTTCGAGCCATGACAAACCGCATCCCGAAACACATCAAGCGCGCCGTCGAGGCCCTCAAGGCAGACGGCGCCGATACAGTCTAATGGGACGGCGAACTCACCGGCTTCGGCGTCCGTGTCCGGAAATCGGGCAGGAAGGACTATGTCCTCCAGACCCGCTTCCGTGGCAAGCTGCGCTGGAGATCCTGGTCCAGGCGAAGAAGGGTATCGATCCGCGCGACGCGAACGCCAAGCGAAAGGCCGAGCCGGTCATGGCTGAACTCAGCAGGCGGTTCCTCGAGGAGTATGTCCCCGCTCACTGCAAGCCAGCACGCAGGCCGGGTACCGGCGGTCGGTGACGCTCTTCATCGATCCCGCGCTCGGCGAGATACGGGTCTCCGAGGTGGAGCGCAAGGACATTGCCAAGCTGCATCACGACATGCGCGACAAACGCTACCAGGCGAACCGGGTGCTCTGCGTGCTCTCCAAGATGTTCTCGCTCGCCGAGGTCTGGGGCCTGCGACCTGCCCATTGGTCGAATTAGCTCTAGCATACCCGATTCGGGCTGCTAAAGTGCTCGAATGACCGATTCGCCTTCCATTCGCCGCGTCCTGGATTCCGACGGCGGCAGGGCCGTTCTCGCAACGCTTCCGCCGCCCGAGAGCTATTCCGGGCGGACGGCTTAGCCTGCCGCCGGCGGGGCCCGGAGCGGGAATTACCCGGCGTCCCCGCATTCTTTCGGAGCCGGTGCCAGAGGCGGTTTCGGTTCCGCGGCGCGTGGACGAAGTCGCCGGCCTTCGCCTGTGGATGGTCGACGGTCCGGGCGACGGGCGCATTCTCGCGACCCTTCTCGCGCACGAGCATCCGCAAGGGGCCGTGCAGCACGCCGGTCGCCAGCTCCGGTACCTGATCGGGTCGGACCACGGCTGGCTAGGCGGGTTCGTGTTCGCCAGCGCGTCTTCGGCTTTGGGTCCCCGCGACCGCTGGATCGGCTGGAGCGATTCGCAGCGGGAGTCGGGGCTGAGCAGGGTCATCGGCCTGTCGCCTTTTCTGATCCGCAAGTCGGCACGGTGCGCGAATCTCGCCTCGAAGGCCCTGGGCCTCTGCCTGCGGCGCGTTGGCGCGGACTTCGCCGGTCGCTACGGCATCGAGCCGGTTCTGGCGGAAACCTTTGCGGGGCCCGGCTACGGCGGCACCAGCCTGCGCGCGGCGGGCTGGACCTACGTCGGCGAGAGCGCCGGCCGCGGACGGCGGTCGGAACCCGGCCGGCAGGTGTCGCGGAAGTCGATCTGGATGCGGCCGCTGTCGGCCGGATGGCGCGAGGAGCTGGGCGCGGCGGGGCTCGGGAGCGCTCCGCCGGCGCGTCCCTCGTTAGTCCTCGGCCCCGGCGAGGGCCTTGACATGGCGGTCTGGGCGGAGAATGAATTCGGCGGCGGTCCCTTCGGCGCCGCGCTGACGAAGCGCCTGGTGACGAGCGTCCGGATTCAGTCCGCGGCTCCATCGAAGTCATTTTTCACCGCGGCGAGCGGGGACGGCGCGGCGGTCACGGGGTACTACAGGATGATGGAGAGGCCCGACGATTCCGCGTTCACGCCGGAGGCGATTCTCTCGGCGCACCGCGAGAGGACGCTGCGCCGGCTGCGCGGCGCGAAGACGGCTCTGCTGATCGAGGACGGTACGGACCTGAACTTCGCGACCCACCGCGGATGCGAGGGGCCGGGCGTGATCTCGCGCAACAAGAGCTCCTCGGGGACGCTGGGGATTCACATGCACAGCACGTTCGCGGTGAACGGGGAGGGAATCCCGCTCGGCGTTCCGCGGATCGAATTCGACTGTCCCGACGGCGGGGCGGACGCGGGAAAGCCGCCGGACGAGCGCAAGTCCGCGCTGGCTGCGGGGGTGGCGCGACAGCTCGCGGCTCGCCGCGTCGCTTCCCGGCGTGCGCGTGATCTCCGTGATGGACCGCGAGGGGGACGTCGCGGCCCTGTTCGCGGAAAGGCAGGCCGGCGGCGGGGCCGACCTGCTGGTGCGGGCAAAGCATGATCGGGTGCTCCCCGAAGGCGGGAAGCTGTTCGAACGGCAGCGCGGCTCGCCCGCGCTCGCCGACCACGAGGTCCGCGTGGACCGGGCCTCGGCCCGGAGGGAGGCGCGCGGGCAGAAGGGCTTTGCCGGACGCGAAGCGCGGCTCGCCCAAGCGCAGCTGCGCTGGCGGGAGATCGAGATTCCGGTTCCCCGGAAGGAGCGCCTGCACCTCGGAAGCACTCCGATTCGGCTGAACGCGGTTCACGTGTTCGAAGCGAATCCGCCCGAGCGGAGCGTGCCCGTGGACTGGCTGCTGCTAACGACCTTGCCGGTCGCCGACCGCCACGAAGCCGCAAGCGTCCTCGATCTCTACTCTCTGCGCTGGCGCATCGAGGATTGGCACAGAATCCTGAAGTTCGGCTGCGACGTGGAGAAAATCGCCCTCTCCACCGCCGTGCGCGTCAAGCGGGCGGTGGCGATCAACGCGGTGATAGCCTGGAGGCTCGCCGCCCTGACCCTGATGGGGAGCGACACCCCGGAGCTGTCCGCGCTGGCCATGTTCGACGAGGCCGAGATCGCGATGCTGCTCGACTAGGCGAGGATGCAGGGCTTCCCGGTCCCGGCCCGCTCCGGTTCGGGCGAAACGCCGGAACTGGCGGAAATCTCGCTCGGCTCGGCGCTCCTGCTCGTGTCGCGCCTGGGCGGCTACCTCAACAGGAAGCACGACGGACCGCCGGGCCATCAGGTTGTTTGGGAAGGGTACGCGCGCATGGTGATCGGCGCGCAAACCAAGGAGCGAGTGCTGGAAACCGGCCCGAACAGCGCTATCCATAAGCTAAATGCCCATTAGAATAATGACTAATTGGCAGGGCGCGACAGCACCAGCCGGCGGCCGATTTCACGGCGCAAGCCGTTGTCCCGATCCATGGTGCCATGCGTAGCGGAACCGGAAGGAAAAGCGAAGAGCGTTTTCGCGAATCCGGCGTAGGACGCCATTGAAACGGCAAGATATTTGAGATATTGTGGAATTCGGAGAAGACGCAATGAACCGAATGAAAGCCGCTGGAGCGCGTCTCCCGGGGGATTCGGAGAGGATCGGCATTTGACGGTCGGCATCCATCCGTTCCAGGTCGCGGAGCCGGACCTCCGCGAGGCCGCGGCTCGCACCCTGGACGCGGTTCCCGGCGCGGAGGCCGTCGTGCTCTTCGGGTCGCGCGCCCGCGGCGATGCCGGCCCTGGGAGCGACTGGGATGTCGCCATCGTGGTGAGCGGCGCTCCCGGTCGCTGCGAGCCGTCCGACCGGACCCCGATCGAGGCGCTGCACCCGAGCGTCAACGCCCTCTTCCTGGGCACGGACCTGCTGCGGGAAAAGCGGAACAGCCCGGGGCATGTCGCCCGCGAGATCTTGCGGGACGGGCGACCGCTTGCCGGACGCATGCCCCGCGTAGGCGGAATCAGGAGAAATCCCCCAATGGAACCTCGTGAATTCGAGGCCAAATTCTCGGTCGCCGTGGTCGCCCTTGCCGTGGCCGGAGCCGAGTTCGCAAGAGTGCTTGCCGCGCCATGCGGCTCGGTCCTGCTGGGGAGCGCGCAAAGTTTCGTTCGCCATTCCGCCGATGCCGCCGAGTATCTCGCCAAGCTGATGATGTTTCGGCGCGGAGTCGCGCCGCCGCGCTGGCACGACCTGAACGAACTCGCGGACTTTCTCGAGAGCGCCGACCCGGACGGGAGCTGGAAGGAGACAGCCGCCGCGATCCGCGCCATGAACGGCGCTACGCGTAGGCACCACATGGCGGATTATACCGGAGTCGATGCCGACGACCTCTCCCATGCGATCGCGCGACTGCAGCGCGTCTGCCAGGCCCTCGTCGACGAAGGCTCGGATGCCGGGAAGGATCCTCGGCTCCGGGTCGCAGTCGTTGACCAATTCGCTTCCCTCCGGCAGCGGAGCGCCATCGTCGCCCGCGAACTGGCCGTCGCGGAGCCGCCGCCGCTGGAAAGCGAAGCGGTCCTGACCAAGCGTCTCGCCGCCCGATACGGAAGCGAGAGCCTTGCGCGCGAGATAGCCATCGAAGAATGGAAGGCGGGGATGGCCGTGCGGGAATCCCTTCCCGGCCTGCGAGACCTTTTCGACCGGCTTGTCCTGGCCGAGCCCCCGAGGCGGCCCGCGCCGCGCGCATCGCGCTCTTCCTCCCCCGATATCTCGCCCTGATTCAGCCCAATTGCCGCAGTCTGCTTCACTCCCGCCGTCCGGTGCGCCACCGCGAGTTGGCGGCAGTATTCTCGAATGCGACGGCAGACCTGCGCAAAAGTCAAGTTTTTGCGGATTCGAGGAAGATTTATTCTGCGGATTCCGGCACGGGTGCGAGCATCACTGCGGCTATCGGTGCTGACCGAAGTGTCCCGGATTAGAGCTTGCGGATGTTTTCCGGCCAATCGCCGGCTGCGGGAGCAGCTATCCTTCGAGCCGGCACTGCGGCTCAACGGCTTCTGCTTCCAGCCCGCCTAGAAGCGCTTCAGGGGCTTTGGAATGGCGTCGATCGCGTCCTGCGCTCTGGCCGCGTAGTAGCGATTGGCCGGGGGCATGTATTGAAACCGGCCCTCGAAGCGAACGATGGAGATTGCCGCGTTGCTTAGGCGGGCGAGGTTGCGCGGCGTGTGGCGCACATGCGCCCGGCAGCGGTCCTTCGTCGCATATCCAGTCGCGAACGTAGTGAAGGCGGTTCTCAATGTGCCAGTGCTCGCGGACGATGCGGAGCAGCATGCTGGAATCGGCCCTGTCCCTGTCGAGCGAGGTCAGTCGGTAGGTGGTGTCTTCGGATAATTCCCCGTTTTTTGACGCATTCGATCGTTCGGCGGATCCGGATGGCCTGTTTTCGTCCGTAGAGATCGCGGCAGCCGTCCCATTCGGCGGCCGTCAGGTCGTCCGCGTCGCAGCGGCGCCGTTCGATGCGGCCGTGCTCCTTGTCGAGCGGCTCGCAACTGTCGTGCGGCTCGCTTGTCCGGTCGATGTCCTTCAGATCCTCCAGAATGATTTCCTCGTTGCCCTTGATGGCGGTGACGAGGTAGTCTCGGCGCGGCAATCCTCGACCAGGCTTCGGGCGGTTTCCTGCTGGGCGTGCATGGCGTCGAGGGCCTCGGCGCGTCTCTGCGGTCCGATTTCCTCCGCCAAGTTTCGAACGGCTGGTATTTCGTTCGTCTATTCAGGGATTTGCGTTTGCCCGAGCACGAGGCCGCTGCCGTTCTCGATCGCCGCAACCATCATGCGTCGCTCGGTCTAGATCTGCTTCGACGCGCAGCGCACGTCCTTGCCGTCGAGGGCGACCGGTCGGCATCCGTCGAGGGCGCAGTGGGCCGCCCAGTCGCGCAGCGCCCGGTCCAGAGCATCCGGGGGCAGGTTCGAGAAGATGTAGCAAAAGCTCGCTTCCGCGGGTGTCGCGTAGCATTGGCGGCTGGGATCCAGAACGCGCCCGCGGCCGCCTTCTGCTCCTCGCTGAAACGCTCTCCGAATTCGGTGAATGCGGTCACGCCGCGATAGCCCGCCAGCCGGGCCGCCAGCGCGATGGTGAGATAGCAGCGCAGTTCGAAGCGTCGGCCGCACGGCTTGCGGAAATCCTCGACGGTCTCGAGAAAGGAGCAAAGGCTCCACAGGTCGTCGGCCGGCGGCGGCTCGGCGGCCCTTTCGATCTGCCACTCCGGCGGCGCATCCTCGCCGCGCATCTTGGCGGCCGCGCCCTTGCACAGTTCG
>Ga0209543_1003255_pt1 | contig 10456 bp, 6 predicted proteins | sample MesohylFT_FD_187296 | JGI IMG/M metagenome (GOLD analysis project Ga0209543, IMG submission 187296) | Host-associated microbial community of the marine sponge Aplysina aerophoba from Gulf of Piran - sponge mesohyl, lysed by freeze-thaw... | ecosystem: Host-associated > Porifera > Sponge >...
GTCTGGAAGTCGGACTCGAAGCGGATGCCGGGGTAGCCGACCGCCAGCAGCTTGATTCCCGTGTCGGCGAGCCACTTGCTCGTTTCCGCCGGCAGGGTGGGCTGCTCGTCGTCGCGAAAGGGGCTGCCGAGGATGACGATGTCGCCCTTGCCGACGTTGGAGAGATGCTCGGGCAGGATCGGTTGGCCGACCTTGACGAGTTCGCCTTCGTCGTTCTCCTGCTCGACGGGCTCAAGCTGGTCGAGGTAGCAGACCGCCGCCGGGCCGAAGAACGTGTCGAGGGGCATCTCCCACAGGCCGAGGATGCCGTCCGGCAGACCCTCCCAGTGGTCCATGTGGCCCTTGCCGCCCTCGGTGTGCGATCCCCCGCAGTGGCCGCTGACCCGTCCGGGCGGCCAGTAGGCGTCGCCCTCCTTGCCGCCAATCAGGGTGTAGAGCGTGTCGTCGTAGGGGACGCGGCCCTCTTCGAGGATCCAGGGCAGCCCGAAGACGTCCTTGTTCCCCTCCTCGACCGTGCCGTCGAGCCGGGTGATGCGTCCGACCATCCGCGGGCTGAGGTCCACCACGTGGTGTCCTGCGAAGTCAATCATCGTTGCCGTTCTCCTCTTGTGGCCGGGGGTCTGTTGCCGGGGGTCCTCTGACCCCCGGTCTCTGGTTTCCTTCAGTCGTCCGTTCCGTCTTCCGCCTCCGCCGACCACTCGCCGAGAGTGGCCAGTCCGTTCATGCGGGCGCGGTGGCGGAGCGCCGCCTGCCCGCTCGATTCGTCGGTCCTGCCGTCCCAGGCCTCGACCGGCGCTCGCCCGATGGCGCGGCCGAACGAGAAGCTGAGCGCCCAGGGTTGCGGCGCCAGCCGGTTCATCGCGTCGAGGTGGGCCGTCGCGTCGCGGTCCGACTGTCCGCCCGACAGGAAGCCGATCCCCGGCAGGGCGGGCGGCACGACCCGGCGCAGGCAACGCAGCGTTTCCCGGGCCACCGTGTCCACGCCGGCCTGTTCGGGACAGTCGCTGCCCGAGACGACCATGTTCGTCTTCAGGACGATCTCCTCCGGCAGGACGCCGTGCTCGTACAGCGCTTCGAAGGTGCGGTGCAGGAACTGTTCGGTCACCTCGAACTGGCGTTCGATCGTGTGCTCGCCCTTCATCTCGACTTCGGGCTCGACGATCGGGACGAGATCGAACTGGTGCGCGAGCGCCGCGCACTCGGCGACGCTGCGGGCGTTCGAGACCAGCGCTCGCTCCGTGGGAAGGCCCGGGCGTACGCGTGCGGCGACCCGCCACTTGACGAAGGCCACGCCGCGCTCGCGCCAGGCTTCGAGCCGCTTCGCGAGTCCGTCGAGGCCGCGGGGCACGTACTCGTGCTTGGAGCCTCCGAGGAGCTGCCAGCCCGTGGTCGGCGTGATTCCCAGAAGCACGCCCCGTTCAAGAACCAGGTCGACCAGCGGCGTGCCGTCGCGCGCCCGCCGGTCGAGCACATCGGGGAAGACGATGATGCTCGACAGGTGCTCGCCGAGTCCGGGCGTGCGGCAGATCATCTCCTGGAAGTCGGCCGCGTCTTCCTCGGTCCGGGCGTGCGCCGACTCGCCCCACCAGCCCCGCACGAGGCCCTTGAGCGGCACGTCGGCGGCGAAGATGCCCTTGCCGGGCGCCACCATCCGCCGCGCGGTCGCGGCCAGCGTCGATTCGGTCGTCACGAGTGGCCTTCCTTCGCTTCCGACCCTGGCGCGCCAGCGCGACCGGAGGCCGTCGCTTCACGCCGGATGCCGGCGGGCAGGCCGGCGCACCCAGTTTCCGCCGCGGCGAGTTTGCCGCGGTAGAACTCGAGCCCCTCGCGTGCCGCTTCGTCGAGGTCGCGGTCGTCCGTCATGTCGCGCCACACCGCGAGCAGGTTGCCGACGCCGCCGCCCATGTGGACGATCGGTTCCATCACGGTGTCGCGGTCGTAGTCGATCGCGCGCAGCGCGGCCACGACCTCGTCCCAGGGAATGTGCCCCCGGCCGGGCGGGCGGCGGTTGTTCTCGCCGATGTGGAAGGTGCCGAGCTGGTCGCCGGCGCGGACGATCGCCTCGCCGAGCGAGTCCTCCTCGATGTTCATGTGGTACGTGTCGAGCATCATCTTCAGGTTCGGGCTGCCCACCTCGTTGATGAAGCCCAGCGCCTCGTCGCAGGTGTTGATCAGGAAATGCTCGAAGCGGTTCAACACCTCGATGTGAAAGGTCACGCCGAGGTCCTCGGCGGTCTTCATCGCCTCGCGCATGGCGGCCGCGGCGTGGGCCCGGCAGCGCTGTTTGTCGCGGCCGTCGAGCCCCTGGCGCATGACGCCGGTGATCGCGCCGCCGACGTCGGCGCCGCCGCCCCCGGCTATCTGCTGCATCTCGCTCGCCTTCTCGGCGAGGGCGCGAAGATGGGCGACGCCGCGGCGCCGGTCCTCCTCGGAATCCGAGTTGACGTCCTGCTTCGGGCCGAGCCCCGCCATGTAGTTGATCCTGATCCCGTGTTCGGCGGCGGTGCCGAGGAAGCGCTTCTTCTGCTCCGGGGTGTACAGGAAGAGCACATCCTGGGAGAAGGACATCAGGTCGAAGCCGATCGCGGCCGCCCGGGCCATCCGGCGCTCGTACTCCTCGATGTCCTCCATCCAGTCGTTGCCCCAGTAGTTGAAGGTGATGCCGATTCTTCCCATGCGTCTCTCCCGGGAACCGTTCAGGATGAAGCCGCAGCGGGCGAACGCCCGGCTGCTGGCTGCGAGGCCATCAGGGTCTCTACCTCGTCCATCGACGGAATCCCCTTGCGGTTGCCCAGCACGGTGCAGTGAAGCGCCGCGACCGCCGACGAGAAGGACGCGCAGCGTTCGAGGCTCCAGCCCCTGGCGAGCCCGACGAGGTAGGCGCCGTGGAACGTGTCGCCCGCGCCCGTCGTGTCGACGACGTCGACTTCGAAGGCGGGGGTGTGGAACTCGGCGTCGCGGGCGCCAGTTTGTCGGGCTACCGTGTAGCTGCCCTCCGCACCCTCCGTCTGCACCACGACGCACGGTCCGAGGTCGAGGGCGGCGCGACCGGCCTCCCGGATGTCGTCTTCCCCGGTGAGCCTCGGCGCGAAGCCCGAGCCGCAGATCAGGACGTCCGTCTCGGCCACGAGGGCCCGGGCCGGTTCGAGGACCTTGTGGCTGGTGGCGGCGGCGTCCAGCACCACCGTGCCGCCCGCCTGCTTCATCCAGCGCGCCGCGGTGAGGGCGGCTTCGGCCTGACTGCCGTCCAGGTGAAGGATCCGGGCCGACTCGATGTACTCGCGGTCGAGTTCAGCGGGGCTCAGGGGCCGCGACAGGAAGCCCTGCCGGAACGAGAACACCCGCTCGCCCGTCGACGCGTCGACGTAGACGACGACCACGTGGTCCTCGGGTCCCTCCCGCGGCACGAGGCGGCTGGTGTCCACACCGCCGCGCTCGAGCGATCGCCTGCGGTGCTCGCCGAGTTCGTCGTCGCCGACCGTGTCGACGAAGCCGGTGCGCAGCCCGAAGGTCGAGGCCACGAAACACGCCGTGCCGGCGGGCCCGCCGTCGGCGAGGGCGAAGTCCAGCAGACCGCGAGGGTCGTCCCAGTCCGGCATGCGGTCGACCCGCAGCACGACATCGACGATCGCGAGGCCGAGGCCGACGACCTCCAGGGGGCCCTTCAAACCCTTCTACCCTGCAAACCTGCGTGACCTGTCTACTTGACGCGCTTGCGGCGCGCACCCACCGCGGAGTGCCTGCGTTCGAGACGGCGAAGCTCTTTCTCGATGCGGGGTCGCACCTGCGGCTCCGCGAAGGCGAGCAGGGTCACGTAGAAGCCGCTGAGGCTCCTGAGCCGGAAGGCCTCGTCGTCGAGAACGCCGAATGCCCAGAGGTCGAGAGCCAGTTCCCAGGCCACATGGAGTTGTATCTCGAGGAACTTCCGGCCGACCACGTTCCGCAGTTGGCCGCCTTCGAGGGCGTCGGTGATCGCGGCGCGAACCGCTTCCTTGGAAGACTTGAAGTGCGCGCCCTCGTCCTGCTCGACGAGTCTTGACCAGGAACCGGTCCGGAAGTCCGCCGCGATGAGCGGCCGCAGCAGGTCTCCGTTGTCGATGACGTACTGGAGGATGCCCTCCATGGCTCTCGACGCCCGTCGCAGCGGGTCGCGGGTACGGCGAGCATCGGGCGCGGGCTCCTCGAGCCGTCCGACGGAGTCCTTGATCAGCGCCTGCAGGATTTGCTCGCGGGAGCCCAGGAGGTTGTAAAGCGTGGTCACGCTCAGTCCGGCCTGGCGGGCGAGCTTGCGCATCGAGAGACCTTCGGGCCCTGACTCCTGCAGGAGCTCGCGGGCGGACTCCAGAATTCGCTGCCGCCGCGCCGCTACGTTGGCCTCGCGTCGGCCCATGGGTCCGTCAGCCGTCGGATTCTTGGCTTCGGGGTTTGTCATGTCTCGGACTTGGGTATGGAGATGATACTCGGTCGGCCGAACACGTTACACTGTTTCAAGTTTGTCGCGAGGGCGGCGGGAACCCAAGGGGAGGACGACGACTGTGACGGAAATCAACGTGGCTGAACTGAAGCCGGTAGGAGAGTTCGGCTCGAAGGCCTGGTGCGAGGCGTGCGCCCGGTATGGGGTGCAAATGCTCGAAGAGGGCGACCTTCCGGCCGACACGGAGTGGGGGTTCAGCGAGATCTACACCCATCCGCCGGCCAGGCTGCTCGAGGGCGGCCGCGAGATGTCGGCGTACTACCTCATGGTCAAGGACGGCCGGATCACGGGCGGCGACGGCGCCCCCGAGGAGTGCCGCGCGCTGCCAGGCTTCCACGTCAAGCTCCCCTGGGCCTCGATCTGCAACCAGTCGCGCACGAAGTACGGCCGCGAGGGTCAGATGCGCCGTTCGGGCCAGGAGAAGGTCATGTTCCAGCAGATCGAGGAGTACGTCGGTCGGGCGAATCCTCTCGGGCTGGGCGGCGGTCCCAAGCACGTCTGGCCCCGCGAGGTCGGCATGGCGCTGGGCAAGGGCGCGGAAGAGGGCGGCGGCCTGCACAACATCGCCGCGAGCCTGCAGACGTCCTCGCCCGAGTTCGCGGACTTTCCCGTGACGGACATGGCTGTCCCGGACTTCGACGCGATGAGCGAGGAGCAGAAGCAGCGGTTCCTGGGGCTCCTAGCCGTCGACGTCTGAACTGGGTGCGCCGGCCTTCTGGCCGGCATCCGGCGCGAAGCGCCGGTCTCTGGTCTACTGGCCGTCCAGGTTGTTGCAACGAATTGCGCACGCCGCTGCGCGGCGGCGCCCGGATGCCGGCCAGAAGGCCGGCGCACCCAGTGTCTTCCTACTGGCCGTCCAGGTCGAAGCGCACTGCCGTCCTGTACGTAGCCCCCACCGGTTCGCCGTTCTCCATCGCCGGCCGGAAGACGGCCCGCCTCATCGCCGCGACGGCGCTCTCGGTCAGGCCGTGGGGCAGCCGTTCGAGCACCTCGACATCGACGACGCAACCTTCCTCGTCGATGCTGACGCCGAGGCCGACGACGCCCTCGACGCCGGCCTGGATCGCTTCGTCGGTGTACTCGTGGGCGACCTGGTAGATCATCGCGCCCGGCCTGCGGTCTGAGTCGGCGACGGCGTCCTCGGACGGGTTCGTGGCCTCTTCCCCTGCCGAACCCCGCGAGCGACAGACCAGGATCCTCGCCCGGTCGGGGATCGGGCCTTCCGGCGAGAGCGCGAGGATGCCCCTGGCCTCGGCGACGCCCTCTTCCGGGCGGCCGGAGTCGACCAGCAGTCTGGCGAGGCTGTAGCGCGGCGCGACGGACGCCTCGTCGTCCATCACAGCGATCACGCGGCGGAAGGCATCCTCGGCCTCGGCCACGTCCTGCTCCGTGCGATCGGGCTTGTCGAAGAGGGCGACGCCGAGCGCGTTGTAGGCCCGCGTCCGCAGACGGAGGTCCTCTCCGGAGCTCGCGGCGGAGCCGCGATTGATCAACTCCAGCGCGCGTCGCGCGGCGTTGGCCATCGCTACGAGTTCGGAGCGCTGGTAGTGGGCGGCCGCCTGGGCGAGCCGCTGCTCGGGCGTATCCGGCGGGGGCGGCGCCTCGGGCGCATCAGCGACCGTCGCCGGCGCGTTGCCGGCGTCCAGGTCGAAGGTGACGACGGAGGTCGTGGCGGCGAGATCGTCCCGCACACCGACCGCGACGCGATGAGGTCCGGGCGCGGTGACCACGTCGACCGCGAAGGGCCAGGAGAGTTCCCGGGCGTCTTCGATCTCGCCCTCCTTCACCAGGACGGGGACGGGATGCTCCGTTACCTCGGACACCCGCCCCTCCTCGTCGATCACTTGGACCCACAGGCGGACCCTGGCCTCGTGACCGTCGGCGGCCGGGGCCAGGGTCAGCGGGCCGATCGGGATCGCGACGAGCATCCTCGACTGGATGTCGCCGCTGTCGAGGCGGGCCTCGCTGCCCGGGCCGCGGACCGGCGAGATCCGGACTCCCATCGGGTTGGCGGCCTCTCCCATCGAAAGGGCCGCCAGCGTCAGGTCGGCCATCCGGGCCGAGGCGGGCTTGTCGACATAGCTGTCGCGGTGGCGGATCGACAGGCGTCTGCCGTGGCGCCGCCGTGCCTCGGCGGTCAGCTCGACCTTGATCCGATGGGTGTCCCCCGGCTCGATGTGCGTGGGCGAGTACCCGAGCGAGTAGCGGTTCTGAAGGTCGCTCGCGATGCGGTCGAACCCGCCCGCGAAGTTGCGCGTGTTGACGATCGCCCGGCCGCCGGTGCGATCGGCCAGGCGGAGCAGCGGCTCCTCGAGACTCGCGGCGCGGGTGAATTCGATGCTGTTGGAGAAGCGGAGGTCCGCGGTGTTCATCCCGCTGATGCGCGCTCCGGCGGCGGCGACGCTGTGGAACGTAACGCCGTTGGCGTTGGCGAGCGAGGCAAGCTCGTCGAATCGCCGCGCGAGGTCGTAGTTGAAGGCTTCGAGGGAGACGTTCGCCGCGTCGATGCTCCTTGGGTTGGCAAAGGGCGAGCCAGAGCTGGGACTGGTGCGCCAGCGTCCGCGCGAATCGTTGAACCGCTCCTCCACCGCTCGAAAGAGATCTTCGGCCGGCCGCATGGGCAGCCCGTTGCTGATGTACAGGATGGCCTTGCGCCCCGGTAGTCCGGCCATCGTCTGGATCGCGTTCTCCAGGTTCACGATCGAGGCGTCGACTTCGCTTCGAACCATGACTGCGAAGTCGCGGACCAGCTCGATCACCGCGTTGTAGCGGACGTAGTCGTCGTCGATCTCACGCAGGATGTCGAGGCGCTGCGATTCGACGCGATCACGGCTGCCGACGACCCTCGCGACCTCCCCGGTCGCCTCGGCGACGCGCCAGGCCTCGGTGGTGAAGGGGAGCGCGACCTCGAAACGGCTCCGATCGTAGACCGCGAGCATCGCGCGGTCGTACGGGGTGAGCTGGACGCTCAGGAAGTTGCGCAGGAAGGGCAGCAGGCGGTTGCGGTCCGTCGGCGTCAGGTTGTTGTTGTCGATGTAGACCATCAGGCTCAGCCGGTGCTCCGGGGGCGGCGGCTCGGCGGGGATGAAGCGGTTCAGGTCGCTCGGCTGACCGTCCCGGCGGGCGGAGGCGGATCGCTCGCGCGCGGCGGCGTCCAGACCGTCGGTGAACTCGAAGAAGTTCGAGAGCTCCACCGGGCGGCCGTTCTCTCGCACCTCGAAATCGTCGGCCGCAAGGCCCGTCACCGGGTTGCCGTCGCGGTCGGTGACCCAGACGTCGACGTTGACGACGCGCACGTCGATCGTCTCGGCGAAGGTGGAGGGCGCCTCCGGCTGGGGTTCGGGTTGCGCCTGGCTATCGCCGGGTAGCAGGCACAGCAGGAAGAGCGCGGCGAGGGTGGCGGGACGCTTCATCTTGGTAAAGCGTATCGCCGGGTCGTCGCCGGCCTCCGGCCGGCGGCTGTTTCTTCTCGGCTCGCCGCTTCGCGGCATCGCCTCAATGCCGGCCAGAGGGCCGGCGCACCCAGTGGTTTCAAGCTTCCTCGTGAAGCGTCACCACTCCGGCGTCACCATCAACGCTGATCTCCTGGCCCGGGGCCACTCGCTGGGTGATGTTCCCCGTGCCCACGACAGCCGGAATGCCGTACTCCCGAGCGACGATCGACCCGTGGCCGAGGATGCCCCCGATGTCGGTGACCAGGCCCGAGGCGTGGGCGAACAGCGGCGTCCAGGCGGGGTTCGTCATCGGACAGACGAGGATGGAGCCCGACAGCATCCGGTCGAACTCGGGCGGCGACTTGATCAGGCTGGCCGGCGCGGTCACGGTGCCCGGGCTCACGGGGACGCCGCGCAGCGTCGGGCTGTTCGGGTCGTTCCTGGCCTGCGTCTCCTTGAAGGCGATCGACGGGTGCTCGCTCGCCTCCTCCGGCACGGTGCCGGGCGGGTGCAGGCGCCTGCGCGCCTCGCGCAACTCGCGGCGTTCGGCGGCGAGCGCTCCCAGGTGCGGCCGGGCCTCGCCCCGCGCGCGCGCCTCGATCGCCTCGCGGAGCTCGTCGGTCACGCAGTAGTAGACATCGTCGGCCTGTCCGAACGTGCCCGCTTCGACCAGCCGCCGCCCCAGCTCCGCCGCCAGCGGGCGCAGCACCGGCCAGGCGCTGCCGAGGTAGAACATCGTCTCCTCGCGGATGGGGTAGAAGCGGTAGGTGAACCAGAGCCGGAAGCGGAACTGCCAGTACTCGAGGCCGTCGAGCAGCCCTTCGATCCTGGCTAGCGCCTCTTCCTTCTTGCGGCGCGCATCGATGTCGTGCTTCTCCGGGCTGTAGTCCCGGTTGGCGACCATCGTCTTGAGCGACGCAAAGAACGGCGACGGGTCTTCGGATTGGGGCGGCTCGACGAAGTCCAGGGTGTAGCCCTGGTGCCCGAACGTCGAGAGGTAGGCGTGGATCGCCTCCAGGGCGGGGCCGCTCGCCGGGTGCTGCTCGAGCGCGTCCTTGAGCCGTGACGCCGGTGTCGTCATGACGAGCTCCCACAGCGACTCGTCGGCCCGGATGCGCTTCGCGACCTCGTAGATCGCGTCGTTCGCTTCCATCGTTTTCGACTTGAAGCCGCTCAGGAACTGGCCGCTCGTGAAGTGGTGGTCCGGCAGCGTCTCGCGGAGGAAGCACTGGAGCTGGTCGTCGGTCGACTTGGCCACGCCGAACGTGTGCCCGGTGTCGTTCGACCAGTAGTCGCCCTCGGCCACGCCGAGATCGACGATGCCCTTGAGCAGGGTCTCGTCGGACGCCGTGGCCGGATCGACTTCGCGCCATTCGCCGGCGATCCGGACCAGGCGCGGCATCGTCTCTTCGCGCCACTTCTTGAGCACGCCCTCGTTCCACTGGGTGCGGTTGAAGGCGATGTAGGTCGGGTTCCTGCTCTCGGGCATCGTCACCCGCTGCGCCAGCGCCTCGCCGAGTTTCGCCGACGCTGCCCAGGCGTCGAAGGCGCGGCGGTCCTCGTCGCCGAGCGAATCCTGAAACAGCTTCAGGTCGTGCGCCGCCATCTCCAGGTTCTCCGCGGGGGAGTCCTTGCGCCGCTCGGCCATCGCGCGTTCCGCGGCCTCCAGTTCGTCCTCGGTCGGCTTCTTGATCTCCGTGTTGTTGCCGTCCGGGAAGAGCATTTGCCAGTCGCCGCGCTGGTAGGCGAAGCCGTTCATCGTGACGAAGACCGGGCCGCCGCCGATCATCATGCTCTTGCCCTTGCGGGCCTTCTCGAGACCGATCGTCAGGTAGAGCTCCTCGAACAGCGGGCAGATCGGGTCGGGCATGTTCTCGACGATCTGGCGGCGGGTCAGGATGCGGGCGGGAGGGGTCGGCACCCACTCGATCTCGATGGGCTGCGGCGGCAGGTTCGTGATCGGCCGCGATTGCAGCAGGTGGAGCTTGCCGCCGCGAAACGCCCACTCGATGTCCTGGGGGACGCCCTCGAACCGCGCCTCGACGGCACCGCCCAACTCGACTAGCTCCCGGATGGCCTCCGCCGACAGGGACGACCGGCCTCGCTCGGCCTCCGCGATCTCTTCGAGCCGCGTGCCCTGCTCGCCGTCCTGGACGATCTGCTGTTCCTTCGTGCCGATCATCGTCTCCGTCGCTTCGCCCGACGCGCGGTCGACGACGAAGGTGTCCGGCGTGACCTGGCCGCCGACGACCGCCTCGCCGAGGCCGAAGCTCGCGTTGATGATCGCCTCGGAGCGCTCGCCGGTCGCCGGATTCGCGGTGAACAGGATGCCCGAGACTTCCGACGGCACCATGACCTGCACGACGACCGCCATCGCGACCGTGCCCTGGTCGATGCCCATCTGGTGGCGGTAGGCGATCGCGCGCGGCGTCCATAGGGACGCCCAGCAGTCGCGGACCGCCTGGACCACGGCGTCCTCGCCGCGTACGTTGAGATAGGTGTCCTGCTGGCCGGCGAACGAGGCCTCCGGCAGGTCCTCGGCGTTGGC
>Ga0209543_1003261_pt1 | contig 10437 bp, 9 predicted proteins | sample MesohylFT_FD_187296 | JGI IMG/M metagenome (GOLD analysis project Ga0209543, IMG submission 187296) | Host-associated microbial community of the marine sponge Aplysina aerophoba from Gulf of Piran - sponge mesohyl, lysed by freeze-thaw... | ecosystem: Host-associated > Porifera > Sponge >...
CTCGTCCGGACTCGCGATCTACGATACCGTGCAGTTCATCAAGCCCGACGTGAGCACGATCTGCGTGGGGCTCGCGGCCAGCATGGGAGCCCTGCTGCTCGCGGGGGGTGCGAAGGGCAAGCGCTACTGCCTGCCGCACTCGCGGCTGATGATTCACCAGCCGAGCGGGGGCGCGTACGGTCAGGCGACCGACATCGACATCCACGCGCGCGAGATCCTTCGACTTCGCGAGCGTCTGAACGAGGTCGTCGCCGCGCACACCGGACAGCCACTCGAGAAGATCGCGATCGACACCGAGCGCGACAACTTCATGGGGGCCGAGGAGGCGGTCGAGTACGGACTGGTGGACAAGGTGCTGTCCAGCCGCGCAGATGCGGGGGCGGCGGACAAGGGATGACGGAAGACCACGCCGGGGAGCGGGGATGAGCAACGACAGACAGGGAAAGAACGGCAAGGGCGGAAGCGGCGACCGGCTGCTCTATTGTTCCTTCTGCGGGAAGAGCCAGCACGAAGTGCGCAAGCTCATCGCCGGGCCTTCGGTATTCATCTGCGACGAATGCGTCGATCTCTGCAACGACATCATCCGCGAGGAGGTCCAGGAGACCTCCACCGGCGGCAAGGGGAGCAAGCTTCCCACGCCGCGCGAGATCAACCGCATCCTCGACGACTACGTGGTCGGCCAGGACCACGCGAAGAAGGTGCTGTCGGTAGCGGTCTACAACCATTACAAGCGCATGGAGAGCCCGCAGGGCGTGGACGAGGTGGAGCTCGCGAAGAGCAACGTGCTCCTCATCGGACCCACCGGCTGCGGCAAGACCCTTCTCGCCGAGACCCTCGCCCGGCTGCTGAACGTTCCGTTCACCATCGCGGATGCCACCACCCTGACGGAAGCGGGGTATGTCGGCGAGGACGTGGAGAACATCATCCAGAAGCTTCTCCAGAAGTGCGACTACGACATCGAGAAGGCCCAGACCGGAATCGTGTACATAGACGAGATCGACAAGATCTCGCGCAAGTCCGACAACCCGTCCATCACCCGCGACGTTTCCGGAGAAGGCGTCCAGCAGGCGCTTCTGAAGCTCATCGAAGGCACCATCGCTTCGGTTCCGCCGCAGGGCGGTCGCAAGCACCCGCAGCAGGAGTTCCTCCAGGTCAATACTGCGAACATCCTCTTCGTGTGCGGTGGCGCCTTCGACGGGCTCGACAGGATCATCGAACGGCGGTCCTCGTCGCGAAGCGGAATCGGGTTTCGCGCGCAGGTCCGGGGCGAGGACGAGAAGAAGAAGATTGGCGAGGTCCTGCTGGACGTCGAGCCGGAGGATCTCGTCGGCTACGGTCTCATCCCGGAGTTCGTCGGGCGCATGCCGATCGTCGCCACCCTCCAGGAGCTCGACGAAGGGCAGCTCATCCGAATTCTCACCGAGCCCAAGAATGCGCTGACCAGGCAGTACGAGCGCATGTTCGAGATGGAGAGCACGGACATCGAGTTCCGCGTGGACGCGTTGCGTGCGGTGGCGCGACGGGCGATGGAGCGCAAGACGGGCGCACGCGGCCTGCGCTCGATACTTGAAGGCTGCCTTCTCGACACCATGTATGAGTTGCCATCGATGGAAGGCGTCGCCAAGGTCGTGGTCGACGAGGGGGTCGTGTCCGGAGATACCGCACCCTTGCTGATCTACGAGGGCGACGTGAAGCAGGTCGCGTCGGAGTAGACGCCGGGCGGGTGCCCGGCCAGTGGCGCCATATGCGGGATTCGAAAGTGTCTGACGATCGTTCTTCCTCAGGCGAGCGGCTGGTTCTTCCGGTCCTCCCGTTGCGTGACGTGGTGGTGTTCCCCCACGTCGTCATTCCGCTCTTCGTGGGTCGCGAGAAGTCGATTCGCGCCCTCGATCTGGCGATGAAGGCCGACAAGCGGATCATGCTCATCGCCCAGAAGGACGAGACCGAGGAAGACCCCTCGATCGACAGCCTCTACGAGATCGGGGGCGTCGCCAACATCCTGCAGCTCCTGCGACTCCCCGACAACACGGTGAAGGTGCTCGTGGAGGGCTCGGAGCGCGCGCGGGTGAAACGGTATCTCGAGACCGGGAGCCACTTCGAGGCGGAGGTCGACGTGCTCGTTCCCGAGACGGCGGGCGGCGGCGAGATAGAGGCGCTCGTGCGCTCCCTCCTCTCGCAGTTCGAGCAGTACGTGAAGGTCAACCGCAAGGTGCCGTCCGAGATCCTGTCCTCGCTTTCCGGGCTCGACGATCCCGCCCGCCTCGCCGACACGGTGGTCGCTCACCTCGGTCTCAAGACCGCCCAGAAGCAGGCCATCCTCGAGGTGGTCGATACGGGCGAGCGCGTGGAACGCCTGATCGCCGCGATGCAGGAGGAAATGGAGCTTCTCCAGGTCGAGAAGCGAATCCGCGGGCGGGTCAAGCGCCAGATGGAAAAGAGCCAGCGCGAGTACTACCTGAATGAGCAGATGAAGGCCATTCAGAAGGAGCTCGGCGACATGGAGGAGGCGCCGAACGAGCTCGACGAGCTGGCGAACCGGATCGAGAAGGTCGGGATGTCGGAGGAGGCCAAGCGCAAGGCCACCACCGAGCTCTCTAAGCTCAAGATGATGTCCCCGATGTCGGCCGAGGCGACGGTGGTGCGCAACTACGTGGACTGGCTCGTCAATGTCCCGTGGAAGAAGCGCAGCCGGGTGCGTCACGATATCGCCAAGGCGGAGTCGGTCCTCGAAGCGGACCACTACGGACTCGAGAGAGTCAAGGAACGCATCCTCGAGTACCTCGCGGTCCAGCAGCGGGTTCGCAAGCTCAAGGGTCCGATCCTGTGCCTCGTCGGTCCGCCCGGGGTCGGCAAGACCTCGCTCGGGCAGTCGATTGCGCGCGCGACCGGCCGCAAGTTCGTGCGCATGTCGCTCGGCGGGGTTCGAGACGAAGCGGAGATCCGCGGCCACCGCCGGACGTACATCGGGGCGCTGCCCGGCAAGATTGTCCAGAACCTGGCCAAGGCCGGGGTGCGCAACCCGCTCTTTCTGCTCGACGAAGTCGACAAGATGTCCATGGACTTCCGCGGCGATCCGTCTTCGGCGCTGCTCGAGGTGCTGGACCCCGAGCAGAACCACACGTTCAACGATCACTACCTCGAGGTGGACTACGACCTCTCCGAGGTGATGTTCGTGGCGACCGCGAACACGATGAACATTCCCGATCCCCTCCTCGATCGGATGGAAGTGATCCGGCTCGCCGGCTACACCGAGCCGGAAAAGGTCAACATCGCCAAGCGCTACCTCATTCCGAAGCAGATGAAGAACAACGGGGTGAAGCCGGACGAGCTCGGCATCGGCATGGGCGCGGTGCAGGACATCATCCGCTACTACACGCGCGAGGCCGGCGTGCGCAACATGGAGCGGGAGATCGCGAAGATCTGCCGCAAGGTGGTCAAGGAGACGGCGCTCAAGCCGCGCACGAGTCGCATCTCCGTCAACCATCGCAACGTCGAGCGTTTCCTCGGCGTGAAGCGGTTCCGCTACGGCCGCGCCGAAGACGAGAACCGCATCGGTCAGGTGACGGGGCTCGCGTGGACCGAGGTGGGGGGAGACCTCCTCACCATCGAGGCCGCCGTGACGCCGGGTACCGGCAAGCCGTCCTTCACCGGCCGGCTCGGGGACGTGATGCAGGAGTCCATCAAGGCGGCCATGACGGTGGTCCGCGGCCGCGCTTCCAACCTCGGGGTGGATGGCGACTTCTACCAGAAGCACGACGTGCACCTGCACGTCCCGGAAGGGGCCACCCCGAAGGACGGCCCGAGCGCGGGGGTGGGAATGCTGACCGCGATCGTGTCCGCGCTCACCCGTATCCCGGTGCGTTCCGACGTCGCGATGACCGGCGAAATCACCCTGCGTGGCGAGGTGCTGCCGGTCGGGGGGCTCAAGGAGAAGCTGCTGGCCGCGCTCCGGGGCGGAATCCGGACCGTCCTCATTCCCGACGAGAACAAGCGCGAGCTCGCCGAGATTCCGAAGGACATCAAGCAGGAGCTCGACATTCGCCCTGTCCAGTGGGTGGACGAGGTCCTGACGATCGCGCTGGTGAAGGATCCGGGGGCGCACGAGGCGGCGCCCACCGCGGACCTCCTTCCGGCGGCGGCCGACAACCCGGATCGCGAGGCGGTGACCACGCATTGAGCGCGCCGCCGCCGCAAGCGGATACCGGATTTCGCCCCGGGGTCCGCCGCGGGTCGCGGGACGGCGTCGGGTATGGAATCCGTCCCCCGGATGCCGTATCCTGCGCACCGCCTGCGGGTGCTTAGCTCAGCCGGGAGAGCGTCGCCCTTACAAGGCGAAGGTCGGGGGTTCGATTCCCTCAGCACCCATGATCCGGCTGACCGCAGGGCCGCAATCGAGCGAACGGAGTGGTAGTTCAGTTTGGTTAGAATACCGGCCTGTCACGCCGGGGGTCGCGGGTTCGAGTCCCGTCCACTCCGCCATACCTTTTCATAAACCGATTGTTTTCAGTAGAAATTTACCGATTCCTCTTTCCTGATTATCACTTTTAGTACCACATTCCCACCAAGATGATTCAAGTCGATTCGGCACTGCAACCGCTCCGTCGCGGTCGTCGGCTGCTCCCGCAGAGCGACCACGCGATCTCCCCGGGCGACAGTAAGCCACGACGACCGCCTCCCAGCAGGTAGCCTTCCGTCCATGACCACGAAGCCCGGAATTTTGCTTACACTGCCGGGCGCGGACCAAGCCCACAGCGAATCTGCTGGGTGCACGGTCAGGCCCACCGGTCAGGCGCGAGAGGGGAGCTTCCAGTGACCACGTCCAGCGTCGTCCTCGTCGGGAACGGATTCTCCCGTCAGCTGTTCAACGAGCACGAGCTCTTTCCTGATCCCATGGACAAGAACTACTTGGCACTGGGTCAGGTCGGACAGTTCACATACGGTTCAAATACCTACAGGTTCTCCGTCCTACCCGACAAGATCGTGCTCAACCACAACTCGAATTCGCTGCTCTCCGACGAGCTCATGCAAGCGGCAGGGCAGGTGGCCGACGCTTTGCAAGCGCAGAGCCAGGGGCACGGAGTTACCGGGCTGGGGCTCAACTTCGAACACGTGCTCTCCGCGACCGATGGAGGGGTGACTGGAACGGAGTTCTGCGCAGAGTTCTTGAACGCGAACCGGGTGGAACACGCGATTGGCACACTTTTTCACGACGCCCAATGTCACATCGTTGTCGTCAGCGGTGGAGTGCGGTACACGATGAGGATTGAACCGCATGTAGCTTCCGGCGGCGCAAACCTGTTCTTCTCTGTGAATGGACATCAGGACCTTGGCTCGACCGACGACTTGCCGTCCAAGCTAAGGGAGGCGGCGGGGGCGAGGGAGTTCGTTCAGTCTGTATTCAGCAGCCTGTCTCGCGACTTTGGGGAGGGAGAAGGGCGATGAGCAACGAGGCCAACGTGGCAAGGGGAGCACACCGGCGCTACTTCACGGGTACCCCAGCAACGGCGGAAACGAACGTCCGAGATGTGACCTCCGGGAAAGGGGGAGGCACCGACATCCTCCAGTTTTCGGCGGACGAACTCGAGAACCGAATCCCGGGGGAAGGAAACCTCGTTTGGGGAAACGCGTTCGCTTCATTCGATGACCCGACGATTCTTACTCATCCTGACGCAGACCACGCTGCCATGACGGTCTTCGTAGCCTCCCATTGGAGACGTACCGACGTCACGCGAGCAGCTCGTGGCAACCTTCTGTCGCACGAGGGTGTATCGGGGATTCTTCAGGGATCTCAGCCACCCACAACTGATCCTCAGCCATACGCGAACACGCAGCGTCGCGTCCATTCGCTTTCGGACTTCACCAGGGCCACGTTGCTACCACTACACATCCGAGACTTGGAGGCCGCCCTCGCCGATCTGGATGGGCTAGGTGAGGAAGCGAGGGAGGAGGACCTTCCGGAACCGGACGCGGAGGCCGTGGCGAATGCGCGCACGCTGCTCCCCGAGCTGTTCGCTATCTACGCCGTACGCTATCGGGTGTCGCCGACCGAGAGACGAGGTGTCGCTATTGACGCGCCGATGAAGTGGGGTGCCTCAGTGGCCGTAGAGTGCGCCCCGGACGATACCGTGTACTGCTTTGCAACGATCAACGGAAACAGCCGTCGCGCGAAGTTCTACCAGATGGACGGTCTTCCAGATACGTTTATCACCAAGGCTCTGCACGACCTCGAACTTGCAGCTGGCTAACCACCGTGGAGGCCATCAGGGAGGACGAGGGTCTCTGGAGGGACGTCTATAGGGAACGGCAGAAGCGGGCACTGGACCGCCCGATCGAACAGCGCGTCGTGAGCAGAACCACGAAGGCCGTCTTCGGTAGTACCCAAGGTCCGGACGCGAGGGTCTCCACCAACCTGTACGACCGCGTGAGTCTGGCGTACGCCACGGCCCAGGGGGACCTCCGAGCCGAAAACGTTGAAGGCTCACATGGCGTCCAAGGTTGGCTCGTGATTCCGGTACGCGAGGCCTCTCGGAACCGTCGTCGCGTGCGGCATTCTCGTCGGGACGACAACCCCTACCACGCGGAGATTCTCTTGCCCGACGAGCATGCGCAAAACTGGGAAGATGCGGAGGTGCACCTGCGGGCCTTCCTTACGACGAGCACTTGGCAGGACAGGTTTAGTCCTCTTCCTTGAATTCACCGGGTTCCCCGATGTCCTGACCGCCCCCCGATGCAGGAAAGTTTGAAGCTTCTACCAAATGAACCAGTCAACCACCAACATCGACTCGCATCCGGTGCGGGCAACCGTCCCTAGGTTCCCGGGTTTCGAGTCGGGCACAGTCAAGGTTGCCGGCGGAGCGAGGCGCTGGGTAACTGTGGTGGGCTTGGCAATCCTCGCGGCGCTCGGAAGCCGTGGGGCGATTGCCCAAGACGAGGTGGTTCCGGACGCGGACATGAACCTGTCGCGACCCGAGCTTCGCTGGTGCCTCTTCGAGAGAATTCGGATCGAGGGCGAGAGCGACAAACTGAATCAGTACGAGCAGTGGGAGGTGGACAGGTTCAACGGTACCGTCCACGCGCTCAACGAGCACTGCCAGAACAGACGGTATCGGGAAAGGGACCACCGAACGATAACGGCCGAACTCACTCCCGGAAAGCGCCGAGCACTTGAGCAAGCAGGCGCTGCCCGCCTCATTTCGGCCAGGGCTGACCGGGAAGGTCGTCGCGTGTACGTGAAGGATCGGGCCGCCGTCGTCCGAACGGCGCCGGGCGAGGCGGCGGCTGAACTCAGGCGGGTCCCGCGATGGGGAGAACTCATAGCTACGGGGAGGACTCGAGGCCGTTGGTACGAGGTGGAGTGGAACGAGCCGTCGCTCGATACCGCGCTGCGTTTCGGATGGGTACTTGGAGGTCTGCTCGAACGCGGATCCGGAAGGAAGGCCCGGTTCGAGTACTGCGAGACGCACGCGGGGCGCCGCGCCCAGCACAATGAAGTCGTGAGGGGCAGGACGGAAAACACCGGAGCGAGAACTCTCAGCGTTCAGAACGGAACGGGAAAGGACGCCTACATCAAGCTCGTCGACGAAAGGGGCAAGGCCAGCATCACGTTTCTTGCCGCCGAAGGGCGGGCGGCGAAAGTGACCGGTATCCCACGCGGCTCGTACAAGCTTGTCTTCGCTACCGGAACACGGTTCAGCAGGGGCTGCGACTCTTTCTCCGAACCGGCGTCGGCGAGTCGGTTCGCACAGCGCCTGACGTTCGGTTCGGATGGAGCAGGATGGGAGGTTACGCTCCACAGCGTAACGGACGGGAACGCGCAGAGGCTGGGAATGAACTACGACGACTTCGACAGGCTCTAAATGTCCCCCGTGAGTTGTCACTTGAAAAGTTGGGCTCTACGCCGTCGGTTGCGGGCACACGGCCGATCCCGAGCACTTCGACTCTCGTCGTGAGCATGAAGACCACCACGGCGTTCGCCATTGCCCTTGCCTTCGCACAGACCGTCGCGGCAGCACCCTTCACCGTACGGGTGGGAGAGGTCAGCCTCGCATTCGATCCAGGTTCAGACTATTGCGCGCTGGATGAGTCCGCCCACGAGGCCGACCGACTCGTGATCAACCAGCAACGTCACGCGAACCGGAACAGCAACGAAGTCCTTGCGATATTCGTGCCCTGCACCAGACTTGAGCCGTTCCGCGAAGGCGTGCCCATGACGCGCTACGGGATCCTTCTCTCGACATACGTCGAAGGACGAATCCAGCCGATCGCTGGTATGGAACGCGCCCGATTCCTGGAGATCATGAATGGGCGGTGGCAACGCGATCCAAGTCTGGACATAGACGATGCAAACAGACGGATCAGAGAAGCCGACGACGCCATCGACACCTTGAAGCTCAACGAAAGAGCCGAGAAAAAGCTCTCCGAACCACGCCAGCTTGGAGTTCTTCGCAAGGACGGTGCCGCGCTCTACATTGGCATGGTCCTTCCCGTCACAACCGGCGACACGACCTACACCGTCGCCGCGGTGATGGCACCCACCCTTGTCCGCGGGTACCACCTCCAATACACCCTTTACAAGAATGGGGACGAGGCCACAGCGGACGCGCTAGTTCAAAGTCTCCAACCGATCATGCACGCACTCATCGCGCGCAATGACCCCGACGACACGCCTTTGGGAGATGCGAACACCATGATGGACAAGGTGCTCAACTGAACCGCGCCGGGAATTCCGGAGACTGTTTTGTGTGAGTCACGCGGCCAGCGCCGTGTGCTCGGTTTGGCGATAGTACGCCGCTTCGGCCTCGGCCGGAGGTTGGTCTCCGATCGGCTCGAGGATCCGGCGGTTGTTGAACCAATCGACCCACTCGAGGGTTGCGAACTCCACCGCTTCGAGGCCCTGCCACGGGCCGCGGGGTCGAATCACCTCGGTCTTGTACAGCCCGATGATGGACTCGGCCAAGGCGTTGTCGTACGAATCGCCAACGCTCCCACCGACTGCTCGATGCCGGCCTCGGCGAGGCGCTCGGTGTAGCGGATGGACAGATATTGTGCTCCTCGGTCGCCGTGGTGGACCAAGGCATCGTGAGGGTGCACCACGCGGGCGTACAGGGCCTGCTCGAGCGCATCGAGCGCCAGGTCGGTGCGAAGCGAGTTCGACACCCGCCAGCCCACGATGCGCCGGGCATAGGCGTCGATGACGAACGCGACGTAGACGAACCCCGCCCAGGTCGCGACGTACGTGTAGGGTCGGGCCGGAGCGCCCTGTCGCCCTTCGAACGATGGGTTTCTCCGGCCCGCCCTCCGAACCGGACGTGCGACTCTCACCGCATCCGGCTCTTCATGTGCTCATGCCGTCAAAACGACGACCGGGAACAGTCGTCGCCCCCTGGTGCAGCTTCGTCCGCCTGGCGAGTACCCGCGACCCGGCCTCAACCGGACCGGGCCACGAAGCGCCGGTGTTCACCAGCGGCCTCCTCGCCTCGCATCGATGCTGCGAGCACACTGGACCCCTTCGCCATGTACACGGCTTTCCCGTGCTCGGACTACAACGGGTCCTCCGCCCCACTTCGCCGGCATCGACCGGCGACAGATCTTCCCCGCCGTGATGGCAGGGACCGACGAAGTGGTTCCCACGTTCACCCTCGAACCCTTTGACGAGGTCGGTGCCCAGCTATGCCCCTGCAACCTCGCCACGGTTATGCCGCAGTCCTTCACCGTGGCCTCCCGGCCGGCGACATTAACCGGCCAAAGAGTTCCCCGGCTGGCCGAAGCCAGCCGGGTGCGCGTTGCAACCCAGCCCCGATCTGTCAGGTTCGAGCTGGTGGTTTTTGCTTGAGGAGCTTTCTGCCGCTGGTTCCTCGCGTACACCTTTCCGTCTTGCTTGCCGGACCCGCGCCATCTGACAGTACTGGCGCGTCCCGTCGTTGTCAGGGCTGCTTCCGCCTTCACCGGTGTCCCCCGGGTCAGGCTGCCCTCAGCTTCAACTGGCCCGCTGCGACGGGCCGATGGCGGTGGTCTCTCACCACCACAAGGTTCAAGAGCGCCTCGTGGCGCTCGATGTCCGCGAGCCACAAGGCGTTTGGGCGCGGGGCCTGGAACTCCCGGTTGACCCGGTCCTCAGGGCACGCGAGCGTCGCCACGCGCGTCGTCGTTTTCACCCCCGAGCCCCGCACCACGCCGCGAAGACCAAGCTCGCGCATCAACCGCGCGACCGTGCAACGGGCCACCACGACGCCCTCGCGGCGAAGCTGGCACCACACCTTGCGAACCCCGTACACCCGGTAGTTCTCCTCCCACACCCGAGCGATGTGCTCGCGCAGTTGCGCGTCGCGATGGGCACGCGCCGGCAGCCGGCTGCGGTCCGCTTCCCGGGCCTTGCTCTTGTAGTACGTCGACGGGGCGATCGGCAGTTCCCTGCAGATCGGCTCGACCCCGTACTGG
>Ga0209543_1003262_pt1 | contig 10437 bp, 7 predicted proteins | sample MesohylFT_FD_187296 | JGI IMG/M metagenome (GOLD analysis project Ga0209543, IMG submission 187296) | Host-associated microbial community of the marine sponge Aplysina aerophoba from Gulf of Piran - sponge mesohyl, lysed by freeze-thaw... | ecosystem: Host-associated > Porifera > Sponge >...
CAATTGATGGATCAAAACTCTCGGCGGAAGAAATTACTACTCATACACATAGCCTTTCACCGAGCCAATTGGGTTGCAGTTTAAGTCATCGAAGGGCATGGGAACTGATTGGTAATGGTGCAGACGAGTATGGTGTCGTTATGGAAGACGATATTTTGATTTCTTCCCTCGCCAGAGAATTTTTGAATAATGACCAATGGATTCCCCCGTGCACAGGTATCTTACGCCTAGAAACCACGAACAGTAAGATACGATTATTATCCCGCAAAGGGGGGGGTATAAAGAATAATTTAAAGTATGAATTATGCGAATTTCTGTTTAACTATGGTTCTGGTGCTTATGTGATACACAGGGATGTAGCTAAATATCTTCAAAATAAATACAATAAAATCCCCAAACCAGTTGATCTAGAATTAAATGATCCTGAATTATTCCAGGGTGAAAAACCATTTAATTGTAAGGATATCTTACGACTTCAAATTGATCCTGGTTTAGCCATACAACAACACTGCTACAAAAGGCGCTTTTTACCAGCTAATGCTGAAGTGAGCATCATGGCTGATTATTCTCAAAAAACTGTCTTCAACCAAAATAAATTAGGTCGAGAACTGCACCGACTTACTGATTTACAGCAATGGGGGAAAGCTTTTTCAAAGCTATTTTCGCTTCCATTTGTTCACAAGTACCCCAAAAGAAAAGTAATACCCTTTGCAGAATAGATTATCGCTAACTTAATAGGATGTTAGAGATCATCATATGTTATCAATTCAAATGACTGTACAAACTGGAACAATGCTATTTGAAACTAAGAAGATAGCTTCCATTGAGGTCAAAACAGTCATAACCATATTCTGAAGTTTCTCATGAAGTATTTTAAGCAGGATTGTTCAAGGTTATTTCTGTCAAGCCCATTCAATTCGGATTGATAAAGAGGTTCAGAGTGAATAGCAGCGGATTTGTCATTCAGAATGCTTTTTGAGGCAGCTATAGTTGTCAGAATCCATCAATAATTGCGCTCTATATTTGATTTATATCCTCTCGAAAATACAAAATTGTGCTCAAACTTCTTGCCATAAAGGGTATACTATTCGAATCCTGCTTTTAAGATTGGCTTTTTATCTAGAAGCCTGGTTATTCGTAAATGCAAAAAAATCCAATGAGGTGAGAAAATGAGCCAATCGGCCCGCATAATAAAAATTGATGATATTGGCATTGAGAACATTGAGTTGAACCTCAAATCCCGTGATGATGTTCCTTATCTGCTCAGGGGACTTAAGCATCTATATACCGACCCGTCTCTTCGAGACCAATTGTTCACTCTGTTGGAGAAAGAATTAGTTCCCGATGTCAATGACCAATTGTACCATCCAAGATTGCAATTATGGCGGACTTTGGTAATAGCCGTTATGAAGGGTGGTTTAGACTGTAGTTTTGGTTATATCCATGATATGGTCAATAACCATAAAAGTATCCGCAAGTTTTTGGGTCATAGTAATGTTTTCGACCACACGATGTTTACATACGAGTGGGTGGTTGATCATGTCAATCAGGTGCGTCCTGAGGTGTTGGTTGCTGTGAGTCAAATGGTGATTGAGAGTGGTCATGCGGTTTCCAAAAGACTACCTTGGAAAATTTTAGCAAATTCGGTGTGATTTCATTGTGGCTGGGACTGACATTTATTATCCAACGGAAGTCAGTGTGTTGTGGGATGCGATGCGGTGTCTGATTCATGATACCGGGCGGTTGACACAGGTTACTGACGTGTGCGGCTGGTGGCAATGATAGCATTTGAGTGCGGTGGTGAAGGCGAAATTCAATGCGGTTCGGAAGACGTGTCGTGCTTAGGTCAGGAAGACCGGTTGTACTCGCCCAGAATGAGTGGAGGATTATCTACTCGTCTTGCTATTAATAGAGTGTAATTGGAGCACTATCCACTGCCGAAAAGCAGGATTCGTAGCAACTTTTCTTGTATCCTTTTGGGTAAAACGTACAGCATTTAGTCCCCAGATGGGGTTAGTAAACAAGAAAGATAAAGCAAATTACCCTTCACAAATTTTGACATCTTATGCTGATAGTTTAATACGAAAAGAATCAACCTAGGGATGCCCTTGGATCCTTTGACCCGGGGTAGGTACGTTCTTCTTGAATTCTACCGTCAAGTTTTCGGATTTGAACTGAAGCCCCTGCATTGGAATTGTTGAAGCGTCTTGGGAGGTCAGATACTCCTTCGGCTTTAGTATCATAGGTCCTTATTGCGCGGTTTGAACCTTCTTTCTCAAGACGCCATTTTTTAGTCTTCTCATCTTTATGAAGTGTATAATAGTCCATTTAATTCCCTTTTTATTTCATAATGCTCAAGAGAATTAGATGATTGTTATGTGGACATTGAGTTGCTTAAGTTCAAGTAAGTGTTAATAATTTTATTCCCCTAAAATTTTAACTCTCAGTGAATACGGAATCTTCTGTATTAAGAACATTTTTTTCGTAAGCTTTAACTGATAATTTTTTGCTTGATGCGTGCATCCTCGGTTTTGAACTGCCAATCAATCGGCTTGGCTGTCTCATACCGATAATCTACCCAAACCTTGGTTTTGCGCTCCATCGTCGCACGGTCAGGGATCCGCCGTGCTAGACATTGGCGCGACATGACATTGATTTCAATTTCGGCCATATTTATCCAACTCCCTTGCTTGGGTGTATAGTGAACCTCAAACCGATTGACGAGACGACGTGCCTCAGCGGGTTTGAATGCGTTATATAAGGTGGACAGTTTGTGTGTATTCAAATGATCCATGACCACAACAATCTTCTTCTCGGGAAAATGAAAATCTGCAAAGTCTGTCAGCACACGGGCAAGGTCCGGCTTAGCCCATCTTTAACATTAAGTGTTCAAAAGCCAATAGAAATGTGACAGTACCACCATGTGGCGGACGTATATCATGTTGACGGACGTTGAAGCGGTCTTTCGGTCTCTGAAATCAGAACGTGGTCTCCGCCCCATTTATCAAGACTGGACGCCGTTCAGAGGGACATCTGTTCATCAGTGTTCTGGCCTATCAGGCGGCTCAGTATGTGCGAACCAACCTGAAGAGCAACGGCTGTACTGACAGTTGGCAATCCCTACGTCATTGCTTACGTCATTTACAGCGGACAACGACCAGTTGTGCCGGCCCGGATAACACGACCATCCATATTCGCAAGACGGCGACACCGGATGAAATCCAAACCAAGATCGATCAGGACATGGGACTATCACTCCCGCCGAGGAATGTCCGAAAGTCAGTCGTTTGACTGGGCATTGATGCGGTAAAAGGCGGGATAAAACCCGCACGACATTCAGAACATGATTGAGGTGCTCAAGTGCCGGAAGTGCGACTTCGTAGTGCCCCTTGGATTTTTACACCCCCGTTTCTATTGGCTTTTGACCACTTAATGTTAAAGATGGGTTAGGCAAGCACGATGCTGAATATTGAAGAAGATTGCTACTCAAATCAAATTAGAGTTGAATATTTAGAGTATGACAGAGAATAATGAAAATTAATCACATCACTTCAAAAGTGTTGAGACACAAGGCTATGTAAAGTATTAAAAATTCAACTTTTGGGAACTTTTACTTCAAAACTACCATCTGGGTTTATAGAAACAGAATACTGATCACTCCAGCTCAGATCCTTACATTTGAGGGGAACACTTGCCAGTGGATTATGTAGAATTGAAAAATCATAACTGAGTTGATTCTTAAAGTGGATTTCTTCAAATTTGTAGCTTACTGACGAATGAAGAACAGCAGAATAGAAACAATTCTTTGCGTCAAGAAAACTATCTTTAGGTACTGGTTTTTCTTTTTTTCTGATCTCATCTTGCCTATTGAAGTACATGTCACTGAAAGATTGGTTTTGCTTACTAAAACCAATGGTCAAGTCGCCAACCGGCAGAAGGGATTGAACAAAATATGGCAGCCCATAATAAGGTTCCCTTTCGAAAATTGATGAGTTAATTGCGAGAATGAATCCATCGTCTTTTTCTATTATGCCTGCATTGAGAGCCTTTTCATATTGTTCTTGTTTATTACTAAGTGCATTAGTGTATCGAAGTGCAATCTTATCTTCATGGGTGGTGTTTGTTTCATTCCATTTAGGTACCTGAAATTCACCTTGACCACGAGTTGGTACAACTGTCTCAATCCAATATTTTTGTTCACCAATTTTGACAAAGAAATCAGGGCCTTGTGAGCATCCAAACTCAATCTCAATTCCTAGCTCACGCATAGCACAATAAAAATACATCTCCCAATATACCTGAAACAATTGTTTCTTCGCATTATTTAAAGTCCATTCCCTTCTCTTGCGGCTGATACACTTACTAAACTCTACCCACAAATTTTCAATGAAGCCTTTAGCTATCACCGCTCTTGGATTATTATTTTCATCACGTATTACCTTATACATTTCTTCACAGTCATTCGTATCACTAAAAAAGTTTACCATTGTGAATATTTTCCCTGTCTAAGCGCCTGTTCCATAAGTCTATGTTGTAGAAAGGGGCCTTGAATACGTGTATGCTTCACCTTCAAACATTAACAAATAAAGGAGGTATGCCAAGCCGTGGGACAAGACCGCTCAAAAGCAATATAAGCGAGTTGACAATGAAATGCAATGTGATGTGACCGATGAGGAGTGTGAAGTAATGGAAACTTTTCTGATCCTCTGGGGTGAATGGGACGGTCGCGAAAAACCTCCTTGCGAGAGGTTTTAAATGTCATCCAGTCCAAGCTAACCACTGGCTATCAGTGGCATGCGATTACCAGTTGCTATCCACTCTTTTCGCCGGTCCAGAAAGATTTTAAGAACGGGTCTCAAAGTGGGGTCTTGACCCAAGGCTATCCTTAACCACTACAGATGATGGTCATCAGACCGATGATCAGCATGTAATGGAGGTCATCTGGTTGCATGACTGGTTTGAGGGTCTTCAACTCACGCGAAAAGAAAGGAAATATTCTGCGTTGTTCTGTCTCAAACATTGCTTTTTTTTGGTAGAATAACAAAAAATGAAGGTGGAAACAACTGAAAAATTTCAAAAGCGATTGCCTCCCCCCTGTTTTAGCCTCTTCCATACTGCTAACAACTCCAGTATGCCGATTAAATCTAATCTCGGCATCTAGGGGAGCTGTTGGTTGAGCCGTGTGCAATATCTGTTTCTTCTAGTCCGTTCCAAATTGTTTTACAATATTTTTTATTTACAAGCAAATCATTTGTTTTTCATTATGTACGCTCAATAAAAAATTCACCCGCAACTAGTATCACAACACCATTGAAGTGATGTAATTAATTTGTATTATTCTCTGTCATTCTGTAAACAGTCAACACAAATTAATTGAGAGCACTATTTCTTCCTAGTACCTCGCCTTTATCCATCAATTCAATGAAGGCGTGATAATAGGTCATTCATTATTGGTATGATAACCACTTATGATTAAACACTGACTTAAAACTCTGAAGCCACAAAGCGACAAAGTCCAGAATTGAGTTTGAAATTCCAAGAAAAAAAGCCAAATAAAATCTTACCTACGGGGAAGCACCAAAAATTTTCTCTTTGAAATGGTCTAGGAGACTTTCAATTCTGTATCAAAATATTATTGGGTATCCTTCTCTTACAAAACTTATTCGTTATTTGGAGGCAATAGTTCAACAATATTATTAATTGAAAGATAAACTTGTTGGACTAAATCCTGAAAATGGTTGGAGAGAGAATCATGATTATTCAATGCATCATTTAGGGCCTTCCTCTCTTCTTCTGGATCGCTATGAGCTACCATCTTTGACCTGAGTTGATGTAATTTCCTAATCGGGGCAACTAAACTATTTACTTCTATTTCGGATTTGCAATAAAGTTGAAGGGTTAACTCTAGTAGATTCAGTGGTCTCCTGTCCTTTGTTTCCCTTCCTTTATAATTTATCTCAGACCGCAAACCTTCTTTATCAAACCCTTCAAAAATTAATTGATCAAGTGCCAGTATCATATCCTTCCACTCTCGCGTAGTACCTGTATAAGGGATGAATACCTGCTTAATTAATTTATTATCGCGGCGGATCCACCATGACGGACTGTTCTGATTTAGTTGCTTAACAAGTTGTTTTAGTTTCTGTAGGAAAGTATCATTCTTTGTGAATTCCCCAAGGATATCATTCTCAAATGCCCGTTTAGAAATGCATGCTTTTGGCTTTTCATTATAAAACTTCCAATGAAGCTGTTCTTTATATGGAAGGTCAGCTAGATACTTGAGATAAGTAAAAACCTGACCTTCCTCATTAATGTCATATAGTTGTAAATACCAAACTCCCGAACAGGAAATACTTCTCTCATTGATAGTGAATCTTTCTAAATCGTTCTTATATCTTAACAAGACCTCAGGATTAAAGAAGGCCGGAGAAATTTCAAAAGGCAAATCAGATTCGGTGAAATAATTTGCTGTACACTTCGGGTCACAAGATGACTCTATAATTTGACCGCTCTTTCTATCCTTGATTATAAAGCTTTGATATTTTTTGTTCCCGTTGTCTTCATCTTCTTTCATTTTATTGATCAAATCAACTTTTGTTATATTTGTATGGTTTACTAAATAACCATATGTATAACTTGCTAGGCCTGATTTTATTTCGTTAGTAAAATACAAATCAGTGTGCTTATAAGTATTTGATTGAATTTCGTCCAAAATGATATCCGGAAAACGTTTTCGAAGGAAATTAAACCGAGTTACAAGAGACATTTCACTTAGAGACATGTATTTCTCTAGAGCATACTTGCGGATGGTTACTACACTTAAATTCTTGTAGTAATCAGTTTCTTTATTGTCATATATAGTAATGATCTTTTGTTTTCTTCCTTGAGAATCCCGTGTATAGTAGGAATTGTTTTCCTCATTGCAGTAAAGATCCAGAGAATGGACTAACTTCTGACTAACTTCAAATTTAGGTTGATAATCTTTAACATGACTAAAATTGCGTTTGAAGATTAACGGCTCTCCATTTTCAATAATTGTACCGCTTAGTGGAGGATTAATAGATAAATCACTTAATACGTTTTCGCAGTAAGTATTATGTATTTTCCAACTTTTCCCTTCGTCTATGTAAAGATTGCTTAATCTTTCAGCATCAAGTATATTTATTTCTTTGCTTGAAACCAAAACAGAACGAATGTTCACAGTTGAGAAACTATTTGCATAAAGGATAATGTCCTTGTTCTTCCAATTATCCTTTAGAACTTCAACACCTTGTTGGGAGTTTTCATACCAGTTCCCAGGATAATTTTCCCTTGGGAACATAAGTGTACTAATCAACTCATTAATTTTTGGGTTCATAATCTTCCTTAACTGAATTTGAATGCCAGTTACGGGTTAAATCAACGGGAATGCCATTAATTAAACCTACTATTGAACTAGGTGTATTAGCATTACCGAGATCAATAAAAATAAGCACCGACATCTAAGAAATCAAGAGATATTAGACTTCCTTGACAGGTGAACTCAATCAAATTTCCAGCCACTGCCCGACAGGTGGGCAGACATTTGCGCTTGCCCGAAGAAATAATCGTCGAATTAATATCAAACGTTGGATGCATGAGACCCCAAGCGGCAATCTGACGGTGGATTAACGCTGTGTTAATGTGGCGTGCGTTGAGCTATTTTTCGAACGTAAATAGGAGCCTGATCCTTGTTCAGTGCTTGAGTGTATGATGAACAAGGCCGAAATTGCAATCAATTTCCTGAAGCACCAATGTCTGACACGGTGTATTCCTGACCGTGCGACGATGGTTGATGAAACCAAGGCTTGGGAGGATTATCAGAATGAGACAGTCAAGCCGACTGAATGGCAGTACAGAACCGAAGAAGCACTTATCAAGTTGAAATCGCTTTATCATTCAATTCAAAAAATGTGAGATTCTGGGGCGACCAAATAGATAATTGGTTTGAGATAGACCAAGCTATTCAGGATTCAGAAATGATTGTGATTGAGCTCCTCGTCTAATCCTGACCCAACCCAAACTAACGAGTAAAGATAGAGTTCATATCATTGGGAAGTGGAAGTGAATGTGTTAGTATTGCTGTGGGGAAATAAATTGTAATTGGGTATAGAAAAGGCAGGTAATGGATTGCAAGTTAAGGGTAAAAAGCTAGTTAATATCCGAAATCAACAAATCTTATGTAAAGTATTACTAATACTGACCAATGAACTTAATTTTTTGATTTAGATTGTAGGTCATGGTTTATCTTTGAAGGACCATAATAATTTTTGATAACTTATTATATATTAATATTATTACCCCAGCAATTATTGGATTGTTAGGGGTACTTGCTGGTAGCTTTATACCTATTTTTAAGGATTGGTGGTTTGCCAAAAGTAAACAAAAAGAAGATGCTTACTATTCTTCTATTCGTCTAATTTGTATTCTAGAAGCATATGGTGATCTATGCTTTGAGGTCGTATTTGATGATGAGGATAATCATTTTTACAATATACCAGGTACAATGCCAGTAAATACCCCTGATCCCATTAAATTTGCAGATGACATCAAATGGAAAAGCCTTATGAAATCTTTATCTTATGACATCATGTCTCTGCCGGATAAAGCTGAAAGAGTAAATAATAACATTAAAAGAATGAAATTCTATGACGAAGGTTGGTATTCTTACAGAACAGAAAGTTACATTGAATTAGGGATACTTGCCTTGAAAATAGCAATTAAATTGCGTTGTGAGTATAAGATTGAAGATACCTTCAGTAGTAACAAACTGAATATTCCCTTGGGGGAAATTATCAAACAATTAGAAGACGAAAGACGAAAAATCGAAATGAATAATAAGAGCTAAAGGATTTATTCTGGTATTTCTAACCCAATAAAATTCTGTGAACAACTCCTGTTTCATTATCGGATTGAACCCTGGGATTATGGCTTTGGGGCATTAATATTTAGTCCGAACTTCTTGAACATTTATTGAGGTATTATCCCCTATTCATGGGGATTTAATCCAATTTGTTAAACTGCACTTACTGGACAGGGCTCTGTCATCGGAGAGATTGTGCCTCACTTGGAGTCGGATGGATTGTATCATCCAGCCAATCCAATTCCTTGGCTTGCAAGGCCGTCGGTTTGGACGTGACCGGCACCGTACAACCTGTACTCAGAACCATCGCTACGACACACAGGCTATTGAGATGGAGCAACCCCTTTTCACAACGGTTGACCGGAAGTCCCTCCTTGGTTCTCCGCTTGCACTGTTTGTGTATGGCTCCTTGGGAGTGTTGCTGACCTTCCCGCCGGTGATAAATCGGGCGTACTCGGAGCGAGCTGGTCTTAAATGGCAATGAGTTGTTTTGAAGTACGTATCGCCTATGAAGAATTGAGATAAAATATACTAAGACATATATGATAGCAAATGTTGAATGAATTACAACAAAATAAATCTACTGACTAGAATATTTGTTTGAAAAGAGGAGTTCGACGTGCCAAAAGAACGACTACAAGGGGGTTTAAGGTAAAAATTATGGGATTTTTGGTCTCAAAGTCAGGTTTAAAAATTCAACTTTTGAGAACTTTTACTTCAAAACTACCATCTGGGTGTATAGAAGCAGAATACTGATCACACCAGCTCAGATCCTTACAGTTGAGGGGAACACTTGCTAGTGGATTATGTAGAATTGAAAAATCATAACTGAGTTGATTCTTAAAGTGGATTTCTTCACATTTGTAGCTTACTGACGAATGAAGAACAGCAGAATAGAAACAATTCTTTTCGTCAAGAAAACAATCTTTAGGTACTGGTGAATTTTTCTTTTTTCTAATCTCATCCTGCCTATTGAAGTACGGGTCACTGAAAGATTGGTTTTGCTTATTAAAGCCAATGGTCAAGTCGCCAACTGGCAGAAGGGATCGAACAAAATATGGAAGTCCATAATAAGGTTCCCTATCAAAAATTTTTGAGTTAATTGCGAGAATGAATCCATCATCTTTTCCTATTATGCCTGCTTTGAGAGCCTTTTCATATTGTTCTTGTTTTTTAATAAGTGTATTAGCGTATCGAAGTACAATCTTATCTTCATGGGTGGTGTTTGTTTCATTCCATTTAGGTACCTTAAATTCACCTTTACCACGAGTTGGTACAACTGTCTCAATCCAATATTTTTGTTTGCCAATTTTGACAAAGAAATCTGGACCTTGTGAGCATCCAAACTCAATCTCAATTCCTAGCTCACGCATAGCGCAGTAAAAATACTTCTCCCAGTATACCTGAAACAATTGTTTCTTCGCATTAGTTAAAGTCCATTCCCTTCTCTTGCGGCTGATACACTTACTAAACTCTACCCACAAATTTTCAATGAAGCCTTTAGCTATCACCGCTCTTGGATTATTATTTTCATCACGTATTACCTTATACATTTC
>Ga0209543_1003265_pt1 | contig 10422 bp, 10 predicted proteins | sample MesohylFT_FD_187296 | JGI IMG/M metagenome (GOLD analysis project Ga0209543, IMG submission 187296) | Host-associated microbial community of the marine sponge Aplysina aerophoba from Gulf of Piran - sponge mesohyl, lysed by freeze-thaw... | ecosystem: Host-associated > Porifera > Sponge >...
GGCTCCGAGCGCTCGCTGACGAACCGTCGCCACCCGACCTTGAGGACCGCATCCAGAAGCAACACGCGGGCACACAACGTGCCAGCCAGCTACTGTGCCAAGCCTATCAGGATCGCGACAAGCAGGAACGCCGGGAACGGGACACGCGGCGGGGGCCACCGAAACCGAAGGGTTCGAGCGTGCCTCGGCCGATGATCGAGGATGAGTGCGTGTCCCCCGCGGCGGTCGCGGCGTATGCCCGGCTCATGTACCGCTACGGGCAGGCTCCGTTCTCGGCGACGTTGGCCGAGATCGCCGACGTGCTCGGCTGCCGATCGCGGCGGGCTTCGGCATTGCTCGCCGAGCTTGAGCAGGCGGAATACCTGGAGAAGCGCCCCGGGTCGTCCCCGCCAGTGCGCCGCCTGGTCGTGGCCGACCAGTGGGCGCAGATCCCGCCAGCGCTACTCGAGCACGACGTGCCTCCGCTCGCGCTGCGCGTGTACACGGCGATCCGCGTGCGGTGTCGCCCCGAGACGCGCCGCGTCGAGGAAGTGAAGGCGCCGGGCCGGGTCACCTGGGCATTGCTCGCCAGGTGGGCGGGCGGCTGCAGCCTGCGCAGCATCGGCCGCGCGCTGCGCTGGCTGCGCCAGGCGGGGCTGCTGACCTGGCCGCGGGAGTGGCGCGGCGATCTCCGGCAGCCGAATTGGTTCGTGGTGCGACTGTGGCACCCGGTCCGGCGCCGCCTCAAGGCAGCAGGATTTGGCAGAGCTAAGTCGGCAGGATCTGGCAGAGCGTCCAATGACGGCAGTACCGAAGTGTCAACAGCCGCGGCGCACCCTTCAGATACCCTCTCGAAGCCGGCCCGTGGCGATCCGCTGCCGGTGTAGCCCCCATCAACTCGGTCGACCACGCTCTCGATCCGTCACCACCACGGGCCGTAGTTTCATCGGCGCGGCCGAAGACCACGCGCTGCACCAGGTCGGGCGCACAGCGGCACTAGTTGACATGCGACCGCTCTGCCACGCCGATATTCGGAGATATGCAGCTTACAAAACATGTGCCGCAAGATACTTGCGGAGATCGACGAGGGATTTCACTGTCTGTTTGAGATTCTCGACGTCGTCCCAACACGTCGCGTAGGTGTTGGCGTGAGTCACGTTGTTTCTTAGCTTTTCGATCTCTTTGACAGCCGTCTCAAACTTCCCGCCGGATGTCAGCTTGGAAAGCTCGACTCGAGGATCAGAGAAGAGGTGCCTTTTGAGTATCTCCCTCTTGTCGCAGAACTGGGTGCATAAGAGGAGATCGACGTCGCTATTGTTGCGGCTTCTTTTGTCATAGAGGTCCTTGGCATCTTTCAGGCGGGCAGGCTTCAAGAGATTCTGCCAACCATCGTCATCACGAAACGCTGTGCTGATCGCTTCATACATCGTCAGCTCGAATCCGGTAACCAGAGCAAAGATGGCAGAACGAACCGGAAGTTTCTGCAGGTCGGACCATGCGACTATGCCTTGGATCCTTTCGCCGGCAACCACGAGCAGGGGCTTCGGACGCACCCGCTTAATAAAATCGAGAATCGTTGCGTCAGCGCCGATCAGATCCGCTTCCGAAAGCGGGCACATGTGACTCCGGACAAGTTCCTGCTCATCACCTTCGTATACGGAGTTCGCGTAGTGCCTGGCGGCGAGTAACCCTACCATTCGCTTTTGGCAGGCTTCCTCCACAGGGAGGTAGTCGAAAGCCGAGTTTCTCTTGCAGCTCCTGACTTGGGCGAGGGAATCCTCTGGGTGACAGACCCGAATACTATCGCGGGGGGTCGCGATGAGGAATACACCCAGTACCCGCTCGAAGCCCTCGCTCTGCCGGAGCATGTCCGGTCCGGCTGGTGACCTCTGGGGCGGCGAGGGCGCGCTCGAACGATCAGTAGTAGTCATTGCTCTCCTCTCCGCCTTCCGGCTCAACGCTTAAGACTCTTCATCTTGGGTCGGCATCATACCGGTAACGGTCATTCCCGCCGCGCCGCCGCGTACAGTTCATCTCTCAGGACATTCCAGTCGAACTGCTCATCGAATGGAATACTCAGGCCAGAAACGCTAACACCCTTGTAGTGCGACGGAGACCGATGGAACCGCCCCGTGGCTCCGACCACGACTTGGCGGCTGCTATCCCACCTCAGATCTATGTTAATGAGCCTGTACTGCTGGTCTTCCTGATCAGCCATGTCGTTATCTCCAGGATGCGCCGTCCGTACTGGCGCGGTGATGATGATTACACCTTACGCAAACGCGCGGTGGCGGTAAAGGCGAGAGGGCCGGCAGCGTGGGGCGCGGCAACGAACCGATAATCGGTGAACTGTCTACCGGCGGCAGCCCGTCCTGGCACGCGTCGGCGTTCCCGACCGGCGTGTGTCGATGCTGCCACCTGGGCAGGCCGCGGGGCTGCCGGAAGCGGATCGCCCGCTCGCCCGCGCGTGAAGTTGCGCATTCACCGGCAACCGTGCAACGCTCTACCACAGCGCCCAGCCAACGGTTCGCCGCAGCCAGTAGCCGAAGACGCCCCCGGAGACCAGCTTGACCAAGTTTGGAGAGCTCGCCGGCCTCACCGCCGGCCGATCCCGGCGAACATGCCGGGCCTCATTGAAGCGGTATCATGATGGCCGGTTATGTGCTGCACCCATCGATCCCGACGCACGGTGCCGGGCCGCATTGAAGAGAGTCGGCAAACGGAAGGTAGTGAACGGCCGCTCAGCCGATCCCGGCCTCTCGTGCCGGGCCGCATTGAAGCGCGCTGGCGCAGAAGGCGCGAAGCCCCGATCCGCTGTCGATCCCGGCGACCGGTTGCCGGGCTGCATTGAAGCAATTGAAGGCGTCGCGGCTGATTTTCAAGGAGTCGTATCGATCCCGGCGTTCGTGCCGGGCCGCATTGAAAGGTCTGATAAAATCACTTCTGTCAACCGGACGACTGCCCGCCCGGCACCGCGTGCTCCCGGATCGCCTGGATTGCCGACTCGCACCAAGCAACGAGTGCCTCCACTTCTTCGTCCGTGAACGCGCGGTCGATGAGACACTTCCAGCCTTTGCCCGTAGTAGACGCGAACAATCCCGTCTGCTCTGCTTTCTTGAGGTGCTGTTCGACAACCTCTTCGGGCACCAGCCCCGCTTGGTCCAATCCCGTATAGAATGTCTGCCCGGACCGACTGGCGGGTGGGTAGCCATAGCAGACAATTCCCCGTGTACCGCCAATCTCGACTCCCATCGAGAAACCTCTGGTCCCCCAGCGTGTCGACATGCCCTCCCGATCCGCCAGAGCGAGGATTCTGGTAAAGACGGCCCTCCCATTGTGGTCACAAGACTCCAGGAACACCGCTCTCGTCACCTTTTTCGGCATCGCGGTCGCTTGCGGCCTCGCGTGTTCCGCCCCGACGACGATCTCCTGGGACAACAAGCGACCGCCGCCAGCGGCCTGGAAGAAAGTGAACTCGACACAGGTAACCGGGATCCCCTTAGACCCCAGGAACAACGCCGTCTGCCTGATCTCCGGCGTCACCTGCTGGCCAACGATCACGATGCGCTGGTCCTTGTTGAACGCGACGGCCTCCGACTGATCGAAGTACTCGCGGTGTTGCTCGGCCAGCCCCCGTGGTTCGTCGGGGCGATACTCACCGAGGACGCCCTCCAGCGCGACCGCGTCAAGCTTCGCGGCGAACGCGGCGTATTCGAGCGCCTGGGCGACGACGTCCCGCGGGGTGCGGTCCCGCTTCAACTCGACCACGACCACGTTGCCCTCGCGGTCCACGCCAAGCAGGTCGATCGACTTGCCGAGGTCGGTCGGGACCTGGCGCCCGATGATCAGCAGCGGGCCGTCTTCGAGAATCCCGTCCGGGTTGGCTTCCAGCCACTGCTCGAGGTCGGCCTCGGCATGATCGGTCTCGAACGGTAACTGCTCGTATTCCGTGAACCCACCGTCCGGCTCAACGCTGAAGACTCTCATGGCTGGCATCATACCCGCGAACGGCGGCGGTGGGCCGGTAGCGACCGGCCGGTAATCGGTGTTCGGTCAACCTGACTTGCGGCTGCACGTCCGCCGCGTTCTGTCCGACTCGCACCACGCTACGAAGGGGGTGTTGTCAGGTCGCACCCTTCAAGCCGTAGAAGGAGCCGCCGCTGTCGCCTCGCCGGCTGCCAAGCGTACGCCGTCGCTGCTGTGTACGATGGCGCCGTAAAACCCCACGGCGACGAAGCGCGGCCCGCGCGGAGGAGCCCGTTTCATTCTACTACCGTGGCCATCGGTAGACCCTGATGAGCGCGTCGTCGTGGTGAAGGTGGTCCACGTCTCTGTACTTGGTTTCGACGTGCGCCGACGTACGGTCCGAGGAGAGCGCCAACATACTCGGTTCCCAGGGGGTATCCCTGTGCATGCGGGTCTTCCGTAGGGCGATGACATGGTAGCATCCTGTACTACCCTCCGGTGTTTGGAATACGCCCCCCGCAGCGTGTGATCCTCTTGCCCCTTCGGCATGATAATTGTTGAACCCGTAAATATCCCGATTTTCGTATACGGACCTCACGATAATGAGCTGCTCTCTATCCCTCATCTTCTTGTCCTTGAAAGTCACATGGATCTCAAGCATCCGGGTAGAGTTATCGTGACACACTTCGATTGTGCTAGAGGTGAAACTATCTATCGGAACAGGAACACACCTCGCATCCTTGGCGACACATACAGCGCCCGCGCTCACGGTTACCCCTAAAATCATTAGCACCATCAGCGCCGCCTTGATGAAACGCTTCATCATGTCTCTCCTTTTATTCGGGCGGCCACATTCCTTTGGCCCTTGCTACCGCAACGTTTCTACAAGGGAACCGTTGCGCCACTCGTATTCCGTGACGCTTCCGTCGGCCCAGCGGTTCACCCAGCGGCCGTGCTTCTTGCCATCTACATAGGGACCTTCCGAGACGTCACCGTCGGCGAAGCGTATTACCCAGTGGCCGTGCTGCTTGCCATCTACATAGGGACCTTCCTCGACGAAACTGGTGAAGCGTATTACCCAGTGGCCGTGCCTCTCGCCATCTACATAGGGACCTTCCAAGACGTCGCCGTCGGCGAAGCGTATTACCCAGTGGCCGTTCAGCTTGCCATCTACATAGGGACCTTCCGAGCCGCCGCCATCGGCCCAGCGGTATACCCAGTGGCCGTTCAGCTCGCCGTCTACATAGGAACCTTCCGAGCCGCCGCCGTCGGCGTAGCTCCATACCCAGTGGCCGTTCAGCTTGCCGTACACAACGGACCCGGTTCCCGATTCTCTATCGTGCTCGCTTCCAGCGGACAGGGAATAGTCTCCCGTCCCGTGTGCCGTGTAGCCAGCACACTCACCCGTCCAGTCCGCGGTTCGGTCGGAATGATAGTGATCATTCCAAATATGACACCCCGGTTGACTCTGTATTTCTTCCCAGCAGGCTGTATCCCTCTCGCTCAGGTAGCTTCCTAACTCAGCACACTTTGGCCCTTCCGGCATGAAGTATAGAACCTGATTCCCTTGACTGTCCGGCGCCGCTGTTTCCCTCGACGCTTCTACACCGGCCGCCGCGATAACCTCAGCTTCGTCACGTGACAGGTAGCCGGTTGGCTCAAGACCCTTCGCTAGCTGCCACTCCCAGATCGCCGACCGGATGCGCAACCCGAACATGCCGTCCGCCGGACCGACTTCGAACCCCAGCGCGGCGAGGCCCTGCTGGACCTGGATGCGCTCCTCGCGCGTAAGCTCCTCATCTCGCGGCGCGACAGCGGTCGGGCGCTCCCGGTCGGCGGCGACCTCTCCGGCTATCGGACCGGATACTTCCTCCGGTGCTTCGAGGACACTCTCGCTTCCAGACCACGTGTTCGGCGCCCCGCCCGGGCTGACGCACTGCGATCCCACCACGGCGCAACCGACCCCTCCGGCAGCCTCGCAGGTCGCCAGGGCGCGCGCCTCCGCCTGCTCCAGCGTCCTCGCGGTCTTTCCCTGATGCGTACCGTACTGGTCCATCGCGAGGGCGCCGCAGCCGTTCTGGAACCACGCGAGCACGGTGCAGCCCGATCCGCCGCTTGCGGAGATACAGGAGTTCACCGCCGCATCCTGCGCTTCTTCCTTGGTAGAGTAGTCCCAAGCGAACCCGTACGCCACTGCCTGATCCTGAGTGATATGGACGAAGGCGATCGCGCCGTGGGCGTTCTGCGCACGAACCGGGCCGGCGGACAGGAGCAGAACGGCCCCGGCCACCATGGCGGGAGCAAGGTGCCCGTGGCGGCGACGGGCTGGCCGCTGAGGGCGGTGGTGTCTCACTGGGCCTCCCTCGGCTTCTGTGGCGGGTGGGCGATCAGCGTATTCGGTAGCAGACATTGGCCCCCCCTCAGCCTACGCGGACGCGCGGAAGCAGTAAAGGCAGGACCAGGGAGGGAAGGGAGGGAAGGGAGGGAAAGGGCCGCCAGCGTCCGGGAAGGCGGTCTTGCCAAACCGGCGTCGGCCCTTTTTACTGGCGCGGGCAGGTATCCCGACCGTCCCCGGTGGATTGATCTCGGTGGTAGACGCGGAGCAAGCTGCGCGGATGCTTTACCACTGCTTGAGGTCGGCCTCGGCATGATCGGTCTCAAACGGCAACTGCGCATATTCCGTGAACCCGCCGTCCGGCTCAACGCTGAAGACTCTCATGGCTGGCTGGAGATTACCAGCCACACGCATCGGAGATCGGTTTCAATGCCGCTCGGGCGCCGTCAATTTCAAAGATTGCCGATACAGATCCTACTCCAGGAATTTCTGTATGCAAGATCAGACGCGACTCACCGACAAGTTCGCGCAATAGCCGGATCGGTTCTCGGGAAAACGTGGCCTGCCCGTTTTGCGATACGCTCCACGTCTCGGTCCTTGCGGCGTCTGTTCCGACGCGAACAGTAACGGATCGTCTATAGGGGTTAGGGAGATCGCCGAGTACCAAGTACCCACCCCACACGATATAAGCATGGGTCTCTCTTGTACCCGCCCTGCATCTCGCGATAAATGTAAATGCCACCGTGCGCCGTTCTTCGTCAGCTTTGATTGCAGCTATCAAGATTTCAGAATCATCGAGAGGATCTGTACTCGTCGATGTTTCCCACTTCGACTGGGGCTCCGGCTCGGGCTGTTCGGGAGGAGGCTGTACTGTTGTTCCCGGCCCTTCATCGCAACTCCCGAGTAGCATCAACGACAAGACGGCCAGGATGACCCCTACGGTGGTGATCCAGCGGTGCTTGGCTCTCCCGCTTCTTTCCTCAAGCGTCATGGCTTCGGATCGTAGCACTTTCCCTTGCCGGCATGTTTTCCCCGGTCGACGTACTCTTTCGGGCTGGCGTGAGTCGAAAGTAAACCGCGAACCGAGACACCTTGACATTTTTCCCAGGCCCTCGATAGCGTTGTGAGTGGAGGTCGCCATGAGTGAAGCTTTCACGGCGATCGCGACCATAACGGCCACGATCATCTTCGTCGTCGGAACCGGGCTCCTGCTCGGTAGCAGCCAGCGGGATACCCTGAGGCACGTAGACCATCGCCTCCAGGACATCCGGCTGAGAGCCGCACGGACGCACCACGAGTCCATCGTGGACGCCGTCGGGAGGTACTTCCACAAGCACGGGATACACGTTCGCTGGTAGAACCGGGGGAGAGGATCATCCGGTCCGGGAGCCCTTTCCCCTTGATTTCACGATTTCGCCATCAGGCTTGTTGAAGATGGGCCGGCATCATACCGATCATCCCGAACGATGGGGAGAACGAATAGCCGCGCGTGCCGCGCGGGGCACCTGAAGCCCGAACGGCGAAGACGTGTGGCGTTGATGGTGACGGTGGCGCTGCTCGCGACCATGGCGCCGCACCTGGGAGCGCAGACCCTGCGAGAGGCGATTCCCATGAAGATGAGGATCCCGGACCATCCACGGGTGAAGCGCTACGCCGCCTACTACGCCTCGACCGCGCACCGCCCGTGGTTGCGCGAGGTGCTGCACTGCGTGCAGTTCTATGCCGACTACATCCTCGAGCAGCTCGACCAGCGTGGCATGCCCGCGGAACTGATCTTCCTGCCGGTGATCGAATCGAGCTACGTGAGCACGGCGTCGTCGGCGGCGGGCGCGGTGGGGTTGTGGCAACTGATGCCGGTGACGGCGCGGTTGAACGGGCTGGACACGGACGGAGCAGTGGACGAGCGGCGCGACTTCTGGAAGGCGACGGAAGCGGCGTTGAACATCCTGCGGGTGAACTACGAGCAACTGGAAAGCTGGGAGCTGGCGTTGGCGGCGTACAACGCCGGATTCGGGCGGGTGCGCAGAGCAGTGCGCAGCAGTGGCGAGGACGACTTCTGGGAGTTGCGGGAGCGCGGCTACCTGCCGCGGGAGACGAGCGAGTACGTGCCGCGCTACTACGGGCTGCTGCTGGCGCTGCGCAGCCTGCCGGAAGAAGAGTGGCCGCTGATGGACCGCCGGCAGCGCTGGCGCCGGCTGGCGGTACCGGAAGGCACCGAAATGGAGCGGCTGGGAAAGCTCGCGGGAGTACCGGCGGGGATCCTGAGACGGGCCAACGCGGAGCTGGGCGACGGTATGACGCCTGGCGGGCGCGACCGTGAGGGGTACCGGATCAAGGTGCCGTCCGCCTACTACGACCGGATCAGCGCAGTGCTTTCACCCGCCATCGGAGCGTCACGGCAACAGGTGCGGATGCCATACGTGCAGGTGCCGCGGGGTGGGTAGGGCTGGGTAGGTAGGCCGCCGCGAGCGATCCCGTGCTCCCTAGCGTGTAGACTTGGATGCCCATGAAGCACACTACGAACCGCCTCATCGTCACGCGATACGCCCGGATCGGGGAGGCATACAAGGACGCCCTGGTGAGAGCCGTTGCGCATCTGATCAGGCATCCTGGCCGCTCTGCCGCGCCGGCGGGCGACGCTGACGAGAGATACGAGGATGCGCTGGCGCGTGCCGCGGCCCGCTTGGCAGCGCGCCCCGGAACCCGTCTGCAGATCCCCCACGAAAGGCGGTAGCGGGTGGGAGCCTTCGGAGCGGTGCTACGCAGCCTGCGGGGGCTGATCCCGGACGAGCTGATCGCGGGAGCGGGCTGGGAGCGGCTGGTGGAGCTGGCGGACCGGCTGCCGGGAAGCGTGATCGACGAGCGGTTCGGGTTCGAGTTCTCGCTCGCGGACGCGGACGCGGCGGCGGACTTCTGCGTGATCGCGCGGCCGAACAGCCGGCTGGCGGGGCACTACGTGCGGCAGGGGCAGGCGGCCGGTGCGGATTCGTCCGCGGCGGTGCTGGGGGCGTTCCTGGATGAGCAGGGGCAGGCGGGGTCCTACCTGGCGCGAATCGGCGCCGGCATCATCCTGGAATACGACCTGGTCGACGTGGGGCCCGGGCAGGAGCAGACCCCTGGCATCTTCATCGTGCCCGGCAGCAGTGGGAAAAAACCCATCATCGGCCCCGGCGGCCCGGGCGAGCTGGGCGCGGCGCTGGCGCAGGCGGCGGGGTGGGAGGGAAGCGCGATCGAGCCGCAGCAGGTGGAGCGGGTCCACGAAGCGCTGCCAAGAAAATGCTTCATCGCGCAGGCGGGAGTGATGCCGGGGCGTGCGCAGCGAGCGGTGCGACTGATCGTGCAGGGGGTGAAGCCTGAAGAGGTGCCGCCCCTGCTGGAATGGCTGCAGTGGCCGGGAGAGCCGGCGCAGGCGGCGGCGGTGCTGATGTCCGTGGCGGGGTGGATCAGGACGGTGGCGGTGAGCCTGGACGTGAGCGCGCGGGGAGTTGCGCCGCGGCTGGGGCTGGAGCTGTACCGCCCAGTTGAGTGGTACCGCACCGACCGGGCGGGATGGGCGGCGTTCGTGGACTGGCTGGCGGAGCTGGGCTGGTGCGTGCCAACGAAGGCGGCGGGTCTGCGCGGGTGGCCGCGGATGGAGCACGTATTCAGCGCTGACGGCCCCTACCGGGTGCACCAGGCGCTAAACCACGTGAAGGTGGTAATCGACGGGGACGTGACGGCGAAAGCATACGCCGGCATGGCACTGGTGGCGCCCGGCGCGCGCCCGGAGGCATGAGCGCGGCGGAGTTGCCGGCGTCCCTGCAGGCGGCGATGGCGAAGTCGGTGGAGCGAGGCGTTGCGTACCTGGAGGCGACGGTGGGCGCGGACGGAGCGTGGTCCGGCCGCCGCTACGAGAACCTGGAGCTCGCCGGCGCCGGGGTGGAGGAGCAGCCGCCGTTCATCGCGGCGCTGGGAGTGCTGGCGCTGGCTGAAGTCCCCGGAGCGGGCCGCCTCCTGTCGTGTACACGCCTGGGGCTGGCCGCCCGCATGGAATACCCCGGCGTGTGGCGATACTGGCGGACGCTGCCGGCGGACAACGACGACACGGCGGTGTGCTCACTGGCGGTGGGGGCGCATCCGCTGATCCTGTTGGGGCGGAACAT
>Ga0209543_1003276_pt1 | contig 10384 bp, 12 predicted proteins | sample MesohylFT_FD_187296 | JGI IMG/M metagenome (GOLD analysis project Ga0209543, IMG submission 187296) | Host-associated microbial community of the marine sponge Aplysina aerophoba from Gulf of Piran - sponge mesohyl, lysed by freeze-thaw... | ecosystem: Host-associated > Porifera > Sponge >...
ACAGGCCAAGGCCTTCCAACTCCTCGAACTCCCAGCCAAACCCGTGTTTACAGCACTCTGACACCCCAGTTTCGAAGTCCTGCCCGTGTCTACTGCCGTTTCTGCGTCCAGACCAAGTGAAGTTCCGACTAGTCGGGCGTCTCCGGCTGCCCCACGAAGGAGATCGATAGATGACCAATCGCCGATCTGCCAACCGCCTGTCCACTTGCGCCCTCGTAACGACCCTTGCACTGCTCGCGGCGTCCGCCGCGTCCGCCGGCTGGGACGAGGGGGTAGCGGCATTCAAGGCCGGGAACTACGCCCAGGCGATTGCCGAGTTCCAGCAGTTGGTCGAGGAACGGCCCGACCAGCAGGCCGGCTACGTCATGCTGGGTCGGTCCTTCATCAACGGCAGGCGTGCGAGCGACGCGGTGGCGCCGTTCCAGAAGGCGCTCGAGATGAAGGCGGATGACGTTGCCAGCCGCGTGTACCTCGGGCAGGCGTTTTTCCAGGCCGGCAAACCAAGAGAGTGCATCGACACACTGAACGAACTGAACATCGGCGGTTTACAGAAGAACCCCCAGATTCAGGTGTACCAGATGCGTAGCGCCAGCCACGCCCGGCTGGGGAACACTGGTGGCGCCGCCGCTGATCTGGGCAAGATCGCGGACCTGAAGCCGGACGACGCGAGGGCTCGCTTCGAGTACGCCTCGATGCTGAACGCCGACGCTCAACTAGACGCCGCCATCCGCAACTTCGAACGAGCGGTTTCGATGGGCGGGAGCCAGATGGAGTGGAAGGAGGCCCTGGTCAACGCCCTGAAGGTCAAGGGACGAAGATCCAGTGGCTCTATCAAGACGGCGGTCTATTCCAAGGCTGAGGAAGTGGCGCGGAGTTTGGTCGGGGCCTCACCCGCCTACGACAACTTGCTCCTTCTTGGCGAGGTTCAGCTTGGCGGCAAGAACTACGAGTCGGCGGCTTCTACTTTCCAGCAGGCGATCTCGAAGAAGGCGAACGACTGGCACGCCCACTACTACCTCGGCCAGTCCTACGGTTCGCTCGAGCGCTGGAGTGACGCCGAGGCCCCGCTCAACACGGGTCTCCAGTTCGCCGACGGCGTCGAAGAGGCTCGGATCTGGAAGTACCTCGGCTTCGTGTTCGAGAAGCAGAAGAAGTTCGCCGAGTCGATCGAAGCCTACGAGAAGGGCGGCGACTCGGCGGGCACGACGCGCGTACGCGAAAACCAGCGCATCCAGCAGGAAAACCAGGCGGCCGACGAGCACAACAAGAACATCGAGGAGTTGGAGCGCACGCGCAATGAACTCATCAAGCAACTGGGGGAACTCCCGGGGGGGACGAACGAACCACCGCGCCGCTGAACCGCTGTCTACTTCAACCTTGACCGTCACCTTCGAGCTTCAGTAGGAGTGCGGGCCGGCCGCCTCGGGAGCCGGCGCTTTCGACCCTACGCCAGTTTCCGCCGCAGAATCTCCTGCGCAGCCCGGGGTTCGGCGCTACCGCGGGACGCCTTCATGACCTGCCCGACCAGGTAGCCGAGGGCCTGCTTGCGGCCGCCGCGGTACTCCTCGGCGGCCTTGCTGTTGGCCGCGATGGCGGCGTCGGCCCAGGCTTCGAGCTGGTCATCGTCCCGCACCTGTCGCAGCCCGAGACGGTCGACGATCTGGTCTGGAGTCTCGTCCGAGTCCCACGCCTCGGCGAGCACATCCTTGGCGGCGGTGGCCGACAGGTCGCCGGAGTCGACCAGGGCTACGATGGCGGCCAGGCGTTCGGGTGGGATCGCTCCCCTTCCGGATTCGCGGGAATCGCGGGAATCGCGGGCCAGAAGGCCCGCGTCACGCTGGATCTTCCGTTCCTTCAGCTCGCGGAGGATTTCCGTCATCACCCAGTTCGCGATCGATTTCGCGCCGGCCGGATGGGCGGCTACCGCGCGCTCGTAGTACGTCGCCAGTGCGACGCTGCCGGAGAGAAGAACGGCTTCTTCCGCGCGCAGCCCGTAGGCGTCGCGGAACCGTGCGCTCTTGACCCACGGCAGCTCAGGGAGCGACGCCGCCTGACGTTTGATGCGGCCCTGTGTGAGCAGCAGGGTGGGTAGGTCGGGCTCTGGAAAGTAGCGATAATCGTGTGCTTCTTCCTTGGACCGGAGAGTTCGCGTGGCGCCGCTCGCGGGCTCGAAGCTGCGTGTCTCCTGCTCGACCCGAGCCCCGGCGGCCAGAATGTGCAACTGCCGCTCCCGTTCGTATTCGAGCGCCTTGGCGACGTGACGGAAGGAGTTCAGGTTCTTGACCTCCGTCTTCGTGCCGAGCGTGTCGGAACCTGCCGGACGCAGGGAAAGGTTGGCGTCGCAGCGCAGACTGCCCTCCTCCATGTTGCCGTCGCTGGCGTCGGTGTAGAGAAGGACCTGGTGAAGGGTCTGCAGGTAGGCCTGCGCATCCTCGGGCGAGCGGATCTCGGGTTCGGTGACGATCTCCACCAGGGGTACGCCGCAACGGTTGAAGTCGACCAGGCTCCGTCCCGGCAGCGGACCGCCTCCGGGCACCTCGTGGAGCAGCTTGCCGGCGTCCTCCTCGAGGTGGATCCGATGGAGCCGCACGTTGCCCCCCGACGGCAGTGGCACCGACCCCCCTTCCGCCAACGGCTCGTCGTACTGACTGATCTGGTAGCCCTTCGGCAGGTCGGGATAGAAGTAGTTCTTGCGGGCGAACACGGACCGCGGCCTGACCTCGCATCCCAGCGCCAGCGCGAGCCGGATGGCAAGGTCGACGGCGTGCTGGTTGGTCACCGGCAGGGTGCCGGGATAGCCGAGACAGACCGGGCACACGAGCTCGTTGGGCTCGGCTCCGAAACGGTTCTCGCAGCGGCAGAACATCTTCGTCCTGGTGCGGAGCTGGACATGGACTTCCAGCCCGATGACCGTTTCCCAGGCGGCATCGAGGGCTGCGGGAGAGAGTCCCGGATTGGCCGTGCTCTGCGCTACGCTCATGTCCGTCACGATGGCCGCGGCATCCTACAGCAGCTACCGGTGGTGAAGCCCCCATCGGTCGCGGCGTCTATCGTCCACCGCCGCGGAGCAGTCCGGGCTGCCTTCCTGGGCGCGCTGCCGGGCGCTGAGGGGCTTGGGCCGGAGGATGCCTTTCGACTCCTGGCGCGTGATTTGAAGGCGGCCGAGAAGGCTAAGCCCGCCTGGTTGAAGCAGCGGCACAGCGCCGAGGCGCTGCGGGTGGAGGAACCGGGCTTCAGGGGAGAGGGCGATGCGCTGGTCGTTTCTCGCCCCGGCGTCGCGGCGACCGTCTTCGTCGCCGACTGCGTGCCGGTGCTCATCGCCGCGGGTGAGAGCGTGGCGGCGGTTCACGCCGGCTGGCGGGGGCTGGCGGGAGGCGTTCTCACCTCGGCGAAGCGGGCGATGAAGCGCGCCGGTGGCGCCGATCCGGGGACGGCCGAGGCCTGGATCGGTCCGGCGATCGGGCCGTGCTGCTATGAAGTTGGCGAAGACGTCGCAAGAGAGGTGGAAGCAGCGAGCGGCGCCGAAGTCGTCATCCGCCGGCCAGGCCGCAAACCGCACCTCGATCTGGTCCTGGCGGCTTCGAAGCAGCTTGCCGCGTTGGGCGTGGACCGCGCCTCGAGCAGCGGTCGCTGCGTTCGCTGCGATCCGGAGTGGTGGAGCTACCGCCGCGACGGCGCGGGTGCGGGCCGGAACTACGCGTTTATCTGGCGTACGGATGACATCCGGGACACGGATGGCGCGCCGGCGCACCGCGGCGGCCGATCAGTTCCGTGAGTCCCCGTCGGAGGCCGCGCGGCGCGAACTGCGGCTGTGGGTCCTGCGAGTGGGATCGATGCCCAGCGACCGCAGAAAGGCCAGGTCGCGTCCGTTGATGCGAAACGTCGGTGGCGGGAGCGGCCGCCTGGTCGAGGAGGTCTCGTCGACCCCGCCGTCATCGTCGTCCTCGCTCTTCTTGCAGTCGAGGAAGAGGTTCAGCGTGTAGCCTTCGCGCCGGATCGACTCGAGCCGATCGTGGACCTCGGGCGACTCGGCCATTGCCTCGCAGAGAGACCGCGTCAGTTCTTCGAGTAGTTGCTTGAGCCGGGGTTCCATGGGCCGACGACCATTATCCCAGACCGCAGCCGATCGCGACACCGCGGGTTCGCGACGGGACGATGCGGCCGCCTGGAGGCCCGTACGCGACGCGCTTGCCGGGGCGGGCTGGGCGCCGGTCTCGTTCGAGCCGCTGGCCGGCGACGTCTCCGCCCGGCGATACGCCCGGCTGCGTCTTGCTTCGGGCGAGCGGCGGATCGTCTGCTCCTATCCCGCCGACATGAAGGATGTGGCGGCGCGGTTTGTCGGCTCTACCGACCTGCTGGCATCGGTCGCCGTGCCGACACCGAGGCTGGACGACTACTCGCTCGAACCTCCGGTCTGGGTTCTCCAGGAGGACCTGGGCCCGCGTACCCTGTACGAGAGGTGGATCGAAGGCGGCAGTGGCGCTGAAGTGGACCTGAGCCGTCGACTGGCGGAAGCCAGGGAACTCATCGGGCGGATACAGCGACTGCCGCTTGACGCGGTTCGGGCCCTGGGCTCGCCGCCGCTCGATGGCGACCTGTTGAAGTTCGAACTCGACCAGACATGGGAGCGTTTCCTGGAACCGCGGGGACTGGTTGCGGACCCGGGGTTGGCGAAACAGGTTCGGTCAGTGTGCTCAGCCCTCTGCGAGCGGCTCGATTCGGCGGCGAGGGTCCCGTGTCACCGCGACTTCATGGCCCGGAACCTGATGCTGCGCGGCCCGGCTGCGGAGGGCGGCCCCGAGGAACTGGTCGTGATCGACCACCAGGATCTGCGGCTGGGCCCGCCGAGCTATGACCTCGCCTCGCTCCTGAATGACACCTTGACGCTATCGGCCCGAGAACGGCGCCGGCAGTTGCCTGCCGCGTATGTGGACTCTGACCGCATGTCGCAGTACGTTGCGGCGACGGCCCAGCGCACACTGAAGATCGTGGGAACCTTCGCGTACTTCGCCACGGTCGGCAGCGACCGCTATCTGCGGTTGATCCCGCCGGCGCTGCGCAGGTTCCTGGATGCCCTCGAGGCTCTTCCCGAGGGTCGCGAGCTGGCTCCCCGGTTGCGCCAGGTGTGGGCCCCGGTCAGCACGTAGTGGCGTTCCGCCGCGCGGACACCTCCGCTGCTAGTATCCGAGGCCGACTTCGAGAGGAGAACGCCATGCCCTCCCTTGGCATCCAAGAGCTACTCGTCATCTTCGTCATCCTGCTGGTCATCTTCGGTGGCAGCAAGCTGCCCCTCCTGGGCCGCGGCATGGGCGAGGGCATCCGCAACTTCAAGCGGGGCCTGCGCGGCGACGACTCCTCCGAACTGGAGGAGAAGAAGTCCTAGGCGCGGCAGAAACTGGGTGCGCCGGCGTCCCCGCCGGCATCCGGCGCGAAGCGCCGGCTTCTGACCTTCTGCCGCGCTCAGCCGCCGGCGAGGACGGCGAAGTCGAGGCCGCGAGGATTGACGGCCGCCCAGGCAGCGCGGTGGTGCTCGACGTACAGGCGGAGCACTCTGTTCGTGAACTTCCGGGTCTCCCGGAAGGGCGGCATCCCCTGGAAGCGGCTGACCTTTCCGGGCCCCGCGTTGTAGGCCGCGAGCGCCAGCACCAGGTCGCCGTCGAAACGGCGCAGCAGGGAGGCCAGGTAGCTCGCCCCGGCATCCAGGTTCTCACTGGGGTCGTACACGTTGGCGACGCCGTACTGCTCGGCGGTCGCCGGCATCATCTGCATGAGGCCGAGCGCGCCCTCCGGTGAAACGGCCAGCGTGTCGAAGGAGGACTCGGTCTGGGCGACTGCCGCAACGAGGAGCGGGTCGATCTCGTGACGCTCCGCGACGGTAACGATCTGGGCGCCGAAGGGAATGCGCCGCAGCAGGTTCCGAACCGCGTCTCCGTCGGCGGCGCCGATGAAGAGCGCGAAACTCTCTCCCCGTGTTCGGATCTTCTCGTAGAACGGCCGACCGTCCGGGGATGTGCGGGCCGTGGCCGTCCCGGATGCCGGGTCGAGCCAGGCCTGGATTTCCTCGAACAGAGCGACATCCCCAAGGTGCGGTGGCGGCAGCAGCGTGTCGGGCTGCCTTCCGGGCGCCGTATCCCGCACCGAGACGGCCAGAATGGCGCCAGCGGCCACAACGACCGCGAGAGCCTTCTTGCCGGTGGTGGTGTTCGAGAGGTACATGAGAAGTGTGGAGTGCGGTGTGCCGGAGACCCGGGTAGCCGCCGTGAGGACGGCCGTTCTCGGCTTCGCACGATCCGGCCGGTAACGGCGGAGCGGATTTGTTGCTGGAGGCGTTCGCCGGCGGTCGGAGGGAACGTCTTCCTGCGCTTGGCAGCAAGCGGTATGCCAACCTCGTCTCGTTTCCCAGCCGACCATCTGGGGCGGAGTTCTATTTCGATTGGTTCCTCTTGCCGGATGGACGATACTCGGACGACTGGATGCGAAGAGCGTCGACCTTCGTGCGCAGGGTGTTCCGGTGGATGCCGAGACTGTTGGCGGAGCGGCTGAGATTGCCCTGGTTGAGTTGTAGGGAAGCGAGGATGAACTGCCGTTCGAAGATCCGACGAGCTTGAGCAAGACTGACGCCCTGGCTGACCAGATGCCTGACGAGCTGGTCAAGCCGGTCGCCCAGGTCTCCCGTCGCGTCCTCGGGAACGCCGTCGTCTGCGCTGCGTTGCTTCAAGGCGAGTCGGGTACCGAAACGGCGATTTTGCACAGATCGGGGGTCAGGGTGGCGCTTCGTCCGGCGCTTCCGCCGGCACATCGTCGAGCTCCCTGACCTCGAGTACCTGCACCCGGGCGGGAGGGGGCGGCTCGAACGGGACCGGTGGTGGAGGCGCGGTTGCCAGCGTCCTGACCTCCTCGAGCGCCGTTGCGACTTCCGCGATGCGTTCATGCAGCCGGGCGTTCTCCGATTCGCTCTCGGCCAGCAGTCCTTCGAGGTGCTGGACCCGCTCTTCAAGTTGCTCGAGGTCGGCCCGGACACCCTCGTTCGGGGTCGCCAGGCGGTTCATCAACTCGCGTGGTGACTCCGTGGAGGCACAGCCGACGCTGAAGCCGACGATGGCGAGCGCGACCGCCAGGCAGAGAGGCGGGCGCCGACGCGCGGGCGCGTCGCGTCGGCGCGGGCAACCGACGTCAGTTTCCGGGACCATCCTCGCCTTCGGGCTCTGCTTCGCCGCCGCGGGCCGGCCGTGGCGGGGCTGGCGGGAGGTCGCTTCGCATCTTTCGGATCTTCTCCGGCGAAGGCACCTTCTTGATCCAGGGACTGCCGGCGTATTCGCTCCACAACTGTTCGCACGCGTCACGCAGATAGTCGACCACGTCCAGCCCGGCGTCGAAACGGGATCGCTTGAGCACCTGGACGTAGGTGAGGCACATGTAGGCGTGGATCTTGTCCTTGTCCGGGTAGTCCGGATACTGCTCGAGCATCCCCCTGAAGCGCTCGCCGGCCGCCCTCGGAGTGCGGGATCGGTAGTAGTAGCTGCCGACGACGAACTCGTGCTCCGCGAGTTGGTTCCGGACCTCGACGATCCGCTGGGCGGACTGGCCGGCGTACTGGCTGGTCGGGTAGAGCCGGCGGACGTTCTCGAACTCGCTCAGCGCCTGGCGGGCGGTCTGTTGATCGCGGTCCGGTTTCTCGATCCGCTCGGCGAGCGCGGAGGCGAGACGAAACTGGGCGTAGGACGCGCGCTCGGAGGTGGGGAAGCGGTTCAGGAAGTCGCGATAACGCTGCTCCGCCTCGACGTAGGACTGGTAGCCGCCACGCAGGTACAGTGCGTCCGCGGCCAGCAGCAGCCCTTCCCGGCCGGTTTCCGAGTTCGGCTCGACTTCGAAGGCGTGGACGAGGTGCTGGAGCGCCTGGGAGAACTTCTCGTCCGTCATGAGCTGCTTGCCGATGTCGAGCGCTTCGGAGGACGACAACCGGAGGATCGGATCGTCCTTGACGCCTCCGCAGGCGACGACGAGCGCGAGTCCAGCCGCGGCGAGCAGGGTTCTTCCGGTCAGCCGCGTCATTCGTTCGCCTGCCGGCGGAGAGCCGCCAGTGCCTCGACCGGACTCTCCGCGGCGAAGACGCCGGAGCCCACGACCGCCACGTCCGCTCCGGCCGCCGCCACCTCGTCGAGGTTTCCCGGCTTGATGCCGCCGTCCATCTCGATGGCAGTCGAGAGTCCGCGGGCAGCGATCTCGGCGTGTAGCCGACGCGCCTTGTCCAGTACATGGGGCTGGAACGCCTGACCTGCGAAGCCCGGCTGAACGGACATCAGGACGACGAAGTCCAGGTGCTCCAGGTAGGGCAGGACCTCGTCCAGGGCCGTACCGGGGTTGACCGCGACGCCGGCGCCGGCGCCCGAATCGCGAATCGTCTCCGCCAGCCGAACCGGTTCCGGTGTCGCCTCGTGGTGGAACGACACCCAGGTCGGATCGGTGTCCAGGTAGCTGTCGAGGAGGACGTCGGGGTTCGAGACCATCAGGTGGATGTCGAAGCCCACCCGGCTTCGTTTCGCCAGGTCGGCGATGACCGGTGGCCCGAAGGTGAGGTTGGGCACGAAGTGGCCGTCCATCACGTCGACATGGATCAACTGGGCACCGCCGTCCTCGCAGTGTTTGACGGCGGTGGCAAGGTCGGCCAGGTCCGCCGCCAGGATCGAAGGCGCGATCTTCATCGTTCGGGTTCTCTGAGGCGAAACGGACGGGTTCAGTGGCTTTCCTGCGCGGCGACGACCAGGGCGATCGAATCGCCTTGTCGCAGGGGATGGCCCGGAAGTGGATACTGACGCAGAACGATCCCGGCTTCGACGCCTTCGTAGGGCTCGTACTTTACCCTTCCGAAGCGGAAGCCGCGTGTCTCGAAGTAGGAGCGCACGGGCGCTTCCGGCAGGTCGATCAGATCGGGCATGACGAACGATGCGCCCGGGTTGGCCAGGCTGACCATCACGTCGACCCGGGAAGAGGGTTCGACCCGGCTGCCGGGAGGTGGACTCTGACGGATCACGGTGCCGGGGGCGCCAAACTCCGCGTACACGCTCCGGCTCCTGCCCAACTGCAGGCCGGAGGCCGCGAGACTGACCTGGACCGTCTGCAGGACCTGGCCGGTCAGATCCGGCGTTTCGACGAGTTGGCGTCCCCGTGACAGGTGGATCACGACGCCGCTGTCCTGTTTGACGGCGCTGCCGGCCGCCGGGTCGTGCCGAAGTACATGGCCCGCCGGGACCGTTTCATCGTGGCGGTCCTGTTCGACCCGCCGCACTGTCAGCCCGGCGGCGGCGAGAGTGTCCTCGGCTTCGCTCACGTCCAGACCGACCAGGTCGGGCACGGCGATCACTCCGCTGCGAACGAAGTTGGACAGCGCCAGATAGGACGAAGCGCCGAGCAGCGCCGTGAGCAGTCCGGCGTACAGGCCGCCTACGACGAGACGCTTTAGCCACCGCCTGCGCAGCGTGTCGGCGAGCCGGCGCGCGAGAATCTCGTGCCTTCGCATTCAGCGCCCCAGGAACGGGAGGTTCTTCACCAGGTCGGAGTAGAGCGCGAACATCATGATGCTGACGATCACCACAAGGCCGAACTGGGTCACCAGGTTCTTGACACGGATCGAGACATCGCGCCGCAGGACGCTCTCGAACAGCAGAATGGCGAGCTGGCCGCCGTCCAGGAGAGGGATCGGCAGCAGGTTCAGAATGCAGATGTTCAGGCTGATCAGGGCGGTCAGGAAGACGAGGTCGTTGAAGCTCCGGCGCGCCGCCTGGCCGCTGATCCGCGCGATCTCGATGGGCCCGGCGATAGCGCTCTGGGGAGAGGCGCGGCGTTCGACCAGCCTGCCCAGGAAGCCGAAGATCTCGGTTGTCGTCTCCCAGTTGATGCGCGCGCTCTCGATCAGGGCAACACCGGGCGCGACACGCTGGTACGAGAAGTGGCTGATCGCGATGCCGGCCCGGCCGACACCGCCTTCGTCCGCCGGCACGAACCGGACCTCGAGGCGCTGATTGGCACGGCCGATCTCGAGGCTGACCTCTTCGCCTGCTTTCGGTTCCACCAGCCGCCGGAAGTCGTCCGCGTCGGCGATGGGGTGTCCGTCCACCGCGTAGAGCGTGTCGCCGTACCGGATGCCCGCCCGCTCGGCCGGCGTGCCTTCGAACACCTCGCGAACGCGCGGAAGCAGGCTGGCGTACATGCCGGCGTCACCCAGCTCGTGGCGGGGAACCCGGCGCGGTACGAGCACCGTGCTCAGTGTCCTGCCGTCGCGCTCGAAGTCGACCGCGAGACGCCGTTCCGGCGACACAAGGACGATGTTCGCAACCTCGCGCCAGTCCGACACGTCTTCCTCGTCCAGGCGCAGAATCGTGTCGCC
>Ga0209543_1003281_pt1 | contig 10372 bp, 10 predicted proteins | sample MesohylFT_FD_187296 | JGI IMG/M metagenome (GOLD analysis project Ga0209543, IMG submission 187296) | Host-associated microbial community of the marine sponge Aplysina aerophoba from Gulf of Piran - sponge mesohyl, lysed by freeze-thaw... | ecosystem: Host-associated > Porifera > Sponge >...
GTGTGTCCCGTCCGAGCGCGGTTCTCGTGCACATCGACCCTGATGTAAGCCGGACACCTCTGGATCGGCAACGGCCCCCGCTCATGGGCGATCAAATCCCGCCCTCGGAGAAGCGGCTCGAACGCCATACCGTGAAGCGGTCGATGATCGCTTCCGAGGGCGCGGTCGGGAGCGCTGCCCGGAGTTCGGCGAGCCGCGTCAGACAGTCCCGGATACCGCCGTAGCGCCCGATCACGCTCTCGTCCCTGCTGCGTATGGCCCGCTCGATACCCTCGATCTCGCGGCGGATCTGGCGGCCGGTCGCGGGCACCTTCGCGCGGTCGAGGGACCGGGCCGGCGAGGTCCAGTTGCCGAGAACCCTCTCCGCCCGCACGAGCTGCCTCTGGGCGCACGCGATCCCGACGACCTCGACCGACCAGTCGAGCCCCCGCAGCGCCTCCCAGAGCCTCCGGTGCCGGTCCCGCCACGAATGGAGCGCCGTCGAAGTGTCGTAGCCGGGATCGGCGTGGACGAACACGGCGCGGCGGGAGTTCAGCGCCACGGGCATCCCGCGGGGGAAGTAGCGCCGCGCCCCGCCGGCCGCGCCCCGGTAGACCCGCACGGGCAGCAGGGAGCGGTGAATGCCGAGCGCCTCGAACGCGCCCACCTTCTCCGGCTCGGTCGGGAGCCAAGGCAACCCCGGATGCTCGATCACGTAGTCGAACGCGAGCAGGCGGCGCATCGCCACCTCGGTCGAGGTGATCCTCCGGGTGCGGACGCCTTCGACGCCCAGCGCCCGGTAGATGCCGCGTGCGCAGATCCGGCAGACCTTCAGGTCTCCGACCATCTCCTCGGCGGCGAGCCTTCTCCGCGTCAGGGCCTGCACGAACCGGAGCGTCTTGAAGCGGTCCATGCCGAACCACGCCGAAAGCTGTGAGCGGGTGAACACGCCGCCATGCAGGCTCGCCAACGCAATCCATTCGGCGCGGCGGCCTGTCAGGCCGAACGGCTCCAGCGCCTTCTCTCGCCCCTTCAGATGGTCGATCAACGCGACCGCCGCTGGTCGGTGGCTTTGCGGTACATGAGTGCTCCCGCTCCCGCAGTGTAGGACCCGGACTCCGTGGTAGGTATCAAGTGCTGGTGAAGGTGTCGCTGCCGGTAGGAATCGGGAGAGCGCATTCGGCGGCGTCAAGTCGCGTCCGCGGGCATTCGTCCAGAGCCGTCCGGTGCGTTTCCGGATGCGGAACGGTCTCCGGCAACCGCTCCTCCATCGGTTCCAGTAAGAGCCCGGCGAATGCCCGGTTGCGGTTCGAGAAGCGAACGGCGCGGTTGCCGCACTGGTCAAGCAGCCTTCGGGCAGCGAGTTTCAGGAGCGCAGATCGTGCGGTCCATCATCGGAGGAATCGAATGATGGCACGCAAGAAACGAAATCGGCGCTCCCACGGCGCCGGCGAATGACCGGAGCCGGGTGAGGGTGGTCTCCGGCACTCCGATCACTGATGCAGAACGCGCATTGAATGAAGCGAACGCGGATTCAGGTGACCCGCGAGCCCCGGAACATCCTTGAGGGCATCCCGCATGGCACTACGGTAATCCTCCAGAGCACCGGGGAGGGGGACGTCTTCCTCTTCGCGGGGCCGGAGGCGGATCCGGCCAGCGAGGACGACGCAACCGTGCTGGCGGGATATCCGGCCTTTCGCATGGCAACCTGGCACGTAGGCACCGATCCGCTCTGGGCTTGGCGTGGCGACGTTTCCTCGGTCCTCACCCTGCGCTGGTGACGTCACGAGCGGGATCTCCGACTGACCTCCGCGAGCCGAACGACGAATCACGGATCGGTTTTCAACAACGCAGCGGAGGTTTCCCACGCCATTGACCCCATTTTTCCACGAGTCGCCTTCGTGACGGTCGCCTGACTCCCGCCCTGTCGGCCATCCGGTGGGAACGCGTCTTGACTTGTCTCGCGGAACAAACATCTGGCGGTTGGGAGAGACGGGGAAGTGGGCAGCCTTCGGCGTGGGCACATACCTGAGCGGCACGCCCTCATCCGGCCCATCCCGTTCACACACTCGCTGAGCCGCTGCCCCCGCCGAGCCCTGCTCGCGCATCGTCCACCCCCCGGGCCGTGCCTCCTCCCCGCCCTCTCCGCAGCCCGCCGGTCGGCCCCCGCGCCGCTTGCGCGACGCCATCGCGTCCCGGAGGTTGGACGGACGTGGCGCCTCTTCCGCCACGATAAGGAGGGCCGTCCATGGCAAAACAGGCGATCGAAATCGAAGGGACGGTCATCGAGGTCCTGCCCAACGCCACCTTCCGGGTCCGGCTGGAGAACGGCCACGAGATCCACACGTATCTCTCCGGCAAGATGCGCCAGCACTACATCCGGGTGCTGGAGGGTGACCGGGTGAAATGCGAGATGTCTCCCTACGATCTGTCGAAGGGCCGCATCACGTATCGCTACAAGTAGTTCGCAGCTCGCGGGTCGTCTGCTCGCGTCGCAGTCGACGCGGGCATCGGGCGTTGGGAGCGCTACCGACTGGACCCGAACCTGACGCCATCGCAACGTGGGCCTTTCCTGGTCGATTGCAACACTCTCGGCGGAATGTTGGTTCCTTCCTACCGCCGGACTCGCACGAGGGTGAGTGGCAAGGGCCCGGGTCGTATCTCGACGGCAAACGGACGGCCGCTCTCCGGGTCAGTCCCGGCACCCTGGAAGGCGAACTCGCCCGCGATCCGGTCACCGAGCTGGGTGCCGCCGAAGGTGGCGCTGCCGACCATGTGCGCGTCAAGAACAAGTTCCACGAAGTCAGCGTCGTCAGCCCGCAACTCAATGCGTTGGCCAACCCGCGAACCCCGGACCGACCCGCTGCCCTCAACCTGGTTGACCACAACGAACTCCAGGCGGCCCGCGATCGTCCCGTCCGCCTCATTCAGCGAATACCGCACGGTCATGGGTCCAGCGGAACCCGACCAGTCGCCGTTCACGGTGCGATCGTGCTCCGGAGGCGTGATCTCGGGTCCGTCGCTGCACGCGACCGCAAGCAGTAGTAGTGTCAACGCGGCTCTCATCAGGCCCGGTATCGCTACCGCCGCCTCGGCTTTCGCGTCCGAACGCCACGCGCGTGCAGCGTGTTCGAGACGGCCTGTTCCGAAAGCGCAAACCGCTTCGCAACCTCCGCCATGCTACCGCTATCCTCGTAGGCCGCGCAGATCGCATCGCGCTGCAACCGGATCAGTTCGGCTCTGTTGGGGAAGCCGCCCTCGCGCATCGCGATCCTTCCCACCTGGTACGACGACGCGCCGAGATCCCGAGCAATGTGCGCGAACGTCTCGCCGTCCCACGCTTCGTACGATGATCTCACCGCGCACCGCGTCGGTGATCTTACGCGGCTGCATGGGGGACCTCCCCGTGTTTCGATGCCGTTTGGAATTCCGCCACGATATTGGCGCGCGAGCCACGACCTGTAAAGCGCGCGTCCCGGCCTGCTCGGCCGTTCAGCGTCGAACGAAAGTGATCCCCCCGGTCTCGCTCGCCGGGGGCCGTGACCAGCGCCTCCTCAACCGCGGTCTGGCCCGCGGGGGCGGCGACCCGCTGGCGGAGACGGGTTATCTCCGCGAAGTTCCTTTTGCGCAGATCGTGCAGTCCATCTTCGAGGAGGAATCGAACGATGGCACGCACGAAACGAAGTCGGCGCTCTTACGGTGCCGGCGAGTGGGGCCGGAACCGGGTCCGGGTGTTTCCGGATCCGAAGGCCGGATGTTCCAGATCGAGTGGCGCGAGAACGGGCGCAGGCTGAGCCGGTCGCTCAAACATCGCGGTTGGGCTCGGGCGAAGCGGCAGATTCACTGCGAACCGAATCACGGCAAGAAACCACGTAAGTTCAATCAGGACTGCACGATCTGCCATTCTTGCCACTTGAAGGGATCAGGTTTCGCCGAGCCACGATAGCGGGGAATCTCGAATCGAATGGCGGGAATCCTCCCACGCAAGCCTGGGCCCAAGTGGCCCAGCAGGCCAAGCCCATTGACCCAGGTCGCTGAGCCCGGCGCGCACGCATGCAATCCGCAAGCGCGTCTTCCGCGTAGGCCCGACCGAACACTGACTCGGGAGACCAAACGCCGCTCCGCTGTCGTTCCGTTGCCCGGTAGAATGCCTCGCCACATGGAGTCTTCGTACCTTTACTCCCAGCTACCGCGACCAGTGGTCCCTCAGCCTAACCTGATCGTACGACAGACGCGCATGACCAACGAACCGTGGGGTTCGCTCCCCCAGCCCGACTACGCCTTCTACCGCTCGCCTGCAAGCGGCCTCTTCCTGCCCGTGGGCCATTCTCCGGATCACGGCCAACAGACTTCCGACCTCACAGGCGTGATGGCCAATTTCCACGTATGGGTGTCCTGGTCCAACCTTTATGGATCAGCCCCGACATATGATGAGGTCGTTGCCCGGCTTCAGCCCTACGGGCTCGAAAGGGTGCTGGCGACCCTCGGAGCGATCAGTCGAAGGATCTCGATGCCCGAAGATCGCGACACTGTCAAGCCCCAGCGTCAGATCATCTCTCGGGTGTTCGATGACCCACGCCAGCTCGGCAACGACATCGAGACTTGGCGAACGGACATCGCCGACCCCGAGTTCGGTGTTCCGATCGTCAAGGTGTTCCACGAACTTCAGGTAGTGACCGCAGCCAAGATCGCTCTTCTCGAAGTACCTCCGACCCACCCAGACGGCCCGTCTTCTCTCCAGGGTATCGGCGAGGCGCTGCTCATGGTCAATGACCTAGTTGACCTGCATACGCAGAGCCACGAACTGGCCGGAAGCATCCTTGGAGATTCCGACCTCGATCTCTGGACTAGATTTGTCGTGCCGAATCGCCTGTTCCACGGCAGAGGCAATCTCCGACATGCTCTCGCTCGCTCGCACGACCTGTACCTAACCGACCGTCCGCACCTAAGCAGCAAGACCGGCTACGTCAACCTGCCCGACCTGTTTGAGCAAATCACCGGCGTCCCGCCCGACTTAGCCTGGGTGGCAATGTTCGGTGTTCTTGCCAATACGAGGACTGGTCGCCCGAAAGCGCTTCTCACCGTCGACACCTTCCTTGAGGTACTCAACCTGAGTTCCGATGAGGAACGGGCAGTCTTCGCGCTTTTCGCAGCGCGCGCCGACACCCTCCGCCAGAAACTGAAGCGAAGCGGGTGCGGGGCTGACGATCTTCGCGTCTTCGATCCCCTGCCGTTTGGCGAAACACCGGTCGTCGTTCACGATGGCAAGGCGTTTTGCCCGTCGGTAGCGTTCCTCCATCGAAAAATGACCCGAGGCTGGTTTCACATTTTCCTGACCGGCCTCGAAAACGAGGACGAGAGCGGGCGCTTCCTAGCCTACATGGGACCGGTCTTCGAAGACTACATCGATACGCTGCTTCGTCGCGTCTTCCCGAAGGGATCGGCCCGCTACATTGGGCCGGACTTTCTGGATAGCCCTACACTCCCAGGCTCGAAAAAATGCGACGCAGTGATCGTCTACGAAGGTTCGGTGGTGCTGATCGAGGTCAAGGCAACGCTGTTGCATCTTCCAGTGTGGAGAGACGGCGACATCAGAGCCTTGTCAGAGAAGATCGACGATATCATCGGTGATTCCGCTGAACAGTTTGGCGGTACGATTCGGCTCATCGAGGAAGGACATCTCAAAGTGAGGGGTGTCGATCCGTCACGTGTCGAACGCTACCTGCCCTTGGTCGTCACGTTGGAGACGATTCCCAACGACTTCATGGTGTATGGGCTCGTGGACCAGCGGACACGCCGGCGTGTGATGCTTGAGAGTACGAAGGCTAAGCCCGTCCAATGGGCAGATGTGGGAGACGTGGAGGCGCTTGAGACACTCCTCGGAGCGGGACACAGCCTGCATGACATCTTGATGGCCCGGCTGGAGGACCGCTCGTACCGCGAGGAATCCCTTGGGAATTGGCTCATTGGTAGGTACGAACCCGCCGCGCTTGGACCTAACCCATATCTGAAGCGTAGGTTCGACGAGATCGCCGCGCGGGCCGAGGAAGAGCTTCGTTCCCGTCGCCGCGACGACTAAAGGACCCCTCCAGGAGGGTGATTCTGGCACCGTCGAGCTCGTCGGATAACCCCCTCAGACCGTTCGTTTCAGCCCGACCAAGGCTGCCCAGCCAAGCAGTTTCTCGAACTCATGGAGGGGCACCACAGCGTCGAGATGATCTTTCATGGCATCGGTCCACTTGACGAGCAGCCACGGTATGCTGGGTTCTGAGATCGACTGGGGGTGGTGCCCATTCAAGGCCAGGTTGGTTTCCCACAAATCCGTAGCCAATTCAGGGTGACAGTCCACAGCAGCTCCCGCCATCTTGACGATCTGGCAACGATCCGGTCCACATAGCTCGGCCAATAGCACTGGCCCGCACATCGCGGCTTCCCACATGTACGCGGGCCGTCCAGGAACGGAACCTCGTATGGCTGACTCCCAGCCACGCTCGGGCAAGTCACCGAGCCTCCGTCGCAGTTGCCTCACCCCCCGAGCGCTTACATCGTGCGAGCGGATTTCGATGCGATGAGCGGTATTCGCAGTGACATGAGAAAGTACAGTCGCACTGTTGATCGGATCACCCGCGGATGCGTACATCAGCTCTTTCCCTCCCGGATGCCTCATCATCACAGTGCAAATCCAGTCACGGCCACATTGGCTCCTTCACAACCGACGCCGCTAGTAGCGCCTCACACAGATCTACGCCAGCACTTGGCGAAATGCCTGCTTCGTTCAATAAACACAACACCGTCAAGAGATAGCCCGTCTCGAAGAGCGGATACAACTCCAAGCCACTCGTTCCGGTGTAGCCGTCCATCCCTGGATGTATCACAATCGCACCCCGGGCGCTCACCATAGCCTTGGCCCAAGCGTTGACATCTCCGACTATCTCGCGAAATCTCCGAAACGAATCGTCATCGCTCAAACTGGACTGAAGCGACTGAAGTCCTCTCCCCGAGCACTGTTGATCCCGTGCGAGTGTCCGCAATGCCCCCACCATCGCGGGCATTCTCTTCGCCGACCGAATGCCGGCCTTGATGCGGGCAAAGGATTCCAATGCCACATAGACGTCATTGAACTTGTTTTCGAGATACGCCGACGGGGACCTCCAGCGATTGATGACGCGCAGTATCGGCAACCAATACCTCTCGCAGCAGTTGATCCATCGCACGATGCCTTGCAGCCCTCCGATAGCTTCAAACCCGATAGCTGGCTGCGGTGGGATCGAGGCGGACGAAGCATCCTCGGTCTCCCTCCACCGTCTGTACAGGCGGGCACGAAGTGGATCCCCGTCGGCCCGGTCGAAGTGAAGAGTAACGCTCTCGATGGGAACGCTGCGGTGCATACTCACGGCCACCAAGCCATGTAGCATCCTCGCCGCTTGGAGGATGCCATTGGAGCCTACCACCGGCTTCGGTACTTCAAAGCGAATCCGGAGAAATGCTGCTTGCTCGACATGGAACCCGAACCGGGAATTGACAGATTCCGTGTCATGTCCAAATGACAGGTCGGCCCGCGTTCCGGCTTCGGCATGCATGGATGAAGGAGGGGGCTCGAATCTTACCGTCGTCATGTCACCGCCGGGTTCGCGACCCACCCATCCCTCTCCAATCCAGTGCTGAAGAAGCATCTTGGACTTGATCGCAATACCTGTAGTGCGCAGAGACTCCAGATCTTCAAGGGATTGGGGATCCTCTTCCCAATTGAAGTCTTGGCCTGGAGCAAACGTCAATATCTCTCGGGGTGCGTAGTGCTCGCGTGCGTACTGTGGATCAACCCCACTCGTGAAGGTCTTCCGGGATGCATACAGCGCCCAGAAGCTGTAGCCGTCCGATCCGAGTACCGTCGGGATGTCCTGGCCGATGCCGGGCACTGCCGGCGGTCCCCAACGAGAGAAATGGCCATGAATCTTGAGGACTGCACCCCTGCTCTGGTCAAATGTGAGTCTTCCGGGAACGGGATCTCCCGGTGCCGACGGGATGCTCTTCGGCAAACGCTGCCAGACGTTCCTTGGTATGTAGAACCGACCGTGGACATCTAGCCGATTCGGGTCAAGAGTGGGGCTGTTCATCGCGAGGTTCGTTCCTCCTCCACCCGTGCGCCTCCCCGCGCAATGTGGCGAACGTCGCATGTCGTGACGAATCGATCCTGGCCTCTCGGCCAGGTTGGGGCTTCCAGCGGCGGTACGGAGCGGTCCGGTTCCAACGGGCCTGGCGTCATGTCGTCCACTCGGCCGACAGCAACTCCGCCTGTTCGAGCACGGTCCGCGTCGCCTTCTCCTGCTTGTCGGGCGGGTAGTCGTGCTTCCGGAGGATGCGCTTCACCAAGCGGCGGAGATTGGCCCGCACGTTCTCGCGTAGCGTCCAGTCGATCCTGACGTTGTTTCGTATGGTCTCGACCAACTCCCGCGCGATGTCGCGTAGCGTCTCGTCGCCGAGCACCTGCACGGCGCTGTCGTTCGTCCCAAGCGCATCGTAGAAGGCCAGTTCGTCTTCCGTGAGCCCCAACGCCTCCCCTCGGCCGTTCGCTTCGCGCATGTCGCGGGCAAGCTGAATCAGTTCCTCGATGACCTGCGCGGCTTCGATGGCCCGGTTGGCGTATCGGCGGACGGTCTGATCGAGCATCTCGGCGAAGGATCGCGCTTGGACGACGTTCCTGCGCCTGCGGACCGCCAGTTCTCCCTTCAGCAGCTTCCTCAGCAGTTCGACGGCGAGGTTCCGCCGCTTCATGCCCCGCACTTCGGCCAGGAACTCCTCGGACAGGATCGAGATGTCGGGCTTCTCAAGGCCCGCCGCTGCGAAGATGTCCACGACGCCTTCTGAGGCGACGGCCCGGGAGACGATCTGGCGGATGGCCATGTCCAACTCTTCCTCGGCACGCGCCTCCCCGGCTGCACGCTTGGCCAGCACCGACCGGACGGCTTGGAAGAACGCCACGCCGTCCCGGATTCGCATCGCTTCCTCGTGAGGGACCGCGAGCGCGAACGCTTGGGAGAGTTCCCGCACGGCCAGCAGACAGCGTTCCTTGCCGTTCTTCTGCGCGAGAATGTGTTCCTGGGCCGCCGGAAGCAGACTCGTGCGTTCGGCAGGCGTGCCGTCGGTCCACCCCGAGTAGTCGAAGCCGTGGAACAGGCCTCGGCACACCTCGTACTTCTCCAGCATTACGGCGACCGCCTCGGACTGGTCCAGCGTGGTCCTACCGGCACCGCCGCTCTCGGTGTAGGTGGCGAGGGCGCGTTTCAGTTCGTGGGCGAGCCCGAGGTAGTCTACGACGAGGCCGCCCGGCTTGTCCCGGAAGACCCGGTTCACCCGCGCGATCGCCTGCATCAGCCCGTGGCCGCGCATCGGCTTGTCCACGTACATGGTGTGCAGGCTCGGGGCATCGAAACCGGTCAGCCACATGTCCCGCACGATCACGACGCGGAGGGGATCGCCGGGTTCGCGGAACCGGTTCGCCAGTATCTCGCGGCGCTTCTTGTTGCGGATGAGCGGCTGCCAGTCTGGAGGGTCCGATGCGCTGCCGGTCATCACGACCTTGATCTCGCCATCGGCGTCGTCCTCGTGGTGCCACTCGGGACGCAGACGAGTCAACTCCCGGTAGAGGTCGATGCAGATGCGGCGGCTCATGCAGACAATCATCGCCTTGCCGTCGATGGCTTCGAGGCGCCGGTCGAAGTGTGAGACGATATCCAAGGCGATGAGCTTGAGGCGGTGCGGGGCTCCGACGACCGCTTCGAGTTGAGCCCACTTGGTCTTGAGCTTCTCCTTACGTTCGACCTCCTCGCCCTCGGTCGCCTCCTCGAAGTCGGGATCGATCTTCGGCCGTTCGGCCTCGTCCAGAGCCAACCTCGCCAGTCGGCTCTCGTAGTAGATCGGGACGGTTGCCTTGTCCTCGACGGCCCGCTCGATGTCGTAGACGCTGATGTAGTCGCCGAACACCGCGCGCGTGTTGGCGTCCTCAAGCTCAATCGGCGTGCCGGTGAATCCGATGAACGAGGCGTTGGGGAGCGCGTCGCGCATGTGGCGGGCGTAGCCATCGATGAAGTCGTACTGGCTGCGGTGGGCCTCGTCGGCGATCACCACGATGTTGCGGCGCTTGGACAACTTGGGCATCCGGTCGCCCTTCTCCTCGGGGAAGAACTTCTGGATTGTGGTGAACACCACTCCGCCTTGCTCGACGGCCAGCTTGGCGCGCAAGTCGGCCCGGTTCTCGGCCCGGTTCGGCGGCTGCCGAAGGAGCTCTTGGCAGCGGGAGAACGTGCCGAAGAGTTGATCGTCGAGGTCGTTGCGGTCCGTCAGGACCACGATGGTCGGGTTCTCCATCATCGGCTCGCGGGCGATCCGTCCGGCG
>Ga0209543_1003284_pt1 | contig 10361 bp, 8 predicted proteins | sample MesohylFT_FD_187296 | JGI IMG/M metagenome (GOLD analysis project Ga0209543, IMG submission 187296) | Host-associated microbial community of the marine sponge Aplysina aerophoba from Gulf of Piran - sponge mesohyl, lysed by freeze-thaw... | ecosystem: Host-associated > Porifera > Sponge >...
CGCGCCACCCGGGTTCTGGCCGGCAGCCGCCGCAGCGGAGTCATGTCATCTGTGTGTAGAGAACCCCGCCACGCCTGAGGTCGCTCACTGGGTGCGCCGGCCTTCTGGCCGGCATCCGGGCGCCGTCGCGGTGCGGCGAGCGCGAGTCTCCGGCCTGGCTTAGTTACCCCGCAGCGTCGTGGCTGCTTTGTAAACCTCGGCATGGGAAGGCCGGGGGTCACCTCGGAGTACCCGGCCGGCTGCTTCGAATGCCCACTCGAGGACGCTGTTGGCCGTCTCAGCGGGAAGCTCGATCGTAGCCAGAGGTCCGCCGTGAGATGGTCGAACAGTCACCACGTCGACCGGCAGATCAGCTGAGTCGAGCAACCGCCGCGCCTGAATCAACCAGGCCGCCGCCACCTCTTCGGCGGAATGATCGCCGGAGGGCCGGAACAGCCGGTTGCTAGTCGACGCGGTCCCGCCTTTCCTTGAGCTCGCGGAAGGTGGTCAGGACCAGGCCTTCCTCCTCGATGACCTGCTTGAGGCGTGGGTCGAGCATGGCCAGCATGTCGCCCTTGCGGCTGGGGCCGGAGGTCGAGATGTACTTGAAGGTCTCGCTCGGGTCGGTGGAGTGCATGATGACCATCGTGACTCCGGGGCGGAGATCGCGCAGGGCCTGGATGTAGCGCTCGACCTTGTATTCCAGCAGCTCCTCGTCCGTCGCGTCGGCGCCGCTTTCGGGGACCCAGCCGTAGCTCAGGTTGTGGAGGTCGTCGAGAACCGGCAGGCCGCCGTCCCAGATGCGCTGGCCGAGTTCCGTCGCGCGGCCGAGGCCCGGCGGCGTGTCCCGTCCCTGGGCTTCGTATTGCGCTTCGAGGATCGTGTTGTGACCGCCCGGGAACATGAGCGGAATGCCCTCGTCGAGGCCGACCGCGATGTAGCGCTCGAGGAAGTCCATCGTCGCGAAGAGTGTGCCCATGTGGGAGTCGAGATGGGTCGGTTCGAAGCCCATCGTCCGGGCGCGGTTGATCTGCTCGCGCACCTCGGCCTCCACTTCGTCGGGCGTCGCGTTCGCGACGACCTCGGCGACGCTTGACCACAGGGCGCCCTCCGGGTCGACCAGGCCGGGCGCCGCTTCCCGGCCCACGAGGGGACCCCAGCGGTAGTCGTCCCACTCGGCGGTCAGGGTCAGGTGGAGGCCGGCGTCGATCCCCGGGTTCTCCTCCAGGCCCCGCACGAGTTCCGGCACCCACGGACACGGCATCATCACGCTCATCGAGTTCGCGACGCCGTCGAGGATGGAGCGGAAGGCGCCGACGTTCGAATCGTGCGACATGCCGGCGTCGTCGACGTGGAGGATGACGGCGCGCGTGCCGGCGGGGAAGCCGAGCTTCTCAGCGTAGGTTTGGGCCTCCGCCTGGCAGGCCGAGAGAAAGGCCGCGGTCAGGCAGAGGGTGGCCGCGGCGGCGATTCCGCGGACGCTGGGTCGGTCTGTCGTTGCGGTTGCGGAGGTCTGGAGCATGGATTTCGTCCTCATTCGGTCAGCCGGTCGACGCCGTCGAACCCCTCGAAGCCGGCGATGCCGTCGAGGTCGAGGCCCAGGATGGCGGCCAGGCTGGGCGCCAGGTCGATCGTGTTCGCGCGTTCCGCAACCGTCCTGCCGGCGCCATCCTGCTGGCGGATGATGAGCGGAATGTGGGTGTCGTAGCTGTAGGGGGAGCCGTGGCTCGCGGTGACCACCGCGGCGGCCACCGGCAGCACGTTCGGCTCCGGCACCACGACCAGGTCCGGGCTGCGGCCGGGATAGCGGCTGTTCAGGTAGAGCTCGTGCAGGGGATCGGAGGGGTCGAGATCTGCCGGTCGCAGGACCTGGTGGAACAGCGGACAGCTTCCCATCACGTCGATGATCTCGTCCTCGATCGCCGCGCGGTCGGCGCCGGCTGCCGCGATCTCCTCCTCGTCGAGATAGAAGGTGTCGCCCAGCCATTCCGCGTCGCCGAACCGCCCCGCGAGCCGCGTCTGGAGCTGCTGCAGGCAGAGTGTCTGTTCGGCGCCGAAGCGGCCTCCTTCGCCGCCGTCGCGCACGACGAGTTCCGGCACGCGGCCGACGCCGTGATCGGCGGTAAGCGCGACGACCACGTTCTCCATGCCGATCCGGTCGTCGACGAAGTCGAGCAGTTCGCCGATCGTCCGGTCGAGCCGGAGGATGGTGTCCAGGGTCTCCGGAGCGTTGAGGCCGAAGCCGTGGCCGACCGTGTCGAGGGCGGAGAAGCTGAGCGCCAGCAGGTCGGGGACCTCGTCCTCGCCAAGGCCTTCCGCTTCGATCAGGGGCTTGGCCAGGTCACCGAGGTAGCCGTCCAGGAAGGGCGACCGGTAGATGGAGGCGTAGAACGCCGACCGTTCCACCGTGTAACCGCCCAGCGCGTGGGGGAACGTGTCGACCGACAGACCACGCTGGAGCGGCTCGATGTCGTACGCCGCGGTGTGCTCGAGCGGCATCAGCGGCTCCCAGGCGGTGCCGAAGAGCACGTCGAGACGGCTCTCCGCGTTGAAGTCGTTGAGCCACGCGGGCCCCGAGTCGCGCTCGCCGTAGTAGGTCGACGTGACCCAGCCGCCGGTCGGACGGCTGTACCACCAGGCGCCGTCTGCGTGGTGCCCGCTCATCAGGATCGCCGCCCGGTCCTTGCCGCTGGCGGAGAACACCTTGGACTGCGGCCAGGTGGCCTTCATCAGGTCGCCGAGGGCCGGTGCCAGCATGTTGCGCGGCGACACGCCGTGCTCGGGGTCGCCGCAGCAGTACGCGTCGTCCCGGCTTTCGCGGTCGAACCAGCCGTTGCCGATGATCCCGTGCCGGCTGGGGAACACGCCCGTCGCTAGCGTGGCGTGGCCGGGGGCGGTCTCGGTGGCGGCGTGGAAGTGGTGCGCGTCGGTGAAGACGACGCCTTCCTCGAGCAGCCGGGCCAGACCGCCCGTGAGCAGGGGGCGGAAGCGCTCCAGGTAGTCCCCTCGCATCTGATCGACGACCAGCAGGAGGACGAGTCGGGGCGCGCCCTCGGGGACGGCGGCCGCCGATGCCTCCGCGGGTGCCTCGCTCTCGGGAGCGTCGGCCGGAGTGCCGCAGCCCGATGTCAGGGCCAGCGTGGCCAGCAGGGCGAGCAGGAACGGGGACTTTTTCATGTGTGGAGCGCCTTCAGCGGGTGGCGGCCATCTACGTGGCCCATGAATGGAGGGTGGATGCCGTAGCCGATCAGCTCCTGGAGCCTGGGAGACAGGTCGGAAACCTCGTCCGCGGGCACCCCGAGAATGAAGTTCTCTTGCTGGCGCGCCCACGGCGGGCAGTACTGGATGGTCAGGCCGAGGCGCGTTCCGGCCGACCGGTTCGCGCCGCCGCCGTGGTAGAGGGTGCCGAGAAAGATGAGCAGCGAGCCGGCCGGCATGATGACCGGCTGCGCCGCGGACTCGTCCGCTTCCTCGCCGTTCCAACGGTGGCTGCCGGGCACGATGCGGGTGGCGCCGTTGTCCTCGGTGAAGTCGTCGAGCGCCCAGATCGTGCTCACGCCGAGTGCCCGACGGGGACGGGGCAGAGGATAGAAGGAGTCGTCGTGGTGGAGGTTCTGCGAGGCTTCGCCGGGGTGGATGAGGATCGCGTGGGCCACCGAGAGCAGGAAGCCCGCGCCCAGGGTGGTCTCGCAGGCGTCCATCACGGCCCGGTGCTCGACCAGGTCGTCGAACAGGCGGGACTTGGAGAGCAGTCCGTAGACCCGCTGCGTCTTGCGGCCCTCGAACGGGTTACGGCCGAAGAGGCGGCGGTCGAAGTGGGGCTCGAGCTCCCGGCGCAGCGCGTCGATACGGTGCCGTTTCAGGACGCCTTCCAGGATCACGTAGCCGTTCTGCTCAAGCTCTCCCGGATGGTCCATGGCGGATGAGACTATCCTCCGCTACTCGGATGAAGATCTTCGACGCCGCCAAGACCGCCGAACTGCTGCCCTGGGGCGCCGTGGTGGAGGCCCTGGAACGGGGCTTCCGCGATGGCTGCGAGATGCCGGTACGCCACCACCACGGGGTCGCGGCGCCGGCCGACGATCCCGACGCGACGCTGCTTCTCATGCCGGCGTGGACGGCCGGCGGCTACCTGGGAGTCAAGGTGGCGACGGTCTTTCCCGGGAACGTCTCCCGCGGCCTCGGGGCCGTGCAGGCCAGCTACATCCTGACGTCGGCTGTGACGGGGGAGCCGCTGGCGCTCATCGACGGCCTGGAGCTGACTCTGCGGCGCACGGCGGCGGCGTCGGCCCTGGCGTCGAAGTTCCTCTCGCGCTCCGATGCCCGTCGCCTGCTGGTGGTCGGCACGGGCAACCTGGCGCCTCACCTGGCGGCCGCGCACGCGGCGGTGCGGCCCGGGATCGAGGTCGAGTTCTGGGGGCGCCGGCCCGAGAAGGCGGCGGAGGCGTCCCGTTCACCGCTGCTGCGGGGGCTTCGGACCGGAACGGCTGCCGATCTGGAGGCGGCCGTGCGCGCGGCGGACATCGTGAGCACCGCTACCCTGGCAACCCGGCCCCTGGTCTTCGGTTCGTGGCTTGAGCCCGGCGTCCATGTGGACCTCGTCGGCGGCTTCACGCCTTCCATGCGCGAGGCGGACGACGGGGCGATGCGCCGCTCCACCGTGTTCGTCGACACTCGAGACGGCGCTCTGGTCGAGGCCGGCGACCTCACCCAGCCGATCGAGTCGGGTGCGCTGACTCCGGAAGACGTCGCCGCCGACCTCTACGAGCTGTGCCGGGGTGAGCACGGGGGGCGCGGTACTCAAGATGAAATCACCCTGTTCAAGTCCGTCGGCGCCGCGCTGGAAGATCTGTTCGCCGCCATCCTGTTGTGGGAGCGGAGTTGATGGGGGCTACACTCTGGTACCCATGCGACAGCTACGAACGAGAACGTTCCGAACCGGAATCCCCGCTGCCGGAGTCCTTCTCCTGGCGGCCCTCGCGGTGACCTCCTGCGCCGCCCCCGCGGCGGCCCCGGGCGACCCGCCGCGGGCCGAGGCGCGTCCCCACGAACTCGAGACCCACGGCGACGTCCGGGTCGACGAGTACTACTGGCTCCGGGAACGCGAGAGCCCGGAGGTGATCGCCTATCTCGAGGCGGAGAATGCGTACGTCGACGCCGCGCTGGCGCACACCGAGCCGCTCCAGGAGAGCGTGTTCGCGGAGATCCGCAGCAGGGTCGTCGAGGACGACTCATCCGTTCCCTACCGCGACGGCGACTACTGGTACTACACGCGCTACGAGGAGGGGAAGCAGTACCCGATCCACGGCCGCCGGCCAGTCGACGGCGACGTCTTCGGCGGCGATCAGGCTCCCGAGGCCGAAGAAGTACTGATCGACGTGAACGAGATCGCCGAAGGCAAGGAGTACACGGCGGTTCGTCCGTCCGTTAGCCCGGATCACCGGATCCTGGCGTACGGCGTCGACGACGTGGGGCGCCGCTTCTACACAGTTCGGTTCAAGGATCTTTCGACCGGCGAGATTCTCGCGGACGAGATCCCGGACGTGACGGCGAATCTCGTCTGGGCCGCCGACAGCGCGACCCTGTTCTACGTCCGCCAGGATCCGGACACGCTGCGCGCATACCAGGTGTACCGCCACCGCCTGGGCTCGACGGCCCCCGACGAACTGGTCTACGAGGAGCCCGACGAGACCTTCAGCGTGTTCCTGGGGCGGACCCAGTCACGGAAGTACCTGCTGGCAACCTCGAGTCACACTCTGCGCACGGAGGTGCGCACCCTGCGGGCGGACGATCCGGACGGCGACTTCGCCGTCTTCGAGCCGCGGGGCGAACGCCACGAGTACAGCGTCGATCACTTGGGTGACCGCTTCTGGGTGCGCACGAACGATCGCGCGCCGAACTTCCGGCTCATGTCGACCGCCGAAGGCGACACAGGTCGCGCCGCGTGGCGCGAGGAACTCCCGCACCGCGACGACGTGCTGCTCGCGGGTTTCGAGCTGTTCGATCGTTTCCTGGTGCTGGCGGAGAGGCGCGATGGTCTCGAGCAGCTCCGCATCGAGCCGAGGGCCGGAGGCGGCGCCGGGGACGGGTCCGTCACGGACCATGACCTCGATTTTGGCGAACCGACCTACTCGGCCGGTCTCGGCGTCAACCCGGATCCGTCGTCCGGCACCCTCCGCTACGTCTACCAGTCGTTGACCACGCCGCGGTCGGTGTTCGATTACGACCCGGCGACGCGCGAGAAGACCCTGCGCAAACAGGACCAGGTGCTCGGCGGTTTCGACTCCGCGAACTACCGGAGCGAACGGCTTTGGGCGACGGCCGGGGACGGTACGCAGGTGCCCGTATCGCTCGTCTACCGGCCCGATCTGCGGCCGGAAGAGGGTGGCAGCCCGCTGTTGCTCTACGGCTACGGTTCCTACGGCTCCAGCATGGACGCGTCGTTCAGCTCGCCGCTTCTGAGCCTGATCGACCGCGGCTTCGTCTACGCGATCGCCCACATCCGCGGCGGCGAGGAGATGGGCCGCTCCTGGTACGAGAACGGCAAGCTGCTCCACAAGAAGAACACGTTCACGGACTTCATCGCCGCGGCCGAGCATCTCGCGGCCGAGGGCTACGCGGACCCGGACCGCATCTACGCGATGGGCGGCAGCGCCGGCGGTCTGCTGGTCGGCGCGGTGTTCACGATGCGTCCCGACCTCTGGGACGGCGTCGTGGCGCGGGTGCCCTTCGTTGACGTCGTCACGACGATGCTCGACGCGAGCATTCCGCTTACCACGTTCGAGTGGGACGAGTGGGGGGATCCCAGAGAGCGCGAGTACTACGACTACATGCTCTCCTATTCGCCCTACGACAACGTCGAGGCGAGGGACTATCCCCACCTGCTCGTGACCACCGGCCTGCACGACTCGCAGGTTCAGTACTGGGAGCCGGCGAAGTGGGTGGCGCGGCTGCGGGCCAACAAGACGGACGACAACCTCCTGCTCCTCGAGACGAACATGGGCGCCGGCCACGGGGGCGCCTCCGGCCGCTACGACCGCTACCGCGAGACGGCCCTGGTGTACGCCTTCCTGCTCGACCTCGCGGGAGCCGGGGATTCCTAGAGCCGCGAATGGCGATCGACTTCAGCGACCGGCGGAATCAACTCAAGCGGCAGCAGGCCGGCAGCATGCGCTTCGTGCGCGTCGTGGTGCGGGTCGCACTCCTGTTCGCCATCGGCGCGCTCGCGGTGCTCCAGGGATTCTCGCCGACTTCCTGGTTGTTGCTGGGCGTCCTCCTTGCCTGGGGTGCGTCTTTGCCGTACCTGCTGCGGACCATTGTGCGATGGGCAGGCAGGCAGGAGCACCTCGAGCGCTGGCAGCGCCTGGCACTGGTGTGGACCGCGGCTCTGATTCTGATCGGCGGCTTCGCCGTCCTGGCTCGGTACGTGCTGCTTCCGCCGTCGGCGAGCTGACGCGGGGGCAGGACCGGAGCGGCGGCTACCGTACTGTCCGGGCTCGCAGAGTCGTTGTACCCTCTGCGCCTCCCATGGACTTCACTCTGAGTGGACAGCAGCGTACTCTGTGCGAAGGGATTGCGCGTACGTGTGCGGCCTTTGACGACGACTACTGGCTCGAGGTCGACAACGAGGTCCGGTTTCCGAACGAGTTCCACCGGGCCATGGCCGAGTGCGGCGCGCTCGGAATCGCCATGCCGGAGAAGTACGGCGGTTCTGGGCTGGGCGTCACGGAAGCTGCCCTGGTCATGCACGAAGTGGCCCGTGCGGGCGGCGGCATGAGCGCGGCATCGGCGATCCACATCAACATCTTCGGGCCGCACCCGATCGTCGTCTTCGGGACGGAGGAGCAGCGCCGCCGTTTCCTTCCCGAGCTGATCGAGGGTCGGGCGAAGACGTGCTTCGCGGTGACGGAGCCGGATGCCGGCCTGGAGACGACGGCGATCACGACCCGCGCCGAGCGGCAGCCCGATGGCGGCTACGTCGTCCACGGCCGCAAGATCTGGACCACGACCGCTCAGGAGGCGGACCGGGTCATGCTGCTCGCGCGCACGACACCCAGAGCCGAAACGGGCAAGGCGACGAAGGGCCTTTCGCTGTTCTACACGACGCTCGATCGGTCCAGGGTCGAGGTCCGGCGCATTCCGAAGATGGGCCGGGCCGCCGTGGATTCGAACGAGCTGTTCATCGACGGACTCGAGATATCCGCGGAAGACCGTATCGGCGACGAGGGTCGCGGCTTCGAGTACATCCTGCACAGCCTGAACCCGGAGCGGATCCTGATCGGCATCGAGGCGGTCGGCGTCGGCCGGAACGCACTGGAGCGAGCGGCCGACTACGCCCGCAACCGGCGGGTCTTCGGCCGCCCGATTGGCCAGAACCAGTCGATCCAGCACCCCCTGGCGGAGTGCTGGATGGAACTGGAGGCGGCGTTTCTGATGGCCATGCAGGCGGCTTCTCTTTACGACCGCGAGGAACCGTGCGGCCACTACGCAAACGCCGCGAAGTACCTCGGCGCCGAGGCGGGCTTCAAGGCCTGCACGCAGGCGGTCATGACCCACGGTGGCATGGGCTACGCGAAGGAGTTCCACGTCGAGCGGCTGATGCGCGAGGTGATGATCCCGCGGCTGGCTCCGGTCAGCCCGCAACTCATCCTCTGCCACATCGCGGAGAAGGTGCTGGGTCTGCCGAAGAGCTACTAGCGCGGCGTACTCAGTCCGCCGCCGGCTCGCCCAGCAGCTCGGCCACCGTCTTCCCCAGGCCGGGGTGCCAGGCGTGGGGGGCGATCTCACACAGCGGTTCGAGGACGAAGCGGCGGAGGTGCATGCGGGGGTGGGGCACGATCAGGCCGGGCGTCTCGATGACGCGGTCGCCGAAGAGGAGCAGGTCGAGGTCGATCGTCCTGGGGCCGGCGGGCGTCGTCGTCCGGTCGCGGCCGAGGCCGGCCTCGATCTGGAGCAGACCGTCCAGCAGAGTATGGGCGTCGAGCCGGGTGTCGATCGTCGCCGCGGCATTGAGGAAGTCCGGATCGGTGGCCAGAACACCGCTCTCGGGGACGGCCCGGGTGGCGTGAAACTCCGAGACCGCCGTCACGTCCCCGACTTGTCTCAGGCGGTTGATCGCGGTGCGCAGATTCGCCTCTCGACAGCCGAGGTTCGAACCGAGCGCGACAAAGGCGCGAGTCCGGGTCACGGCCGGTTCACGGTCGCCAGTCGACTTCGGCGCCGACTTCCGCGGCGCCGAGTTCGCGTGCGGCGCCGGGTTTCGTGACCCGTACGCGCAGCGATTCGATCCGGCGCCGCAGCGTTGAGCCGCCGGCCGCCCGAGAGGTCTCCCGACCGACGCTCGCCGCGATCTGCTCGGCCAGCGTTTCGACGAGTCGGACCTCGTCGCGGGCCGCGACCGTTTGCGCGATGGCGGCGAGCTCCGCGTAGTCCACGGTCTCGGCCAGGTCGTCGCGGGTGCCGCGGGCACCGGCCGTCAGGGTCACGTCGATGTCGACCAGGAGTTCCTGCGGTTCGGCCCGTTCTTCGCTCGTGACTCCGATCCGGCTCTGGCAGACGACGCCGCGTGCAAGAACTCGGCGGCGGGTGGTCCCGCGATCGCGGCGCAGCCTCAGGGCGCCGATGCTCTCGGCCAGTTGCCGGTGCGGTTCGACATCGTGGACCCGCAGGATGTCGGCGATACCGAGAGCCGCCGCCCAGGCGTTGACAGCGAGGGTTCCGTTCAGGCGCTCCTCGACGGGTACGCCGCCGAGGAGGCGGTCCAGGAACGACTTGCGGGACACCCCGAGCACGACGGGCGCGCCGATCCGCTGAAGCTCGTCCAGGTTCGCCAGGAGGTCGAGGTTGTGCTCGAGCGTCTTGCCAAAGCCGATTCCCGGGTCGACCAGCACGTCGACTCCGTGGCGGCGTCCGGCCGCGACGCGCTCGGCGAGGTAGTTGCGGATCTCGGCCACCACGTCGTCGTAGCGCGGCTCTCGCTGCATCGTGCGCGGTTCGCCCTGCATGTGCATCGCGATGACCGGAGCGCCGTGGCGGGCCGCGACCCCGAGCATCGCCTCGCCGCCGCCGGAGATGTCGTTGATCATGTGGGCGCCCGCGGCCAGCGCGCGGTCGGCCGCTTCGGGCTTTGCGGTGTCGACGCTCAAGGGTACGCCCAGGTCGAGGCGACCGATGCCCTCGAGTACCGGCAGCAGCCGGGCAAGCTCCTCGGTCAATCCCACGGGTTCGGCCCCTGGCCGGGTGCTCTCGGCGCCGATGTCGAGCAGGTCTGCCCCTTCGGCGGCCATGCGCCGCGCGCCTTCGATCGCGGCCTCCGGAGCGTGAAACGTGCCGCCGTCCGAGAAACTGTCCGGCGTCACGTTGAGCACCCCCATGACCAGGGG
>Ga0209543_1003289_pt1 | contig 10346 bp, 7 predicted proteins | sample MesohylFT_FD_187296 | JGI IMG/M metagenome (GOLD analysis project Ga0209543, IMG submission 187296) | Host-associated microbial community of the marine sponge Aplysina aerophoba from Gulf of Piran - sponge mesohyl, lysed by freeze-thaw... | ecosystem: Host-associated > Porifera > Sponge >...
GAGCAGCGCCGTCAGCGCCAGCAGGAACAGCGAGATGCCGTCGACGCCCAGCTTCCAGCTGATCCCCCAGGCCGCCACCCACGGCTGATCCACGATCATCTCGAAGCCGCCCGAGGCGACCGGGTACTCGACGATGATCCACCCCGCCACCGCGGCAGCCGCCGACATGAACAGCACCGCCACCGGGCGCACCAACTCCACGCGGCTGCGGGGCAGCAGCAGGACCGCGGCGGCGCCCAGCAGTGGCAGGACCACCAGCATCCCGAGCACGGGGAACGCCTGGGAGGAGGCGGCTGCCAGGGTCACCAGCTCACCCTGCTGATGAAGTAGGCCAGCAGCACGACGGCGCCGGCGGCCACACCCAGGGCGTAGCGGCGCACGAAGCCGCTCTGGGTCGCCCGGAGGCGCTCGCCCGTGCGGCGCACCAGGGTGCCGACCTTGTTCACCGCGCCGTCGACGACACCGGCGTCGAAGCGGGCCGCGGCGTCGAAGGCGCGGCGACCGGGGCCGCCCACGAAGTCGCCGAGCGCCTCGTCGAATCCCCAGGCCTCCGCGAAGAGCTGTCGCTCCACCTTCTCCGCCGGCACCCGCCGGCGGGCGTAGACGGCGACTGCCGCCCAGATGCCCCCGGCCGCGGCGAGGATCGCCACGCCGCCCAGGATCCACTTGGTGCCCCCGGCATAGCCGAGCGCCTTGGCGTGCGCGCCGGCGAAGACGGGTTCGAGCCACTGGCCGAGGAATTCGGTGTCGTGGGTGAACGGCAGGTTCAGCACGCCGGCGGTCAGCGCCAGGCCGGCAAGGGCCACCAGCGGCAGGCGCATCAGCAGCGGTGACTCGTGCGGAGTGACACCTTCGGGCCAGCGGGGCTTGCCGCCGAAGGTACAGATCAGCAGCCGGGTCATGTAGAACGCGGTCAGCACGGCAGCCAGCAGCAGCAGCGCCCAGAGCAGCTTGTTGGCCCCCCAGGTGTGCGCCAGGATCTCGTCCTTGGACCAGAACCCCGCCAGCGGGGGCACGCCGGCGATGGCGAAGGTCCCCACCGCGAACGTGGCGGCCGTGTAGGGCATGGCGCGGGCCAGCCCGCCGTAGCGGCGGATGTCCTGCTCGCCCCCCATCCCGTGGATGACCGAGCCGGCGCCGAGGAACAGCAGCGCCTTGAAGAAGGCGTGGGTGACCATGTGGAAGATGGCGGCCGTCCAGGCGCCGACGCCCACCGCCACGAACATGAATCCCAGTTGGCTGATCGTGGAGTAGGCCAAGACCTTCTTGATGTCCTTGGCCGCCAGGGCGATGGTGGCCGCCACCGCGGCGGTTGCGAGCCCCACCGCCGCGACGACCTCGCCAACCCACGGCGACGCCTGCTCGAAGAGGGGGTTGAACCGCACCAGCAGGTACACCCCGGAGGTGACCATGGTGGCGGCATGGATGAGCGCCGAGACCGGCGTGGGACCGGCCATGGCGTCGGGAAGCCACACGTAGAGGGGGAACTGCGCCGACTTGCCCGCCGCGCCGAGCATGAGGCACAACAGGATCGCCGTGGCGGTGCTCTGGGCGACGTCGCCGGACAGGATGCCGGCGTAGTCGAGGGTCCCGTAGGCGCCGAAGGCGAAGAACATCGCCAGCAGGAACCCGAAGTCGCCCACCCGGTTGGTGACGAACGCCTTCTTGCCGGCCACAGCGTTGGCCTCGTCGCCGAACCAGAAGGAGATGAGCAGGTACGAGCAGGCGCCGACGCCCTCCCAGCCCAGGAACGTCACCAGCATGTTGTTGCCGAGCACCAGAATCAGCATCGAGAAGACGAACAGGTTGAGGTACAGGAAGAACCGGGAGTAGTTCTCGTCGCCACCCATGTAGCCGATGGAGTACAGGTGGATGAGGGCGCTGACCCCGGTGACGAAGAGGATCATCGTCACCGACAGGGGGTCCACGAGGAAAGCGGCGTCCACCACCAGGTCGCCGGCCGGCACCCAGCGGAACAGGCTCACCTCCACGGCCCGGTGATGCGAGTCGAGGCTCAGCAGCCCGACCAGCACCAGCAGCGAGGCCACAAAGGACGCCCCCACCGCTGCTGTGCCCAGCCAGCCGGCTCGGGGCTCGCCGAGGCGCCGGCCGCCGGCGGCGAGCACCACGACGCCCACCAGTGGCGCCAGCAGCACCAGCCAGACGAGCTCAGCGAGAACCATTGCCGCTCACCCTCAGCCGCGCAGCACCGACACGTCGTCGGCGGTGGCGCCGGTCCGGCGCCGCATGATCGCCACGACGATCGCCAGCCCCACCACCACCTCGGCGGCCGCCACCACCAACACGAAGAACACCGACACCTGCCCGCCGAGGTCGGTGAGGTCGCGGCCGAACGCCACGAAGGTCAAGTTGACGGCGTTCAGCATGAGCTCCACGCACATGAACATGATCAGCGGGTTGCGCCGCACGAGCAGGCCCACCGCGCCGAGCGCGAAGACGACCGCGGCGAGCGCCAGGTACCAGCCGGTGCCGACCATGGCTAGCGCGCCTCCGGGACCATGGCTAGCGCCCCTCGGGAAGACACGGGGAGCGTGCCTCGAGGATTCATGCTCACACCGCCTCGGGGGCCGAGTCGCCCACGGGCTCCGGGGTCTCGTCGCCATCGGGCCGGCGCTGGCGGGCCAGCACAACGGCCCCCACGACCGCCACGGTGAGCAGCAGACCGGTCAGCTGGAACGCCCAGACGTAGTCGGTGAAGACCCACCACGCCACCTGGCGGATGTTTGAGATTGGCTCGGGTCCGTCGCAGGCAATGGCTGCGCCGGTGCCTTCCAGGGCCTTCGGCACGGCCGTGCAGCTGTCGAACTCCGGCGCCACCGCCGCCGGCCGGCCGGTGGCCACCGTGTCGCCGCCGAACCCGCCGGAACTCGCCGCGATCGTGAACAGCAGCGCCAGCACCAGCACGGCGACGCCCAGCCCCGCCGCCAGCGGGCGCTGCCCGCCGAGGGGTTCGGTGCGCAGGTTCTCGGCCCGGTCCACGCCCAGGAGCATGATCACGAACAGGAACAGCACCACGATGGCGCCGGCGTAGACGATCACCTGCACCGCCGCGAGGAACTGCGCGTCGAGGGTCAGGAACAACACGGCGATGCCGAACAAGGTCGCCACCAGCGAGAGCGCGGCATGCACCGGGTGACGGGTCACGATGACCCCCAGCGCGCCAGCGATCACGATGGCGGCGCAGACCGCGAAGACGGCGATCTCCATCAGCCGGAGGGCTCCTCGTCGCCGGCGGCGGGGCCGGCGGTGGCGGACTGCCCCTGCTCGGCGGCCTGCCCCTGCTCGGGAGGCCGCACCCCGTAACCCAGCTCGGCGGACCAGGCGGCCCGTCCCTCCCACGCCGCCGAACCCGACGGCGAGGTCGCCCGCATCCACCCCGAGGTGTTCTCGTCATCACCGGGACGCCAATCCTCCCAGGGGAGTTGGCGGGGCCGACCGTCGTCGTCCACCAGCAGTTCATCCTTGGTGTAGACCGCGTCGTCGCGGGAGGTGAAGGAGAACTCGAAGAGCTTCGACTCGGTGATGGCCTCGGTGGGACACGCCTCCACGCACAGGTCGCAGTGGATACACCGCAGGTAGTTGATCTCGTAGACGTAGCCGTAGCGCTCGCCGGGGGCCACCGGGCTGTCGGGGGGGTTGTCGGCGCCGCGCACGTGGATGCAGCGGGCGGGGCAGACGCCGGCGCAAAGCTCGCAGCCGATGCAGCGCTCCATGCCGTCCTCGTAACGCCCCAGCACGTGACGGCCGTGGAAGCGCTCGGGCTTCGGCCGCTTGACGGTGGGGTACTGCGACGTGACGCGGTCCTCGAAAAGCTTGGCGAACGTCACCTTGAACCCGCCGAAGAAATTCATCGCGGCGCACCCCCTTGCACCGGTTGCCCGGCATCCTCGTCGGCCAGCCGCTCGGCCCGCCCGGCCCGCCCGGCGGTTCGCAGCAGCAGGCCGCCGACACCCAGCGCGGCCACGCTCACCACGATCACCGCCGCCGCCGGCCAGCCCCGGTCGCGACCGATGCTGAGCGCGCCCAGGAACAGCAGCCAACCCAGCGACAGCGGGATGAGCACCTTCCAGCCCATGTCCATCAACTGGTCGTAGCGGAGCCGGGGAAGTGTCGCCCGCAGCCACACGAACACGAACAGGAACGCCATGAGCTTCAGGAAGAACCAGATGATCCCCCACAGCCAGTCCACGCCTTGGACGAGGATCGGGCCGTCGGGGCCACCCAGGAACAGCGTCACGATGATCGCCGACATCGTGATGACGTTCATGAACTCGGCCAGGAAGAAGAGCGCGAAGCGGATCGAGCTGTACTCGGTGTGGAACCCGCCCACGAGCTCCTGCTCGGCCTCCACCATGTCGAACGGCGGGCGGTTCAGTTCGGCGGTGACGGCCACGAAGAACACCACGAACGGCACGATGCCGGTGACCCAGAGGTTCCAGTCGTAGCCGCTCTGGCCACCCACGATGTCGTGGGTGGACAGGCTGCCGGACTGCAGCAGCACGGCGGCCAGGGACAGACCCAAGGCGGCCTCGTAGGAGACCATCTGCGCCGAGGCCCGCACCGACCCCAGCAGGGGATATTTCGAGCCCGAGGACCAGCCCGCCAGCATCACCCCGTACACCGCCATGGAGGACATGGCCAGCACCAGCAGGATCCCGATGTGCGGGTCGGCCACCTGCAGGTAGGTGGTGTTCCCCCACCAGCTCACCGTGCCGTCACCAGTGGTGAAGTTGCCGCCCACCGGCACGACGGTGAACACCAGGAAGGCCGGCACCAGCGAGAGATAGGGCGCCAGCTTGAAGACGAAACGGTCCGCGCGGGCCGGGACCAGATCCTCCTTGAAGAAAAGCTTGACCCCGTCGGCCAGGGTCTGCAGGATGCCCCACGGCCCGGCCAGCGCCGGCCCGATGCGGTTCTGCATGTCACCGATGAGCTTGCGCTCGAACCAGATCATCAGCATCACCGCCACCATCAGCAGGGCGAAGGCGGCCACCACCTTGATGATCAGGATCAGCGCCTCATCAAGACCGAAACCGCCGATATAGGCCGGATCCAGGGCCAGGACGTTCATGAGATCGGCGGCTCCACCCTGATCTCGCAGACAGCGGCGTCGGCGTCGATGAGTTCACCGGGGTCGGCACCGCCGGAGTTGACGGTGAGGGCGGCGACCGCGACCGGCACCCGCTCGTCGGGCGAGACCGTCACCGAGATGGCGCCGGTCGGCGAGCTGACCCGTAGCAGGTCCTCGGGACCGCAGCCGAGGCGCTCGACGTCCCGCGGGTTCAGCCGGAGCCCGCTCGGGCGGGCGAAAGCGGCCAGCGAGGCGCAGTTGGAGGTGACCGTGCCCTCGTCGTAGGTCCGGCGGTCGGCGACCAGCCGGTAGGAGTAGCGGTCGAAAGCCACCGCCTGTGTGGCGGGAAGCCGCACGTCGTCGAGCCCGAGACGGGGCGGGGATCCGGCGGCGGCCGCGGCGCCGTTGCCGGCGGCGATCGGCAGCAGCACGCCGTCGAGTTGCGCCCGCACCTCGTCCCAGGTGGCCCCGGCGTGCAACGGCGAGAGCCCGGCCAGTTCGGCCCAGGCCTGCTCGGGCGAGGTGATCTGCAGGTCCGACCCGAGTTGCAACGCCAACTCGGCGGCGATCTCCCAGTCCCGGCGGCACTGCGGCGGCGGGGTCACCTGGCGGGTCTCGGCGGTGGCGCGCCCTTCGATGTTCACATGCGTGCCCGCCCGCTCGCCGAACATCGCCGCCGGCAGGACCACGTCGGCACGACTCACCGAGGCGGTGCCGAAGGTGTCGACCGCGATGATCGTTCCGACCCTCTCCAGAGCCCGCCTCGCCAGTTCCCGGTCGGGGAAGTCCGCCAGAGGATCGGCGCCGACGAGAAAGAGCACGTCGATGCGTCCCGCGGCGGCGGCAACGAGGATGCCGGTGGCATCGGCGCCGTGGCCGGCCGGAACCGCCCCCCACGCCTCGCCGTACCACTCGCCGGCGCCCTCCAGCGACGTGCGCCCCGGCAACAGCCCCGGCGCCAGGCCCATGTCGATGGCACCGGTCGCGGCGCCGCGCCGCAGCAACGGCAGGAAGCGGGCATGCGGGAAGGCGCGGGCCAGGCGCAGGGCGGCCGCGGCCGCCGGCGTCGCCGACTCCGCCACCGAGCTGCGGCCGACCAGGACGGTCAGCGGGTTGTCGGCGAACAGGGCCGCGGCGGCACGCAGTTCGGTGGTGGCGACCCCGGCGATGGCGGCGCCCAGGGGTGGGTCCAGGATCGCCTCGGCGATCATGTCGGCGTCGCCCGGGCGAACGCGCAGGGAGTGCCGGGCCAGCGGCGTGAGGCTGCCGGCGAGCGGGGACATCTCCACGATCGTGGCCGCACCGGACTTGGCGGCACCCCGCAGGCGCAGGAAGAGGCTTCCGAACTCCTCTCTCAGGTCTCCCGCGAGGGTGAGCACCACTCCGCCGGGTGCGCAGGCCTCGGCGATCGTGGCGCGCGGCAGGGCGCAGACCAGTTCGGCCGGCAGACCGTCGCCGAGTTGGGCATCGACGTTGTCGGTGCCGATGACGCCCTTGGCCAGCTTCGCCCAGGCGTACTGGTCCTCGCTGCACAGCCTGGCGCCGCCCAGCACCGCCACCGAGGACGGCCCGTTGCGGCCCAGCGCGTCGGCGATGGCTTCCGCGGCGGCGGCGAGGGCGGCCGACCACGAGACGCCGACCAGTTCGGAGTCCTTGCGCAGCAGCGGCTCCTGCAGGCGCCCCGGGCTGTGGACGGCCTCGAAGCTGAACCGGTCGCGGTCGGCCAACCAGCCGTGGTTCACCGCCTCGGAGTCGACCCCCTGGATGCGCAGCAGCCGGTTGCGCGAGGCGTGGACGGAGATCCGGTCGCCGGTGGGGTTGGGGTATGTGGAGACCATCTCGGTGAGGTCCCAGGGCCGCGCCCGGAAGCGGTAGGGGCGGGCGGTGAGCGCACCGACGGGGCAGATCTGCACCGTGTTGCCGCTGAAGTACGAGTCGAACGGCTGATCGGGGAAGGTGTTCACCTCGGTGTGGTAGCCACGACCCTGGAAGCCGATGAGGGGCTCGCCGGCCACCTCGTCCGCGAAGCGCGTGCAGCGGTCACAGAGGATGCAGCGCTCCCGGTCGAGGTACACCAGGTCGCTGATCGGCAGCGGCTTGTCGAAGTGGCGCTTCTCCTCCACGAAGCGGCTCTCCCCGGGTCCGTAGGCCATGGTCTGGTCCTGCAGCGGGCACTCGCCGCCCTTGTCGCAGACGGGACAGTCCAGGGGATGGTTCACCAGCAGGAACTCCAGCACGCCGTCCTGCGCCTTGCGGGCGGCGTCGCTGGCGGTCTCCACCACCATGCCCTCGCGGACCTCCAACATGCACGACGGCGCCAGGGCGGGGCCACGGCCGGTGTCCACGTCCACCAGGCACATGCGGCACATGCCCACCGGCCGCATGCGCGGGTGGTAACAGAACCGGGGAATGTAGGTGCCGGTCTGCTCGCAGGCATCGATGAGCAACTGCCCGGGCGCAGCGTCGATCTCGACACCGTCGACGGTGATGCGCACCGGTGTCTCGCTCATGACGTCACCGGCGCCGCGGCCACCGGGATGCGGCGCGGCAGGTAGGCCTCGAACTCATCGCGGAAGTCGCGCAGCGCCGAGACGATGGGCGAAGCTGCCGACGGGCCCAGCGGGCAGATGGTGGTCATGCGCGGCGGCCAGCTGAGGCCGGGGCTGATGTTGTCGCACACGTCGGTGAGCAGGTCCAGGTCGCCGGGACGGCCACGTCCCGCCAGGAGGCGCTCGAGGATGACCTCCAGCCAGCTTGTGCCCTCCCGGCATGGTGTGCACTTGCCGCAGGACTCGCGGGCGAAGAACCGCACCAGGTTGTGGGTGGCCCGCGGGATGTCGGTGGTGGAGTCCATCACGACGATGGCTCCGGAGCCGAGCATCGACCCCGCCGCGTCCACGGCCGCCTTGTCCAGCGGCAGATCCAGGTGTTCGGCCGTGAACCAGGGAGCCGAGGCCCCGCCGGGGATGAAGGCCTTCAGGTCCCGGTCGTCGCGGATCCCGCCGCCGTAGCGCTCGTCGCAGATGATCTCCCGGAACGTCGTCGTGCCGAACGGCACCTCGAACACGCCGGGGGTGCGGACGTGGCCCGACACGGCGAAGACCCGCGTGCCGGCCGACTGCTCGGCCCCCCGGCCCACGAACGCCGCCGCCCCGTGGGTCACGATCCACGGCAGGTTCGACAGCGTCTCCACGTTGTTGACGATGGTCGGGCGCCCGTAGAGCCCCACGGCGGCAGGGAAGAACGGCGGCTTCAGCCGGGGCATCCCGCGGTTGCCCTCGAGGCTCTCGATCAGCGCCGTCTCCTCGCCCACGATGTAGGCGCCGGCACCGGAGTGCAGCACGATGTCGGTGCCGAAGTCGCTGCCGCAGATGCCCGAGCCCACGTAGCCGGCGGCGTAGGCCTCGTTGAGTGCGGCGGCGATGCGCTCGGCGGCCAGCGCCATCTCGCCGCGCACATACAGGAAGCACTGCGAGAGCCCCAGCGCGTAGCAGGCGATGAGGCAACCCTCGATGAGCTGGTGCGGGTCGCTCTCCATCAGGAGGCGGTCCTTGTAGGTGCCGGGCTCGCTCTCGTCGCCGTTGACGACGAGGTAGCGCGGCCACACCTTGGGCGGGCAGAAGCCCCACTTCACCCCTGCCGGGAAGCCGGCGCCGCCGCGCCCCAGCAGGCTGGCGGACCGGACCTCGGCGTGCACCGCGGCCGGCGGGGCGGCCAGCGCCCGGCGCAGCCCCTCGTAACCGCCCGTGCGGAGGTACCCCTCCAGCGTGTGCCCGTCGTGGAGATCGCGCCGGGCGGTCACGATCATCTCCCCGGGGGGTGCCGGTTCGGGCTCGGGCAGGGTGCCGGCGGCGGCATCGCCCTCACCGTTGGCCCGGTGGCGTTCCCACCAGGCCGGCGGGCCGGGCGTCGACGGCACCGAGACCCCGGCGGCGCGCGCCGGGGGGATCCGCTGGCGGACCGTGGCCACGGTGCCGTGGGACGGCACCTCGGGGTGGGCGCCGTTGCGCAGACCGGTGACGAGGCGGTCGAAGTCCTCCGTCGCCACACCGCCCACGTAGCGGTAGTTCACCTGCAGGCAGGGGGCCTCGGTGCAAGCCGCCACGCACTCCACCGCCTCCAGGGTGATCTTGCCGTCGTCGGTGGTGCCTCCCACCGGTACGCCCAGCGACTCCGCTGCATGCTCGATCAACTCGTCGGATCCCAGCAGGTGGCAGCTGATGCCCCGGCAGATGTTGACGCGGTAGGTGCCCCCGGGCGAGCGCTTGAACATCTCGTAGAAGGAGCAGGTGCTGAGGACCTCCGAGGGCGTCGTGTCCAGCAGCTCGGCGATGTGCTCCATCGCCTCGTCGCTCACGTAGCCGACCTGGGCCTGGGCCACGTGCAGCAGCGGGATCAGCGCCGAGCGCGCCACCGGGTAGCGCCCGATGATCTCGGCGGCCAGCTTGACGTTCTCGTCGCTGAGACGAGCCATCAGCGGTCCACCTCGCCCATGATGGGGTCGACGGAGGAGATGATGGCGACCGCGTCGGCGACCAGGCGGCCCTCCAGCAGGTACGGGAGGGACTGCAGGTTGATGAAGCTGGGCCCCCTGATGTGCATGCGCAGCGGCTTGGGGCCGCCGTCACTGACCATGTAGCAGCCCAGCTCGCCGCGGGGCGACTCGACTGCCGCGTACACCTCGCCGGCGGGCACCTTGAAGCCCTCGGTGAAGATCTTGAAGTGATGGATGAGCGCCTCCATGGACTCGTCGATGCGTCCCCGCGGCGGCGGCGTGACCTTCTTGTCCTGGACGCGGTAGTCGCCGGTGGGCATCTGATCGAGGATCTGGCGGACCAGGCGGATGGACTCGCGGATCTCGTTGAGGCGGATGGCGTAGCGGTCGAATGAGTCGCCGTAGGTACCGCAGATGATGTCGAACTCCAGTTGCTCGTAGGCCAGGTACGGCATGTGGCGGCGAAGGTCCCACGAGTAGCCGGTGCTGCGCAGGATCGGTCCCGTCACCCCCAGCGCCAGGCATTCGGCGGCGCTGATCACCCCGACCCCCTGCAGGCGCTCCCGCCAGATCGGCTGACCGGTCAGCAGCGTGTCGTACTCGTCGAGGCGGTCGCCGATGGGATCCAGCAACCGCAGGGTCTCGTCGCGCCAGCCGTCGGGCAGGTCGGCCGCCACACCGCCGGGGCGGATGTAGTTGTGGTTCATGCGGAGGCCGGTGATCTGCTCCAGAAGGCGCAGCACCTCCTCGCGCTCGCGC
>Ga0209543_1003290_pt1 | contig 10346 bp, 10 predicted proteins | sample MesohylFT_FD_187296 | JGI IMG/M metagenome (GOLD analysis project Ga0209543, IMG submission 187296) | Host-associated microbial community of the marine sponge Aplysina aerophoba from Gulf of Piran - sponge mesohyl, lysed by freeze-thaw... | ecosystem: Host-associated > Porifera > Sponge >...
CCGGCGGCGCCGGCGGCCGCGCCACTGATCCTGCTGCCGGAGGCGGCTGTTGTTGGCGCTGTTGCTTTGACCACTCTTCAAACATTTTGCGTATCTGTTTCATTTGGGCGGGCGTAAATTCCGCATCTTCAGCCCAAACCGTTGCCTGCGGCATAATCATGAGGACTATCAGTGCCCCCGTGATCAAAAAAAATCGTCGCATCGGACGACCTCCTTGTTGTTGGGGACTCAGGTGGTCCTCTTGACCACTAAAGGGGCTCTCGGGCCCTCAAGTGATGTCTTGATCTGTTTAGTGTTTAATGGATTCGTCAGCCTCCTTAACGGCATCCTTACTCTTCGGCTATTGCGCGCATGGTGCCAGGATGACTTCACTTTCCTTCAGACTGTTGTATGAAATGGTGACAATCCGTTTGCAGCGTTTGCACTTGACTTCGAGATTATCCCCGCGAAGTTTTGCGATAAGCTGGCCGCATCCACATCTGGCTTCGGAAGGTTTGACTTGTTTTCCAATCCACCGGGTGTTTCTGTCAAAATTCATTGAATGAAAAAGAAACGCAATGAGACTTTAGTAAATTCGTCGAAAATTGACAAAAATAAAAATGATTTTTGTTTTTATCTAAATTGATTTTGATAACGGTTATTAAAATACAGAATTTCCAATACCCTGTCAACTTTATTTCGTCATGAAAAAATATGACTGCAACCCGTTGTTCGTATTGGTAGAATGAGATGATTCGCTCTCATGTCACGCTCCGCTCATTGATGAGAGAGGGTTGGGCGAATGAACATCTACAAGGTCGGCGCAGGGCCATGATGCGTGGAAAATTCTTTTTGGCGGGTCTTTCTCTTGTCCTGGCGCCGGCCTGTGTGTCCGGGGTTTCGGAGACTTCGCCGGACTCGACGGTGCATCAATTGGCCTTCGGCTATGTGCAAGTCGAGACCGATGGCCGTTATCCACGTAACTATCCGGCCAAACTGCGATTTTTTCTCCTGACGAATGAGGAGACGGGCGCCAGATCACGGGTGAACGTGGATACCGAATCGGGAGTGTTTTCCATCAGTCTGCCGGCGGGACGGTATGTCGTTGACCGTTTGCAATTCAGTGAAGGCCCGTTCAGGGTGGAATCCCATGTGCAATTGGCTTTCCTCGTTCCCGAGAAAAAACTGGCGTATTTAGGCTCGTGGCAAATCGAGCTTGAAACGCCTCGGACCATTCGCCATATGAGAATCCGTATCCTCGAGGGGGAGGCGGAGTTTTCAAAGAAATTTTCCGCAGTGCTTGGCTCGGAACGCACGCCCATTGCCACGGTCCTGCCGAAACCCGAGACGTTCGAAACGCGAGGGTTTATGGTTGACGGGCAACCGAACGCGAGATATTTCCGTCGCAGATAAGCTGCCACAGATGACAGATGAGGAAAAGTGGGGAACGGATTATCACTCCCCCCTTGAGGGGGAGTCGCCGAAGCCAAGCCGTCAGGCGCCGGCTGATACGGTGGGGGGGATAATGTACGGCTGCGACGTACCTCCCTCACCCCAGCCCTCTCCCACCAAGAGAGAGGGAGTAAGATTTCGGATTTCTCCCATCTTGTTGACGCTCATGGGTGTCGCCTTCGCGTGTGGGCTGGGGGTTGACCTGCCTGCCCATGCCGCCTCACCGCACGTGGTCAAGCGCGGCCAGATGCACATGGGCACCCTGGTCTTTCTGACGGCCGTGGCTCTGGACAAACAACTGGCCCATGAGGCCATTGATCAGGGTTTTGCGGAAATACATCGCTTGGAACAGATCCTGAGCACGTGGATCCCCGACAGCGAACTCTCACGGATCAACGCCGCTGCCGGGCAACGCGCCGTCAAGGCCGGTCCGGAAACCATGGAACTGTTGGAATACTCCCTGGAAATGGCCCGGTTGACGGAGGGAGGCTTCAACATTGCCATCGGCCCGGCCGTTGAGGCCTGGAACGTCAGTCGCGAAGGGCGCATTCCGTCGCGGGAAGAATTGGAGTCCACGCGCCCGCTCATGGATCTTTCCGCCATTCAGATCGATCGGGAGGCGGGCACCGTGTACCTGGCGCGGTTCGGGATGCGAGTGGATATCGGCGGTATCGGCAAGGGCTATGCCGCGGATTTTGCGGCCCGTGTGATGCGGGAAGCCGGGGCTTTGTCTGGTGTGGTCGCCATTTCAGGGGATATCAAAACCTTCGGCCGCCTGCCCGACGGTCAACGGTTCGTATTCGGCATCCAACATCCCCGTAAGGAAAATGGGATCACGATCGGGCAACTCGAACTCGAAGATGAAGCCGTCTCCACGGCGGGTGATTATCAGCGATTTTTCGAGAAAGACGGCATTCGCTATCATCACATTCTCGATCCTCAAACGCTCCAGCCCGCACGTCTTTCTCAGAGTGTGACCATCGTGGCCTCGACCGGGGTGCTGGCCGACGGCCTCGATACCGGCATCTTCGTCATGGGTCCGGAACAAGGGATGGCGTTGATTGAACGCCTACCCGGTGTCGAAGGCGTGATCGTCGGTGCGGATGGCGCCGTGTCCGTCTCATCGGGCCTACAAGACCGGTTGCAGTTGAGTGCACAGAAATAGCCTTGCTCCTCGCCCTGCCTTTTGCTACGAGTGGTCTGATAAGTTAAGGGAGACAATAATGACCAAAGAACAAATATTGCTAACGGTAATATCCTCGTTACTCTCAGGACTCGTAGGGGTGGCAGTCTCTTCTTGGTTTTATGCGCGTCTTGAGAAACGAAGAATGAAAATGGAAACTGCAAGAAAAATGTTCGGCAACCGTCATGATATCAGCAGTCCCAAATTCCAAGAATCGCTGAACGAAATAATGATTGTCTTTTCTGACAGCCAAGAAATAATCGAGGCAGTAGAAAATTCTCTTACTATCGCAGCAACATCTCCAGATGCTAGACCAAAGGGAGCAGCAGATGAGGCTTTAATCAAGCTGATGAAAGCCGTGTGTCGCAATATCGGCATCAAGCAAAGACTTCCAGATGCGTATTATTTGAAATACTTCTCCGTGCCAAAGCAAAATGTCTAGCAAGTGACGGTCCTCCTTCAATTACTGCCGGCTCGCCCCAAACGCGCCAATCAGGTTATTGCGTTCAAAGACCCCGCCCACTTCCTGGTGCGTGTCGCCATAGAAGGTGCCGGGGAAATAAAGCCATCCCCTCCTGTGCGTCCGAACCGGCCCTGGAAGACCTCCAGATTGTCCCACTGCAGGTTAGGATAGGAGCGCGGACCACGAAGATTGGTCAACATCACATCGAGAAACGGTTCACTAAACGCATAAGTCATCGTCACTTGCCCATTGACCGGCTGGCTTGGTGCTGTGGCGTCAATGGCGATCACCACACCCGTCCATTCCGCTGAGCCCGTCATCGGGTTTGAGCCACTCGCGGTCCCTACAGAGAATGCAATCAAGTCTTCTAGGCCCTCGACGCTGCCGTAGACACTTCGCCCTTGATAGCGCGTCTGTTTGACACCAAAAAAGTTCTGAGCCAGCCACCCGCCATAGACGGTGTAATCGGTTGTAAAATTTCTACCCTCATCGAGTTCCACCGACGAGGTTTCACCCGTCAGGACTCCGGTGTTCACGCCATGCAGCGGGGCATCAACGCGAAGGCTGGCATCGGAAAACATGACTGCTAATTCCTGTACCGACCAATAGGGTTCCTCGTAGGCCGGTTCGGAAGAGCAACCCGTACCACCACACGTAGTTATTCCCCGGGCATTGGCATGGACCGCGCTTCGTGACGTGGCCACCAAATCTGTCATGAGAAGAGTGTTGGCGGCGGCGCTCACTTGATTGACGCGGTCTTTCACATCGGACGGGGTTAATCTGCTGACATCGGGGGCGGAGTCCGGGTTGGGATTGAGCCGGCCATTCCCATTGCCGCCGCAAGCTGAAAGGAACACGTCAACGCTGAACACAAGTGCGCCAAAAGAAAAGAACTTCATACGACACCTCTTGACTGTAAAGATGGATAAAGCCACCCGATTCACAAAGGTCGGGCTGGCCCATCCAGTCAGGCAAGAGACTTCCCGTGTATTTACCGTGTGCATTCCTCAGCGAAACCGGAGATCAACCCGGTTCTCCCTGAGACAGTTCTTGTATTTCACAGGCAACCCGACAAGGGGCAACCTGACTGGATGGAGAGAAAAAGCGTAGCAGAAGGCAAGTAGGGCGTCAAATTGCCTACATAAGTCCCGTCAGGACGCCACACAACCACAAGATGGGCGTCAATTTAAAGAGATAGCTCTAAAGTTTCTGAACTTATGCAGACAACAGCAAGTATGTTAAAGTAGTGTGATGGAGGTGTATCGCAAAAACCCCGTCCCAGTCATTTACACCGAGCTTGGGTTTGTTCGCGCTGCTCCACCGTCTATGCTTGCGGATTGCCCTGAAGATCTTCCTCGCCTGCAACTACTCCAAAGGGTTGCTGGCGGGAAATCCTGTGTTTCTGAGCTAGAACACTCGCACTGGTTGATCGTAAAGGCCGAATTACCCGACGATATCTTCGCGTGGACTGGCAACACGTGGAAGGTTATTGAATGGCGAATGTACTTCTGGAAACTATGGGACGCTGAAACATTGGTAAACGATTCTCAGCCTGCAGAGGCTATACGTCCAGCCGATGCGGGCGTCAGTGCCCAATTCCTCAACTCACTCGCCCACCCCACATCATGTCTGCCGATGCTTCGTGAAACTCAGAAGGTATTTGGTGAGGGCTACAAACTCAAGCAAGAAATAGCTACAGTGCTTGAACAAATTGAAAGCCCTCTCATTGCTTGCTTAAAGCTCGGCACAATGAAGCAATTGAAGCCGTCAGCAAATTCTCGATCGCAAAATGTGACAGGTGATCCCCAAATATCACCCAGGCTCCGTGAAACGATCCTGAGAAGAGGTAATTACCGCTGCCTGTTTTGCGGCCAGGACTCCTCTGCGACATCGTTGGAAGTGAACCACATCATTCCGAGAAACTTAATCAATAAACTGCATCTTGCGTCTGCCCTTCATACTGCCCTAGAAAATCTCTGTGTAACGTGCAGAGACTGCAACCGAGGAAAGTGTGACAATCTGACAAGCGAAGACATTGAATATTACCGCAAAGCATTTTCCAGCCAGGGTCATCCGAATCATGACCTTCTTCCACACCTAACCAAGCTTTCCGAATTGCAAGCGTTATAGCGAAAGCTCAACGATAAGAAATCATTCACCATGGCTGCGGCTAGGCGTACTCGGCAATCAACATCTGCGGCACTCGACAACGTTCTGTTGAAGAAATCCTGCTGCACATCTGTTCACCTCACTTTTATCCGACGAGCGGATCAAGCGTATACGGTATCTTTACGAAATCGTAGCGATCCGGTGGGAAATCCTTCCTGTTCCGCGTGACGAGATCAAGCCCGTGGCATTGCGCGATAGCTGCCTGTAAAGCGTCCGGAAGTCGCCAGCGTTCGGATCGACGGAGAGAAGCTGCCAAATCCGCCTCGATCGCGGTAATGGGCAGTGTTGGGAATTGGTCAAGCAGTTCGACTGCGGCGAGAAGGTGATTGTCGTCAAAGCCCACGAGTACTTCAGCACGGGTTATCGGTGACAAAGCAATATCCTCGCACTCATCGGCGATGAATTGAGTGGCGGCGTTGATCCCGTTGAAGTGGTCAATGAGGATGACTGAGTCAACCAGCCATCTCAAAGGCGTTGTTCCCACTCTTTGCGAGTGTTGGACTGATAGCGGAGTCCATCGCCATGCTTCCAGCTACCACGAGTGCTGTCGAGCAACTCGGACAGGCGTTCTGATTTGCCGTTGCCGTGACGTTCGCGGTATTCGCGCACGGCACGCCGCACAAGCTCACTCATAGGTACCCGCTGGGCCGAAGCTTGGCGGGCGAGCCATGTTTTGTCCTCATCCGGCAGACTGACGATGGTTCTGGACATGAATCGCTACCTCCGTGGTATCGAATGAACGACAAGACTGTCTTGGGCGATTTTGAGGTATGCCAGCCCCTACGCTATTGGGCTGTAAGGTACTCCTTTTTCCTTTATGGACGCAAGAGGATGAGCAGAGGAGGGAAAGCAAAAGGGCCGCACGAGCCGGCCCTTTTGTATGGAGCGCATGGCAACGGAACGCGTTACTTCTTGTGACCGCCGGTTCCGTGGCCCTTGCTTTTCTTGTACTTGGAATAGTCGCCGGAATGTCCCATGCCGCCGCCATGGGATTTGATGCGTTCGTGAATTTTGTCCATCCGCGTGCGTTGCTCGTCGGTCAACACGGCTTGGGCGTCCCGTTTGGCTTTGATTGAAGCCATGTAGAGTTTTGTCTTCAAGGCGTGCAGCTTGTTGAATTCCGCTTCAATGTCGGACAGACCGGCCTTCTCGTTCTTCAGGACTTCATGTAAATCGATACTGGCCAATTTCACGTCAGCCTTCATTGTGATTCGGCCCTTCTTGTAGTTGACCTTGAGGTCTTGCAGTTTCTGTTCCTGTTCGGCCGTCAGGCTCATGCCATCTTTGAATTTCAGGATGTGCTTGATAAATTGAATGGCATCCTGATGGTGCCCGGGATGCGTGGACCCGTGCCCATGGCCGCCGTGTCCGTGCTTCCCATGGCCTGACGAATGCATTGAATGATGGCCTTCGTCGTGTCCCTTCTGCATCCCGTCGTGATGCGCGGAATGGGGATGGTCCTCATGCCCCTCAGACGACCCCTTAGGATGATGGCCGTCACGATGGACGGACCCGGACGCTTCGGCCAAGGCCGGAACGGCAGTCAGCAGGAAGAACGCGGTTAAGAGGGAAAGGGGTAAACGCCAACGCGGGGATTCATGGATTCTCATGTTCAGCTCCTCCTAAAAAAGAAAAAGACGATACAAACGTTCAGTCGCTTTGAGACCGGCGACTGGAAAAAGGTCTCACGGTTCACGGTTTCGGGCCTCGCCACTTCGGCCATGACCACATTATAAACATGGATTGCCGAGATTGCGAATTCCGGCCTTTTTCAAGTGACGTCAGATAACTCATCGTCACCTTCTTCATGGTTTCCTATCGAATAACACCGTATGGGTGGCGTTGACTTCCAACTCCACCTTCGAGTCGAGAGGGAAGAATCGGGTCGACGCTTCGCTGCTGTGCACGACGTCGCCGGAACCCAGGCGGATACCATAGATGATCTCTGAGCCTCGAAACTGACGGGATTCCACGGTTCCGTCGCCATTCCCGTTTTCACGAATGTGAACGTCGTCCGGTCGAATCATGACCGAGACGTCCCGGCCGCCACGGTAGCTCGGAGGAACCGGGAACGTGCCGAGTTGAGTCACGACCGCGGAATCGCGAATGGCTCCGGGAATGAAGTCAGCCTGCCCCACGAACTCCGCGACAAAAGGCGAAACCGGAAGATGGTACATGGTTTCGGGCGTGGCGAATTGTTCGAGTTGCCCATTGTTCAGGACGGCCACGTAATCAGCCATGGCAAAGGCCTCTTCATGATCATGCGTCACGAGAACGGCGGTGGTTTGGGTGGTTTTCAGCAGATGCAGAAGTTCTATGCGCATGCGTTCGGTCGTATCGGGATCCAGGTTGCTGAACGGCTCATCCAACAGGAGCAGCACGGGTTGGGGGGCCAGGGCGCGAGCCAATGCCGCGCGTTGCTGTTGGCCGCCGGAGAGTGCATGGGGATATCGTCCGGCGAATTCTGAGAGTCCGGTGAGAGACAGCATCTCGTCGATTCGGTTTCCACGGTCTTCAGCCGTGGCTGACGCGAGCCCGAAACTCACGTTATCCCGTACCGTCAGGTGAGGAAACAGGGCATAATCTTGAAATACCATGCCGACCCGCCGTCGTTCGGGAGGGACGTGCCGATCCGGGGCCGAGACGACTGCCGTGTTCAGCCGGATTTGGCCGGCGGAAACCGGTTCAAACCCCGCGATGGCCCGCAGCGTGGTAGTCTTCCCGCATCCGGATGGCCCCAATAGACAGATGACGTCGCCCTTCCGCGCCGAGAAGGAAATTCCCTCCACCGCAGGGGAGCCGGCGTCATACGAGCAAGCCACGTCCTGCAACTCAAGCACAAGGGGCGTATCGTCGGGAGAAGTCATACCTGGGTAAGTGGAATGGCGCCTGGCGGGCTTGCCGAAGAACATCTCATGGCAAGGTGTGCGGGGCGCGGTTACGTCCGGTCTTTTCGCATCAATAGTAACACGACCGGAATGGTAATGACCACGATCAGCAGGGCCGGGGCAGCCGCCAATTGATAGAGTTCTTCGCTGGCTTCAAGCCAAATCCTGACGGCGAGGGTATCGAACCCCACGGGCCGCAGCAGGAGTGACGCCGGTAATTCCTTCATGCATTGGACGAACACCAGGATCCAGGCACTCAGAAATCCACCCTGCACCAACGGCAGGGTCACGCGAAAAAAAGTTCGAAGGGGGCGAGCCCCGAGGCTCCGCGCCGCTTCTTCGAGATTCGGAGTGAGTTGCTGGAGGGTGGATTCCATGCCTTGCAGCGCCGCCGGGAGAAAATGCACCAGATACGCCATGAGCAGGACGAGGATCGTGCCGTATAGTTGTGGAACGGTTTGGGAGACCAGGACTAGGACGGCGAGGGCGGCGACCGGGCCGGGTAGCACGTAGCCGGCATACGCCCCTTGCACGCAAAAGGTGCCGGCCCAGGTCGGGCGCCTGCACGCCAGGTAGGCGAGAGGAATCCCGCAGATCACGGCCGCGGTGGCCGTCATGCCCGAAAGCGAAACACTGTTCCACACGTATCCGATGAACTGGTGAGCAATCTCACCCGCGGATGCCGCCTTGACGGTCCATTGAATGAGCAGCAGTACCGGCAGCCCGAATGAGGCTCCGAATACGAGGAGCAGGTAGCCGGTAAACAGCAGGGTCGTGAGGGGACGGCAGGGTTGAGGAACCGGTTTTCGATACCGGCCGGTCGTTTGGTAGAACCGGCTTCGCTGCCGGAACCACCGTTCGCCGAACAGGAAGACAAACGCGCAGGCGACCAGTATCAAGCTCAGGCAGGCAGCCGCCGTGTTGTCGAATCGTCCGGTCATTTGCTGGTACACGGCGTAGGTAAAGGTTTGAAAGCGCAACAGCGAGACCGCGCCGAAATCGGACGCGACGTAGAGAATCGCCAGGAACAGGCCGGCGATCAGCGACGGGCGGATAAGCGGCAGCGATATTCGGAAGAACGTCGTCACTCGATTGGCTCCGGTCGTGCTGGCCACCTCTTCAAAGGAGACGTTGAAATTCTTGAGCGCCGAGCGAGTCAGCAGGTAGACGAACGGAAACGTGTTCAAGGCAAGGACGAGCACGGCGCCCGCGAAACTGAACGGTGAAAAGAACACGGCCTCCGGCCCGGCAATCGTCTGCCAGACCTGTTCCAGCAAGCCCCCGCGTTTCAACAGGTACGTGTAGGTATAGGCCAGGACGTAGGAGGGGATCGACAAGGGCAGGATCAGCAGCCAATCCCATATTTTCGATCCGGGAAAGGTATAGCGGGTCAGGATCCAGGCAAGCGAGACGCCCAGGGTCAGGTTGATGACCGCGACGCCCAGAGAGAGGGAGACCGTATTGAGGAACAGTTCAGGGACCCGCGTGGCCCACAGGCGTCGCCAGACCGCCGGATCTGCGGTCATTGCCGAAAAAACGACGTAGAGCAACGGCAGCATGAGCGCCACGGCCAGACAGAAGCCGAGCAGGATCAGCGGAGAAGGCAAACGAAAACGGATCAACGGCAGCGGGAGTAAAGTTTTAGCGGAGTCCAACTTCTTCAATGACGGTCATGGTGGGATCGCGGAGTTGAGCCAACCGGCTTAACGGGACGCGGGCCACCTGAATGCTTTGAAGCGGCAACAGCTCAGGCGCAGCCGTTACGTGAGGATTCAAAGGATATTCTTTGTTTACATGCGCGAACATACGTTGCCCTTTGGGAGAAATCAGAAACCGGACCAATGCCCGAGCCTGCTCAAGGTGTTTGGTCTGCACGGTGACGCCGATTCCAGCGGCATTGAGCACGACACCCATGCCTTGCTCTCCTTGATCCGCTGGAAGCGACGCAATCGGGGCATTCGGATGCTTGGCCAGGTGGCGGTTGATATAATAATGATTGACCGGCCCGGCGGCCACTTCCCCGCGTGCCACGGCTGCGACGATTTGCCGGTTTTTCCCATAAACGAGTGATCCCGCATTGTCCTTCAAGCCTCGCAGGAACGCGGTGGTCACCTCGTCTCCCTTCACCGCCCGAATGACCGACACGCCGGTCTGCAAATAGACGCTGCCCGCACTGGGGATCGCGATTTTGCCTCGCCATTTCGGTTCGGCG
>Ga0209543_1003293_pt1 | contig 10338 bp, 9 predicted proteins | sample MesohylFT_FD_187296 | JGI IMG/M metagenome (GOLD analysis project Ga0209543, IMG submission 187296) | Host-associated microbial community of the marine sponge Aplysina aerophoba from Gulf of Piran - sponge mesohyl, lysed by freeze-thaw... | ecosystem: Host-associated > Porifera > Sponge >...
ATGGCGGAGATGGTCAGGTTCGCCGAGATGTACGGCTCGCTTTCCAAGGAGCGAAGGGAAACCTTGCAAGAGTTTGCCAGCCCAGATTCCCTCGACAACATCGAGAAGGTGGGCGAGCTTTTCGACATCGCCTCGCCCGGCTTCGCCTCCCAGATAGAGGAGGCCCGGAATCGCTGGCGGTTGATGGACGAGGAGCAGGTTCGCAGGATAGCGCAGGCCGTTGCCGAGCTTCCAGAGGACAGCCTTCGCGAACTCGGTAACCTGGTGTCGACCGAGGATGTGCAGGACACCATCGGGCAGTTCGCCGCCCTGCAGGAACTGCTGGCCGAACGCAGCGTTACCGATATCCGCGAAGCGGTGGAAATCGCCGACGAAGTCGCGAAATCGGGGTACAGCGACATCGACGAATTGAAGGCTCGGATCAGCACTAGCCTTGCCGAGGAGCGGGAAAAGCAGGCTCGCCTAGCTGAGGACCTGCGAGCATCGCTGGGGAGGCAGGTGGAGGAGTTCGGCGGCAGCATACACGAAGACGGAACTATTGTGTTTCCAAACTCGGTGTCGTTCTCGCGGGGCAGCGCCGATATAACCCGGCAATTCGCCCAATTCCTGAGTTACGCTTGCGAACCCTGGATCAACACCCTGTCGAAATCGGAGCAGCCGGTTTCGGAGGTTAGATTCGAAGGACACGCCTCCGCCGAATGGGAGGGTGCTCTGTCCGAACACGACGCTTACCTGAGGAATCTCCGTCTCAGTCAGGACCGCGCGGAGACTGTTCTCGCTAATTGCCTCGATCTGATCAAGGACAGGCACCTTCGCGAATGGACGAAAGAGCGCGCAACGGCAATCGGATACTCTTCCGCAAGACCGTTGCTGAAGCCAGACGGATCTCCCGATGCCGCCAGTTCGCGTCGAGTGGTGTTCAGCACCTCGTTCGATCGCGAGCAGGTCATCCAGGAAATCGTGAGTGCTGTTGCCGACTAACCCGGTCTCGCCCCTGCAAGCGTCTCAAAGCTCTGGACGGGTATTGCTGACCCACCAAAGACCAAGTTAGTGGCAAGCAGTCCTGCATGAACCTTGTCGCAACCAGCCAGCTGTTGGACATGCTTCGTCGTGCTCGCGGTCGGGCTGGCGAGGTTTCACTCCTCGAAGCGCCAGCCGCTTCCGGGCACCCAGAAGCTCTGGCAGGGACTGAAATTCCTCTGGTACGGCGTCAAGACAGTACAAGCCCAAAAAAATGGAAAAGGAATAAGATTAAGTTAAGAACGTTGCATTGATAGGCTTGGGAGCGCACCGGAACTCGACGGCGAAACCGGTCGACTGGCGGCTCAGGAAAACGGATACGCGAAGCAAGTTGAAATCACTGTACCCATCAATACAATAAAGGCGTAATACTAGTACTCTTTCAACATGGTATTGTTGGGAAAAGCGACTTCAGCTTCAAGTGAGCGTCCACTGTCCTGAAACGCCAATCGACGGGTGTCGCCGCGGCGTTGCGCTCGTATTCGAAATCGTAGATGGCCGGCTGGCCTAGGCGCGTCGGCAGCGGCGCCCGGGTCTGCCTAGTCAGCTGCTTGCTCGACTCGTCCTTGCAAACCGGAACGGGACCGTCGTCGAAGCCGCGGTGGTAGACCTTGAGCACGTCCTCCATCGCGAAGACAAAGTCCTCGTTCTCCTTCGGAGGAATGCACCAGCACTCCTTCAGCCAGGGCTTGATGCTGTTTTTCTTAAAGCCTAGCGGACCGTCTCGCGCGAGATGCTGTCCACGACCTCCATCGCCACCAGCCGCTCGCCGAGCGGGTTCAGCGTCCAGCGGGCGCATCCGTCCGGCGGCGCAGGGCGGGCCAGCATCGTCAGCTTCGCCTCGCCCTCGCCGTCCAGCTCGCGCGGCTTGCGGTTCGTCTGCGGGCGGCGACCCAGGACGCAGCGGCGGCGCACGCGCTCAACGGTCCCGACGGCGGCGTCGAGTACCGAAGCGATGCTCGCATCTGCCAGGGCTCCGTCCTTGCGGTTCTCGTCCGCAAGGAGCAGGATATGGGCGCGGCGGCGGCGCTCCTTCGATTCCTGTCCGTCAACAACCGATCTGTGCACGGCGCAGTCCTCGCTCTCCAGCTTCACGCGATACTTCTTCCTGCCGGCGATCTCCCTGGCCTGCATCCCCTCCGCGCCCGGTCGGCCGGAATCGTTTCGCGAAAACTATCGAACCGTCGGAGCCCTGCTCAAGCCTCCGGAATTCCCGTCCGCGCCGGTTGTTTGATCCTTGTTGCCGGGAGCATGCTACGGGTTTTGCGAAATGCATTCCTTGAACAGGGCCACATATCCGCTATTCCAATTTTGACATAGTACTAGTTCTTGTACCTATAAGAATTACTACGGAAAATTGACTATCTTGACAGTATTTTACGCGTCTGAAAGTAATGCAGGCTTGATGACACAGTCGCTTTTTTTTGCCGAAAATGAAAATAATCCAGAATTCGGCACGAGGCGATTGCGCGTAAAAATGAGGAGGAAACGTTATGCTTAAGAGGTATTTCTTAAATCCTGACGATATGTGGTCGCGGGTTGAGAATGGCGAGCTACTCTATACGCCAATAATTGTTGTGAGCGATAAATCGCATACCCACGTTTATCTGTCGGGACAGACCCCTCGGCTGCCCAGCGGAGAAGTGCCGGGTACTACAATGCGAGAGCAAATTCGGAAAACGTGCGAAAATATTAAGATTGGACTTGAACACGTTGGCGCGACCTTTGACGATGTGGTAACGACAACGACGTATGTGCTCGACTTGCCGGAATACTACGCGGCATCCGACGAGCGCTTTAAGTTTTTTAAAAACAATCGCCCGGCTAGCACATTGCTTCAAGTTGCCGGATTGGGCGTTCCGGGAGCTCGGGTAGAGATAACCGTCGAGGCAATAATAGAAACGGAACGATTGCGAGTTGATGTTCCCGAGGATATTTAGGAATAGTGCCTAAAACTTGGGCGAGATGTCCTAAACGGCAATGGTTTCCGAGTTCTTGTAGCTAATCCTCTGGACCACGACCATGACTATCAGCAGGATTATGGTCTGGATTGCCATGAAAGCGGCAAGCCTTGCCGAGTGTCTCTCCATGAGCAGGAAGAATACGACCGACATGACTTCTGTGCCGTTTCTGTAAAGAAACATTACGGAGGAGAATTCCCGGACAAGAACGACGAAAGTCATCAGCCACGCGGAAAATATGCCGGGCTTCAATAGAGGCAAAAGTATCTTGTAGGTTGATTGCCACCAGGAGGCGCCATGAATGCGGGCCGACTGTTCCAGTTCCTCGTGGACCGACATGCGGACGGAGTAGATTGCCCGGTACGCCAAATAGAAATAGCCGATTACGTAGGCGAAAATAATAATGTAGAGCGTATTGTAGATAGGCGTTCGCACGAACGCGAAAAGCACCATCATCCCGAATACCGCTCCGGGGATGGCAATTGGCAGCAGGACAAGAAGCCCCATCAGCGATTCCCCCCTGCGGGATCGCGTCTGCGATAGGATAGCCGAAAGAAAAACCGCAATTGTTGCGGCGGCTGAGCATCCAATCAGTGAATTGACAATTGCGCGCCTGGTCACATCGTATTCGAACATGACGCTGCGGAAGTTGTCCAAAGTAAACAAATCGATTCTGAAAAAGCCTGCCCAGTATTTCTGCAATCCGACGAGGACGAGGACGATGAGAGGGGCAATAACGGCTATTGTCACATAGCCGAGCACGAGCCCGAAGGCGACCCACCGCCCTTTTCCAAGATTAATGCGCTTTGCTTTGTAGCCTTTGCCGGTAACCGTCGTGAAACTGCGATCGCCGATTATTCGCCGCTGGATCCAAATTCCAGTGCCAGCAATCAAAATTGCGAGCATCCCAACCGATGCCGCCATCGTTAAATCCTGCGGGTAGTCGCTCATTAGCGTCCAAATACGCGTCGCGAGTACGTAGTTTCCCCCGGCAACTCCTAGAGCCATCGGGATTTCAAGCGTGCCCACCGTGAATACGAAGACGAGAACCATTCCGGACAGCAGAGCAGGCGCGTTGACAGCGATGGTAACCCGTCGAAGTGTTTGCCAGTGGCTCGCTCCGTGAATACGCCCAACTTCCTCAAGACTCGGATCCATCTGCCGCAGCGAGGCCACGGCGTACAAATACATGAACGGCGAATAAAAGATGGACTGGATTAAAATCATTGACGTGATTGAATAAACATCGGGCAGCATTTCCGGCGGCCACCCCCAGTCCGTGAGAAGGCGCGAAATCATTCCGGCGCGAGGCACTAAAAGGAGCCTCCAAGCCATTGCGCCGACAAAGGCCGAGATAAATAGCGGAATTACGCATAGTACCTCGAGCAATCTTCGCCCTGGCACGTCAGTTCTGGCATTGACCCATGCCAGCGGAACACCGATCAAGGTAGCGCCGATGGTCGATCCCGAAGCAAATATAATAGTTGTAATGATCTCTTTGCCGATGGACGGATGCTCGAAAATTCGCTTGAAACCGCCGAGGCTGAACTTTCCGGCTTCGGTAAAAGCCGCAAAGACCGACATAGAAGCCGGATAGAGGATAGCTGCGGAAATTACCGCAGCGGCTAGCCAAAATGCGACCTTATCAATTCTCACGTTGGCAAGAAAATGCGGCGCGGCAGCTCGGTTGGCAGCCTTGTTTGCCATTGTCTCAAGAATTCCGATATCGGAGCATGGTCATTGCGCTGTCTGTTCGGCGATTGGCCTGCATCAGCGCGAAGGCAAAGCGATGCACTTCTTTTCGTTCAGTTCGATGTGAATCGTGCGTCCAAACTCAAGTTCGTCCGGACCGTCGTACCAAACGCGCATTCGGCAGAAAGACGTGTCGACAAGTAGCTCTGTCCTGTCGCCTAGATATTGGCTTTTGAACACCCTCCCTTCTATAACATTTTCATCCGTATAGGGCGATTCAGTATGAATCTTGACCCACTCCGGTCGGACCAGCACCGAAACTTGCCCCCTTAAGTCGGCCGAGCCCGCTAAAACGCGTATATTGCGGATTTCTCCCGCATCGCTTTTCAGCCGGATTGAAACAAAGCCATCCTTTGATTTACTGCGATCATGCGGCGTTCCCTCGACAATATTCGCTATGCCGATGAAATTCGCGACAAAATGAGTCCGCGGCTTGCTATAGAGCGACTGCGCGCTTCCTCGTTGCTCAATTTTTCCCTTATTCATGACGAGGAGTTCGTCTCCTAGCGCCATCGCCTCCGCCTGATCGTGGGTTACGTAAATCGCTGTGATATTTATTTCCCTCTGAATGTCTTTCAGCAGGTATCGCATATCTTCTCGAAGCTTCGCATCGAGGTTGCTCAGGGGTTCATCGAAAAGCAGCACCTTCGGCCTGGCAACGATGGCTCGCGCCAATGCAACGCGCTGCTGCTGACCGCCCGATAAATCGGTAGCGTTGCGAGTTCCTAGTTCGCCAAGCTGAACGACATTCAGCGAGTCCTGGACACGCTCCTTGATCTCCCGACTGCCTTTTTTCCGCATTCTTAGCGGAAACGCTACGTTCTCGAAGACATTCATGTGCGGCCATATTGCATAGGATTGAGCTACCATGCCCATGCCGCGGGCCTCCGGCTGCAGAAAGATTCCGTTCGCCGCGTCGGTTACCCGTTCGCCGTCAATAACGATTTCACCGCGTTCCGGGCGTTCCAGACCGCCAATGCAGCGCAACGTCGTGGTTTTACCGCAGCCGCTCGGACCAAGGAGAACGAGAAGCTTGCCTTCTTCGACTTCGAAGTTCACATCGTCGACGGCCCAAGCATCGTCGAACTGCTTGCATAGACCGCTGACTGCGACAAACGCTGCCATCAAGGCCTCCAGGATGCCGATTAGTGCATTTCACCGCTATCTTAGCAGGCGGCCGGCATCGAGCCAGCCGCCCGTGCAACTTAAGGTTCAAACAAAGCTCGCCGCTTTCCGATCGGCGAGGTCGACATGCCGGCCTAGTTAAGGAAGATTGCGGCGAATTCTTCCTGAGCATTGCGAACTAGGTCTGTATTCGTAGCAATCTCCCTGTAGTCAGGTGCGAATGCCGCGTCGCCGATGTCATCTGCGTTGGGAGTGAGAGCGAAGCTGCTTGGAACGCCCTCCCTGCCCGGAACCCGACCTTCGTACTTTTCAAAAATCACCTGGCCGGAATGGCTGCGCAGGAAATCAATCCAGAGTTGCGCTGCATTTGGATGAGGCGCATCGGCGAATATGGCGCTTGACTGCTCCTGCAGCATCACCCCTTCTTCCGGGATTGCCGTTCGGATATGCTTTGCGCCCTGGTCGGAAAGTACATTCGCGTCGGCCGACACACCGAGAATCGATAGCGGACGCTCGCCCGACATCATCATCTCAACGCCATGCATGGATGTCGACGAAATCAAAACGTCCTGCGCCGCCAGCTTTTCCCAGTAATCCTCGGGAAGCCTTTGCTTAAGATAGTGGAAAACCAGTGCAACCGACTGCAATGAAGAACCATCCATCAGGCTCATTTTGCCCTTTAGTTCCGGCTTCAGCAAATCATGCCAGCTTGAAATCTGAAGATCCGGCAGTTCGTCGCCGTTCCACATCGGAAACATCATGTACATGTCGGATGTCCAATACGGCCGATTATTGAGACCTATTCTTTCCGGTAGCTTCATATGCTGATATTCGGGCGACTCGTACGCCATTATCAACCCGCGTTCTACGGCATCCGTCAGCCACGTAATGGCCGGCATCGTCGTAACGTCGCCGGAAATTGGCACGCCCTGGCTAACTTCCGCTTCAATCCGCGCGATTGTCCCGGACGTATTACGAATATCGTAGGACACTTTGAAATCGTCTGGCAGGCACCAATATTCGAGAAAACCGTTCCGGTGCGCATTCTGCGTTTCGGGGGTCTCGAAAACACTTGCCACAACGATCAGTTCACCCTCTTCGATCGCCGCAGCGACTCGAGGGTCATCGCATCTTTCTTCCGCGGTCGCGCCGCCTGCCAGCAAGCCAAATAGTATGGCGCCTGAGGCAATGGCGAGTGCCGATGAAATTGACCTAAAAATTCGATTATACATCAAAACAGCCTCCCTTTTGTTCCGATCATCTGGTTCCCTAAAGTTGCCGGCGAATGCAGGCGACGGTCGGGATCTCAAGACAGTTTAGTTACGAGACTGGCCATTGACAAGTGACGAAATCGCGGACTGTAGTTTTTGAAATCTTTCCCGGTTCCGCTACGATAAACTGCACATTCCGAAAAGAAATGCCAAACTGTCCAATCGACGGGATTGCGACGGATATACGAGAAATCAGGGCTGCTGCTTCAGCCGCGCAAAGCGCAATCAACGGCGGCTCTTGAAAAAGATCAGCCAATCGAGTTGTCTTGAAGGGTTTGGAATCGATCTTCAATGCACCTAAGCATCGGCATGGCTTGATATGGTTTCAGGAATGCACGCTAACCTTCGACGACAACACAGACCGGAAAGCGGATATCTAGCGATTTCCATGAAACGACATAGTTTATTGAATTTATTCGTTTTTTGGAGTCAATCCGGGAAACCGAATGGTGGATTTTCTTTTGCGCGTCGCAGTACCGTGCGCATCTGAAATTATTTCGTCTAATTCGACTGCAATGCGGAATATTGCTGCAATTGATGGTTGGTGCCCTTGGTCCAAAACGCCAGTTTTCCGCGATAATCCATCTAATCCATACGCGATTTCAAGGAAAGAATGGCGACACTTGAAAAACAGAGATTTTGGATTCCACTCTTTATTTATGTCTGAAACTCAAAAAATTTAGGCCTGCCAATTAGGGGATGCCCTTCAATCATCGGGTGGACGGCACGCCTAGTACAACTTGATTCTTGGGCCGCCTTTATTCCTAATGTGGGGGCGGATTGGTTACTCGGTTCGCTTTCTTCTTCTCTTCGCAATACCCCCGGAAGCTGTCGAAGGCGTCGGATTCGATAAAGTCGCGATACTCCTGTGGATAATTTCTTAAAAAGCTATTCATTTGCATTTCATATGAGGACAACCCGGATCTCTTCGATTGATCGCAGACAACGCTTCGTCGGGATTCTTCGATCACGCCGAAGCCGACCGGAAGGCCGGAGGCGTGTTTGGAACCCTGGAGGAGATGTCGGTGGACCGAGTCAGTTTCTGCGTTTCGACAGGCTCTGGGTGCATCGACATAAAATTGAACTCCATACAAATTATTAGGTAGAGTGCTTGGAATCAAAACTATTGCTGGGGCCTTCCGCGATGGGAAAATTCTGCTCTCTGAAAGCGGCCGTTGCCGAATTTCTTTTCGATGGCGCAACTGTTGCGTTTGAAGGATTTTCGCATTTGATTCCATTTGCCGCCGCCCACGAAGCAATTCGGCAGAATCGGCGGAATCTAAAGCTTGTTCGAATGACTCCCGACCTGATTTACGACCAAATGATCGGCATGGGCTGCGCAAACAGGGTCGTATTTTCGTACGCGGGAAATCCCGGCATCGGCTTGCTGAACAGGATGCGCGATGCCGTCGAAAGCGGTTGGCCGAATAGGCTGGAAATCACCGAGCATTCCCACGCGGCTCTCGCGAACGCCTACGTGGCCGGTGCGTCCGGGCTTCCGTTCGCGGTGCTCCGGGGCTACTCGGGCGTCGACCTACCTCGCGTCAACTCTGAAATACAGGAAATATTCTGTCCATTCACTCGCGAGAAACTGGCTGCGGTTCGCTCGGTTAACCTGGATTTGGCCGTTATACACGCGCAAAAGGCCGATCAGGCAGGAAATGTCCTGGTGGAAGGCATTCTCGGAGTGCAGAAGGAGGCCGTTTTTGCGGCGGAGCGCAGTATTGTCACGGTTGAAGAGATAGTGGACGAATTCGACACCTCCGTGAACGCATGCATATTGCCGAACTGGAAGATAGACGCAATTTGCGTAGTGCCGGGCGGAGCGCATCCTTCGTACGCGCACACGTATTACGACCGCGACAACGCTTCATATTTTGAATGGAACGAGATTTCGAAGGATAGGCAGAAATTTCTTGATTGGATGAAATTGAATGTCCTTGACGCGACTCCCGAAGTATTTTTGTCGAGGGCATTGAAGCGGGCGAATGTCGAATGACTGGCTACACTCCCATTGAGATGATGACGGTTGCGGCTTCCCGTTCGCTTGCCGAAGGCGATGTTTGCTTTGCGGGTGTTGGGCCTCCGTCCGAGGCGTGCAATCTTGCGCGCGCGGTTCATGCTCCTGATCTCGTGTTGATTTACGAGTCCGGTGCTGTCCGGGCCCGGCCGCGAAACCTGCCTCTCTCGGTTGGCGACGGAGAGCTGTGCGAGACAGCCCTGTGCACCGTTTCGGTGCCCGAAATGTTCTGCTATTGGCTTCAAGGAGGACATATCGACATCGGCGTCTTAAGCGCGGCCCAAATCGACAGGTTCGGAAACATTAATACGACGATCATTGGCGACTACCATGCACCCAAAGTTCGGTTGCCGGGCGGCGGCGGAGCGCCGGAAATCGCGACATCCTGCGATCGAATTCACCTAATTGTCAGGCAATCAAGACGATCCTTTAGGAAGGAATTGGATTTTCGAACTTCATTCGGTTTCGGTGAAGGCGGACTGTCGAGGAGCGAAGCGGGTATTTTGACAGCCGGTCCCGTTGTTCTATTTACCGACTTGGCGATTTGGAAGCCAGATCCCGCATCCAAGGAACTTACGGTCGTGTCATTGCATCCCGGCGTAACCAGGGCGCAGATGCATGCCTCTGTTGACTGGAACATAAAGTTCGCCGAGCAAGTCGAAATAACCGAGCCTCCTAGCGACGAGGAATTGACGGTGCTACGCGAACTTCACAAGCGAACGAAAGCGTCGCACTTCCCGAAAAAAATCTGAAGCCTTGGGAATACGTATCGCAAGGGTATCAGCTCGCGTGACGAGTGCATCGCGGCGATAGAAGGCGGCATCGAGCACCACAACGCCAACGACGCCCGAACTTTCCGCTGGAGCAGAAAGCCCGAGGAACTCGTCGCCTCGTGAAAAAGTGGTCACGAGAAGCTGCAGGAAAGAGTATCGTCCGTTCGAATCAAAGCATTAGTTCCAGAAATTAGCGAAACACCTTTTATCAGCAGTCTACGCTATGCATTGAGCAAATCCGAGGTGGAAGCCTATCACCGTGACGGTGTAATAGGACCCTACTCACTGCTGTCTCCCGCAGAGATGGATGAGGCATGGGCCGGGATTGATCGGGAGATTATCGGCCCAGGCGCCACCGACCCCGATCTGGACTATCATGACCGCCATCTAGATCACAGCACCGTGAGCCGGATCTC